>VOFC01006730.1_pt1 | contig 45663 bp, 53 predicted proteins | sample 5384161 | NCBI WGS metagenome assembly VOFC01 (sample SAMN12384722, study PRJNA508395) | human gut metagenome | isolation source: healthy gut B | host: Homo sapiens | reverse complement strand
AACAGGTTCTCCTCGATGTCGGTCATGGGATGGAAATCTTTGCTGTATATGTTCTTCAGGGCTTTCTTCAGTACCTCTTCATCGAACGAGAATAAAGTTTCCACCTGTTTGTCCTCCATTCTGTAGAGGTCGTTTATCACCATTCTAAAGCTGCCCCGTCTCTCCCCGGGGCTTTCCCGAAAAAACGTTTCAGCCAGTTGTATGCGTTTTTAAAGGGCATTTTTTTCTTTTCTTTGGGTGTTCCTTTACCGTGCTTTTCCAGTTCCGGTTCTTCTTCCGGATCCGGTTCATCCTCTTCCGCCTTTTCGGTCTCTCGGGCCTTCGCTGCCTCGATTTCCGCCGCTTTCTCCTCCTGGCGTTTCTTCAGCTCGTCATAGTTTGCCGGTTTCTCGATCCCGAATTCCTCGTAGAGGTAGTCGTCACCTACCGGCAGGTTGAAGTTCGTACGCAGCTGTGTGAGGATGGACATCTTTTTCTCCGGTTCGATAAGCTTCTTTTTCCGGATAGCAGAACTCCCCGCCTGTGGTGTCTATTCCGAGCATTGCGAATATGTCGGCCATGTCATAGTTGAGCACGTCGAGAGGATGTCCTGCCTGTCGGAGAGCGTCACTTTCTCCTCCACGTCCTTGTGTACGGTTCCCAGTGCCTGTGTGCCCTTGTCGGAGGCTTCGGTGGTGAGCGTGTTTCCGAGGAACAGCTTTGAGATTTCGTTGTTGCAGCGCTCGCAGAGCTTGTCGTAGAGGTCCGCGCTCCCTGTCTTGTTCGCGGCTTCCACGAGCTTGAGCACCGTATCCTCCGCGTGCACGAAAACCGACAGGCTTCCGGTGCTGTCCGCGTCGTCCAGCGCCTTCTGCCGTGCCTCGTCGTCATCCGTGGGATACGTGTACTCCCTGATGGGCGCTCCGAACACTTCCGCGAACTGTGCCCAGTCCGCCACGTCGTTACGTTTGTATATCACCCAGATGGCTGCTTTCACCAGCAGTCCGGGATCGTCGGGTGAACCGATGAACAACAGGTCGGGGTACTCGTCCCAGGACGTCCCGGTGGTGTCCGTCTGGTGCCGCAGTATGAGCCTGCGCACGGGATCGACGTGTTTGCGCGGTATCAGGTCGTAGTTCACCCATTCCCCCTTGCGGTAGAACTGCACGAGTGAGAACCCCCAGAATTTGGCGTCCAGGATGTCCCCTATGAACTTCCGGAACCATGGGGACCTGATCTGCTTGTTCACCTTCTCGTCCGGCTTCCCGTTCCTGCGGAATTCTATGGAAGATGCCAGTGCGGCATTCTTCCGTTTCTCTATGACACTTGTCAGGTGCGTGTCCATGAGTATGTCGCTGAACAGGTCGTACAGCCTGAAGCGTCTGGGTAGTCCATTCTCGAAAGCCCTTACCGCGAGCATGTAGTCCGCTATGTCTATACCGAACCTTCTGGGCTGTGTCAGTATGATGGTTGCGGGTCCTTTCTGCCCGGGCCTCGGCAGGTTCCCGCTTTGGGTTATCTTTCCGGCCCCTTTCTTTCTTTTGTTCATATTACCAATGGTTTACGTTTACGGTTGCTTTTTTGATAAGGAAATTGGATTTTGCCGCCCTCGTCTCTTCGGACAGCAGGGGCAGGCCGTCCACCGATATCTCCTCGGCCGCCACGGCTTTCAGCCATTCGACCGCCCTTTCGTGGCGTTCCTTCCGCAGCGGTGACAGGTTCCTCGGGTTATGTATGCAGAAGATGTGGTACACGGCTATGTCGATGGCCATCATCAGGACAAGCTGGTTGCGTTTGTCACCGGTTGCCGTGAATATTTTGTCACAGTCGTAACGTCTGGAAAGGTAGCAGCGCATCTCGGCGACGGCGCGGTCCTCGCATATCTCCACGACGGCGTCGTCCTCCCTTGTCAGTGCGTCCAGAATCTCCCGGTGTATGCTCGCGTCGTAGTCTGAAAGTTCGATAAATTTGCTCATAATGATAGGTATTGAAGTTTACACTCTGTACTTGTTTTGTGACCGCGTGCTTTTCCTTGTGACAATGACGGGCTTTTCCGACTGTCTGGCCTTGCGGTCTATAATTCTGTTTCCCCCCTCCACGCAGTCGGGTCCGTCTGCCGGATAGGTCAGTTGCAGGTTGAACAGCTTGAACTGTTCTGCCATCCGTTTCATGTGCGGGTTGTCCTTTTCGGCCTCGTTGAGTACCAGGTTCCCCTCCCGGTTGAGCGGTTCCAGGTTCGCCTCGATACGTGTGGCCTTGTCGGTCTTCTTCTCCTCGTCCCCGGTGATGTACAGTGATATTTTCCTTTCCCTGCGTATCCGCCGCACGATGGGCTGGAATACCTGCTGGAAAAAAGGATCCTGTAATTTGTTGTTCTCCATGTAACAGTACACGGTGGTTTTTCCGCCCACGAACTCCAGCAGCTTGATGTACCACTCTACAAATTCCGCGTTCAGCCCCCTGTCCAGGAACGTTTTTATCAGATAAAGCCTTCCCGCGAGTTTCCCGAGCAGGCACACCGTTTTGGTGGAACTTTTTTCGTCTTGTTCTCTCCCGGTGCGGGGTCCCCGTATATCACCAGGAACTTGAACTTGGAGAGTGCCGGCACTTTCCCGTAGGTGATTTCCGCGAACACGCCGCCGTCCACCACCGGGTTGTTGAAGAACTCTTTCTGTGCCGCCGCCGCGCTCACCAGTGAAAGGAAGAGGTCGATATCCTCCTCGGAGTTCTTTTCGGGCCATACGGACAGCCCGTCCTTTCCCCGGATGTTGATGATATCCACGTGCCCGATTCCTTTCGCTTTCAGTTCGGTGGCCTTTTCGATGGCCCTTTTGATGCAGCAGTCCGGCGCGATGATGTTCCCGTTGAACAGGATGCGGTAGTTTCCCGATACGGACATGGTCGGTATCAGCGCCTCCTCCAGCCATTTCCATTTGGTTTTGATCCGTTCCGGATTCCGGCACTCCTCGTCGGTGTCTATATCGTCCACCAGAATGAAGTCCGGCCGGAAGTTCTTGTTACGCGTACCGCGCGGTGACTGCCCGGCTCCGATGGCGCGGAAGGAGCATCCGGACATGCAGGTGAACTCCCCGGTTTCCCACGCTCCCGGTTTTTCTGCTGTCCGTAGTCCTGTATGATCCGCTGGTTCTCCTCGAAGTTCGCCATGAACGGCAGCAGTAGCCTTTCCGCATTGTCTGCCGAGTTGGAGATCAGCAGCACGTTGCGTATCTTTTTTGTCAGTGCCAGTTTGGATATCTCCATCATGGAGCGTGCGGATTTCGCCAGCTCGCGTGACCAGGCCCTTACCTCGTACCAGCGGTTGTTCCTCATCAGCCGCCCGGTGGCTTTTTTGTGGAAGGCGGCGGACTCGCAGGTGCAATACATGGCGAAGTAGTATTTGAACCACTCCTCGTCGTTCTTCTCCAGTCTTTCCCGCCTCTGCCTGATTTCCGTTTCCGTGTCCGTGGGGTTGATGTCCGAATGTTCGCGCACGGATGCCACCAGCTCGTTCCAGTTGTCCAGTGCGATCCTGTCCTGGGGTGTGAGTCTTTTCTTTGCCATGTCAGGATAATTTTGATTTGACAAACGCGTCCAGAAGCGGGGTGATCTCCTTCGCCTGCGTGGAATCGTAGGTCCGCACCCATTTGAGCAGGTCGGAGAACACGGAGATGATGTCCGCCAGCCCCACTTCTGTTTCCAGTTTCTTGATGGCGTTCGACAGTTTGGAAATGGTGTCCGCTTCCGCGGCGTTCGGGAACCGTTCCCCTTCCGGCTTTCCCATGATGGCGTTGTTGAGTTCCGCCAGCTGCCGGTACAGGTTCTTCAGCTGCTCCTCCCGTGTGATGGTTATGGAAGCCTTCAGCTGCTCCCAGTTTCCTTTGCCTATCCAGTTGTTCACAGTCACCCGTGAAACCCCCACACGCTCGGCTATTTCCGCCTGCGTGAGCGTTTCGCGGGTGTAGAGCGTTTTCGCCCATGCCTTTTTCTGCTCGTTTGTAAGTTCGGCCATATTACCTCCTTTTTTACGTGCAAAATTGATAAGGAAAAGGAGCGAAAAAAAACGCGCTCCGCATGATGACATTTTAAAGCGTCATGGCAATCCTTTAAAGTCTCCATGATGAAAACGCGGTTTGAAAAAGGCTTTTAATCCCCCTAATTTCGCACCGTAAACTTTGCAGGGAAGGACCTGCCAAAACGATAGTGACATGAGTAGATTTTTCAATATGATACCCGGAACCGATGCCTGTTGCATCCTTCTTTACGGTGACATCGGTGAGTACGATGATAACGTGCGCAGCGGTGATATTGCCCGTGAACTTCTGGAAGCGGAAGCCCTGACCGGGAAGGTGGACGTGCGTATCAACAGCAACGGCGGCGAGGTTTATTCGGGCATCGCCATTTTCAATGCCTTGAAGAACAGCAAGGCCGACATTACCATCTACGTGGACGGCATCGCCGCCAGCATGGCCTCCGTCATCGCCCTTTGCGGCAAGCCCGTGCAGATGAGCCGTTATGCCCGTCTGATGCTTCACAGTGTCCAGGGCGGCTGTTACGGCAACAAGGATGAGATGAAGGACTGCATCCGTGAGATCGAGGCGCTTGAGGATACCCTTTGCGAGATGTATGCCACCCGTATGGGCAAGGACAAGGAGGAAATCCGCGCGATGTATTTTGACGGCAAGGATCACTGGCTGCGTGCCGACGAGGCGCTGGCGCTGGGGCTTATCGACGGTATTTATGACGCTGACCCGGTACCGGAGGACAGTACCCCCGAACAAGTATTTCAAATATTCAATAACCGGCTGCACAAGCCACAAAACGAGAATAGCATGAATTTAGACGAACTCAAGAGACGTCCGCGGTTCAAGAACTGTGCGACGGATGACGATTTCCTGCGTGAAATCGGACTGCTGGAAACGGAGGCTGGCAAAGTCCCGGCCCTTGATGCCGAGGTCACCCGCCTGAAGGGCGAACTGAAGGTGTTCCAGGACAAGGCGGATGCGGATGACGCTGCCGCGCGTAAGAAACTGCTTGATGATGCGGAACAGGACGGTCGTATCGATGCCGCCACCCGCCCCATCTATGAGAACCTTCTGGCAAAAGACCGGGAGAACGGGGAAAAGGCATTGGAGAAGCTTTCCCCAAACGTAGTGTCATGACCGACCTTCGTGTGAATCCGACGGGTGAAAGCCCCTGGAACAAGCGCATGAGCGAGATTAAGGACAAGTTGAACCATAAATAAAAACATTTGCCATGGCAATAGTAGTAAGAAACACGAATTACAACGGCGAGGTACTGGAGAAAATACTGGTCCTGGCCACCACCGGGAATGACCTTGTAGAAAAAGGTCTGATCATGGTGATCCCCGGTGTGGAGAAAAAAATCAGCCTGCCGCGTATCAAGACGGGCAAGATGCTCCAGAAGCGTAAGGAGAACCCGACTTTGGAAGACTCGAAAGGCAATTTCAATTACTCGGAGAAATCACTGGATCCGGAGGACTTCATGGCGTTCACGACTTTCAATCCCCGTGCCTTCGAGCATGTTTGGCGCAAGTGGCAGCCGAAGGGCAACCTCGTGTTTGCCGAACTTCCCCCCGAAGCGCAGAACACGCTTCTGGATGAACTTAGCAAGAGTGTGAAGTTCGAGCTGGGCTGGCATTACCTGAACGGCGAGTTCGGTTCGGACGACGACCACCTTTTCAACGGTATCCTGACCCAGGCGGCTAAAGATCCGGATGTGATCGTGGTTCCGGCTCCTTCCGATACTTCCATGATCGGCAAGTTGAAGGCTGTCCGCAAGGCTATTCCAAAAGCCCTGCGTGAGAATCCGAACCTGCGTATCCTGATGAGTATTGACGACTTCGACAAGTACGATGACGAGCTGACCGAACGCGAGTACAAGAACACGAGCGAGACGGACATCAACAAGAAGCGTTACAAGGGTATCACCATCGAGACGCTGAATTCCTGGCCTGATGGCCTTATCGTAGCCACGCTCTGCTCGATGAGCGCTGACGGCAACCTTTTTGCCGGTGTGAACCTCCAGGACGACGAGGAGGTGATCCAGATTGACAAGTGGATGAACTCCAGCGAGCTGTACTTCTTCAAGCTGCTGATGAAGGCCGACACGGAAATCGCCTTCGGCGAGGAGTTCGTGGTGCTTGACACCCGTGAGACTCCGGTGTTCAAGGCGGTGGAACGCAGCATTTCTGCCGATCCGGCCGCTCTTTCCTTCAAGGCCGCCGGTGAGAGCAAGGAGGTGAAGGTCACTGCCTCCGGTGATTACAGCGTGGTTTCCATTCCTGCCGGTTTCACGGCAGTCGGTACCGATGGCTCTCTGACGGTCACCGCCGGTGTGAACAGTAGCGGCAAGGCGGTATCCGGCACACTTGTACTGGGCCTGGACGCCGATCCGGAGAAGAAGGTGGAGATAGCACTGTCCCAGGCGGCCGTTGATGAAGAGGAAGGCGGTGAGTGATGGGAAAGCTGAAGTATCTTGTCATCCATTGCACGGCCACTCCTGAAGGGCGTGAGGTAAGCGGTGCGGAGATTCGCGCCTGGCATACGAACCCCGTCTCAAAGGGCGGCCGCGGCTGGAAGCAGGTCGGATATACCGACCTGTTCCATCTGAACGGCGGAGTGGAACGCCTGGTGAACAATAACGAGGACGCGAATGTGGACCCGTGGGAAGTGACCAACGGCGTGGCCGGTTACAATTCCGTGAGCCGCCATATCGTCTATGCCGGCGGGTGTGCAAAGGATGGTAAAACGCCTGCGGACACCCGTACCTCCTGGCAGAAAAAGGCGCTTGAGAAGTACGTGAAGGATTTCCATCGTCGTTTTCCCGATGTGAGAATCGTCGGTCACAATGAACTGGCGGCCAAAGCCTGCCCCAGTTTTGATGTACAGAGATGGCTTAAACAAATAGGTATAACTCAATAAATCAACAACAACATGAAAAGATTTCTTTTATTCTTTGTGCTGATACTCGGATTCGTGTCAGCAACTTTTGCCCAGACCGGTACAGTACCGGAAGTCGATTATAGCGCGATGATCACCACCTTTGCCGGTTTTGTCGGTGGCGTGGTGTTGCTCACGGAAGGGATCAAGGCTCTGTTTCCAAAAATGCAGGGCTTGGCGACACAGATTGTCAGCTGGTGTGTGGGCATTGTGGCCGCCATGCTTTTATGGTGGCTGGATGCGGGCTTTGTCGCTGATGCCACGTGGTATATCGCGTTGTGTTACGGGTTCGGTGCGTCCCTTGTGTCCAATGGTGTTGCCGATACGGGATTTGTCCAGTGGCTCATCGGACTGTTTGCGGGTAAGGATGCCGGTAAATAGGCTTTGACCTGAAAGACCAGTGTGCGTATGGATTTCAGTGCAGTCATGAATCTGGTGCTGGGCGGTGGTCTGGTAGCCACGATAATAGCCATCATCACCCTGAAATCAACGGTCAGGGAAGCGAGGGCGAAAGCGGAGAAGGCTACCGCCGAAGCCGAGACGGTACGGATTGACAATACCGAACATGCCACCCGTATCCTGATCGAGAATATTGTAGAACCCTTAAAAGAGGAACTGAATGAAAACAGGAAAGCTTTGCAGGCGACCCGGCGTGAAATGGCACGCCTCCGGAAAGCCATTGATACTGCCAACAGTTGCAGGCATCATGATGATTGTCCTGTTCTTTACGGGATGCGCGAGTACTCGAAAGAGCAGGACGGAGGTGAACCGGAACAGCAGCCTGTCGTCAAGCGCCGACAACGTGTCAAACGTGAGGCGGGGGTTGTTGATGGCGGGGATTCCGAAATCGGCGGTGAGCCTGACGATCCCTCCGGACAGCCTCCGTAAACTTCCCTCCGGTTCGTCCTACCATTCCAGGAACGGGCAGGCGGGCCTGACGGTGAAGAGCGATGCGGCCGGCAATATCATAGCGGAGGCATCCTGCGACAGCCTCCAGCGGCTGGTACTGTGTTATGAGGAGGAACTGACCCGTATCCGTAATGAGACACATGAGGACTCATTCACAGTTGAAACGGAATTTGAACGTCGCTTTAGTCCCGTTAAAATAGCGCTGGCCGCTTTTATAACCGGATGTGTTGCCGGCATAGTATTAACTTTCAAAATCAAGAAACAATGAATAAGAATTTCATGTACGGCGTCGGTGCCGTGAAATACAAGGACTTTGTGGTGGGTTACATAGAGAAGAATTCGTTTGACATGGGCGGGCAGAAACCCGAATCCGCCAAAATCGAGGCGGAGCAGGTGCCGGGAACCCCGGTGCTTATCATTCCCCAGTCGAATGGCAGCATCGCCCCCACGTTCAACGTTATCCAGCTGAACTACGAAAACCTGCATAGCTTGCTGGGTGGTACCATGCACTACAAGGAAGAGGACTCGGAAAAGAAAACCCCGATTGGTTGGACGGCCCCGACGGCAGCCGTGTTGCTGACCGGTCCGTGGGAAATAGCCCTTGTTTCGGGGCAGAGCATCCTGATTCCCAATGGCACGCTACTTTCCAATCTCGGCGGCAAGCTGACCCTGACAGAGACGGCGAAAATCGAATGCACGCTGGAAGTGGCCATGCCGGAAGACGGCTCCCAGCCCCATGGCGTATTCAATACGGATTCTATCCCGGAAGAGTGGAAACAGTATAAACTGCCTCCTGCTGAATCTGCCGCTGCTGCTTCCACTAACCCGGCCGAGGAGTAGCGTATGGACGAAGCTGTCATCAAGCAGATCCAGCGTGAGGGTGCGGACGCGCTGCTGGATATCGGTGTGAGCGTCCCGCTGAAAGCGTTTCATATCCCTTTCAGGAAATCCCCGCTGGAGCTGCGCGTGACCATGAGGCGGCCTTATATGTCCGGTCAGATTCTTTTTGCCCGGACATATTTGTCGATGGGGATCACCAGTGAGGAGATGTGGGGGTTCAGCAAGGAGGAGGAAATGCAGTTTCTGGCCTCTCACGGCAAGGCGGTGAGCCGTATGGTGGCCTATACCCTTTGTCGTGGCCCTTTCAGCCGCCGCGTGCTTTTGCGCCCGGTGGCATGGCTCATAAGGAACTTCATGGAACAGCGTTATCTGGTGGGTGCGATCAAGCGTTTTGTCAGCCTGATGGGTACCGACCCTTTTATACCTATTATCAGATCAGCCGAGCGGACGAATCCGATGAGCTTGAGACTGAGCCAAAGAAAGAAGGGGAGTTAAAGAGCCGTTATGAAGGCTCCCATAGCCCTTTCGGTTTTGTGTGGCAGATTGCCAGTGCCACCGGCTGGAGCGTGGACTATATACTGAACAAGGTGAATTACCAGACCCTGATCATGATGCTTAGTGACGCTCCCCGGTATGTCCGTGACAAGTCCGGATCTTCCGGTCCTGCGGATGAGCGGAGCGCCGAGGATGAAGCGGATGGAATAGTAGGATTTTTTCAAAGCAAGCTAAAATAGATGAAACCGGTACAAATAGAATTCCTTATGGTGGACCATTTGAGCGCCCGTCTTGACAAGGCCGTGGGCAAGATCGAGCGGATGTCCCAGCAGGCATCGTCCGCCAACAGACAGATCCGGGAACTTGACAGGAGCGGTTCCCTGTTGAACAACACCGTCGGCAAGCTGGCGGCCGCCTTTACTATCAAGGAGCTGGTGTCGAACATCACCAAGGTACGCGGCGAGTTCCAGCAGCTGGAGGTGTCGTTTCAGACCATGCTCGGCAGTGCGGAGAAGGCCGACACCCTGATGCAGCAGTTGGTACATACGGCCGCGACCACTCCTTTCGGCCTGGAGGATGTCGCGCAGGGTGCCAAGCAGCTTCTTGCCTACGGGTTTGGAGCGGAGAAAGTGAACGAGACGCTGATCCGCTTGGGTGACATCGCTGCCGGACTTTCCATCCCTTTGAACGATCTGGTCTATCTTTACGGCACCACCATGTCCCAGGGACGGCTTTATACACAGGACCTGAACCAGTTCACCGGCCGGGGCATCCCTATGATCGCCGAACTGGCCAAGCAGTTCGGCGTGGCTGAAAGCAAGGTGAAGGAGCTTGTGGAGGAAGGCAAGGTCGGTTTTCCCGAAGTGCAGAAGGTCATAGAGAGCCTGACGGACGAGGGCGGAAAATTCGGTGGTCTGATGGAGGCACAATCCAAAACGATAACCGGACAGATCTCCAATATAGAGGATGCCGTTTCAATGATGTTCAATGAAATCGGGCAGCAGTCGGAAGGTGTCATCAACACCACGCTTTCCGGTGTTTCCTACATGGTGGAGCATTACGAACGTTTCGGCCGTATCCTGCTCGGGCTTGTCGGCACGTATGGTGTGTACCGGACCGCCGTCATGACAGTCACGGCCGTGAAAGGCTGGGCGGTGGCTGCGGAGGCGTTGCATTACAACTGGCTCCTGCTGGTTGAGAAAGCGCAGAAAATGCTCAACCGGACCATGCTTTCCAATCCCTATGTGCTGGTTGCGACCCTGCTTGCCGGTGTTGCCGTGGCACTGATCTCCATGAAGACGGAAACCGAACGTTTGCAGGAATCCGAGGAAAGGTATCAGCAGCAGAAGCAGAAAACCATAGAGGCCGAGGAAGAGCACAGGCGCAAAATAGAGGAACTGTGTTCCATTGCAGGGGATGAAGCCGTGTCCACGGATGCCCGGCGTGAGGCGCTAAACAAGCTGGAACAGAAATATCCGGATATATTCTCCAAATACGACACCGAGTATGAGAAACTGAAGAATATCAAGAAAATCAAGGAAGAGATAGCCCGATTGGAAGCCGGTGAGTCCATATCCAATCCCGCCAATGAATTGAAACGTGTGGATGACAGGATAAAAGAACTTGAAGGCAAGACCCGGTTGGCAACCGAATATTACCAGGACAGCTACGGGCGGCAAAAGAGCCCGATATGTCCGGAAATCCGCACGTTCAAGGGATGAGGAGGCAGAGCTTCAGAATCTGTACGGAAAACGCAAGAGCCTGAACGGACAAATCCGCAAGGACGAGGTAAATGCCTATTTCGAAAACCTGACCGGTGTGAGTAACGAGACCCTTGTACAGCAGATAAAGCAGCGTAGAACCCTGCTTGCCCGGATGTCTGTCCAGGAGAAGGAATACGGAAAGATTACGCAGGGTGACGAAAATCTTACCGGAACTTATTCCGTGACGAACTGAAGTATCAGCTGAACAAACTGGTTTCGGAACAAAACCGGCGTAACCTGCCCACGGATTCAAGCACTGACTGGGTGGCTGCGGCAAAAGAGAAAATACCAGGACGCGCTCAAGGCTTATAACGCCTTTCTTCAGGAAACGTCCAACAGCCTTTCCCGTGAGGAGTTTGAGAAGAAGGCGAAAGAACTGAAGGATGCCGTCGATACCGCCAAAAAGGAGTACGACAAGGTCAAGCCCGGTGAGGATAAGGATTCCGAGGCCGAACGGAAGAAGGCGGACAAGGCGGAGAAAGAAGCCCAACGCCGCAAACAGGTTTCTGAAAAGCTGGGCCAGGAACTCGCCGGGCTGCAAAGGAAGAATGACGAGGCGGAGATTGAGATGATGACCGAGGGGCTGGAGAAGAAGCTGCGCCAGATAGACAATGAATACCAGGCACGCAAGGATGAAATAGCCAGGCAGGAAGCCGGTTGGAAACGTGACAACGCGAAAGCGGGGCAGTCCGGTTCGCTGTCGGAAGATCAGCAGTCCGAAATAGACAAGGCCCGTGAGCTGAACGAGTCCGGCCGACAGAAGAAAATAGCGGAAGCTTATCGGGAAGAGTTCGGAGTGATGCAGGAATATTTGCAGGCCTACGGCACCTTCCAGCAGCAGAAACTCGCCATCGCGACCGAATATGCGGAAAAGATACAAAAGACGACGTCCGGCAGCGAGAAGCTCTCTCTCGGTGTTGAACGTGACAGCAAACTTGCCGGCATCGAAGTGCAGGAACTGAAAGCCCGTATTGACTGGGGTACTGTCTTCGGTGAATTCGGCGGGATGTTTTCCGATATGATAAAGCCTGTATTGGCGGATGCCAGAAAATACATGCTCACTGACGAGTTCCGAAATGCCGACCATGCCAGCCAGGACAGGCGCTTGTCTCTGCCGTCCAGCAGATGGAGAGGGCTTTGGGCGGTTCCGGCAAGGTCAGTTTCAAGAAACTGGGTGCCGAGGTTACTGCCTACCAGAAAGCCCTTTCAGACCTGAAGGAGGCACAGGCGGTGTATGCGGACACCTATACGGCACTCATTGCCGCCCAGAAATCATACATTGAGGCGCAACAGTCCGGAACCGAACAGGAGAAGGAGTCCGCCCGGCAAGCCCTGGAAACGGCGCAGGCTAATGCCGATGCCGCGAGTGAGAATATAAACGCCTTGCAGGAAACGGCTGACAGTGCCCGGCAGTCCCTCTCGAATACTGCCTCCGGTCTGAAGACCAGTATGGAGAATGTGAGGGACGGATTGCAGCAGATTGCCTCCGGCAGTATCAGCGGGGCGTATAATGGCCTGATCACACTCGGCAAAGGTGCCAAGGAAGTGGACGGCAAACTGGGCGAGGCTTTCGGAAAGGTTTCGAAACACTTGAGGATGTGCCTGTTGTCGGCTGGATTGTAAGTATTATAGACCTTTTCAAAGATGGTTTGAGTGTGGTCATCGGTGGCCTGCTCGACGCGGTGTTCAATGCCGTGAGCGGTATTCTTGACGATGTGCTTTCCGGTGATCTTTTTGTGACTATCGGAAAATCGCTGCTTTCCGGTGTGGGCAAGATATTCGACGCATTGACCTGGGGCGGATTTTCCTCCTGGACGACTTCAAGCAATGCCAAAGAGGTCCAGGAAACCATCGACCGGCTGACCGAGCGCAACGAGACCTTGCAGACGGCTATCGAGGACCTGACGGAGGAGATCAAGGCGAGCAAGGGTACAAAGTCCGTGGCCGCCTACCGGGATGCCTACAGGCTCCAGCAGGAGACGAACTCGAACTATCTGGACATGGCCATGTCGCAGGCCGGCTATCACGGTTCGCATCCCAGCTGGAATTATTACTGGGGCGGTTTCTCACAGGAACAGATTGACCGTTTGAGCGGTCAGATCGGGCGTAGCTGGAACGGTGACATCTGGAACCTAAGTCCGGAGGAGATGAAGAAGTTGCGCAGTAACGTGGACATGTGGACGCAGATCCAGGATACCGGCAAGGGCGGATATGGAGGTCGTCTGACCGAGAAGCTGGATGACTATATCGACCAGGCGGGCAAGCTGGAGGAACTTACCGACCAGCTGTATGAAGGTCTCACCGGTATTTCCTTCGACAGCATGTACAGCAGTTTCGTGGATAACCTGATGGATATGAAGTATGATGCCGCAGCCGCGGCGGAGGACATATCCGAGTATTTCATGCGTGCGATGCTGTCAAACAAGATCGGTGAGCTGTATTCCGACAAGCTGAAAGGCTGGTGGGAGAAATTCGGCAAGGCGATGGAAGACAATGACCTTACAGAAGCCGAGCGTAAGGCCCTCCAGGACGAGTACATGAAGTATGTCGAGGAAGCCATCGCTCTTCGTGACAATCTTGCCGCGGCCACCGGGTACGATAACTCGGGCGGTACGAGCCAGAGCGCCAAAACCGGCGGTTTTTCAGCCATGACACAGGACCAGGGTACAAAACTGGACGGCATGTTCACCAGCGGGTTGCAACACTGGTCGAGCATCGATGAGAAGATGGAGAGCGTCATCGACAAGATGAACACCGCCGAGGGGCATCTTGCCCGTATCGAGGAGAACACCGGCACGAGCGCGTCGCACCTTGGCAAAATAGAGGAAGAGATTCGTAAAATCAATCGTGACGGAGTAAAATGCAAATGATATGGAAAAGATATTAGGCGGTCTGGTACTTGTCAACGGTACCGACATCTGGAGTACATACGGGGTGTTCCTCGTTGAGGACAAGCGCGGCGGGATGGATAACCTGACCGCCATCCTGACCCCGAGCAAGACGAAAACGGACACGGCTGTGAATATCCGGGAGGAGGACGGGGAGAAATATTCCTCCGTGCTGACGCCCAGGAACGAGGCCCGTGACGTGACGCTTCATTTCGCCCTGTTTGGCAAAACGCAGGCCGGCTGGCTGAAGAAGTATTTCGAGTTCATCAATTTCCTGAAGAAAGGCCGTGACGGGTGGCTTGAGATTTCCTTTCCCCAACTTGCCCTGACTCTCCGTGTGAAATATACGGATTGCAGCAAGTTCCAGCCTCTGACCTATCTCTGGAAGGAAGGCGTGCACGCCGGCAAGTTCAAGGTGAAGTTCCGGGAACCTGTCCCGATCATATAAATGTGATTCAAACCCTATTCAAACGACGTTTAAACAAGATACAGACATGCTGACCATCTATGACAGCAACGGCAACAGACGGACCGATATCGAGGCGGGCGACAGCTCCACCCAGGTGAAGGAGGTGCAGGGTGACAATGTCCTGACACTCTCTTTCACGCATTACGAATATATCGCCCTGGACGTGAATGACCGGGTGGACTTTGAGGGTGAGCGCTACTGGCTGACCGAACGGTACATCCCGAAGCAGAAGAGCGGCCAGGAGTGGGTATATGATTTGAAGTTTTACGGTATCGAGAGCCTGGTGAGACGTTTTCTTGTGCTGGAGACCACCGACGGGAACACCGAGCCTGTGTTCACGCTGACAGCGACTCCGCGTGAACACGTGGCCATGATCGTGAAGTGTATCAATGACGGAATGAACCACACCACCGACTGGAAAGTGGGGCGGGTGGACGGTACGGACCTTATCGTCATCGATTACGAGGGGAAGTACTGCAACGAAGCCCTGAAAGAGATAGCCGAAGCGGTCGGCGGGCAGGCTGAATGGTGGGTGGAAGGCCAGACCGTGAACGTGTGCCGGTGTGAGCATGGCGAGGAAATAACGCTGGGCTACGGAAGGGACTGACCGGAATCGAACGCGACACGACGGGTACCGACAATTTTTATACCCGGTTGTTCCCGGTAGGCAGCACGCGGAACATAGATCCGTCAAAATACGGGCATAGCCGCCTGATGCTTCCGGGGGGCAGGCAATATGTCGAGATACATACGGAGGAGTACGGCATCTATGACCGTTACGAGCAAGACGCCTTCAGCGGCATTTATCCCCGCAGGTATCGGGGCTGTCAGCAGTGTGCGCAGCGAAGATGTGAAAAGATGACGACGGCAACCCTTTCACGGTCTATTATTTTAGGGACGACAGCCTGAATTTCGATCCGAACGATTACGAGCTGCCCGACGAGACCAAACGTGTATCGTTCCAGGACGGTGACCTTTCCGGACTGGGGCAGGGTGAGGACCACTATTTCGAGGTGAATTTCAACAGTGCCACCCGTGAGTTCGAGATTATTACGATATGGCCCTATGATGATGACACGCAACTCCCCGGCGGCAAACTTATTCCGAAATCCGGTGACCGTTATATTCTCTGGAATATCCGTATGCCGGACGAATATTACCCGCTTGCCGAGGAGGAGTTTCTTACGGCGGTGGAACAGTTCAATACCGAATGCTGGCAGGATCTTGCCGTTTACAAGGCCCCGACCGACCATGTGTGGATTGAGGAGAACGGTGTTTCCCTGTCCGTAGGCCGTCGTGTGAGACTTGAAAGCGAGGAGTATTTCCCCGAAACCGGTTATCGCAGCAGCCGTATCACGAAAATTACCCGGAAAGTGAACCAACCCGGGGAGATGGACATCGAGATCAGCGATGCCCTGCATAGTGGTGCGTTTGAACGGGTGAATGACAGTATCGGGGAACTGAAAAACTATACGAAGTCAAAGGCGGAGGGTGCCGCGCTTCCTGACATTATCCGTAGCTGGGACAAGACACTGCCTACGGACAACAATCTTTTTTCCGCGCGGAGAAGCCAGGCGGAACACATCAGCAAAAAAAAGAATGACCGTGCAAAGGGGAAGATCACCTTCGAAGCGGGAGCCTCTTTCGGACAGGAGGATAATGCGGGTATTGATGACAAGGGCAATGCCGGGTTGCTGACCCTTGTCGTGCGTGAGTTCCTTCGCAGCCCGAAATTCGTGGACGGTCTTTTCGGTGAGGGGTGGCGGCTGTGGATGGAGGACGCTTTGTCCCATCTTACCATCGACAAGCTGACGGTACGCCAGGTCATGGTAGTATTGGAGCTGCTTATCGAGAAGGTACGCAGCGTTGGCGGCCAGCTGTGCGTCAGCGCCGCCAACGGGAAAATAAAGACCGCCGTACTTGAGGACGGTTACTGGAGGATCACTTTCGAGCAGGACAACACTTTCGTGGCCCATGACCTGATGCGCTGCGCCACGTTCAGCGGCGGGAACCTGAAAGCTACTGGGTGAGGTGGCCGGCGTGGAGGGTGACTCCATCCTCGTAAGTGAGGACGAGTTCTCAGCTTCTCTTCCGGAGTCTGGTGACGAGTGCGTGCTGATGGGCAACACGGAGAATCCGTTGCGCCAGAACCTGATCCTGATCTCCGCCACCGAGGACGGTCAGCCCCGCGTGGACGTGATGGACGGGGTGAAGGCGAAGAACTTCACCGGCTGCCTTCGTGCCCGCCTGGGTAACCTGGACGGCATCAGCGACGACTGGTTCCCCGCCGACAACCAGCCGCACGGCAACGGCCTTTACAGCGACAACGCCTACCTGCGCGGTACTTTCCTTCTGGTAACGGGCGAGGATATCAAGACGAAGTTCGAGATCGTGGAGGGGCGCATCACCAGCGCGGTGACCGCCCTAAGGAACGACTTCGCCACGGAGAAGGGCTACCTGAACAACCCCGCCTTCGATGACGGGCTGGAGAAATGGAACACGGAGAACGAGACGGTGTTCTTCCTGGCAGGTAACAAATGGATCTGGGCGAACAACAACGTACTGACCAGAAAGGGCGACGGGGCGAGCGTGACGGTGGATGACGGGCGGACGGTGGTGCACATCCGTAACAAGTACATCCTCCAGAAACGGGCGAATTTGAAAAGCATCCCCTCCATGCCTGTGAACGGTGACGGGGAAAGGAGGCCGTGCCGGTGTACCTTTCCTTCTTCTACCGCTGCGCAACCAAAGGGACTCTAAGAGTCCAGTTCCTGGACGTTGACAAGACGGGTTTCGCGAACTTCAACAGCCTGGAGGTGGAGGAGGAACTGTCTGCAACTGATGGTTACGTGCAGTACACCTGTAGCGGCCTCTGGAACGGTACCGGTGATTTCAAACTGTCCTTTTTACCGGTGACATCTACCTGTATATGCTCGTGCTGTCCACCGACAAGGTGGAGAGCCTTGCACACCGCTACCGGACGCTTTTCGAGCAGTCGGAGCGTCTGGTGAAGATAACGGCCGCCGTCTTTGACCGTGACGAGAATATGCTGGAAGAGACGGGGCTTGTGGTGAAGCCTGAAGGCGCGGGCATCTACGCCCAGGACGCGGACGGGAAACTGGCGCTTATCGGCGTGAGTGTGGACGGGACGGACGCTGACGGCAACAAGATCCGCGTGGTGAAGCTGACCGGTGACCGCGTCAAGCTGGAGGGCCTCGTGACGGCCAACGATAATTTCAAGATCCTGGAGGACGGGAGCATCGAGGCGAACGCGGGCACGTTCTCCGGGCATATCCGCACGAACTTCCACCTTGTGGGAGTCGAGCGACGCCGTCCTGACCTCCTGCTCGGGCCGCGGCGAGGCCGGCTACCTGATCGGCCGCGAGCTGAGCCTGAAGGTGGACATGGCCGGTTCGTCGAACGGTGCGGACATCATCCTTCCGAACGACGTGCGTTATATCGGCTCGCGCGTAACCCTTTACAACGGCTGCCACCCTCCCTATACGCGTACGGTGGGCTCTATCCGCTACAGCTCCGTCCGTGTGGACGACGGCACGCTGCTCCGCGGTTCCAACGTGAACCTTAGCAGTGATTCGCTGCTTTCCTATTCCGACCCCTACAGGATCGACTGGATCAGCGGGATCATCGAGCTGGTCGGTACCCCGTTAGCTGAACGGGAGAATCCTTGCGGACCTGGTTTCGTGGCGGGGGAGCGTCGGCCGGTCCCCCCCGCTTCCCCCTCGAGCGGATGGCTTTACTACGACACGAAAAGGAACCGCAACTACCTTTACTGGTACGGCGCGTGGGTGGAGTTCCCCGTTTACGGCGGCGCTTCCGATGATCTCCGCATCACGTGGAAGGGAGAGCTTTCTTCCGCTCCGGAGAACCCGGAGAGGAACTGGCTGTACGTCACCTCCGTGAACCGCTTCCTCCTGCTCTACACGGGCGAGGATTGGGAGGAGCCCGCCATCATTAACAGCCTGAACAAGTGCGGCTGGTGCATCCTTGGCTTCAGCGCGCTTTCATACCATTATTACAATGACTGACAACAATAAAAAAGGAGGAATAACTTATGGCACTTACAGAATCGGAGAAAACGGAACTTAAGAACGACATCCTGAACGCTATCAAGGCCGAGAGCCAGAGCGTTGATGAACTTGTGGAGGTCAGCTCCCTTGACAATATCAAAAGTCTCCCCGCCCTTCGCGGCAGTGAGCTGGTGAGTGCTCCGCTTACCCTTTTGCGTAAACCGGCCGATGATGCCGCTGCCACGGCGAATGCGTCTGCCACGAAAGCGGATAATGCTGCGGCTTTGGCGAATAAAGCTGCGGGTATGGCGTCTGATGCGGCCGGTACCGCCAATCAGGCTGCTGAAACTGCAAATTCCGCCGCGGCAGCGGCATCCGCGGCTGCGAAACAGGCGGAGGATGCCGCCGCCGGTGTGAACGACGGTTTGGTCGGTGGCATGACGGCCGTCCCTGATGAGGAGAACGACACGGTGAAACTCACCCTGCTGGGGAAGACCGGGACGGAGATTGCCTCCGTTGATATTCCCGGTGGTACGGGCGGTGGCGGTAACACGTATAATGTGACGGCGGAAGTCCCTTTGGAGAGCGGTTATTATGTCCTTTCCTCCGCGATTGGTGCCGTGGATGAGAAATACCGTTACAAGGGTCGTTGCATCACCTATGAAGTCTCGCAGGGCAAATGGGAGACCAAACAGTTCGTGGGGACAAGTCTGTCGAGCTGGGAGCAGGAGGCGAGCTGGGAGGACTTCGGCGGTGCCGGAACGATGAAAAGCCTGACAGTGAACGGCGAGAAGAAAGTTCCCGACAGCGAGGGCAACGTGGATCTGACCATCGACAAGCTGGAAGTGGACGAGAGCCTGGATGCCGACAGTACCAATCCCGTCCAGAACAAGACCGTCGCCGCCAAATTCCAGGAGGTGGAAGCCGGTACCGTGTTCGGCATGAGCGCGGAAGTGAGCGACGACGAGAGCAGTGTCCGCCTTGCGCTGACCAACAAGAGCGGGGCGGAGATCGCGAGCGTTGACATCCCGGCCGGCAGCGGTGGCGGCGGTGAGTCCTCCACCACCAAGATCGTGCTGCTTGCCGAGACCGACAAGAAAACCGTGAAGGAAGGCGGAGCGGTGAAACTTACCTATACCTATGACCACCAGGTTGCCGGCGGTGATGACAAGGGTAGCAGTACCGGACAGAAAGCGACCGTCACCATCCAGGTGAAGCGCGGGACGACCACCACTTATTCCTCCTCGCTGAAGGAAGTGAGCAAGGGTACCTATACCCTTGACCTGACCAAATACCTGCTGGTGGGCACGAGCGACATCTACGTCATTGCCGAGACTACCGATCCCACCACGGGCAAGGCGCAGAAGAAGCAGGCGTACGTGAGCGTGAAGAGCGTCACCCTGTCCCTTTCCTGCGGTTACAACCTGGCGGCCACCATCCAGAACGGCGGTTACGGTACCTATGATTCCGCGAGTATACCCTACGCCGTGAGCGGTACCGGCACGAAAACCGTCAGCCTGTACGTGGACGGTGTACAGCAGAACGCGCATACGGTCACCCGCAGCGGCACGACGAACGGCAGTTTCGAGGTTTCCATGACCGGCCTGTCCGTGGGGCGGCATACCGCCCAGCTGGTGGCCGAGATGGAAACTGACGACCTCACGCTGAAAAGCGAGAGCATCCATATCGACCTGCTGAAGGCCGGAACCGGCGCGCCCTTCATCGGTTTGAAGCTCATTCATGCCGACGGGCATGTCCTCGGACGGGACGAGCATCTGGAGCCGGTCCTTGAAGCCGGCCGCTACGAGAAGCTCACTTTCGACTGGGTGGCCTATGATCCCGACCGTGTGCCCGCTGAAGTGGAGTTCTGGAAAAACGGCGTCAAGAGCAGTACCGTGAGCGCTCCCCGCAGCATGATGACCTACAGTAACCGGTTTACCGAGGAAGGCACGCAGACGCTTGTCCTGAAAGCCGGTCCGACCGGGTACACTTTGCGCATCGACGTGGGTGAGAGCGGTATCGATATCAGCGAGGCCACCTACGGCCTGGCGGTCAAGCTTGACGCGGCGGGCCGCAGCAACGGGGAGAGTAACCCCGGAACATGGGAGTCGAACGGCGTGGAGACCACGTTCGAGGGTTTTGACTGGAGCAGCAACGGCTGGACGGGTGAGGCGCTGAAGCTGACCAACGGTGCGAAAGCCGTCATCGGCTACCGGCCCTTTGCCACCGATGTGAAAAGTACGGGGCTGACCATTGAACTGACCCTCCGGGTAAGCAATCCCACTGACAGCGATACCGCAGTTGTGGACTGTCTCGACAGTGGCAAGGGGCTTTATATCACCCCTTCGGAAGCGAGTTTCAAGACCGGTGAGAAAGTGTCCTATACCAACGAGGACGACGAGCTGGTGGAGCGTGAGATCAAGCTGGGCACGAATTATGTGGAAGACCGGTGGATCAAGGTGGCCCTCATGGTGGGTACCCGCAATGAGAGCCGTCTGATGGAGCTTTATGTGGACGGCAACCGTACCGGTGCCGACATCTACGACAACGCCTTCAGCTTCCGCCAGGACAATCCGAAATATATCACCATTGACAGCGCCGGGGCGGACGTGGAGGTAAAGAGCGTGCGTATCTATACCCGTCGGTTGAGTGACGACGAGGAACTGGAGAACCGGATGGTGGACAGTGCGGACGGTGAGGAGATGATCGCGCTGTACGAGGAGAACGATATCCTGGGTGATACCGACACTGTGGATATGGACAAGCTGCGTGCCAAGGGCAAGGGGGTGCTGCGTATCGTGCGCCAGAACAAGCTCGATGACGTGTATGCCGAGAACAACAAGAAGACGGACTTTTCGGCGGATATCTTCTATTACTCCCCTTTCGGATCCGAATACGACTTCGTGCTCCGTGACTGTTATATCCGTATTCAGGGTACCAGTTCCACGAAATATCCGAGCAAGAACATCCGTATCTATATCAGCAAGGGCGGCACGAACCTTAGCTTCACCGTTGGCGGCAAGGAGCAGGCGGAAAAGAAATATCCCGTCCGTCCCGGTGGCATCGCCATGAACCTGATCTGTCTGAAGAGTGATTATTCCGACTCGTCCATGTCGCTGAACACAGGCGGTGCCAAACTGTTCAACGACGTGCTGAAGGAGATGGGGCTTCTCACCCCTCCGCAGCGTTACCAGTACGAGACGGGCGGCAGCGATTTGAACGCGGTCACCGTGCGTACCGCTATCGACGGTGTGCCTATCGACATGTTTGTGGCGGCTGCGGAGGACGGCGAGAACAACTATGTGGGGCAATACAACTTCAACAACGAGAAAAGCAAGAGCGGCGACCTGTTCGGCCTTAGTGGCGTGGAGGGTTACGATCCTGCCTGTCCCCTCACTCTGGAAATGCTGAACAATACCGAGGCCATGTGCCTTTTCAAGACCACAAGTGACGCTCATCTGGAGGAGGTGTTTGATGCCGGTGCCGAGACCAACGTTCCGGATGATGTGAAATGGGCGGGCCTTGACGAGTCGCAGCGTACGGCCGTGAAACGGCTGTACGCATGGATACGCTCGTGTGTTCCGGACGGTGCGACGAGCGCCGACCTCTCCACTTTTAAGAGCGAGAAGTTCAGGGACGAGATAAGTGACTATTTCGACAAGGCTTTCCTGCTGACGTATTACCTCTGGACGGACTATTTCCTTGCCGTTGACCAGCGTGCGAAGAACATGATGCTGCGCACGTGGGACGGCCTGATATGGTACATCACCTACTACGACGGTGATACCCAGATGGGAAAACGTAACGACTGTTTCCTGGTGTATGACTACACCACCGACCGCGACACTTATGACGCCGAGGCCGGGAAATATGCCTTTGAAGGCCGTGACAGCTGGCTTTGGAACCTCGTTCTGGCCAACCTGGACGCTGACCTGAAGACACAGGCGCAGGCTCTTCGCGGTGTACTTACCACCAGCCGTGTCCTGGACATGCTGAACGTGGAGCAGGCGGGCAACTGGTGCGACCGTGCCTATAACAAGAGCGGCGAGCTGAAGTACATCCTGCCCGCCACGCAGGAGATGTACGGCAAGGTGTGGCCGTTCATCTACGCCCTTCAGGGCAGTAACCGTGCGCACCGTGAATATTTCGTGCGTAATCGTTTCGCCCTTCTGGATGCTAAGTACGGCACGAGCAATTTCACCAGTGACAACATCGACCTCTATCTGGCACGTACGGCTGCTGACACCCCCGACGTGCTGAAGATTACGGCCAACGAGGTTTATGCTTTCGGCTACGGTACGAACAACAGCCCGAATATAGGGAATACCGGCATCATCAAGAAAGATGCGGCTGCGAGTCTTTCCATCACCGGTGCCTATACGGTGAACGATCCCTTGAGGGTTTATGGCGCGAGCCGTATGAAGGTGCTGGATATGAGCGGGGCCGCCGACCACCTGAAAAACGCTTTCGACCTAGGCAAATGTACCGTGCTGCGCGAACTGAACCTTCAAAGTTCCGGCAACGGCAGTACCGGCTGGTGGTTGAACATCGGCAACTGCAAGCAGCTACGTAAACTCAACCTTCGTAACCAGGCACAGGCGAAAACCGGGGAAGTACCAGTACCGAGCTGGATTTGAGTGCGCAGACCAAGCTGGAAGAACTTGAGGCCCGCGGTACGCAGGTGCAGAGCGTGGTGCTTGCCAAGGGTTCTCCCGTGACGCTGCTCCACCTTCCCGGTACACTGACCAGCCTCCGTCTGGAATATCTGGGCAGACTGACCACCGGCGGGCTGACATTGGAAAGCTACAGCAAGGTGAAGACCTTCATCTTTGACAGTTGTCCAGGTATTGACTGGGAAACCCTGCTGGGCCGTTGCACGGGTGTGGAACGTATCAGGGTAACCGGTATTGACCGCGAGGATGACGGTACGTGGCTGGATAAGTTTGTCGGGATGGGCGGTGTGGATTCCGATGGCAACACTACGGACACGTGCGCCTTGGTGGGTACGGTACAGCTCACGCGCTACATTGATGACGATACGTACAGCGCTCTGAAGGCGCACTTCCCGGAACTGAATATCCGGCAGCCGGAATACACGATGATCGAGTTCGACGACGAGGTATCGGATGACGCGAACGTGAGCAACCTTGACAACGGTACCGGCTACAAGTATGACAACGCGTATGAGGTGAGCGGTCATATTTCCGCCATCCTGAAGCAGCGTCACCGTGTACTTGCTAAAGTGACTAAAAAAGCGACGACGCGGGGTGTGAACATGGCGAACGTTGATACCACGGTGAACAACCTGGACGGTGAGATGACCTACTACCCGCTGGACGACACGGACAGCAACAAGTACGCCGACGGCACGGCTGCCAGACTGGACGGCACTGAAGGTGACTGGATGATGTACGAGCCCTTCTTCTGGAGCAAGGGTATCAATGATTACCTGAACGGCAAGCATTACTCCTGTTACAGCAGTAACGGTTCGGATAACATGCCTTCCGTTCCGGATGCTGACGTCCTTACGCTTGACGACATTAAGGGCACGAGTGGCGGTTATCTTTCCGGTCGTAAGATCATGAGCGGAAAGGATACGCTTTCGAACAGCTACAGTACTGACAGTACGTATTCGGTATGCAAGGTGAACGTGGACGGTTACAAGCGTGTGCGTTTCCCGAGCGTTCCCGGTACAAGCCTTGTCGGAAGCATTTTCACAGACGATTCCGGCACGGTCATCAGTTCAATCGTCGTCCCTACCTTGAGCAACAAGTTCGAGGCCGGTATGTACCTGATTGCCGATGTTCCGGAGGGTGCCACTGCTCTTCACTTCTCCATTCTGAACACGGCAGAGTTCGATAAGGTTGTCCTTTCTAACAGTGACAGGATCGAGGATATGGAACCCGAATGGGTGCCTAATGACGAGCACTTGTGTGCCGTTGTGGGCAGCAGTGTTGTCGGTTCCAAACTTCGCGCCTGCATTACCGGCGGGAGCACTACGGCGAGCATGACCTGGGCTGATTTCCACTATTACAGTGTCCAGCGCGGTATGCAGCAGATTGATGCCCTTATGCACTCTCGCATCGCGAATCTTTTTCTACGCGAAGTACGGTCGTCGTGACAGCCAGGAACAATGCGGCGCGGGCTCTCACACGAACAACCGTACTACGGGTGGTACTGCCAGCCGCGGGATGACGGACACGATCGGCTATGAGGAAGCCTCCTCCATCAACCCTAATGTGACGAACAGCCTGATAGAAAACTCCGTCCACCAGTATGCGTGGTACCGTGAGAAGGATGACTACGGCGGGGCCACGGTTACGCAGGTGAATAATATTTGCTGCCTTGGCTACGAGGACATCTATGGTCATAAATATGACATGATGGACGGCGTGGACCTTCCTAATGACACGGGCAATTCCGGGAAGTGGCGCATCTGGATGCCTGACGGCAGTACCCGCCTGGTTAAGGGTTCCGTGAGTTCCGGTATCTGGATTACCGCCGTGGCGCATGGCAAATATATGGACGTGATTCCGGTGGGTTCCGTTTCGGGTTCCTCCTCGACAAATTACTGCGACATCTACTACATATCCACTGCCTCCGGCCGTGTGGTCTATCGTGGCTACTACAGCGCGAACCCGGATGGCGGTGTTTCGATGTCGGATGCGTACTGCGATTCCTCGTATACGAGCGCGTGCATCGGTTCTCGTCTGGCCTTCCGCGGTCGGCTCGTCAGGGCGTCGAGCGCCGTGGCGTTTAAAGCGATAAGCGAGGTTGCATGATCGGTCGCGTAAAGCGTCAAAGCGGGAGCGAAGCGACAAAACGTCCGGTGTTCCCCGAGCAGGGGAACGCCGTTCATTACGGGCGTCAGCCCGTCGAAAAATATTTTTTTGACGTCAGGTTTTGTATCTGTTTGTTAAATAATAATTTGAAAATAGTACTTTTGCATTTGAAAGGTGGCGCCTCCCCATAGGCCGTGTGGTCTATCGTGGCAACAACAACGCGAACCCGAATGGCGGTGTTTCGATGTCGAATGCGAACAACGATTCCTCGAATACGAACACGAACATCGGTTCTCGTCTGAACAACAATCGAAAGGAAATTTTAATCGGCGTACAACACCGGGGACTTGTCCCCACCGTGGTGCCGAGGGGGCAAGCCGCAGTAACAGCGGTCCGTAAGGGCCGGAAAACTGAAAAATAAAGTGTCGGGTAGGGTTTGGTAGGCCGGAAACGGTTCGAAGAAGCCGGGCCCGGGGGATTGAAGGCCCCGTATTAAAAGCAATAAACAGTAATTTATGCGCAGGGTTGGGTATATCATCGAGGAGATCGTGGAGCCTTCCAACATGGAGGCTTCCTTCCGGCAGGTCCTTCGCGGCAGCAAGCGTAAACGCAGCCGCCAGGGGTGCTATCTGCTCGCGCATAAGCCCGAGGTGTTGGAGGAGCTGACCGCGCAAATTGCATCCGGCACTTTCCGCGTGAAAGACTACCGTGAACGTGAGATTGTGGAGGGCGGGAAACTACGCCGGATTCAGGTGATCCCGATGAAGGATCGTATTGCCGTGCATGCCATCATGGCGGTGGTGGACCGCCATCTGCGGAAACGTTTCATCCGTACCACCTCCGCCAGTATCAAGAGACGGGGGATGCACGACCTCCTGGCGTATGTCCGCCGTGACATGGCCGAAGACCCTGATGGTACACGTTACTGTTACAAGTTTGACATCACCAAATTCTACGAGAGCGTGAAGCAGGATTTTGTGATGTATTGCGTCAGCCGGGTGTTCAAGGACGCAAAGCTCGTGACCATGCTGGAGAGCTTTATCCGCCTGATGCCTGAAGGTCTGAGTATCGGCCTGCGCAGCTCGCAGGGCTGGGCAATTTGCTTTTTGTCTGTGTATCTGGACCATTATCTGAAGGACAGGTATGCCGTGCGTCATTTCTACCGCTATTGTGATGACGGCGTCGTACTGGGTAAAACGAAAGCGGAACTGTGGAAGATTCGTGATGCCGTCCACGGGCGCATGGAGTGTGCCGGTCTCCTGGTGAAGGGGAACGAGCGCGTGTTCCCGCCGGGCGAGGGCATCGACTTTCTGGGGTATGTGACTTTCGGTGCGGACCATGTCCGCCTTCGCAAGCGCATCAAGCAGAAGTTCGCCCGAAAAAATGCACGAGGTAAAATCGAGAAGAAGGAGGCGTGAGCTGATAGCGTCGTTCTACGGGATGGCCAAAGCACGCCGACTGTCATACGTTGTTTAAAAAAATTAACAGGCAAAGACATGAGATCATTTAAAGACTTGAACGTTTCCTACAAGCCGGAGGACGGCAAGAAACGTTTTCCCGGGGGTGGTAAGCATCCGGGAGCTGGTGAACTTACCGATTGTGGTGAAGGACTTCGAGACGGGCATCAAGACCGAACAGGGCGAGGACCGCTGTATCGTGGCCATTGAGATGAACGGTGAACCGAAAAAGTTCTTTACCAACAGCGAGGAGATGAAGAACATCCTCTCGCAAGTGAAGGATATGCCGACGGCTTCCCGTTCGAGACCACCATCAAGACGGAAACCTTCGGCAAGGGTCGAACTAAATACATATTTACATGAAACGGGTAGAAGGAACATCCGGGATAAAACTGATCGAGTGCGTGAGCCCGGCACGCAACAGATGGCGCATCCGCTGGGATGTACAGGAACGTGAGGACGGATCCGCCTCCTACATGGAGGAAGGCTTTGTCGGCAGACCTCACATGGATACTATAAAGTCCGTCATTACAGACTGGTGTAATGAGCAAATTGACCGTGAGATACTTTCCGGTTTTCTCTATGAAGGTATGCCGGTATGGCTGTCAAGTGAAAACCAGTTCAATTATAAGGCAGCGTATGATCTGGCCGTACAGACTGGTGGTGCTACGCTTCCCGTGACATTCAAGTTCGGTACGGATGAGGTTCCCCAATATCGGGAGTTCGTCACACTGGAGGAACTGACCGATTTCTACACGAAAGCCATGAAGCATGTTCAGGACACGCTGTCTGACGGCTGGAGGAAGAAAGACGCTTTTGATCCGGAGAAGTACCGGGTGGAATAAATCCTTCGGGGGAGGATAAGAAAAAAGCCCCCGGCCTGTTAAAAAGTAACGCCAATCACTTTTATAAACATGAAACGCCAAAACCGCGCGACCGGGGGCAAATACCCTCTGTCACGGTTTGACGTTTTTTTTGTTGTCTAAAAATGATTGGCGTTGCAAAGATATAATTTTTTTGTTGTATGAAAGTGATTGAGATATTAAACTTTAACCGGGAGCTGTTGAAAAGGCTTCAGGCGGCCGGCATCCGTCTGGAAGATGCCCGGTATATCGACCTGTACGCGGACTATACCCGCCTACTCGATCAAGGTGAAAAAGTCTCGTATGCTGTGGCCGTATTGTCCGAAAAGTATTCGGTGAGCGAACGTAAGGTTTATGCCTTGGTGAAACGATTCCAGAGCGACTGCAAGACGCTTGCAGTGTGAACGGGTTGTTTTATGTCGTAGGGAGTGCCGTTTCCCCTTATCTTTAGGGTGTTTCAAATTTAGAAGGAGGAAATGGCTATGAACAAGTATTACCGTATCCTGGACAAGATTCTTGCCACGGGAAAAACACAGACCAACAAGAAGGGAAATATACAATACCTTCTGAACGAGCAGCTGTCACTGACACCGGCGGACCTGCTTGACATATTCGAGGGGCATAATATCGCCCGCAAGAAGCTCCGCAGCGAGTTGCAGTTATTTATGCAGGGTGAGCGCAACGTGGAGAAGTACCGGGAGGCCGGCATCAACTGGTGGGATTACTGCGGTTCCATCCTGGTGAACAGTTATCCGACCTATTTCGAGAAGCTGCCGCCGTTGATAGCGAAAATCAACCGGGAGAGGCGCAACAGCAAGAACTACGTGCTTTTTCTGGGCGAAACCGGTGCCGAGAGCAACCAGGCACCCTGCCTGAGTCTGGTACAGTTCCAGTTGGATGGTGGTGAACTGGTTCTGTCCGCCTACCAGCGCAGCAGCGACGCGAACCTCGGGCTGCCTTCCGACATTTACCACCTGTACCTGATGGCCCGGCAGATAGAACTTCCCCTGAAGTCGATCACCCTCTACCTGGGCAATGTACATATCTACGAGAATAATATCCCGGGTACACGTGCGTTGATCGCCGGTGACGAGACGGTCCGCTTCGGGCTGAACGTGTGATTTGCTGTATATGCCTTGCAGCGGGAACAGTTCATGTTTCCGCTGTTTTTCGTTTATTCTGGGGACCTTTGCGGCCGTTTTAAAGCAGAATGAAATGAGAAAGATGTATTTGTCCGCCCCGCTTCCTTTCGTGGGGCAGAAACGCATGTTTGCGAGGGAATTTGTCAAGGTGCTGGGACAGTTCCCGGACAGCACCGTGTTTGTGGACCTGTTTGGCGGCTCGGGTCTGCTGTCACACATCACCAAATGTGTCAGGCCTGATGCCGTCGTTGTGTATAATGACTTCGACAACTACCGCTGCCGACTTGTAAATATCCCGGCCACCAATGTGCTGCTATCCGATTTGCGCCGGATAGCTGAAGGGGAACCCAGAAACAAACGTATAACCGGGGGAGGTTCGCGATAAAATGTTTGCTCGTATTGAGAGGGAAGAAAAGGAGCACGGCTACGTGGATTATATCACGGTTTCCGCATCTTTGTTGTTCGCCATGAAGTATGTGACCAGTTTGAAAGGAATGAAGAAAGAAGCCATCTACAATAGGATTCGGCAAACAGATTATCCCGAAGCAAAGGATTATCTGGAAGGACTGACTATAACCAGCGAAGACTACAAGGAAGTATTCAAACGTTACAAGGATGTTCCGGGTGTGGTGTTCCTGGTTGATCCGCCGTACCTCTCCACCGAGGTGGGTACTTACAAGATGTTCTGGCGTCTGGCTGACTATCTGGATGTACTAACCGTTCTGAAAGGGCATTCGTTCGTGTACTTCACCTCGAACAAGTCCTCCATTTTAGAACTGTGCGACTGGATGGACCGAAACCCATTTGTCGGCAGCCCATTCAAGGAATGCAGGAAAGTGGAGTTTAGTGCAAGCGTAAACTATCAAGCTAAATATACAGACATGATGCTGTACACGAAGCCGGATGAGGTGTCAGGTATAGCAGCCTAACAATTGCATAAAGATAGTGATTTATTTTGAATCGGCAATGGCTTTTGAATGGTATTTTAAAGCCATTTAAAGAGAGGTTCAAGTGAAAGAAAAAACGGTGGGCTTTGGTCATGCAGAACAGGACCGCGCTCACCGTTTTTCTTGTACGCGTCGTTTTTGTACTTTTTGAAACGCATCGTTTTTGTTAAGCGGCACGTCTGGTTTTCCGGATTTACTTATTATTGTGAAATCCATCCGGGTATTATTTCCGAAGCGATGGGACATTCGTCTATCACCGTCACTGAAACGTATTTGAAGCCTTTCAGGAATAAGAAAATTGATGAAGCCAATAAGCAAGTTCTCGATTTTGTGAAGCGTTCAGTGACAGGTGTAAGTGCTTGAAAATTATTCTGTTACTCTGTAGGTAACGGAATAAATACCGGTGCAAATATGAGCATATTTCTTAAAACAACCAAACGAAATCGCACATTTTTTCTAATAAAGCACTCAAAAGGAGAACTAGGACAAATAAAACACGTGGATTCTTTGTATTAGGGCTTGTTAACCTCTAAATTTTGCACAAGATTTCCCTCCCCTCTACTGCCTTTCAGAAGCAGGGGTAAAAAGTTTCATCACATTTGGTATCATTTTTCAGTATTGACTACTCTCGAGAGCAGGCACAAAGGGTTTCTCTGTTACCTACAGAGTAACAAAGCTAACGGGTTAGTGTTTAATATTATTGAAAATTTTAAGTGTTATAATAAAATTTTGATGTTCTTCGGGGCGTTGGCACTTGCAGTTAGCACAGCAGTGACAAGTTGCAAGGACTACGATGATGATGTTAAAAATTTGCAGGAGCAAATTGATAAGATTACATCTACAAGTCCGGTCAGCTCGGAAGAATTGAAAGCGGCTGTTGATAAAGCTAAAAGTGAATTGACAGAACTGTTGAACAAGAAAGCTGATGTTACAGCTTTGGAAAAAAAATTCAAGAATTGAAAGATGCCTTAGCTAAAGGGGGAGATGAAGCTTTATTGGCAGATCTTGCAAAACAGTTGGCAGACAAGACTAATTTGTTAACATGGGAAAATCTTAAGACTGATGAAACCATTGCTAAATTAAAAACGGATATTGATGCTTTAAATAAAGTATCATCAACTTTGGATGCTTTGGTAAAAGCAGAGCAAAAATATAAAGAATCAGGTGATTTAAGTGGATTTGACAACACAAGCTTCGATGCATTAATCAATAATAGCATTAAAGAGGCAATAGAGAAAGAGGGTGATATTGCTGCATATGTTCAAGGTGTAGTACAGAAAGCTACTTTAGCTGATTTTAAAGCTATCAATAATGAAGTTTCTACTTTGACAGGTGGTGTTTGGAAATCCATGGAAGCATTTATTACAGATTGCTATACTCTTTTTATATGATAAAGAAGATGGTATTCTGGCTAGATTGACAGAACTGGAAAAGTTGCAAGAAGCCGTAGATGCCTTCATTAAAGAAAATGATAATTACGAGAAGTATGCTGATATTCTAGACCAAATTGAAGCATCCAGACAGGCTTTGACCGCATTGAGTCTTCCTGAAGGTAGTACAAATCTTACAGAAGCAATTGAAGCTATAATAAGAGAGCAATTAAAAGAAGAAGATTCGTCACTTGCTAATTTGAAGAAAGAACTTCAAGATGAGATCAATGCTATCAAGAAGATGGTGCAAAGCGTATCATTTGTTCCTAAGACATCTGATAGAATTGTAAGCTTTACTACATTATATGCAAAAAAAAGCAAAAAGCTACAGACGCCAATTATGGAAAAATAACTCTCGATGGTGCTTCTACTCAAGAAGTCATGTTCCGTATTTCTCCTGCTGATGCTGCTGAATCATTTGTTGATAATTATGATGTGACTTTCAGTGCAGACAGAGAAATGACGAGAGCAGTGCAGGTAGATCAGTTTGTGATAGTTGGTGAACCGGTTATAGATGGTGGTTTAGTAACTTATACAATTAAGTCTAATGCAACAAAGAGCTTTGCTGTATGTATGCACGTAGTTACTAAAGAAGATAAAGTAGGAACATTAGGTAAAACAGATATTACTTCTGACTATTTTGCTGCTATTTTAGGTAAGAAATATTTAGTAGATGCATATTATAAAGTAAATGCTGATGTAAATCTGGAAATTCCTTACGATGTTAAAGATGGCAAGGCAGAATATAACGGTAAAGGTCGAGTTGTATTATCTGTATCTAATAATGTAGATGGCTCTACTCCGTCAGATGTTGAATTGTCTGAATATCCGGGCTTTGATGCTAAATCTTTGACTACAACATTTAGTGTAGTTAATGACACTTACTTCAAGGTTAGTGGTACTGCTGTAATGCTGAATGCCTATGAGACTCCAAGTTATATTGGCCAAGTTACAGATGTTAATGCAAAAGTGACAGCTACAGGCTTCTATACTCCTGCTGCTGATAAGAAGATTGGTACAGTGACTGTTACTAAGACAACTAAAAAGCGACTATTGATTATGGTAAGATTGAACCTGCAACTTGGAGTAATGACGCACAAACTGTTGCAGCTTCGAAATTCCCATTGAATAAGATTTATGATGCTGAAAACGTGAAGTTGACTCTTACTGAATTCCAAGCTTTGACAGGTGAAGTAGTGAAAGAAGTAACTGATAAGGTTTATTTTGCTATTTCTACAGATCCTTCTTCTAAAAAATGAATTAACAGCTGTCATTGCAGCACAAACTCCTGCCGGTGTTTATCCTATTAAGGCTAAATTTACTTCTGATGGTAGAGAAATTATAGTTACTGCTACTATTACAGTACAAAACCCTGAAATTGCAGAGTTGGCAGTAGATAAATATCTTTGGGGTGGAACAGCAACAGCTGGTAAAGTTGGGTTTACTCCGACGCTGGATCAGGAAGAAAAACCATCTTCTATTACTTTGAGCTATGACTTATCCAAGCTGTTTACTAACTATTCTGCTGTCCAGGCAGCTGTTACTGGTGTTACAGGTGCTACTTTGAAAATTGATGTTCCTAATTGGAATAAGATTGAAGGTATTGGCTATAGTGAACCGACATTGACATTTAGGAAAGATGACTATACAGGTAAGACTACAGACGGAAAAATGCTGACACAGCCTTTTTTTTATGCGCAAAGCCCAGACTTTCTCAAGCCCGGGCTTTGTTATTACCCAAAGTTTATGTAACTTTAGGCATCAGGTTTTTCGTTATGGCAAAGTTACATTTTCGTCCTTACATTCCCAACCAAACCGTTCTTTTTCCACAAAGAATTGATGAAAACATAGCTGCGAACGACCCGGTCCGCATCGTGCATGCTGTTATTGACAACCTCAATCTTGATAGTTTCAAGAAGCTTTATAAGGAAACGGGCCGTTGTCCTTATCATCCTAAAATGATGCTTAAGGTGATAATCTACGCCTACATGAATAATATCTATTCTTGCCGTAAAATAGAGAAGCACCTCCTTCGTGACATTCATTATATTTGGCTTGCCGGTAATGAGCATCCGGATTTTATCACGATCAACCGTTTTCGTAACCGTGTAAAGGAGGAAATAAATAATGTATTTACCCAGTTGGTTCTTGTCCTTGCCGATAAAGGTTTCATCAGCCTTGATGTGGAGTATATCGACGGTACCAAGAGTGAATCCAAAGCCAACAAATATACTTTTGTCTGGCGCAAGACAGTCGAACGGAACCGTACGAGACTAATGGATAAAATCCGTATTCTCTTGGAGCAGGTGGATGAAACCATTGCACAGGAGAACTATAAAAGACACATCCGTGGAGTTTACTTCCTGCAGGCTCTCTGACATAGTGGATGAACTTAAAGAAGCCCTGGAACGCCAGCCTGCAACAAAGGATAAGGAAGAAAAGAAAGCTCTGAGCAAAAAGAAGAAGCAGGTCAGGGAACTTGAAGGGTATCGTGACAAGCTGATAGAATATGACAATCACCTTGATACCCTTGGAGAACGTAACTCCTATTCCAAGACCGATCCTGGTGCCACATTCATGCGCATGAAAGAAGATGCCATGAAGAACGGGCAGACCAAACCCGGATATAATCTGCAAATAGGTACTGAAAACCAATTTATCACAGACTTCCGTCTGTTTCCCAACCCTACCGATACACTGACCCTCATACCTTTTCTCCACTCTTTCCAGTACCGCTATAACCGTTTACCGAATATCTGTGTGGCAGACTCCGGTTACGGTTCGGAAGAAAATTACCGGTTCATGCAGGAGAATGGGATAGAAGCCTTCATCAAGTACAATTACTTCCATAAAGAACAGCGTCCTCGTTATACTCCCAACCCATTCCATGCCGAAAGTCTCCATAACAATGCCCAAGAGGATTATTACGTTTGTCCTATGGGACAGCACATGAACCGTATAGGAACCAAACGTGACAAGACAGCGAGCGGATACATCATCGAAAGTGCCCGGTATAAAGCAAAAAGATGTGAAGGTTGCCCTTTGCGTGGCAGTTGTTTTAAAGCTCAAAAACCGTATTATAGAAGTCAACCACCGATTAAATCAATACAAACGGCAGGCACGGGAAAGGTTGCTCTCAGAAGAAGGTATCAAGCATAGAGGCAGGAGGTGTATAGAACCAGAGGCTGTGTTTGGACAAATGAAATACAACATGGCATACAGAAGATTCCGGCATGTGGGAGAAGACAAGGTTACAATGGACTTTGCTTGCTCATTACAGTTGCCAAATATATGTTTATGGGACTATTTATAACCCGATATAATTGGAATATAGCAACTTTGTCCAAATGCATGAGGAAAAAGCATCCAAAAAAGAAAATCAGCCCTGCCATATACGGGTTGTGCCAACGTTTTTGATAAAGAGTATCTTGTCCCTCTTCAAAGAAAAAAGACCAAAATCGGCACCTCCTTATTTCCGGTGACGCACTATTTTATATTTGATTTGACTAGCTCAAATTTGTCGTTTACAGGTTCCCTATAGATTAAGGATGTTTGCAGAATATAGAAAGTCACTATTTTTTTTTCCTTACTTGATTACTGTCAATTTGAAGTATGGCATAACCGCGTATGGCAGTTTGTTGATCGAAACAAAACGACCGTCTTTCAAAGTTTGCTCTTTTATAAACCCCAGTTGAAATATCAGTATCAGGTTTTGCAATAATCAATATTCGGCTATACTTTTCATGTCTTGTTCTTTTTGAGTGAAGAAATACCAGGCTGTAATACATGCAATTCCGATGAAGAAAAGCGTCATGGATTTGGTGAGCAGGCTCAAATTCAAATCATAATAGTATTTGGAAACGGCATAGATAAAAAGAAGAAGCGAGGCAGCACACTCCGCTTTGTAGCCATAATGGAAACATATTAGAATCAGCAACAAACTGCCGGATAAATAAGGAGCAAACACGGTAGGCAGACAGATAACAATACAAAGAATATAGATACCAATCTGATTCACCGGATGATCCACTTTCATGACCTGCATGATTCGTTGAACCATTATAAGAATACCGATCCATATACAAACTGACAGTATGCAGTATACAAGCCAGCTATTTGTTTCTGATATCAGATAATTGATTGATAATCCTCCCAGTGAGACGATACCGGATATGAATAATCCGAAATGAAATGGTTTGTATTTGGAAAAGTAATTCTTTGTTCCTATACATTCAAACAACTTAGTTTCAAAGATGTTGGCAAATAGAAATAGTGCAAAGGATAGGAACTACAGCTATTTGCAAGGGATAAAATAGAAGAAAAAGACATGGGCGGCTTCTCCGAAGAAAAGATATATTAAACAGAATGACTGAAAGAAAGGGGAGGATAAACCCTCTTGATAACAAGAATGTGAGAATACTGATTCCCATAAGCGTAGTGAAGAGGATATTAATGCTGGCATTTATACCAAAACCAATCAATACACACCCGGCTATGTATAAAAGTGATGTTCATTGCATCCAGAAAAGACCGGATCACCATGCGGCTGATTGTTAGGGTAGTGAGAATTAATATACTTCCTACAATCAGGCAAGAAATATCGGAGCGGAGGATTCTGGCAAGTGCCAGAAATCCCAGAAAGAAAAAATAGCCGTCAGGATTCCTCCGATAATAGATACGGCTTGAATGGTGAGGCTATGCTTCTGTGTCATACCATTGCTTTTTAGATGAAGAATGATGTAAATGAGTAAAGTTGTTCCGGTGATGACAATAACCCCTCCGTAGAAGAATATCTGAACATCCCTAAGACCGCTTTGTGATATGAATGTAGTCAATAGAATCATTAACGCAGCAAACGGAATGATAGCCAGATAGAACAGGCTTTTTATTTTCCATCCATACCAAAGTCCCGCAGAGAATAAAAGAAAGAGGGTGCTTATGAGAGGAACAGACAATATGGCATTCTCTTCGCAGATTGCCATCATTAACAGAAAAAACTGGTATGTATAATAGTAGCCAGTGAAAGAAGGCTGACAAACCAGCGATTGTTTCTGTCCAAATGACCTTTTACACTCATCCATTCCGTGATGATCGTTGTTAAGGCACATATCCAGGTTACTGCATTGGCCAGCAAAGTCATTTCCCAGGAGTTGGCACTGGCAATCTGTATATTGTACAACCATATCGTAGTACAAAGTAATCCGATGAACGTCAGCCATAACGGAGCGAAACGGATAGCAACCGCCCAGAGAATAGTGAAGAGAGTCCATCCCAGGAAAAGATCGTAAGCATCGGCTCCCGTTTGGTAGATTTGTCCGAAGACAGCTAAAAGCGTGCCTATCAGGAATGTAGCTCCGGTCAGGAGAATTTGTTTGACGAGCTTATTCCAATGCGTGAATGTAGCGAGCAGGACAGAAGCTACTAATAACACTTCTACTATTCCTAACTTTGCAAATTTGGGTAATTCCTCCCAGTTGTAGGCAAAGAAGAAGATAATTCCTGCCACTGTAAAACCAACGCCCACTGCCAATAAAAAATAGAAAGGAATTGATTCCATTGTTTTTTATCTGCGTACAGCGCTTGTCGGGATAAAGGCGAAGAGTCGGTCTTTTCCATGTGTTTTTGCTTTTTGATGATTACAAACATAAGAAAATAAAATGATTATCACCTCAAGATAGACATATAAAAAGGTATGACTTACCTTATTGAAATTGACAATAATAGTAGGTCATACCTTGAGAGAGGTTATGAAAATATTAAAAATAGAATAACTTAAAAATACCTCCCGTATATGCTTAAAGTTAGAATTGATTGTATCAATTACTTCTTGTGAACGACCGTTGATTAACAACTTATACATTGATTGTGCAAAGCCCACCATTTGTCCGAATTCAATTTTCGGGAGGCATGGCAAGAGCGTTCGGATCAGTCATGATATTAACAAGTACCGGACCGTCCAACTCAAATGCATTCAGTAAGGTCGTTAATACTTCTTCCGGATCACTGACATTAAATCCGGTCATTCCCATTGCTTCCGCCACTTGAGCAAAGTCTGGATTCAACATATTTGTCTGCCAGTCCGGTAGTCCGTCCACTTCCATTTCCAACTTCACCATTCCCAATGAACGGTTGTTGAATACGATAATTTTAATTGGTAACTTATATTGTACAACGGTTTCCAAGTCTCCTAAAGTCATAGACAAGCCACCATCTCCGACAAAGCGCCACTACCTGGCGATCCGGATAAGCTAGTGCGGCACCGATGGCTTGCGGCAAAGCATTTGCCATAGAACCATGATTGAAAGAACCCAGCATGTGGCGTTTGCCTGTCGCTTGCAGATAACGTGCTCCCCACACACAAGTCATTCCCGTATCTACTGGTGAACACAGCATCGTCCGAGCTTAGTTTGTCTATTTCGGACATCACATATTCCGGATGGATTTTGTTTATATCTCCTTTATCTTCCGTATAGGCTGCCAGGTCTTTCTTTACTCCTTCATATCTTTTAAGTTGTTTCAACAGGAACGAATCATCTGTCTTCGGATTCAGCATACGCAATAGACTTTGGATGCTCAGTTTAACATCACCGCAAAGTCCGATATCCACCTTTGCACGACGTCCCAGACGTTCGGGTTTTATATCAATCTGTGCTATCTTGATGTCATCGGGCAGGAAAGCGGAATAAGGAAAGTCTGTGCCGAGCATAAGAAGTACTTCGGCTTCGTGCATACTGTAATATCCGGAAGGCATTCCCAACAGTCCGGTCATTCCGACTTCATAAGGGTTCTCATATTGTACTTCCATTTTTCCTTTGAAAGTATATACCACAGGAGCATTCAGCTTCTCGGAAAGCGCAATCACTTCCTCGTGTGCTCCCCGGCAGCCGATGCCGCAGAAAAGAGTGATACGTGTATGTTTGTTTAACATGTCAGCTAATTGAGCCAGATCTTCTTCCGACGGACAAACTTCCGGTGGGGCAGGATAGTTGATAACCGACGAGTCGACAGCAACGGCAGAAGCTTTTGCCAAGTCCCCCGGAAGTCCGATAACGGACACCCCTTTGCGGGTGACAGCCGTTTGTATGGCCGACTGGGAGCATACGTGGAAATTGTGTGGAGTAGTGGCTACTTCATTATAGTAACTGCAATCGTTAAAGAGTTTGATGGTATTCGTCTCTTGAAAATATTCCGTCCCGAATTCTCCGGTAGGAATTGTAGAGGCGATGGCGATTACCGGTGCGCCGGATCGGTGTGCGTCATACAAGCCGTTAATCAGATGAACATGTCCCGGCCCGCTACTTCCCGCGCAGCATCCCGGGCGACCGGTCAGTTGTGCTTCTGCCGCAGCGGCATACGCCCCTGTTTCTTCGTGGCGCACATGTATCCATTTTATTTGATCGTTTTTCTGACTGCTTCGTTTACTTCATTCAGACTGTCGCCTGTTACGGCGTAGATGCGTTCAACTCCGGATTTTACCAGAGTATCTATCAACTGTTCTGCTATTTTTTTTGCCATATTTCTAATAGGTTTAGGATTGATTCTTATGTAATAACAGATGTATGCAAAGAAAAGTTCTGATTTAACATATGCTAATAACGCCTTTGTGTCGGGACACATCACCGCTTTTATGTTAAAATTAATTCTGTAACAACTTTTTAGTAAAGATGTATAAACAATTGCAATATCCTTTTGTTATCTTTATAGGCGAAATCTTAACCTAATGTATTAAACCTCTTAATTACTCTAGAAAAATGAACAGAAATGAAATCGGTGTGAATGCCGGTAAGGTTTGGCAACTGCTTAGCAATAACGAGAAGTGGAGCTATGGACTTTTGAAGAGAAAATCCGGGCTGAAAGATAAAGAGCTGGGTGCCGCTTTGGGGTGGTTGTCAAGAGAGAGCAAAATAGAGTTCGATCAGTGCGATGAAGAGCTTTTATGTATATCTCTGTGTGAATGTTTATATTGGCTGAAAAGAGTTTGACGCTTTAACGAGAACAGAAGAATCTCCGGAGGAATGACAGCATAGTCAGCACTTCGGAGATTCTCGTTTTTATCCTTTTTCTGCTTTTATGTATCTTCCTTTCAATGGATTTCCGGAAATAATTCTGTTACTTTGCATCACGAATTAAAATGTAAGAAACAATGAGAAGTTTTGCCTCCGACAATAATTCCGGTGTGCATCCGTTGGTAATGGAAGCATTGAACCGGGCTAATATAGACCATTCTTTAGGATATGGCGATGATAAATGGACAGAAGAAGCCGTAGCGAAGATAAAGGAAATCTTTACGCCCAACTGTGTCCCCTTGTTTGTATTTAACGGAACGGGTAGCAACGTGGTAGCATTGCAGCTGATGACCCGTCCGTATCATTCCATCTTTTGTGCGGAAACGGCTCATATCTATGTAGATGAATGCGGCTCTCCTGTGAAAATGACAGGTTGTCAGATTCGCCCGATTGCCACTCCTGACGGTAAACTTACCCCGGAATTGATGCAATCTTATCTGCATGGTTTCGGCGATCAGCACCATTCACAACCCAGAGCCCTCTACATCTCCCAATGTACCGAACTTGGCACCATCTATACTTCCGAAGAATTGAAACGTCTGACAGACTTTGCCCATCTGAATGGTATGTATGTACACATGGACGGAGCCAGAATAGCCAACGCCTGTGCCGCTTTGAATCTTTCCTTAAAAGAACTGACAGTAGACTGCGGAGTCGATATTCTTAGTTTTGGCGGAACGAAGAACGGACTGATGATGGGAGAGTGCGTGATTGTATTTAATAAAGACCTGCAACCGGAAGCCCGCTTCATCCGTAAGCAATCCGCCCAGTCTCGCATCGAAGATGCGTTACCTCTCTTGCCAGTTTACGACATACCTCACAGACGACCTCTGGCTGAAGAATGCCAACCATGCTAATGCAATGGCTGCCAAACTTTACACTGAATTGAAGAAACTGCCCGAAGTAACTTTCACTCAAAGAGCCGAAAGTAACCAGTTATTCTCACCATGCCCCGCCCGGTTATCGACCGGATGCTGGAGTCTTACTTCTTTTTATTTTTGAACGAAGAGAAGAATGAAATCCGTCTGGTGACTTCTTTTTGATACCACAGAGGAGGATGTAGACGAGTTTATAAGACTTTTAAACGTTAAAAGGAAATTCGGAACAACAAAAAGCGCCTGAATATCTGTTTTTATAAGAAGTTTGAAACTAACTTTGTCCCCGCAAAAAGTTTTCTACTTTATGATTATGAATACTAGACAGAACAGGCTAATCATATTCGCGCTATTGTTGTTGACACAAACCCTGCTTAACGCACACAGCTGCATTCTACTAAAAATTGAACTGCCGGAGGATTCTATATCTGCAACCATGGAAGATTCCATTCCGGCAAAGCGCAGTTTCTTTAAAAAGTTTCTTGATTATTTTAATGACGCCAATAAGGAAAAGAAGAATAAAAAGTTCGATTTCAGTGTGATTGGCGGTCCTCATTATTCCAGTGATACCAAGTTCGGACTCGGACTGGTGGCAGCCGGACTATATCGAACCGATCGGATTGATACGCTTCTTCCTCCCTCCAATGTCTCTCTTTACGGAGATGTGTCGACTGTCGGCTTCTATCTGTTGGGAGTCCGCGGAAATCATCTGTTTCCAAAAGATAAATACCGCTTGAATTACAATCTCTATTTCTATTCTTTTCCCCAGTCTGTATTGGGGACGGGGATATGACAATGGAGCGAACTCTGATAACGAAAGCGATTATAAACGTTTTCAGGCACAGGTGAAAGTCGATTTTATGTTCCGGCTGGCAAAGAACTTCCTACATCGGCCCGATGGCCGTATTCGATTATATCGACGGACGGAACTTTGAGAAACCGGAACTATGGGGAAGGAATGGCCGCGCGAACCACTAATACCAGCCTGGGACTTTCCTCCTTTACGATTCACGTGATTTCCTGACAAATGCATATCATGGCTATTATTTGCGGATAGACCAGCGGTTCAGTCCGGCTTTTCTCGGCAATAAATATGCGTTTAGCAGTACGGAACTGACAACCAGCTATTATCATCCGGTATGGAAGGGTGGAGTACTGGCAGGGCAATTCCACACATTGCTTACTTATGGCGATACCCCCTGGGGGATTGATGGCAACGTTGGGAAGTTCCTTACTCGATGCGTGGATATTACGAAGGACGCTATCGGGACAAGTGTGCTATGGATGCACAGATAGAACTCCGTCAACACGTTTGGAAGCGGAATGGAGTGGCAGTATGGGTAGGAGCGGGAACGATTTTTCCGCGACTCTCCGAGTTCACCCCGAAAACACATTCTGCCTAATTATGGCTTCGGGTTATCGTTGGGAATTTAAGAAGAGAGTAAATGTACGTTTAGATTTAGGGTTTGGCAAACACCAGACCGGATTTATTTTTAACATCAATGAAGCTTTTTAAGAATATAAAGAATTGTTGGAAAATCAGGAACATCTGTTTTATCTGTTCCTGTTTATCTTGATAGTACCTAATATGGTACTCTGTTTTACAGAACCTTTACCATTTATGGCAAAAGTCGCCAATGTGTTGTTACCTTTCGGTTGCTATTACCTGTTGATGACTTTGTCGAGGAATTGCGGCAAGATGCTGTGGATTTTATTCCTGTTCCTGTTCTTCGGAGCCTTTCAGATCGTGTTGCTTTATTTATTCGGCCAGTCCATTATCGCTGTCGATATGTTTTGAATCTGGTCACCACCAATTCGAGTGAGGCATTGGAATTGCTCGATAATCTCACACCTGCCATTATTGCTGTAATCATACTCTATGTACCTGCCCTGATATTAGGGACGATTTCAATTATACGTAAACGGAAACTTACGGTAGAGTTCATTCGCAGGGAACGGAAGAGAGCCTTCCTGGTCTTTGGAATCTCCCTCCTTAGTCTTGTCGGAGCCTATGTGCAGGATTCGGGATATGAGTTGAAGTCTGATTTATACCCGCTAAATGTATGCTACAACGTAGGTCTTGCCTTTCAAAGAACAGCTCTGACACAGGACTACCACCGTACATCCAAAGACTTTACTTTCCATGCCCGGCCTACTCATCCGGAGGGAAAACGGGAAGTATATGTAATGGTCATAGGAGAAACCTCTCGTGCCCTAAACTGGCAACTGTATGGTTACGAACGTGAAACGAACCCGCTTTTATCCCGGCAACCGGGCCTGATTGCTTTCCCGAAAGTGTTGACAGAGTCGAATACGACACATAAAAGTGTCCCCATGCTGATGTCGGACGCTACCGCTTGTAACTACGACTCTATCTATCATCAAAAGGAATCATCACCGCTTTCAAAGAGGCAGGATTCCGGACGGCTTTTTTCTCCAACCAACGTTACAACCATTCATTTATCGACTTCTTCGGAATGGAAGCCGATACGTATGATTTTATAAAAAGAAGATTCGGTCAGTTCTACCTATAATCCTTCTGACGACGAACTTCTGAAATTGGTGGAGGAGGAACTGGCGAAAGGTGCAACGAAACAATTCATCGTACTTCACACCTACGGTTCCCAGCTTTAACTATCGCGAACGTTACCCGTCGGAAGATGCTTTCTTTACGCCCGATTATCCGATGGAAGCAGAGAGAAAATACCGATAACCTGGTGAATGCCTATGACAACTCTATTCGTTACACGGATGATTTTTTGTCACGACTTATCCGTATGTTGGAAAAACAGCAGGTAGATGCCGCCATGCTCTACACTTCCGATCATGGAGAGGACATTTTCGACGATTCCGTCATCTGTTCCTCCACGCTTCTCCCGTACCTTCTTATTATCAGCTTCATGTGCCATTCCTGATTTGATGTCCGATGACTACCGCGAAACGTATCCCGAACGTTGGAATACCGCTATTGAAAATAAGGATAAGAATGTTTCTTCCAGCAGCTCTTTCTTCCCGACCATGCTGTCTTTAGGCGGAATAGAAACTCCTTACCGGGATGATTCGCAGGCTGTGACGGCTTCGCACTACGTCCTGAAACCGAGGGTTTATCTGAACGATCACAATGATCCCCGTCCGTTGGATGATTTGGGCATGAAGAAGCAAGACTTCCAGATGCTGGAAAAGAGAATATCAAGTATTAAGTATTAGGTATTAATCCTTGTTAATTTTTGCATCCAAAAAATGGGATTGGCGTGTTATTTGCCGTATGATGTATGAACGATTAAATTCATAAAACATGGCCTATATAGATTATTACAAGATTCTTGAGTAGACAAAAGTGCTTCTCAGGATGATATCAAAAGGCTTTTCGTAAGTTGGCCCGGAAATATCACCCCTGATTTGAATCCTAATGACCCTAGTGCAAAGGATAAATTTCAGGAAATCAACGAAGCCAATGAAGTACTGAGTGACCCCGAGAAACGTAAAAAGTATGATGAGTACGGAGAACATTGGAAGCATGCCGATGAATTCGAAGCGCAGAAACGTGCACAGCAACAAGCCGGAGGCTTTGGCGGTGCAGGAGGTTTCGGCGGATTCGGCGGTGCGGGTCAGGGTTTCTCCGACGGTAACGGAACCTATTGGTATAGTTCCGATGGAGAAGGATTTTCCGGTGGCAACGCTAGTGGATTTTCCGATTTCTTCGAATCAATGTTCGGACATCGGGAGGAAGAGGACAAAAGTTCTGCGGGATTCCGCGGACAGGACTTTAATGCCGAACTTCATCTTTCCCTTCGTGATGCTGCTCAAACGCATAAGCAGATATTGACTGTAAATGGTAAACAGGTACGTATCACTATCCCCGCCGGTGTAGCCGACGGACAGGTTATTAAACTGAAAGGCTACGGAGCCGAAGGTGTCAACGGAGGACCTGCGGGCGACTTATACATTACGTTCGTTATACCGAAGACCCGGTGTTCAAAACGCCTGGGCGACGATCTGTACGTAGATGTGGAGGTAGATCTTTACTCTGCCGTATTGGGAGGCGAGAAAGTAGTCGACACGCTGACGGTAAAGTGAAACTGAAGATAAAACCGGAAACGCAGAACGGTACGAAAGTCCGTCTGAAAGGTAAAGGGATTCCCGGTTTATAAGAAGGAAGGACAAATTCGGTGACTTGATTGTGACCTATTCTGTCAAGATTCCACGAACTTGACCGACAAACAGAAAGAGTTGTTCCGTCAATTACAGAGCATGAACTAAAATGAATGAGCGACCGAATTAATAATTGTCAGTGAATACTGTCACAAAATGTCATATTGTTTCATTCATCGAAATGTTGGAAGAGTGGCGGTTTTGATTAACGCATACCGAAGGCGGTGAACATTATCTGCTTTTTGTCGGAACTCCCGAACGTGGAACGTTATAGCAGAATGTACTATGACTTATCCATCAACATGAAGGTATCGATGCCATTTTTTGCTGAAAGGATGGAAGATATGAGGTAACGAAATGCGTTCGTCAGCAAACAACTTTTTATGTACCGGGAACGGGGAAATAGAAGATATGGACTGGTAAAATAGAGCCCTCCCCCTGCTTGATTCGAACAATAGAGCCCTGTTTGATTCGAACAGGCTCTATTTAGTAGGAACGGAGGCTCTGATTCATTCAATCGTATTCCGTTTTTTCAGGATGTTTATGCCGTTTTTTTTATAATACAATATACGCAAATTCTTCCAGATAGCGTGCGTCGAGATAGTGTCGAAGCTATCCAATGTATCACTGTCGATATCCAGCACCCGGCAACTTTCCCGTTTTTGAGGATCGGTACTACTATTTCCGATTTCGAGTCCTCGAATCCAGGCTATGTGTCCGGGAAACTGCTCTGGCATCAGAACAATCAGTGTACGGGCTTCTTTCAAGCGGTTCCGGCTCCCTCTGCCAAAGCGGATGCGAGTGCAGGCAATGGGACTTTGAAACGGACCCAGTACGAGTTCTTCTTTTCTTTACAAGGTAAAAGCCTACCCAGAAGAAACCGAAAGTCTGCTTTTAAGGCTGCTACCATGTTGGCAAAATTGGCAATGAGATCTGCTTCCGTACTTTAAAGCATGCAGTTGGGAAGTAACTCCCGATACTTTCTTCCCTTGCTTCCTGTGTGGATGATTAAATTTTCTGCCATCTCTTTACTATTGATTTGGTTCAGAATGCTCGGATCTTTATCTTATCGTCTTCTGCAAAGAAGATAATCTTAGTCAGTATCTCGGCAGTCTTCGGGATCTTCGCCCACGAAAGGCGGGAACAGGCGTCCGCGATTTTGCGAATACCGGAAGAACGGCTATCTGTGCACCACCTTCCTGATGGATCACACCGCCGCCCAGATGGATATTATACTCTACCCAGTTTGTTTCAATGTGAGCGAAACTTCCTTTTTATCGTCACGTTCTTGAAATGGAACAACGGCATTAATAGTTCCACCAGCACGCTGCGTATCTCGATGGTAGAGTGGTTGGTTTCCGGATCGACGCTTCCGGGCATGAGCTAACTTTACTCGCCAGGTCTACGTCCCTCATCACTTCCGAGAAGATGACAGGGAGGAATCTCCGAGATTTTCATCAGCTTGTAGTCCTTGCGGTTGTGGAAGCAGACATATTCCAATGTCGGAGCTGATGTCGGCAGGAGAGAATCCAGTCTGCCATCGCATAGATGGTGGCGATGATATTCTCTTTGTAATATATCTTTTTGAAGGCCGTCTTCATAATCGGCTACCCACGACG
>VOFC01003636.1_pt1 | contig 45676 bp, 53 predicted proteins | sample 5384161 | NCBI WGS metagenome assembly VOFC01 (sample SAMN12384722, study PRJNA508395) | human gut metagenome | isolation source: healthy gut B | host: Homo sapiens | reverse complement strand
GCCCACCTTTTTTGACCGTTTACATCCTTGACACCTCCGTTCTGTTTGTGATGAATATATATAACTATCGTTATTTTTCTTTGCCAAGATGGCTTGTCATGCTACAATAGCCGCATCTACGGCCACCAGACAACAGGAGGAGTATCTCATGGCCAAAACTGCCGACACCATTGCAATTTATTCCCGCAAGTCCCGCTACACCGGCAAGGGCGAGAGCATCGGAAATCAGATCGACCTCTGCCGCGAATATATCCGCACCCACTACGGCGATGCCGCAGCACAAAAGCGGTCGTCTTTGAGGACGAGGGCTTTTCCGGCGGCAACCTGAACCGCCCGGATTTCAAAAAGATGATGACTGCGGCCAAGGACCAGAAATTCAAGGCCATCGTGGTCTACCGTCTGGACCGCATCAGCCGCAACATCAGCGATTTTTCCAGCCTGATTGAAGAGCTTGGACGGCTTGGCATCGACTTTGTGTCCATCCGGGAAAGCTTTGATACCTCCAGCCCCATGGGACGTGCCATGATGTACATCGCATCGGTGTTCAGTCAGCTGGAGCGGGAGACCATTGCAGAGCGCATCCGGGATAATATGCACGAACTGGCAAAGACCGGGCGCTGGCTGGGCGGCACCACCCCCACGGGCTACGCCTCCGAGAGCGTCAAGAGCATCACGGTGGACGGCAAGACCAAAAAGGCTTGCAAGCTGAAGCTGCTGCCGGATGAGGCAGAGATCATCTACAAAATTTTCGACCTCTACGAGCAGTACGATTCCCTGACCATGACCGAGACCGAGCTGCTGCGGCAGGGCGTCAAAACAAAAACCGGGCGTTCTTTCACCCGGTTCTCCATCAAGTCTATTTTGCAGAATCCTGTCTACCTTATCGCAGACAAGGACGCCTATCAGTATTTTGTGGACAACGAGGCAGAACTGTTCTCCCCGGAGTCCGATTTTGACGGCATTCCCGCCCAAAGTCAGGAAAAAGGGCAAGCCCTCCTTCATAAATTATAGTAACAGTTTATGATGCTTCGGGGAGGAACTCGGCATGTTTTTATCTCTTTTACAATTTTTCGCCACAAAATTTCTGTTTCTGGCGCTCCATCTGGAAGCGGGCAGTTTCCCCCGCCCGCTCAGTCCACAGGAGGAGATCCGGACCTTCGCCGCCCTGCGGGCCGGTGATTCATCCGCCCGGGAAAAGCTCATCCGCCACAATCTGCGCTTAGTGGCGCACATCGCAAAGAAATACTATGCTCTCCCCTCTGAGCAGGACGATTTGATTTCCATCGGCACCATTGGCCTGATGAAAGCCGTGGACACCTTCGACTCCACCCGCCGGGCGCGCTTCTCCACTTATGCCAGCCGGTGCATCGAAAACGAGCTCCGGATGCACTTCCGGCGGGAGCGGAAGAACGCCCCCACCCTCTCGCTTCAGGAGACTCTTGATGCCGGAAAGGAAGACTCTGCCCTCACCCTTGCCGATGTGCTGCAGGACGGCTTCTGCATGGAGGACAGCTGCGAAAAACAGGACGATGCCCAGCGCCTGCGCCGCCTCATCGAGGGGCTGCCCGCCCGGGAGCGGAAACTTATATTGTTAAGGTACGGTCTGGCGGGCCAGCCGCCGCTGACCCAGCTGGAAACGGCAAAGCTGCTCCAAATAAGCCGGAGTTACGTTTCCCGGCTTGAAACACACGCACTGGAGCTTCTGCGGGCCGGATGGGAGCAGCCTTAGCTTCCTCTTGCATTCCTCACCGAACTGTGGTACAATACTAAGGCACACGAATCGTGTGCCTTGTCGGACAGCGCCTGCTGCGTGGTTCGGCATACGGATGCGGGTCCTGTACGATGGAGCCGCAGTGAACCAGGTCAGGTGGGGAACCAAGCAGCCTTAAGCGGCGCGCCCCGTGCGTTTCAGTCAGCCTGCATCCGTATGCCGAGTTACGCAAGGCGGGGGTCAAACCCCGTCAGCGCTGTCCGATTTTTTATTACTGACGGGAGGGAAGCACCGATGTATCGCGCATTATACCGCAAATGGAGACCCCAGCGGTTTGAGGATGTCGTCGCACAGCGCGGCATCGTCACGGCGCTGCGCAATCAGGTAGCGTCGGGCCGCGTAGGCCACGCCTACCTGTTCACCGGCGTGCGCGGCACAGGCAAGACCAGCTGCGCGAAGATCTTCGCCAAGGCGGTCAACTGCCTTCACCCCAACGGCGGCGACCCCTGCGGCGAGTGCGATATCTGCAAGGGCATCGACAACGGCAGCATTCTCGACGTGGTGGAGATGGACGCCGCGTCCAACAATGGTGTGGACGACATCCGCGACCTGCGTGATGAGACAGCCTACACCCCCAGTGCCTGTCATTATAAGGTATACATCATCGACGAGGTACACATGCTGTCCACAGCGGCCTTCAACGCCCTACTGAAAACGCTGGAAGAACCGCCCGCCCACGTCATCTTCATCCTCGCCACGACCGAGATCCAGAAAGTCCCGGCCACCATCCTCTCCCGCTGCCAGCGGTACGATTTCACCCGCATCGGGCCGGAAGACATCGCCCAGCGGGTCGAGTATATCGCCGGTCAGGAGGGCTTAGAGTTGACGACAGGTGGTGCAGAGCTCATCTCCCGTCTGGCTGACGGTGCCATGCGTGACGCCCTCTCGATCCTCGACACCTGCGCCGGCGTGACCGCAAAAATCGATGCTGATGTTGTCCGCCGGATGGCGGGCGTCACCGACCGGAGCTATCTGTTCCATATTTCGGATGCTCTGGAAGCGCAGGACGGCGCAGCGGCACTGGCTCAGCTGGCCGCACTGCGGCAGCAGTCGGTGGATGTGAAACGTCTGACGGAAGAGCTTATCGCCCACTACCGCGCCCTGATGCTGGCAGCTCTGCCCGGCGGGCAGAGCCTGCTGTCCGGTGTTTCCCCGAAGAGGAACAGCAGTACCTCGAAAAAGGCCCTCAGCTGGGCCAGCGGGAGGCCATCCGGGCCATCCGTACGCTGGGCAGCGCCCTTGAGCATATGACCCGGGGCAGTGACCAGCGCATCGAGCTGGAACTGGCCCTCTTCACCCTCTCGGAGCCGCCGCAGGCCGCAGATGTCCCCGTGGCGGCAACGACTGTGCAGGCTGTCGCTCCGGCCGCACCGGTCGTCCGGCCCTTTGTTGCGGCACCGGTCCAGTCTGCGCCGCAGCCTTTCATGAGTACACCTGCTGCACCCGTGGAATCTATGGCCGCACCGGCAGTGGAAAAGGAGCCTGCTCCCGCGCCCGTTGTAGAGCCGAAGGCCGCTGTCCCGGATATTCCAGAGTCCCCCGCGCCCGCAGACGAAGAGCTTCCACCACCGCCCGACGAGCCGCCGGTGGCGGAGTCGGCCCCCTGCCCTGGGATGAGCCGACTGCGCCGGTCACTGCGCCGGTACCGCCCGTACCGGAAGAGAGACCGGTTGAGTCCGCCGCAACGGTCTCGCCGGCAGCACCTGCCCCGGAGTACACCGCCGACCCGGCTCTCAGCCGACCCCGCAAGGTGGCCGCAGAGGGCGTCAATCCCTTCGAGCAGTGGAGCGAAGTCGTCAAGCTCTTACAGGAGAAGGACCCGATGCTTCACAGCTACCTGCGCAAATCGAAGGCGTACTTCGATGGCACACGGGTGCTCATCGACGGCGGCAAGACCTTCCGGGACTTCATCCGTGTCAATAAGGACAGCCAGCGACTCATCAAAAAGCTCATCGCGCAGGTGTCAGGCGTCGCGGTGCCTATCGGCCCCTACGAGCCCCGCACCGCCGCAAAGCACACCTCCAATGCCGAACAGTCACTCCATGCGCTGGAAAAGCTGGGTCTGGACGTGAGCATTGAGGACAGCGCGAAGAAAAAAAGATAAACAATAACTTTTAAGGAGAACCAATTATGAAAGCAAGAATGCCCGCAGGCTTTGGCCGCCCCGATATGAACGCCCTGATGCGTCAGGCTCAGAAGATGCAGGATGACATGAAGGCCAAGCAGGCCGAGCTGGAGGCCGCCGAGTACACCGGCAGCGCCTCCGGCGAGATGGTCACTGTCCGCATGAACGGCAAGCACGAGATCCTTGGCATCACCATCAAGCCCGAGGCCGTTGACCCCGACGACATCGAGATGCTGGAAGACCTGGTGGCCGCTGCCGTCAACGCCACCGTCAAGCAGGTGGACGAAACTGCCGAGGCCGAGATGGGCAAGCTGACCGGCGGCCTGAACATCCCCGGCCTCTAAGCGGGAGGGATACGCATGGGTTACACCGCAGCGCCGCTGGAAAAGCTTATTGAGCAGTTCAGCCAGTTCCCGGGCATCGGCCGCAAGGGCGCGACCCGGATGGCCTATCAGGTGCTGAGTATGTCAGACGCGGACGCCGCGGCACTGGCCGAGGCCATCCAGAACGCCCACACCCGGCTCCACCGCTGCCGCGTCTGCCAGAACTACACCGAGGCCGAGCTCTGCCCCATCTGTTCCAGCGCCAAACGGGACCGCTCCACCATCTGCGTGGTCGAGACACCCCGCGATGTGCAGGCCTTTGAGCGCACCCGGGAGTACCACGGCCTGTATCATGTCCTCCACGGCCTCATCAGCCCCATGGACGGCATCGGTGCCGAACAGCTCTCGGTGAAGGAGCTGCTGGCCCGGCTGGGCAGCGGCGAGGTGAAAAGAGGTCATCATGGCCATGAACCCCACCGTCGAGGGCGAGGCCACGGCCATGTATCTGGCAAAGCTCATCAAGCCCCTGGGCATCAAGACCACTCGTCTGGCCTACGGTCTGCCCGTGGGCGGCAGCCTCGAGTACACCGATGAGACGACGCTTTACCGCGCGCTCTCCGGCCGCGACGAGCTGTAAAGAGCAGATTTTATAGAACCTTAACGATTCTTTCAAAAATCGCTCTTGAAAATCCAGCAAAATGTGATATAATGACAAGACAAAGAAGCTGCTTTTATAGGCAGAGTGCGCCGAACGACGAGAATTTTTGCCCGTATACAGGACGGTGTGCAATGCTTATGAAAACGGCTTCTGGAGTAAAGGAAAGGAGGCGCGCTTCATGGCACCTGCCAAGGAACGTCCGGCGACAAAGACCATCGCCACAAACCGCGAGGCGCGTCACGAGTATTTCGTGCTCGAAGCGCTGGAAACGGGCGTCGAGCTGAAAGGCACCGAGGTCAAGAGCCTGCGTGCCGGCGGCGTCAACCTGAAAGACAGCTGGGTCGATATTGAGGACGGCGAGCTGCTGGTCAAGGGAATGCACATCACTCCCTACGACCACGGCAACATCTTCAATCAGGACCCTCTGCGGGTGCGGCGCCTGCTGGCCCACAAGACCGAGATCCGGCGTCTGCACCAGCAGTGCAAGCTGCAGGGCTACACCCTCGTTCCCCTTTCTCTCTACTTCAAGCATGGCCGCGTCAAGATGGAAGTCGGCCTGTGCAAGGGCAAAAAGCTCTACGACAAGCGTGCCGACGCCGCCAAGCGCGACGCCAAGCGCTCCATCGACCGGGCTGTGAAGTCCAACGGCAAATTCTACTAAATCTCTTTCAGGCAGCATTCCTGCCCTGAGAATACCAAGCTTTCTGCGCATGGCAACATGCGCTTTATGGGGGCGTAAAGGTTTCGACGGGGGGAGCGAGGCCTGGGCAGCGGGTAGCAGTGGGGGAACTGCTCTAAACTCCTCCAAAAAATTAACTGACAACAATAATTATCAGTTGCTCGCAGCCTGAGTGCTGCGCGTTCCGCCCACTCTTGTGTCGTGTGGGGCCGGGGCGTCCTTTAGACACAGCACCTGAACGGACCTAAGCTTTGCGGACCGGCAGGAACTCATGAAGCTACTGAAGCGTTAGCCTGACGACCGGCGTGACGCGGAGGGAATGTTGTAGATCGCCTGCACCCGGAGACACCTACGCTGAACTCTTTTCGGACATGGGTTCGACTCCCATCGCCTCCACCACACGTGAGCCAGACGAACCCTCTGTGCTCCACCAAAGGGAAGAGCCTCACCGCTTTGCAGTGAGGCTCTTCCCTTTTCATCTTATAGCATCCTTATCCCATGAAATCAAGCAGCACGTCGATGTCCTGACTGATGGCGCGGAGATAGTCAGCTCCGCCGCGCCGGCCGTCATAGTTCCGGACGCGGCTGCTCATCTCATTCAGGAGCTCTTCCTTCCGCACCAGAACGGGGTCTCCGATCCACTCGTCTTTCTCTATAAAGGCTTCCAGCTGCTCATATTCTTTTATGATACGGACGTTGGACAGGTTCTCCGGAAGGGTACGGGCATCGAACCAGTCCGGCTGCGCGTGAAAGTCCAAAGGCGGCAGCGGGTCCAGCGGCTCATCGGCGTCCCACACATAGGGATGCCGGTCATCTTCTTCCGGCGTCTTCTTGAAGCGTCCTACCCGATCCTCGGCCTTGCCAACCGTCTCATAGTGGTTGAACAGTGCCTCAGCATCGTAACCATAGAGCTCGTAGGCGTCCGAATAGCGGTCTGCATAGTCCTTGTACTGGAACGTCTCGACGCTTTCCGTCCCCGGGGTAAGGTCAAGCCAGATGCTCACCGCCTCCGCATGGGTGGGCAGAGCTGCCATGACCGTCAGGGCCAGAACGCCCGATGTGGCCGCCGCAATAAATTTTCTTCGCATGATAAAACCTCCTTTTTTATGAGCGGTTCATCCCAGAATCGAGAATCTCCGCACTTCTACATTGTTATTCTCCACGCCAGAGCAGTCCTGAAAGACTTTATGCCGTATCCGGCCCCGGATGGTGTTGCCGCTGACTTCCTTCGTGCTGGCGATGCCGTAGCCGAGGGAGACGTCCAGCGTATTTCCTTTCAAGGCGCTGAGCTGATAGCAGATGCGCCGCCCGTTGTCGCCGCTCAGGGTGATGCGGCTGTTCTGGATGACCGTGCTGCCGTCGGCACGGTCATTGCCCCGGCCAGCATGGGGTTCGCGCCCTTTTTCATATCGTGCTTTGCCATGCTGTCCGGCTGTTTCATGGTGATGTCGCAGTTGTCCACGACGGCGCGGGTCTTATCGCCTACCATACGGAAAATGGTCTCGCAATACTCCGCACGGACGGTGCAATCCTCCATCCGGACGTCTGTGGTGCCGCTCTGCCCCAGCGTGATGAACCACACCGGGCGATGATCGGCATCCAGCGCCTCCTGCGTCTGTGTCTCATAGAAGCTGCAGCCCGAGAGGACGACATCCCGCACCGCGCCGCCCCATCCCCAGACCGCCAGCAGCTCGTCGGCACCGGACTTGTAAAATTCACAGTTCTGGAAGCGGATATTCCGGCTCTCCACCCTGTCTGTCCAGTTGCGCACCCAGATGCCGCCGGACGCGCCGGAGGTCATCTGGCGGAATACACAGCCCTCAAAACGGATATTCTCGTTGCCGCCATACAGGTCGGCGGCGCAGCGCCCCCCCACTCGTTGGGCTCACAGTCGAAGGTGCAGCCCACAAATTCCACATTGCGGGCGAGCATCACCCGGAGCATATAGTTGGCCTGACAGCTGTCCGCTGCCCGGAAGGTCACATTTTCCAGCCGGACGTCGTGGGCGCGGTCATCATCAGAGTCTTTCATAAGCTCCACCGCCACACGGTCCTCTCTCAGGTCAGGGTACTGAATATCACTGAGCAGGACAGCGCCGTTTCCCTGGATGGTCAGTCCGCTGGGCAGTCCGAGGCAGGAGGAGAAGCGGTAGACCGCCCCCGCCGTCAGCTCGAGAGGCCGACCGGACGCGCTGGCCTGCTGCATCGCGGCCTGCAGAGCCCGCAAGTCGTCCGCGATACCGTCGCCCTTCGCCCCGAACTGTTCCGGCGTAACGCCGGTACTCACCGGACGAGCCGTACTGCTCTGGGCAGCAGACGCTGTGACCGCCTGAGCCGGGGTCGCAGCCGCCGTTTCGCTCTTCTGCCCACAGCCGCACAAAAGCAGCACCGCCATGAGGACAAAGGCCAAAGCTTTTATTTTCACGTTCGAATGTTCTCCTTCTCTGCCGAGGCTTCTTATGCTTATCATACCATAAACCACAGTCGATGTATAGCCAAAGAGCCGCTGCCCGCAAAATGCGGCAGCGGCTCTTTTCAGCTTTTCAGTTCAGCCGGGTGTCAGCTCAGGACTGGCAGGCGGTGATGAGGCTCATCTTGTAGACCTCGTCGGCGTTGCAGCCACGGGACAGGTCGTTGATGGGAGCGTTCAGACCCTGCAGAATGGGGCCGTAGGCATCGTAGCCGCCCAGACGCTGTGCGATCTTGTAGCCGATGTTGCCGGCCTTGATGTCAGGGGAAGATGAAGGTGTTGGCCTGACCAGCGACCTTACTGCCCTTGCACTTGACCTGTGCGACCTCGGGAGCAACGGCTGCGTCGAACTGCAGCTCGCCGTCAATAGCCAGCTCGGGGGCCATCTCCTGAGCCTTGATGACAGCGTCGTGGCTCAGAGCGACGGTGCCGCCCTTGCCGGAACCCTTGGTGGAGAAGCTCAGGACAGCGACCTTCGGGTCGATGCCGAACAGCTTAGCGGTCTTAGCGGTCTCGACAGCCACCTCAGCCAGCTTGGCAGAAGCAGCCACCTTGACCTCGCCGGTAGCCTTATCGACGGTATCGGTGTAGTCGATGTTGACGGCGCAGTCGCCCATCGCGATGCGCTTCAGGCCCTCTTCGCCGCAGTCACGGTCCAGAATGAAGCAGGAGCTCACCAGATGAGCGCCCTTCTTGGTCTTGACCAGCTGCAGAGCAGGACGGATGGTGTCGGCGGTGGAGTAGGTAGCGCCGCCCAGCAGGCAGTCAGCCTTGCCCATCTTGACCAGCATGGTGCCGAAGTAGTTGGACTTCTTCAGCAGAGCAGTACACTCCTCTGCGGTCTGCTTGCCCTTGCGCAGCTCGACCATGGTGTTGACCATCTCATCGAAGCCGGCGTAGTTCTCAGGGTCGATGATCTCAGCAGCGGAAATATCAAAATTGCCAGCAGCGGCAGCAGCCTTGCACTCTGCCTCGTTGCCGACCATAACAACTTTCAACACGCCCTCAGCCAGCAGCTTGCTTGCGGCCTCCAGGATGCGGGGGTCATTGCCCTCGGTAAAAACGATCGTCTTGGGGTTTGCCTTCAGCTGGGCTACCAGGGGTGCAAACATATCAGCCATTGTTGATTACCTCCGAAATTACTTTGCAATTTTTCCGGGCATCACAGATATGCCCTTCTTTTTTTTTATTCTAGCACAGAGTCAGAAAACTTCAAGACAAATCTTGAATTTTGTGGTATATTTTAAGGAAGAAATCGTGCGATGATTTGTTAAGAAAATGTCATTTAATTTGTGAGAGGATACTGAGCTTATGGATTGGGAAACACTGAAAAACGACTGTCTCGCCTGCCAGCGCTGTCCGCTGCACACCACCCGGCACAACGTGGTGTTCGGGCAGGGCGTGGAGAATGCCGAGGTGCTCTTCGTGGGCGAAGGCCCCGGCCAGAGTGAGGACGAGCAGGGCCTGCCCTTCGTGGGACGCAGCGGCCAGCTGCTGGACAAATACCTCTTCGCCATCGACCTCGACCGTGCCTCCAACTGCTATATCGCCAACATCGTCAAGTGCCGCCCGCCCCAGAACCGCGACCCCCTGCCCGCCGAGAGCGAAGCCTGTATGCCCTGGCTGCGGGAGCAGTTCCGTCTGCTGCGGCCTAAAATCGTCGTCTGCCTGGGCCGCATCGCCGCCCAGCGGATGATACGCGCCGACTTTTCGGTGACGAAGGAACACGGCACCTTTATTGAGAAGAACGGCATCCTCTTCATGGGGACGTTCCACCCCGCCGCCCTGCTCCGTCAGCCCCAGAACAAGCGGAGGCTTTCGGCGACTTCGTGGCCTTGCGGGATAAAAAATACACGAGGTGTGCGAGCATACGTATTGACCCTCACTTTTTCCTCATTTTTGCATACCCTATAGCAAAAAAAGTGAGGTGTTTGAGTATGAATGCTGTACGCAGCGATTCTGTTGATTTCTTTCTGGGACCACCACCCCCCGCCGGGTTCAAGGGCTATTTTGAGCCGCTTCGGCGGGAACCGGGGATGCAGATGTATCTCATCAAAAGCGGGCCGGGCTGCGGCAAATCGACGCTGATGAAGCGGCTGGCCGTCAAGGCCGAGCAGAAGGGGGAGCCTATCCAGCGCATCCACTGCGCCAGCGACCCCGACAGTCTGGACGGCGTCATCTTTCTCGACAAGCGCGCCGCCATCGTGGACGCCACCGCCCCCCATGTCATGGAGCCGGACGCCCCGGGCGCAGAGGAGCAGGTGGTGAGCCTGTACCACACTCTGGACGCCGATACCCTCCACGCCCACGCGACGAGGTGAAGCGGCTCTTCGCCCAGAACACTGCCCTGCGCAGCCGGGCCGCGCGGTATATCGCATCTGCCGGGAGCCTGCTGCTGGACAGCCGCCGGGCCGAGGCGTGCAGTGCCAACTTCGAGAAAGTCCGCCGCTACGTCAAGCGGCTCTGCGCCCGGACTCTCCCCCGCCTGCCCGAGGGGGCCTCGGCCAGCGAAGAGCTGCGGCTGCTGTCGGCCATCACGCCGAAAGGGCCGGTCTTTTACCGCGGCACCGTACAGGCGCTGGCCAACCGGTATGTGGTCTTCCACGACGACTACGGCGCCGTCTCCCGCCTGCTTCTCGAGCTCATCCGGGCCGAGGCGCTGGCCCGGGGCTACCACATCATCACCTGCCCCTGCGCCATGCACCCCGACGACAAGATCGACCATCTCTTCATCCCGGCCCTCCGGCTGGCTTTCCTCACCGACAACCGGTGGCACCCGGTGCAGCTGCCCGGCGTGCAGGCCGTCCGGTGTACCCGTTTCGTGGACCGGGAAAATCTGGCGGGCTACCGCGCCCGTCTCCGCTTCAACGAGCGGGCGGCAGCAGAGCTTTTGGAACAGGCCGCCGACCTGATGGCACAGGCCAAAGCCTGCCACGACGAGCTGGAGACGTACTACCGCGCCGCCGTGGACTTCGGCAAGGTGGACGAAGCTGCCGCCCAGTGCGCCGGGATGCTGGGGCTGGAATGATATTCTAAAAGGAAGTGACCCGCTATGCCTGCTTTTCGCCTGCCTGTCCGCCAGCTGGTGGAATTTTTGCTCCGCACCGGCAGCATCGACAGCCGCTTTACCGGCTTCGACCGCGCCAACGAGGGCGCACGCATCCACCGCAAGCTCCAAAAGGCCGCAGGCGAAGGCTACACCGCCGAAGTCTTCCTCTCCGGCGAACGGGAGGCGGCGGGCATCCCCTTCACCATCGAAGGCCGGGCCGACGGCATCTTCACCGACGAGGCGGGCGTGACGGTCATCGACGAGATAAAGACCACAGCCGTCCCCGCCGACGACATCGCCGAGGACATGAACCCCTGCCACTGGGCGCAGGGAATGGTCTACGGGGCGCTGTATGGCCGTCAGCAGGGGCTGGAAAAGCTGGACGTCCGGCTCACCTACTACCAAATCGACACCGACGACATCCTCCGCTTCGTGCGGCATTTCACCCTTGAAGAGCTGGAAGCGTTTTTGCAGGATCTGCTCGAGCGGTACGCCCCATGGGCGCAGCGTCAGCTGGCGTGGAAGGAGCAGCGGGGCGTGAGCCTTTCGGCGCTGGATTTCCCCTTTCCGGCCTACCGGCCCGGGCAGAGAGCGCTGGCAGGCGAAGTCTACCGCGCCTGCACTGCCGCGCCGTCTAAAAGCGGCGTCCGGCTCTTCTGTCAGGCCCCCACCGGCATTGGCAAGACCATGAGCGTCCTCTTCCCTGCCCTGCGGGCCATCGGCACCGGCTGCGGCGAAAAGCTCTTTTACCTCACCGCCCGCAATACGACTCAGGCCGCAGCCGAGGATGCCATTGCGCGGCTGCGGGCGTCTGATCCCAAGCTGGCTCTGCGCAGCGTGACCCTGACAGCCAAGGAGAAGGTCTGCCTCCACCCGGATGCCGAGGGCCATCCCGCCTGCCTGCCGGAGCTCTGCCCCTACGCAAACGGCTACTACGACCGGGTGAACACGGCCCTGAAAGCCCTTTCTGGACGACGGCACCGGCCGCTTCGACCGGGCCGCGCTGGCCGACGCCGCAAAGCAGTTCACGGTCTGCCCCTTCGAGCTGGGGCTGGATCTGAGCGAGTGGTGCGACGTCATCATCGGCGACTATAACTACCTCTTCGACCCCGTGGTGCATCTGCGGCGGTTCTTCGACAGCGCGGGCGACTGGCTCTTCCTCGTGGATGAGGCCCACAATCTGCCCGAGCGGGCGCGGGCCATGTACTCGGCACGCTTCTGCAAGAGCAGTCTCACCGAGGCAAAACGCGCACTCGGGCGGGGCAAAAGCACCCTCAAGACAGCTCTGAGCAAGGCCGACAAAGCCTTTTTAGCGGGACGGAAAGCGGTCCCAACCCTCGCACCCCGGCGGGGCAGCACTGCCGCCGAAGAGGACGACAGCGGCCAGACCTCACTGCTGGGATCTGCGGAGACGCCCGCCATCGAGCTGCCCGCCGCCGACTACGCTCAGGACGGCACGGTGTTCTGCAAGGAGCTTCCCTCAGCCCTGCTGGCCCCGCTGCGGGCGCTGACGGCTCCCTTTGCAGGACTGGCTGGAAGACGATCCCGACGCCGAAACCCACGCGGCCCTGCTGGATCTCTACTTTGAGGTGCAGGACATCCTGCGGGCGTCGGAACGGTACGACGAGCACTTTGCCGCCCAGCTCACCGCCCGGGGCAGTGACCTTGAATTGCAGCTGCTCTGCCTCGACCCGTCCCCCTTCGTGGACGCAAGCCTTTCGGCAGGGCGGGCGGCGGCGCTGTTCAGCGCGACGCTGACGCCGCCGGGCTATTACCGCACCGTCCTCGGCTGTCCCGAGGCCCGGGCCGTGGCGCTGGAAAGCCCCTTCCCGGCAGAAAACCTCGGGCTCTACTGTCTGCCCTCCATCTCCACCCGCTACCGCCAGCGGGACGCCAGCATCCGGCCCATCTCGGACGCCCTCGCGGCGCTGGCGTCCAGCCGGGTAGGCAACTATCTGGCCTTCTTCCCCAGCTATGCCTATCTGCGGCAGGTGTGGGAGGACTTCACCGCCCGCTACCCGGACATCGGCACACTGGTACAGGAGAGCGGTCTGGACGACGCCGGGCGGGCGGCGTTCCTCGAGCGGTTTTCGCCCTGCCCGGAGAAGACGCTTCTCGGCTTCGGGGTCATGGGCGGCATCTTCGGCGAGGGCGTGGACCTGGCGGGCGACCGGCTCATCGGCTGCGCCATCGTGGGCGTGGGCCTGCCGCAGGTGAGTCCCCGTCAGGAGATGCTGCGCCGCTACTACGACGCCCAGAACGGGGCGGGCTTCGACTACGCCTACCGCTGGCCCGGGATGAACAAAGTCCTGCAGGCCGCCGGGCGGGTCATCCGGACGCAGGAAGATAAGGGCGTGGTGCTGCTCCTCGACGACCGCTTTGCCCAGAGCGAGTACGCCCGGCTCTTCCCGAAGCATTGGAGGCATCTGGAGTATCTGAGAGATACGGAGGAGCTGAAGAAAAAGCTGGAAGATTTCTGGGCTGAATAAACACAAAAAGAGGCAGACTCGCATCTGCCTCTTTTTCCATGCACTTATCGCCTTTGCTTTCGCCGTCTTTTTCCGCATGATGTCCCACGAGGGCATCTGGCTGCGCAGGGTATCCCACGCCGTCATCCGGACGCTCGTCCGGGTGCGCAGACCTTCGAAAGCCTCCTCGAGGTACTGCCTCTCGGTCACAGCATGCATCGCGTGGTCGGGGACGCAGAGACGGCCCAGCGGGGGTCTTACAGAGCGCCAGGACCATGGCGTCCATCTTCCGGCGGCCGGGCGTACCGGCACGGTAGCAGTCGGTGTTCTCCTTGTCGTCCACGGGGATGTGGGCGGCTTTCAGCATCTCGCAGGCCTCCCACGCGGCGTCGAGGACCAGGTCACGCTGCTCCTTCGTCGCCTTGGAGAGGTCGCCGCTGCAGGCGTAGCAGACATAGCACACGGGCAGGATCAGGGCGAGGTGGCACTTGAGCCATCCGTCCATGTCGCTGACGAAGGTCAGCTTGTACTTTGCGCCCTCGAAAGCCGTCTTGACCCGGTAGCGGAAGACGCCCGAAAGGGGCGCGGTAGCCCCGCCGATGGTCATCTCCACACCGACGTGGGCGCTGACGACCTTATCGACATCCCGGTGGCCGCCGTTGCTCTGGAAGCCGAAGGCGATCTTATCCGCCGGGCGCTGCATGGCCTGCATGACCTCCACGGCGTGGGGGTCGTTGCCCACGAAGACGAAGTATTCGCTCCTGTTCTGCTTGAGGATGGGAAGCACGTCGGGCAGCTGCCCGGCCTGCAGCGTCACGAAAACGAGGTCGTAGCAGTCGTCCGGGGCCAGCGTGTCGATAGTGGCCACCCGATCCACCGTGGTGCGGCACTGCGCCCAGTGGCGGATGACGAGGCCCCTTTGGTCGAGCCTCTCCTTCCACTCGCCCCGCGCCAGCATGGTGACGACATTCTTTTTGTTCTGCAGCAGACGGTGGGCCAGCTCACAGCCCTGCACGCCTGCACCATAGACCAGTATCCTCATCTCTGCCTGCCTCCTTATATAGGCCCCACCCCGGGGCCGGAAGTCATCAGTGCTTCAAAAACGAGAAGAATCCCTTCTTCTCATACGGCTTTTCCTCTGCGCCGGTCACAGTATAGCCCGTGTTGGCGATGGCAGCCTTCAGGGCCTCGATGTCCAGCGGCTGGGCCGAGACGATGACCGTCTCTCCCTTCGTGTGGGAGGAAGTCACCTTCTCCACCTGCGCAGTCTTGCGCACCACCTCGTTGACGTGGCTCTCACACATGCCGCACATCATGCCGTCTACTTTCAGCGTCGTCTGAACCATTGGTCAGTACCTCCTAAGGATCGTCATTCACTGGGCAGACTGCACAAGCCGCCCGGGTGTTTTTCGTCATTTTGTTAGTTTTGCCTAACTTTTTATGGGAAACAAAGGCCGTCGGCCCCGCGCACCCCTCCGCGCCCGAGGCAAAAGACCCTGTTTTTCTGTTTCCGCTTTCATCATACCACACCGGTATGGTAATTGCAAGCACCGGTTTCTCACAGTACACGGGTGTGGTATATTTCTCCCGTCTCTACGTCTTTCCAGTAGAAGACACCGTTTTCCAGAATCATATAGCTGTGGGGACTGTTTTCCTTCGGGATGCTCAGGGAGCCGGGGTTGAGGCAGACGTTCCTCTGCCCGAACTCCGTCCACGCCGGGACGTGGGTGGGCCGTGGAGCAGGATGTCCCCTTCGGCCAGCGGCGGCGGGTTCTTTCCATTATAGATATGCCCGTGGGTGGCATAAATGAGCTTTTTCGCCCGCCGGGAGGATGCAGTAATCCGCCATCACCGGGAGATCCAGCACCATCTGGTCCACCTCGGCCTCGCAGTTGCCCCGGACGCAGCAGAGTTTGTTTTTCAGGCCGTTCAGCATCGGGATGACCTCTTTCGGCGCGTAGTCCCGGGGCAGGTCGTTCCGGGGACCGTGGTAAAGCAGGTCGCCCAGCATCAGCAGCCGGTCAGCCCCCTCCCGCTCAAAGGCCTCCACCATCTTCTTGCAGTAATAAGCCGACCCGTGCAGGTCGGACGCGATCATCCATTTCATGGCATCTTTCCCCTTTTGTCCTGTTTTTGACTTCATTGTAAAGGCTCTCAAACAGAAAGTCAAGCATGGCTCCCAGAGGTCGGAAACGCTTTTCACCTTTTTTTTTTATCCTATCCCCTTGTCAGCGCAGATGTAAAATGATAAAATTTTCCTGTCCGAAAATCTCATTTTGTTAGGAAGGAAAAAACATTATGGAACAAAACCATGACATGGATGAGATCGACCTCCTCGAGTTGGCGCGGCTTCTCTGGAGCCACGCATTGCAGATCGCTGCGGCCGGCATTGCGGCAGCGGTCATCTGCCTGCTGGTCTGTATCTTTCGTATTGACGCCCCGCTATCAGGCCTCCGTCAATCTAATCGTCAATTCCCGGCAGGACGGCAATGCTTCCATTACCAGTGACAACATCAACTCGGCCCGGAATCTCATCGACACTTATGCAGTCATCATCAAGAGCAACATCGTCCTGAACGACGTCATCGAGCAGCTGGGTCTGGATATGACCTACCGTCAGCTGCTGGCCTGCGTCTCTGTGGACGGCGTGGGCTCGACCCAGATCATGTCCATCACGGTCACCAACGAGGACCCCGCCCTGGCCGGAAAGATCGTGCAGGCCATCGCCGAGACTGCCCCCGATGTCATCGTGGACAAGGTGGAGGCCGGCTCCTGCAAGGTCGTGAGCGACGTGGAGATCACGAGCAACCCCGTCTTCCCTCAGACGAAGAAGTACGTCCTGACCGCTGCTCTCGGCGGCATTGTGGCGGCCTGCGGCATTCTGGTTCTCGACCACCTGCTCCATGACTACATCGTCGATAGCGAGGACATCCAGAAAAAGCTGGAGCTTCCTGTACTCGGCCTTATCCCGGAGGTGTAATACCATGTGGAATCCGTTCAACCGAAACACCATCTCCAACTCTTCGGCAAGCAAGCGTTCGCTTCAGCTCATCACCCAGAAGGGTATGCCGTTTGCCTACGTTGAAGCTTACAAAGCTCTGCGCACCAACCTGAACTTTCTGTCCGGTTCCGGCGATGTCCACGCTTTCGTCGTCACCAGCACGGTCCTGGAAGAGGCAAAGTCCAATGTGTCGGTCAATCTGGCGCTGGCTCTGACGGAAAGCGGCAAAAAGGTCGTCCTCGTGGACTGCGACCTCCGCAAGCCTGTCCTTCACCGCTATCTGAAGGCCGGACACAATCTGAAAGGTGTCTCCAACGTCCTGTCCCGTCAAGTGGCGCTCTCCGACGCCCTCGTCGAGCTGAAGGACATCCCCAACCTGACGTTCCTGCCGGCCGGCACCACCCCCTCCCAACCCTTCTGAGCTGCTCAGCCAGCCCCAGATGCAGGAGATGGTGGACACGCTGCGCGGGAGCTATGACTTTGTCATCCTCGATGCGCCTCCCATCTCGATGGTCACGGATGCCGCCGTCATCGGCCGCATCGTGGACGGTGCTCTCTTCGTCGTCCGCTCCAAGTATGCGTCCACCGACGCCGTCAAGACAGCCCTCGAGAAGCTTCAGGATGCCGGCGTAAAAGTCCTTGGCGCCGTTCTTACCCGTTATGATGCCAAAAAATCGCTCAAGCGCTCGGATTATGGGTACGGATATTACTACTATAATAGTAATTATTCCTATGGTCCCCCCCCGATGGCATTTCAGAGTCAGCAGCCAAAAAGAGCGGCCTGACGTCAAAAAAGCAGCATAACGGCAAAGAAAAGCATTCCGTACATACGGAGGATGAAGCATGACAGACCTTCATTGCCATATCCTTCCTAACATTGACGATGGTGCCAAAGATGTTTCGATCTCCCTTCGTCTGCTGGAAAAAGAGTATGCAGACGGTGTGCGGAACATTGCTTTTACGAGCCACTTCAACAGTGAGTGGACGACTCCCGATGCATTCCTGCAAAAGCGTGCGGCCGCCTATGAGACACTGACAGCCGCGCTTCCGACCGGACCGGAAGCCATGCAGTTCCGCTTCAAGCTGGGCTGTGAAGTCTACTTCTCCCCCAAGCTCTGTGAGCTGGATGCCAAGGCGCTCTGCATCGGCGATACCTCTTATATGCTAGTGGAGTTTCCCACTACCCACAAGCCCCATTTCATCCGGCAGACCTTCGCCCTCCTGCAGGAGCAGGGTGTTCTGCCCCTCATCGCCCACATCGAGCGATACCCCTACGTCCTCGAAGACCCCACCCTGCTCTACAACTGGGTGGCCGCCGGAGCCTATGTCCAAATCAACGCGGGCGCACTGCTGGATTCTCCAAAACTGCGCCGGACGCGCTGCAAGTTCATCTCGTGGCAGCTTGTCCACGTCATCTCGACGGACACCCACTCCCTGGACAAACGCCCGCCCCGGATGGCAGAAGCCGCTGCTGTTCTGGAAAAGGAGCTGGGCAGAGAGACTGCCTCAAAGCTTTTGCAGAACGGCGACGCACTTTTCGACGATGAGGAGCTGGATGTTTTCACTCCCCACCGGCCCAAAAAGTTCCTGAATTTCTGGATGTGACAGGCCTGTGAGTCCTCTATCCACCTGAGCTTCCTCTCTATGCTGGTTTTTGTGAAAAGTCATACTTTTGACTTGACAATCTCTCCGTTTCGTGGTATCCTATCGCAGGCCGGTCAGAAAGGCTCTTCCCGTACTGCCCTTTCCGGCCCGCATCCCGGTGCCGTCCGGCGGCGTCCCGTAACGCCGCTGTCGCGATGCACCGTATTTCTTGGCCCTTCAATAAAACCCGGTGTGGATTTTTACAGCATAGATCTTGCTACTTTTCGCCACACAATGGCCCGCTTCAAGCCGCCGTTGTGTGGCTTTTCTTGTGCGGAAATTTCAGGAAAGGAAGCTTTTTCCCCCATGAACGATACTTTTATGAAGACGAAGCCGGTGTTCCCGCTCCTCGTGTCCATGGCCCTGCCCAACGTCATCTCCATGCTGGTGAACTCGCTGTACAACATCGTGGACAGCCTCTTTGTGGCCCAGATCAACGAGCAGGCCATGACGGCCCTCTCCCTCGTGTTCCCCATCCAGAACTTCGTGAACGCCGTTGCCATCGGCTTCGGCGTGGGCATCAACGCCCTCGTGGCCCTCTACCGGGGCGCAGGCGACCACGACAAGGCGGACGCCGCCGCCACCCACGGCATGGCCCTCTCGGTGCTCCACGGCCTCCTCTGCACGCTGGCAGCTACTGCCATCATGCCCGGCTTCCTGGCCCGGTTCACCGCCGACGGCACCATCGTCTCTATGGGCGTGACCTACTCCACCATCGTCTTCCTGTTCGCTACCGTGAACATGGCCAGCCTCGCCTTTGAGAAGCTCTTTCAGGCCGTGGGCCGGATGAAGCTCACCATGATCGCCCTCATCTCGGGCTGTGTCTGCAACATCCTGCTGGACCCCGTTCTCATCTTCGGCCTCGGCCCGGTGCCTGCCATGGGCATTGCAGGCGCGGCGCTGGCTACCGGCATCGGACAGGCCGCTACTCTCATCATCTACCTCGTGGTCTACAGCACCACCGAGTCGCCCGTCCATCTGCGCCGGAAGGCCCTGCGGCCTGACCTCTCTCTCGAAGGCCGTCTCTACGCCATCGGTGTGCCTGCCATCCTGAATCTGGCCCTGCCCTCCCTGCTGGTCACCTGCCTCAACGGCCTGCTGGCGGCCTTCTCCGAAAGCTATGTGGTGGTGCTGGGCATCTACTATAAGCTCCAGACTTTCCTCTATCTGCCCGCCAGCGGCATCGTGCAGGAATGCGCCCCCTCATCGGCTACAACTACGGTGCAAAAGAGCACGCCCGCGTGGCAAAGCTCTACCAGCTCACCCTCGGCATGAGCGCCGTCATCATGGCGGCAGGCACCGTCATCTGTATGGCCGCTTCCGCGCCCCTCATCGGCCTGTTCTCCTCCGCCCCCGAGACCATCGCCATCGGCCAGACCGCCCTGCGCATCATCTGCCTCGGCTTTGTGGTGTCGGCGGTGTCCACCACCTCTTCCGGCGCGCTGGAAGGGCTGGGCAAGGGTGCGGCCTCGCTGGTCATCTCCCTCTGCCGGTACGTCATCTTCATCATGCCGCTGGCGTGGCTGCTCTGCCGCCAGCTCGGCCCCACCGGCGTCTGGCACGCCTTCTGGGTCACGGAAGTGCTGTCGGCTGTCATCGCCTTTGCGGTGTATCGGAAGAGCGTAATTAAGAAGTAAGAGAAAGCCCGATGCATCGCATCGGGCTTTCTCTGTTATCTATCTTCCGGTACCAGCGCACACACCCAGCCGCACCATCCACGGCAAAAAAGGCAGCCAGAGCAGGGCGCAGCAGACGTTGAAGGCGGTGTGGGCATTGGCGATTTGCCGGGAAATGACTTCCAGCTCCGGGCCTTTGGGGGAGATAAACTCCACCAGCCGGACGAACCAGGGCAGCAGCACCGCCGCCAGCAGACTCCCGCTGAGGTTGAAGCAGCTGTGGGCCAGTGCGGCGCGGGCGGCGTCCTTCCCCTGCCCGATGCAGGCCAGCAGGGCCGTGACCGTCGTGCCGATGTTGTCGCCCAGAAGGACCGGCACCGCCCCGGCAAGGCCCAGCACGCTGTGGATGCCGTCCGGCCCGGCCTGACGGGCCACGTTCTGCAGCAGCGCGATGGTGGCCGAACTGCTCTGCACCACCATGGTCATGGAGAGGCCCAGCAGGATGCCCAGAAGCGGCGACTCCTTCACCCGGGTCATCCAGTCGAGAAAGACCGCCTGCCCGGCCAGCGGCTGCAAAGCCCGGCCCAGGATGTCAATGCCCTCGAAGAGCAGCCCGAAGGAGAACACCGCCTCGCCCACGGCCTGCCAGCGGGGCCTGCGGGCCGCGAAGTCGAGGAGGAAGCCCAGAAACAGCACCGGGTACACCAGCGTCTGGACATCGAAGGCGATGAGCTGTGCCGTCATGGTGGTGCCGATGTTGATGCCGTAGATGACGGCCACCGCCCGGGGCAGTTCCAGCAACCCGGCGCTGACGAAGCCGATGACCATTACTGTGGCTGCCGAGCTGCTTTGGAGCACTGCCGTCACGGCCAGCCCGGTGAGGACACCCAGCAGCGGCGTGGCCGTCAGCCGGGCCAGCAGCCGCTTCATGGCGTCGCCCGCCGCCCGCTGCAAGGCGCGGCTCATCCTGTCCATCCCGTAGAGGAACATCGCCAGCCCGCCGAACAGCGCAAAGAGCATCTCCATCCCTGCTCCATCCGCACACCCCCTTGTCCGTCAGTGTATGAGGGGCTGTCCCGAAATGCAAAAAGAGGACATCCCAAAAAGTTGAGATGTCCTCTGAGACCCGCGCGTTATCTGATAAAGTGACGATTTTATATCGTCACATCGTCTAAAATCTCACTTTATCAGGGTGATAAACTGAGGCTTGCTGATAAAGTGGGTCACTTTATCAATCAGGGTCACTTTATCAAGTTGATAAAGTGACGTTTTATGATTATAGTACGTTATTTTTTGGTCACTTCATCACATGATCTACCTCAGTAGAGCGTGTCACTTCATCAAGCCCATCGTCCATGCCCGGACCAGCAGGCCCAGCAGGACGACGGCCAGCAGCACCACGGTGAGAGCGCGGCTCTGGGTGCGCTGACGCTTCTTGCGGCGGGCCGTGGTCTGCATATTCTGGCGGCTGCGGCTGTTCCGGCCAGAGGTATTCCGGCTGCGGCCTGATGTCCCCGGCCCGAAGCGGCACGATTCCCGCCGCTCTGGCGCTTGCGGGATGTGCTGCCGCTTTTCTGGGACTTCTGACGGCGGGGCGCTTCGTCCTCAGCCTTCTTCTGAGGCTCGATGGTCTCTGACGCGCCGCAGCGGGACAGAAAGTCCTCCGCCATCCGGTAATACTTCTCGAGGTCGCCGGTAGTCAGGGCCGTTCCTTCATAGCCCGCTTCCAGCTCCTCCACGGCCTCGTTGAACCGGATCGCCGCCTGTGCGGCTGCGGTCCTGTCGGAGGCGTGGGCAGCCTCGTTGCGGGCCATCCGCACCGCGTTGCAGGCGCGGCGGGCCGCTGCCGGGTGGGGCGTATTGCCCAGCAGGTCCAGAGGCCGGGCGGCGTCCTTTTCCGGGTCCAGCAGGATGCGCATACAGAGGGTGGTATCCAGCTGCTGCCAGCCGGTGCGGCCATTCAGCTCCGGCAGGCGCTCGTAGTAGTCGGGGCTCTCCTTCTGGCGCTGGGCCAGATGCTTCATCAGGGCGTCCACGCTGTGAGCGCCGGGCTTTTCCTCCCAGTGCCAGCGCAGCAGCTTCCGGCTGATGTCGTCGCAGGCCGCTTTTCTCGAACGCGGCCTGCAAAGCTTCGTCAGGCATAATCATCTCTCCTTGTTAAACCTCTCCGTCACGCCTACGGCGTGCCACCTGCCCGGCCATGTTGCGAAGCAGACTGAGAGGTTATTCCTTAAATTAAAAGCGGAGGAAGCCTCTGCCTCCTCCGCCGTACATCCTATTTTACATCATGAACTGAGAATACACGAAGCCGCACAGGGCGATGCCCGCACACACGATGGCGGTGATGGGCGGCACCCAGCGGATGAGCGTCTCAGCGATGCTGTCGCGGGGGTCTTCCTCTTCGCAGTCGTCCTCCTCGTCCAGCGGCTTTGCCTGCAGGCGGGACGGCGCGGCGGCGGGAGTCGAGGGTACCACACGGGTGCCGTACTTCTCCACCTCTTCGTCCGGCGCAAAGGACTTGGCCGGGCGCACCGGCTCCGGCTGGCGGGACAGGACGCGGGTCGCCTCCTGCTCCGGGGCGCGGGACACCACGCGGGTCGCGTCCATCTCAGCGGCAGGCGCATAGCCGGGCGCAGGCTCCGCCGCCCGGGGCGGGATGATACGGGTGGCTTCCTCCTGCGCTGCACCCACGATGCGGGTAGGCTCCTCCGCAGGCGCAGCCGGGCGTACCGGCTGGGCCGCAGGCTGCGGCTCGGGCTGGCGCACCGGGGCTTCCGGCTGCAGCAGGGTGTTCAGCGCGTTCTGCAAAAGGATGCGGTCGCTGCCGCACTCGGAGCAGTAGACGGTGTCCTCTTCCTTCGGGTGGAAGGCACCGCAGGCGCAGTACCAGCCGTTCTCGAAGACCTGGGGCATGAACTTCATGCCGGTGCGGTTCATCCGGGCTTCGAGGGCCTTCTGCATCTCGACGCTCAGGCGGCGGGGGGCCGGCAGGCGCACCCGCTTGATGCTCTCGAGGTGGACGACCTTCCTGCCGCTGTAGACATTGCGCAGGGTGACGTCCACGCTGGTGATGCCCTTCTGGGTGACAAAGACGGCATCGTCCATGCCGAAGCTCTCGCCGGGCTTTGCGGTAAGGTCACGGTACTCGAACTCGTCCTCACAGAGAATGACGCCGTCCACGCCCTTGCACTTGAAGTGGATCTCCAGTGCCGTCAGGGTCACACGGGAAATGTTCTTAAAGGTCAGACAGACCGCGTGTTCGCCGCTGACTTCGCCCTTGAGCAGCTCCACGCAGACGAACTGCACCGGGCTGCCCGGGGTGTAATAGTTGGCCCGTGTCCGCGCGACCGGTTCAAAATTTTCCTCCACAACACTCTCCCCTTTCTCTTGGTTTACTGGTTGGCTTCGCCTTCATCCGGCGTTTCGGGGGCCGGGGCTTCCTGCGGGGCGGCATCCACTGCCTCAGCAGGTTCAGCAGGCTCCGCAGCCTCTGCGGTCTCGGCCTGTTCCACAGGCTGGACAGCGGGCTGATCCTCGGCGGGCTTTGCGTCGGGGTCCTCACGCGGGGGCAGGGTCTCGCCTGCCATCACGGCGTTGAACTCCTTCTCGTTCAGCTTCTCGCGCTCCATCAGGGCCTGTGCCAGCGCATGGAGCTGGTCGATATGCTCCGTCAGGGTGCGGCGGCAGGTCTCGTAGGCCTCGTCGATGATGTCCCGCATCTCGCTGTCGATCTCAGCAGCGGTGGTCTCGCTGTAGCCCTTGCCCTGACCGAGGTCGCGGCCCAGGAAGGTCTCCTCCTGAGAGGTGCCGTAGACCACAGGGCCAAGGCGCTCGGAGAAGCCGTACTTGGTGATCATCTGGCGGGCGATGTTCGTCGCCTGCTGCAGGTCGTTGGACGCACCGGTGGAGATGTCGTCCAGGATAAGCTGCTCGGCTACGCGGCCGCCCAGACTGGACACGATGTCCTCGAACATCTCGCCCTTGGTGACGTAGCTGCGGTCTTTCTCGGGCAGATACATGTGTAGCCGCCGGCCTGACCGCGGGGGATGATGGTGATCTCATGCACACGGGGGTGGTGCTTGCAGTAGAAGCCCGCCACAGCGTGGCCTGCCTCGTGGTAGGCGGTGAGCTTTTTCTCTTCGGGGGTGACGACCCGGCTCTTCTTCTCGGGGCCGGCCATGACCTTCATGGAAGCCTCTTCGATGTCCTCCATGGTGATGGCCTTGCGGCTGCGGCGGGCAGCCAGCAGAGCAGCCTCGTTGACGAGGTTCTCGAGGTCAGCGCCCGCAAAGCCTGCGGTGCGCTGTGCGATGACCTTGAGGGAGACATCCGGGGCGAGGGGCTTGTTCTTGGTGTGGACCTTCAGGATCTCCTCGCGGCCCTTGACGTCGGGCAGGCCGACGTAGACCTGACGGTCGAAGCGGCCCGGGCGGAGCAGGGCCTTATCGAGGATGTCGGCACGGTTGGTGGCCGCCATGACGATGACGCCGTCGTTGGCCTCGAAGCCGTCCATCTCGACCAGCAGCTGGTTCAGGGTCTGCTCGCGCTCATCGTGGCCGCCGCCCAGACCGGCACCGCGCTGACGGCCCACGGCATCGATCTCATCGATGAAGATGATACAGGGCATCGTCTTTTTGGCCTTGTCAAACAGGTCGCGCACGCGGGAAGCGCCGACGCCGACGTACATCTCGACGAAGTCGGAACCGGAGATGGAGTAGAAGGGCACGCCGGCCTCACCGGCACAGGCGCGGGCCAGCAGGGTCTTGCCGGTACCCGGAGGGCCGACGAGCAGCACGCCGTGCGGGATGCGTGCACCCAGAGAGTTGAACTTGTCGGGACTCTTCAGGAACTCCACGACCTCTTTCAGTTCTTCCTTCTCTTCGTCCTCACCGGCCACATCAGCAAAGGTGGCCGTCTTCTTGTTCTCGTGCTCGTCCTTGACCTTGGCTTTGCCGACATTCATGATGCCGCCGCCACCGCCGACGCCGCCCCGCATCATCGAGAACAGCAAAAAAAAGCCGGTACAGCCCAGCATTCCCAGATAGAAGATGATCTCCATCCAGGGGATGGTCTCCTTGAGGGAGGTGTAGTCGTAGGTCATGGGCGCGTCGGGGTTCGCCGCGTCGTAGGACTGGATATACTTGTCTACGTTCTCGATGAAAACGTAGGCGTAGGGCAGTTTATAGCGGACGGTGACGGTGCCGTCGTCCTCCTGCACTGCGCCGGTGGACCCCGACGAGGAGGAGAACATCCCGCTCAGCAGACCGCCGGTAGACTGCACCGTGCTCTGGGTGGAGGAGACGTCCGGCAGGGGCAGGTCGCCTTCCTTCAGGTTCAGGGTGATGACGCTGGTGTTGCGGTCCAGCGTGAAGGACGTGACCTGATTGTGCTCAAAGTAATGGACGACGGTGGAGTAGCTCATGGTCGAGCCGCTGGTGCTGCCCGAGCCGCTGCCCATCACCGACCAGACCATCAGCACAGCGGCCAGCGCCAGTGCAAGGATGAGCGGATTGATACGAGGTCTTTTAGGTTGCAAAAGGATCAACTCCAGTTCTGGTTTTATTTCTTACTTTTCGTAGACGCTGGGTTTGAGCACGCCGATGTAGGGCAGGTTGCGGTACTTCTCGTCATAGTCGAGGCCGTAGCCCACCACGAACTCGTCCGGCACCGCGAAGCCCTCGTAGTCCGGGGCGATGTCGGCCTTGCGGCGGCTGGGCTTGTCGAGGATGGTGCAGATCTTCACCGAGTTCGGGTTGCGCATCTTGAGCATCGGCACGAGGTTCGACAGGGTGATGCCGGTGTCGAGGATGTCCTCCACGATGAGCACATCCTTGCCGGACAGGTCGCCATCCAGATCTTTGATGATCTTGACGAGGCCGGTGCTGGTGGTGTTGCCGCCGCCGTAGCTGGACACCACCATGAAGTCGATGTTGCACGGGATGGTCACAGCCCGCATCAGGTCGGCCATAAAGACCACCGACCCCTTGAGGATGGAGACGAGGACAAGGTTCTTGCCCTCGTAGTCCCTGCTGATCTGAGCGCCCAGCTCTGCTACCTTCGCTTTCAGTTCCTCTTCCGAAACGAGGACCTTCAAAATATCGTCATTCATGGTCATGATTCGATTCCTCCAAAATTTTCCAGTTTCACTTGCAGCAGCCGCTCTGTGTCCGGCTCGGGGGCAAGCCCATCGGCAAAGCCCTCGCCGCAGACCCACAGCACCTGCTTTCCTGCCGCCAACAGCGGCAGCGTGTCCCGTTCCCGGGGCGGGATGCCCGCCTCGTTCATCCATTTGCGCAGCTCCCGGTCTACCCCCCGCCCGGCCGGACGGAAGCGGTCGCCCGGCTGACGGCAGCGCAGCCGCAGAGCAGGACATATCAAGTTTATTTTAGCATAATCCGCCTGATTTTTTAAGTCTTTTTTATGAACGACCTGTGTTTTTTTCTTCAAAACAGGCCGAAACCACCCGGATATGCAGCTTTCTGCCGCCGGGCAGCGGATAATCGCCGCCCTCCGGCAGGGATACTTCAAATTTCGGACCGTCCGCTTTTTCGCCCTGCCGGCGGGTGTTTTGATCGGCTTCCTCCCGCCAGAGCACGCCGTCCCGGGCGCAGAAGCGGACGGCGTCGGTGAGCTGCACCGCGCCGCTGCCCTTTTCCACAAGGTCGGCCAGCAGACGGATATATTTTTCCTCCGCGTCCCGCACCGGCTCCACAAGGCTGTGGAGGGCCATGTCGAGGATGAGTGGGTCAGTCTGCCGCAAAGGCGCTGACATCCACACGGGCTGGCCGCTGCGCAGGGCGTATCCCGCCCCGCCGGGCAGGCTTTCTGCGTCCGCTGCCCGGGCCGAAGCCAGCAGCGCATCCGCCTGCCGGGCGAAGTATTCGTCCGCCTTGGCGGCTTTCTCGCAGAAGCGGGCCAGATTGCGCTCGGCGGCGCGGTTGGCTGCGCAAAGGGCAGGCAGTGCGCCGTGGCGCAGGCGGTTGCGGGCGTAGTCGTCGGCCTCGTTGGTCTCGTCTGTCACCCACGTCTCCCCGCAGGCGCGGCAAACGGCCTCGGTATCGGCCCGGGTCAGGCAGAGCAGGGGCCGCAGGTAGCCCGGCCGGCTGGGCCGGATGCCCGCCGCACCGTGGAGGCCCGTTCCCCGGGCCAGCCGGAACAGCAGCGTCTCGGCCTGATCACTTCCAGTATGGGCAGTTGCGACGGCATCTATCCCGTCGGCCAGCACCCGCTCAAAGCAGGCATACCGCAGGCGGCGCGCCCAGTCCTCTCCCGCCCGGGGCTTTCCTGCCTCGGCTTCCAGCTCAGCGGCATGGAAGACCTGCAGCGGCAGACCCAGCCGGGCGCAGGCCTCCCGGACGAAGGCCTCGTCCCGGTCGGCTGTCTCCCCCCGCAGGCCGTGGTTGACATGGCAGACCGTGAGGGCGATGCCCCTTTCCCCGGCCAGTGGGCGCATGAGGCAGAGCAGCGCCATGCTGTCCGCCCCGCCCGAGACGGCCAGCGCGAGATGCTTTTTGCCGTCCAGCAGCTTTTCCCGGGCGCAGAAGCCGCGCACCGTCTGTAAGATCTCTTCGTAGTTCATCAGCGTTTGAAGTCCACATCCATAAAGCGGGTGTGGGCGCCGTCCCAGCCCAGCGGCACCGTGCTGGTCTCGCCGTGACGGTTCTTGGCCACGATGCACTCGGCGGTGTCGGCGTCCACCTCTGCACCGTCCGGGTTCTGGCTGGCATAGTAGGAATCGCGGTAGAGAAACAGAACGCAGTCGGCGTCCTGCTCGATGGAGCCAGAGTCACGCAGGTCGGACAGTTGGGGGCGGTGGCTGGAGTTGTTGCCCTGCTTTTCCACGGCACGGGACAGCTGACTCAGGGCGATGATCGGGACGTTCATCTCTTTGGCCATGATCTTGAGGTTTCGGGTGATGGAGCTGATCTCCTGCACGCGGTTCTCGCTGCGCTGGCCGCTGGTCATCAGCTGCAGATAGTCGATGACGATGAGGCCCACGTTGGGGCGGGCGGGGTCCTGATTGACCCGGCGGATCTTCGCCTTCATCTCGGTGATGGTGATGCCCGAGGTGTCGTCCATATAGATGGGGGCGTCGTGGAGCTTTTCGGTGGCGAGGGCCAGATACTCCCAGTCCTCAGCCCGGAGCGCACCGGTGCGGAAGGCCTGACTGTCGATGCCCGCCTCCGCCGAGAGGATGCGGTTGGTCAGCTGCTCCTTCGTCATTTCGAGGCTGAAGATGGCCACCGGCACCTTCTGCTGCATAGCCACGCGGGTAGCGATGTTCAGCGCGAAACTGGTCTTGCCCATACCGGGGCGGGCAGCGAGGATGATGAGGTCGCCGCGGCCAAGGCCGGTGAGGACGGTGTCCAGCAGCCGGAAGCCGGTGGGGATGCCCTTATACTTGTCGGCGTCGGGGCCGCTGATCTTTTGCAGATTTGTCAGCGTCTCCACCATGCTGGAAGAAAGGGGCGTCAGGGCGCTGGAATCGCGGCCGGAGCGAATCTCATAGATGCGCTGCTCGGCGTTTTCCAGCAGCAGGTCGGCGTCGGGCTCGTCGCCCGCGTCCTGCAAAATGTCCTTTGCAACGCCCATCAGCTGGCGCACCAGATACTTTTCCTGTACGATCTGCGCATACGCCTTGACGTTGGAGATGCTGGGAACCGTCTCGGCGAGGCCGGTCAGGTAGACTTTCGCCTCGTCGGCGCTGGGGAACACGCCGTCCGAGATGACGGCGTCCAGCAGGGTGACGAAGTCGATGGTCTGGTCGCTGGTAAAGAGGCGGAGCATCTCGGAGTAGATCTGTGCATTCTGGCGGGTATAGAACATCTCGGGCCGGATGATCTCCACCAGATCGGTCAGGGTCTCCGGCTTGAGCAGCACTGCGCCCAGCACGCTCTGCTCTGCCTGCATGTTATAGGGCAGGTTGATGCCCACGCTCTCGAGGTTGAGTTCGTTGTAATGTCGTTCGTTCGGCATGGCTGTTATCCTTCTGAATCGTTATCGTGTCCGTAAAGCCAAAAAGCGCCCCCTGCCGAGAGGGGGCGCAGATAGCGGTCAAATCAGGCCTGCTCCACTTCGACCTGAACTTTAAAGGAAGCGGTGACACCGACATAAAGGCGGACCTTGCCGTTGAAGACGCCCGCGTCCTTGATGTCCTTGGTCTCCAGCTCGATCTTCTTCTTGTCGATGGGCGAACCGGCCAGCTGGGCCAGAGCCTCAGCGACTTCCTTGCCGGTGACTTTGCCGTGCAGACGGCCAGATGCGCCGCCCTTGGCCTTGATGACCACCGTCTTGCCCTCGAGCTTTGCGGCCACAGCCTGTGCAGCGGCCACATTCTCTGCCTCGTGGAAGTCTGCGGCGGCCTCCTTGCCCCGGGCGATATTCACCGCGCTGGCGTCGGCCACAGCGGCCAGCTTGCGCGGGAACAGAAAGTTGCGGGCGTAGCCGTCGGAGACCTCGTGGATCTCGTCCTTCTTGCCGATGCCCTTGACGTCCTGCTTCAGAATCACTTTCATGATAGTATCCCTCACTTCTCACCGGGAAACCGGTGGATTTCTATGGTTAGTATACAGCAATCGGGCTGTTACGTCAACGCTTACGCCAGCTCCCTGCCCACGACGTCCAGCGCCGCCACCTCGATGACCTTATCCATATCGTAGTACTTATACTCGCCCAGACGTCCGCCGAAGAGGACGCCCGGCTCGGCATCAGCCAGTTTCTTATACTCAGCGTACAGCGCGCCGTTCTTTTCGTCGTTGACGGGGTAATACGGCTCGTCGCCGGGCTTCCACTCGGCGCTGTACTCCCGGCTGATGACCGTCTTGGGCTGGGTGCCGAATTCGAAGTGCTTGTGCTCGATGATGCGGGTATAGGGGGTCTCGGCGTCGGTGTAGTTCACCACGGCGTTGCCCTGATAGTTGTCGGTGTCCAGCGTCTCGGTCTCGAAGCGGACGCTGCGGTACTGCAGCGCACCCAGCCGGTAGCCGAAGTAGGCATCCACCGGGCCGGTGTAGACCACCTTGTCGGCCAGCTTGTCCAGCTCTGCCTTCCCGGCCAGATAATCCACGCCCAGACGCACCTCCACACCGTCCAGCATCTTTTCCACCATAGCGGTGTAGCCGCCGTTCGGGATGCCCTGATACAGGGCGTTGAAGTAGTTGTCGTCGTAGGTGAAGCGGACGGGCAGACGCTTGATGATAAAGGCGGGCAGCTCGGTGCAGGGGCGGCCCCACTGCTTGCCGGTGTAGCCCTTGATGAGCTTTTCGTAGATGTCGGTGCCCACCAGGCTGATGGCCTGCTCCTCGAGGTTCTTCGGCTCGGTGATGCCGGCCTCGGCGCGCTGCGGCTCGATCTTCGCCTTCGCCTCGGCGGGGGTCACGACGCCCCACATCCTGTTGAAGGTATTCATATTGAAGGGCAGGTTGTAGATCTCGCCGTGGTAGTTGGCCACAGGGCTGTTGGTGTAGCGGTTGAACTCCGCGAACTGGTTGACGTACTGCCATACAGCCTTGTTATTGTGTGGAAGATGTGGGCGCCGTAGCGGTGGGCGTTGATGCCCTCCACCTCTTCGGTATAGATGTTGCCTGCGATATGACCGCGCTTGTCGATGACGAGGCAGCGCTTCCCGGCCTTCTTGGCCTCATGGGCAAATACCGCGCCGTACAGGCCAGCGCCAACGATAAGATAATCGTACTGTTTCATTACTGTTTATCCTTTTTCTTCTGTTCGGATTCCGACTCGAGGCCGCTCTTTTTCTGGGCCTCCCGGTACTGGTCGATGGCCGTCTGGATGCGGCTGCGGGCCGCCTCCGGGGTGATATGCTTGAGCTGGGCCGCTGCCATGGTCTGATGACCGCCGCCGCCCAGAGCCTCCATGATGACCTGCACGTTCACTGCGCCGAGGCTCCGGGCCGAGATGTTGACGCCGCCGCCCACCTGCACGGCCACGAAGCTGGCCTCCACGTTCTGGATGGTCAGCAGGTCGTTGGCCGCCTGAGCGATGGCCACCCGGGCCTCGGGGGCCACCTCGCCGCTGACGGTGATGGCGCAGCCCCGGTACATCTGGGCTTCCGATACCAGCCTGGCCTTGGTGGTGTACTCCACCATGCTCACGTCAAAGAGCTGACGCACGTGCTCCGTCTCCGCGCCGTAGCGGCGGAGGGCCGCAGCGGCCTCGAAGGTGCGCACGCCGGTGTGGAGGGTAAAGTCACGGGTGTCCAGCATGATGCCGGAGAGCAGTCCCTCGGCCTCGATGCGGTTGGGCTTGTCGTCTCGGTCGCCCACATACTGCAGGAACTCGGTGACAAGCTCACTGGCCGAGGAGGCATACGGCTCGTGACAGACGAGGTCAGCGTTCTCGATGAAGCCGACGCCCTTGCGGTGGTGGTCGATGACGGCCACCTTGCCGCATTTTTCCAGAATTTCGCGGCTCTCCACCAGCCCCAGCTGGTATGTATCCACGACGATACAAAGCGTTCTCTGGGAAATAATGGGCAGAGCGCCCTTGGGGTCGATGAAATCGTCCTCCTGCCCTGCCGCGACGAGGGCGTTGATGAGGCTGCCCGCCAAGGGTGGCGTCACGGCGCACGGCGATGACAGCCGGCACATCGCAGATCTTGCAGATGCGCAGCACGCCCTCGGCAGAGCCGATGGCGTCCAGGTCGCTCATCCGGTGGCCCATGATGACCACATGGTCCGCCTCTTTGATGAGCTTGACCAGCTGGTCGGCCACGATGCGGCTGCGCACCTTGCTGCGCTTCTCCACGCCGTGGCTGACGCCGCCGTAGAAGGTGAAGCCATCGGGGGTCATCTCGGCGGCCTGGTCGCCGCCCCGGCCCTGAGCCATATCCAGCGCCTGCACGGCCATGTCCTGAGCCTCCCGCAGGGTCTTGGCCCCGCGTCCGATGCCGATGGAGATGGAAAGGTTCACGCTGGGGTCAAGGGCGCGGATCTTGTCCAGCACGTCGTAGCCGCGCTTGGCGAACTGCTCCAGCTGGCGCTCTTCCACCACAGCGATGTAGCGGCCGCTGGCCACGCGGCGCAGAAAGCCCGTGCCGCGGCCTATCATATCTTCCAGCACCCGGTTGATGCCTTCCAGCAGGCGGGCGCGCTCGCTGTCCAGCATATCGCTGAACACGTCGTCGTAGCCGTCCACGAGGAAGACCAGATAGCCCGGGCGGCTGGCCTTATATTCGGCCTCCACTTTGCGGAGGGCCGTTTCCTCATTCAGGACAAGAAGGGTCATGCTCTCGGCCTCGCCGGGAACGGTGGAGCTGTGAGCGCTCCACACGCCGTCGGCCAGATTGAGCAGCTGGCCGCTGACCTTGCGTGCCTCCTGCAGGTCGAGGCCGGGCAGCACTTTCTGTACCCGGGGACCAGAAGGGACTCTCCCTTCATCAGGCGGGTGCGGAACTCGGCGTTGTACCACAGCACCGTCTCGCCCGACAGGAGGGCGGCGGGCTGGCTCAGCGGCTCGAGGCTGAACTGGGTCTTGGATTTTTCAAAGCTGCCGCCGCACACCCAGCGGGCCACCCAGCTGCGCAGCCGGCAGCGGAACACTCCGAACAGGGCGAACCACAGCACCACCAGCACAGCCAGCAGCGGCCAGATGGCCGGGCGCTGTACCAGCAGCACCAGCACCAGCAGTGCGCAGAGCACCGCCAGCGCAGCGGTCAGCATTTCAAGAGTCCATCTTGGTTTTTGTTTCATGAAGTGTTATGCCTCCTGCGGGCAGCATCAGACCTCCATCAGGATGGGGAGGATCATGGGGCTGCGCTTGGTGCGGCGGTAGATATAGCTGCTCAGGGCCTCGCGCACCCGGGTCTTGACGCTGTTCCAGTCGCGGACGTGCTCGTCCACGCAGCGGTCAAGGGCCGTCTCCACGATGCTCTGGGCACCGTCCATCAGGCTCTCGTTCTCCCGCACATAGACGAAGCCGCGGCTCACAAGGTCGGGGCCGGCCAGCACCTTGCCGGTCTTGCTGTCCACTGTGGCCACGATGATGACGAGGCCGTCCTCAGACAGATGCTTGCGGTCCCGCAGGACGACGTTGCCCACATCGCCCACGCCGAGGCCGTCCACCATGACAGCGCCCGCCGTCACCGGCTCGCCCAGCTTCATCTCGTCTTGACTGAGGATGATGTTGGAGCCGTTCTCGGCAATGAGGATGTTGCTGGTGGGGATACCGAGGCTTGCCGCCGTGATGGCGTGCTTTTTCAGCTGCTTATATTCGCCGTGGACGGGCAGGAAATACTTGGGTCTGGTCAGGGTGAGCATCAGCTTCTGCTCTTCCTGACAGGCGTGGCCGGAGACATGGACGTCGTACATCCCCTCATAGATGACCTCTGCGCCCAGCAGGAGCAGGCCGTTGACAATCTTGGTCACGCTCTTCTCGTTGCCGGGGATGGGCTTGGCCGAAATGATGATGAAGTCGCCGGGGCCGACCCGCACCTGACGGTGGCTGCAGGAAGCCATGCGGCTCAGCGCGCTCAGAGGCTCACCCTGACTGCCGGTGGTCACCAGCACCACCTGCTCCGGCGGATACTGGTTGATCTCATCGATGCTGATGAGGGTGCCTTCCGGGATGTGCATATAGCCCAGCTCCTGGGCCATGGCCGTGTTGTTGACCATGCTGCGGCCACTGAAGGCCACCTTGCGGCCATCCTCCACGGCGAGGTCGATGATCTGCTGGACGCGGTAGATGTTCGACGCAAAGGAGGCGATGATGATGCGCTTGTTCTGTGCCCGGGCAAACAGGCTGCGGACACCGGCGGCCACCTTCTGCTCGGTGGCGGTGAAGCCGGGACGCTCCGCGTTGGTGGAGTCGCTCAGCAGAGCCAGCACGCCCTTCTGGCCGTACTCAGACAGAGTAGCAAGGTCGGTGGGGCCGCAGGCCAGCGGGGTGTAGTCGATCTTGAAGTCGCCGGTCTGGATGATGGTGCCGGCCGGGCTGTCGATGGCGAAAGCCACCGCGTCCGGGATGGAGTGGTTCACATGGATGGGCTCCACGGTGAAGCAGCCCAGCTTGAGCTTCTGGCGGGGGTGATCTCCACGAATTTGGTCTTGCCTGCAAGGCCGAACTCTTCCAGCTTATTGCGGATGAGGCCGCAAGTCAGGCGGGTGCCGTAGATGGGCAGGTCGAACTTCTGCAGCAGATAGGGGATGCTGCCGATGTGATCCTCGTGGCCGTGGGTGATGAGCAGACCCTTGATCTTATCCTTGTTCTGCACCACGAAGGTGATATCGGGGATGACCATATCCACGCCCAGCATATCGTTCTCGGGGAAGACGAGGCCGCAGTCCACGATGATCATGTCACCGCAGCACTCGTAGACCGTCATATTCTTGCCCACCTCGCCGAGGCCGCCCAGCGGATAGATATGGATGGGCGTTGCAGCCTCTTTGGGCTGCTGGGGGCGGCGGGGGCCGGCGGGTGTAGTGGGGAGCGGCGGGAAGTGCGGGGGCGCTTTTCGCCGGACGCATTGGCCGCAGCGGGAGCGTGATTCTGTTCTTTTGTCTGTGCCATCGAAAACCTCCAAAAATTCAATCAGCAAAGCACAGGTCTGCCCCGGAAGACAGCCTGCCCTGCATTAAGGGAAGCATAAAAACGCATCTGCTTCCGTCGGATGCATCGTATAGAAATCATTTTATCAGCGTTGTTTTATACCACGCTGCTGGTTCCGCAGGAAGCCTTTTGCCCGTCCAGTCCATCTGTTCGATGCGACCGCGGCGCTTCGGCAGGAACGCTGTGAGCGCACCCACGGCGCGCCCCTATACGCATTTCGTTGCAACAAGTATAGTATTTCTCGCCTCTTTTGTCAATTCCAAGCTTGGGCCGGGTGGTGGTAAATTATGCCCTGCCCCTTGACAGACGGGCCAAAATGGCTCTAAATAATAGGTACTACAAACATGATGCAGGAGAAACGCATGAAACAGGTCGAAGTTTATACCGACGGTGCCTGCAGCGGCAACCCCGGTCCCGGCGGCTGGGGGGCTGTGCTGCGGTACCGCTTCAACGGCAAGGTCTACGAGAAGGAGCTCAGCGGCGGCGACGCCTCCACCACCAACAACCGGATGGAGCTGACGGCCTTCATCGAGGCGCTGCGCCAGCTCAAGGAGCCCTGCGAGGTGCGGCTGTGCTCCGACAGCCAGTACGTCATCAACGGGCTGGAAAAGGGCTGGGCCAAGGGTTGGAAGCGCCGGGGCTGGAAGAAGTCCGACGGCTCCCCTGCCCTGAACCCCGACCTCTGGGAGCAGGCGCTGGAGCAGGAAGCCCGCCACAAGCTCACCTACGTCTGGGTCAAAGGCCACGCAGGCCACCCGGAGAACGAACGCTGCGACCAGCTTGCGGTCGCCCAGAGCCAGGCACATGGCGGGAGACAGGGACGATGAACGATACTTTTCTGCCCGGGAACGGGTTCGACACCTACGAAGAACAGGACCGGGTCCTGATGGGCCTGAGCGGCAGCGTGCGCAGCGGCGTGGCGGTCCGCATCCTGCAGCAGCAGGGCTTTGCCGTGGCGGCAGCCGTCGTCCGGCTGGCTGACACCCCCGAAGAACACGCCGCCGTGGACGCAGCCAGGGCTCTGGCAAAGACGCTGGACGTGGAGTGCGTCACCCTCAACGCCGAGGCTCTGGCCGGACAGGATGCCGAAGCCGCCCGCTTCGCGGCCCTGCTCACTGCCGCCGACAAACTGGGCATCCAGTATATTGCCTCCGGTCGCTACGCCCGCATCGAGACAGACGCACAGGGCATGAGCCACCTGTTCGCCCCCGAGAGCGGCGCACCGGACGAGAGCGGAACGCTTGCCGCCCTCCCGCCCGATGTCCTGAGCCGCCTCATCCTGCCGCTGGGCGATTTTGCCCCGGAGGACGTGGCAGAGATGGCGGAGGATTTTAAGCTGTAAGATTTTTCGCTTCCGGTCAGCGCCTGAGAGGGCAAGCCCGTTGAAGCAAAAATCCCCCGTGCAGTTCAGCTGCACGGGGGATTCGTTTTATGTGATCAGTTCTGGGGGTGCACGATGTCGCGCCAGTCGAGGTCGCCGCGCTCGAGGCCGTGGATCAGGACCTCAGCGGTGGCGATGTTGGTGGCCATCGGGATGTTGTGGACATCGCACAGGCGCAGCAGAGTCATCTCATTCGGCTCGCTGGGCTTTGCGTTGATGGGGTCGCGGAAGAACAGCAGCAGATCTACTTCGTTGCAGGCGATGCGGGACGCGATCTGCTGGTCGCCGCCCTGTACGCCCGCCAGAAAGCGTTGTACCTGCAGGCCGGTGGCTTCGGCGATCATCTTGCCGGTCGTACCGGTGGCCACCAATTTATGCTGGCTCAAAATCCGGCAATATGCCGTACAGAACTGCACCATCAGCTCTTTTTTTTGGAGTCATGCGCAATCAGTGCAATCGTCATCGGTCAACCTCTCCTTTTCCCGCGCCCCTGTCCGGGGCAATCATCTTGCACATATCATAGTATCACAGTTTCTGTCTTTTTACAACTGTTTTTCGGGCAAAAGTTCCAATTTTTCATAACTTTCTGCCAAATCCACGCACCATCGCTCAGGCGACAGGCTGTTCTGCGGGGGCGGTGTCGTCTGCAAGGGCGTCGTTGTTTTCCACAGTCTCCGGCACAGTCTCCGGCACAGCATCCTGCCCGTCCGGCTGTCGTCCGTGTCAGCCGTCTCGCCTGCTCCCGTCTCGTCCAGCGTCAGGCTGCCGTCCTTCATGGCGTAGTAGGCGTCGAAGATGTCGGCCACGAGGTTGCCGGCGCGGGCGCCGCCGCCGCCGTACTCGATGACGATGCCGAGGGCGATCTGGGGGTCCTCGGCCGGGCCGTAGGCGATCATCATGGTGTTGGTGTAGTGCTTGCGGGTGCTGCCGACGTAGTACGTCTCGCTGCGCTGAGGGGTGCCGCTCTTGCAGGCGATGGTGACGGGGTAGTTCTTCAGGCCCGACACCGTCTCCGACACGCCGATCATGCCCTGCCGCACGAGGTCGAAGGTGTCGCCCCGGTCCTCGATGACGTCCATCACCTCGGGCTGAGTCTCCTGCAGCACCTCGCCGGTGTTGGTGTCAAGGATGGCCTTGACGAAGTGGGTGCGGTAGCGGATCCCCGGTTGGCCAGCGTACCGGCATAGGTGGCCAGCTGAACAGGGGTGACGACGGTGTTGCCCTGACCGATGGCCGCCTGAACGTCCAGCGAGGCCGTATAGTTGGAGTCGTTCTTGGTGGTCAGGCGGCCGGTGGCCTCGTTGACCTCCACGCCGGTGCGGACGCCGAGGCCCATCTTGTAGGCGTAGGCATCGTAGACGTCACTGGTGGTGCGGCGTCCCACGTCGTAGAAGAAGATGTTGCAGCTCCACTTGATGGCCGTGATGACGTCGATGTTGCCGCTGTGGCCGTGGCGGGTGCACTTGGGGCGGTAGGTATCATAATAGGTATACACACCGTTGCAGTAGACGGTGGAATAGCGGTTGATGACGCCGGAATCCAGCGCCGCCACCGCCACGGCGGGCTTGAAGGTGGAGCCGGGGGTGTACAGGCCCTGCAACGCGCGGTTGAGCAGCGGCAGGCCGGGGTCTGCGCTGTACTCACTGTACTGGGTGGCGAAAAGGTTCTGGTCGTAGTTGGGGTAGTTGGAGGGCCAGCCAGCACGCTGCCGTCCTTGGTGCTGATGACCACCACCGCACCGGCGGCGGCCTTGGCGGAACTGCCGGTGTTGTAGGTGCTGTTTATCATCTCGATGTTCCTGGCCAGCGCCTTGTCCACCGCCTGCTGGAAGGCGCTGTCGATGGTGAGCTGGACGGTATGGCCCGGCTCCGGCACGGTGGTCATCGCAGTCCCCACGATGACGCCGTCCGAGCTGCGGGTGATGGTCTCAACGCCGTCCTTGCCCCGCAGCTCGTCTTCGTAGACGGCTTCGAGGCCCGACACACCGATCATGTCGTTCATGTTATAGCCCTTTTCCCGCAGAGGGTAGGTGGTCTGGCCGTTCTCGTCGGTCACCTTCCACTTTTCGGCGGTGATCTTGCCCACACGGCCCAGCACATGAGGGATGATGCCGCCCTCATCGTAGCTGCGGGTGCTGGTCTCCACGATCTCCACCCCGGGCAGCGTCAGACTGTTCTCCTTGATGGTCGCTACCGTCGTTTCGCTGACATTCTCAGCCATGACGAAGTTGTTGACGTTGGAGAACGCCTGCTGCTGCATCTCGTAGTGGATGCCGCCCAGCACCCTCTGCCAGTGGAGGGGATAGCTTTCCAGCTTGTAGTCCTCCACCAGCTTTTCCATCACGTCATCGGCGGTGGCGTACTGCTGCAAGCCCAGCGAGTCCTTCATGGCCGCAAGGGCCTTCTGGTCGCTGGTGCTGTCGGCCTGCGCGGTAAAGCTGTAGCGCCCCGCCGCGTCCGGCTCCCCGATGAGCAGCGAGTCGTTCCACTTTTCGCCGTGGGCTTCCAGCAGCTCCACGATGCGCTGCAGCATGGCGTCAAGGTCTTCGTCCCCCATCAGCAGCTTGCTGAGCACCACATTGTAGCTGGTGGTGCTGGCCGCGATGCGGCGTCCGGCGCTGTCCACGATGTCGCCGCGGGCGGCGGTGACGGTAAAGTTGTAGTCGGTGGTGTTGGTCGCCTGCGCCTTGAAGCTCTCCCCGTTGACCAGCTGCAGAAAGATCAGCCGCAGCACATACACCGCGATGAGCACCGAGGCTACGGCGATGAGCGCAGCCATCCGGCGCACCATGATCTTGTGTTCGTCTTGATTCATCCGTTCTCCTTCCGGCGGAGTCTGGCATCACACCACGCCGTTATCGATCTTGAATTCCGCGCTGATGCGTTGGACGGCGCGGTGGAGCAGCCAGCTCCCCGGGGCTGTGAGCAGGGCCGACGGCAGCACGGCCCAGAGGAAGCGCTCCGCTGCTCCTGCGTAGCCCGGCATATAGTAGAAAAACAGCCAGTCTGCTGCCAGCACCAGCAGCGCGCCCCCCACAGCCAGCAGCACGAAGTTGGAAGGGGTATCCTTCAAGTAGAGCTGGACGATGACCGATACCCCGAAGCAGAGGATCATCAGCTCCAGCGCCAGCATCCCCACCGTGCGGCCGGCCGTGTAGTCCCACATCAGGCCGCACACCGCACCGAAGATGGCCCCGGCGAACTCGCCCTCAAGGGCGGACACAGCCAGACCCAGCGGCAGCAGCCAGAGCGGCTTTGCAGCCCCGAACTGGAACAGTCCCGGCGTGGTCTGCAGCACCGTACACACCACCAGCAGAAGGATATAGCAGCCCCATTTCAGCCTCTGGCTGCGGCTGCGCTTGCGGCGAGATTCCATCTCCGGCCCTCCTCAGTAGTTGGTGATGATGAACACATGGCGCACCGTGCGGGGGTCTGCGCCCGGCTGGATGACGGCCAGCGTCGATTTGCCGCTGGCCTCGGGGGTCAGCTCCTTGATGACTCCCACCAGCACGTCCGGCGGGAACACCCCGCCCAGACCCGTGGTGATGACCTGATCCCCCTCTCTGCTCAGGGTGCTGCGGGCGAGGTTCGAGAGGATGCACAGGCCGTCGGCGGCGTACTCGGCGCTGCCGGTGATGATGCCGTTGTCCCGGGTGCGGGACACGACGCCCGCCGCATTGAAGCTGGGGTGCAGGATGGTCATGATCTTGCAGCTGGTGAGGTCGGCTTCCCGCACCACGCCCAGCAGATAGCCCTCGTCGCTGATGACGGCGTCGTTGACGGCCACACCGTCCAGCGTGCCTCTGTCCAGCGTGAAACCCCAGAAGGAGTCCAGCGGGTCACGGCCGATGACGAAGGAGGAGGTGTAGCTCATCTCCGGGTGCTGCTCCTGAATATTGGTCAGTGCCTTGTAGGCCTCGTTCTCGGCCTTGATCTTGTCGTAGTCCACCATCTGGGAGCGCAGCGAGGCGTTTTCCTCGCTGAGCTGCTGGTTTTCTTCCAGAATGGCGTCGATGTTGGCGTAGTTCTCCCACAGGGAGGCCACGCCGCTGCTCACCGCCGCTGCTGCCCGCTGGAACGGGGCTGCGGCCACGCTCAGCAGCTCCTGCGGGGGGCGGTGAGGCGGCCGTTCGCGCCTGCATAGGCCATGATGCCCACGAGGAAGACCGCGATGGCAATGAGTATCTTAAATTTCCATGTCTCAAAAAAAAATCCTTCAAGGCGGGCTCCTCCCGAATCTGCAAAAAAGCGCGGACAGCCGTGCCATCCGCGCTCAAAGCTCATCTTCTGCGGCGCAGCAGCGCAAAGGTCTTTCCTCGGCCTGCCGCCGCAAATGGCACAGCCAGAGCTTACATATGACCGCCGTCGGTATCCAGAACATCATGCAGGACGTCCACATGATCCAGCACAGCGCCAGCGCCCTTGGCCACGCAGTCCAGCGGGTCTTCGGCCACATGGACGTCGATGCCGGTCTCGCTCTCGATGAGCTTGTCGAGGCCGCGCAGCAGTGCGCCGCCGCCGGTCAGGGTGATGCCGTGGTCGATGATGTCGGCGCTCAGCTCGGGCGGGGTGCGCTCCAGCGTCTCCTTGATGGCGCTGGTGATCTTGACCAGGCACTCCAGCAGAGCCTCACGGACATCCTCCGAGTGGACGACGACGTTCTTGGGCAGGCCGTCCACGAGGTTGCGGCCCTTGATCTCGAGGGTCATCTCGGGGTCCATCGGGTAGGCAGAGCCGATCTCGATCTTGATCTGCTCGGCGGTGCGCTCACCGATGAGCAGATTATACTTGCGCTTGATAAAGGCGATGATCGCCTGATCGAACATATCGCCCGCCATCCGGACGCTGCGGGAAGCCACGATGCCGCCCAGAGAGATGACAGCGATCTCTGCCGTGCCGCCGCCGATGTCCACGATCATGCTGCCGGTAGGTTCGCTGATGGGCAGACCGGCACCGATGGCCGCTGCCATCGGCTCTTCGATGACCGACACCTGACGGGCGCCGGCCTTCAGAGCGGCCTCACGCACAGCGCGGCGCTCCACCTCGGTGACGCCCGACGGGATGCAGATGACCACGCGGGGGCGGGAGAACATACTGTTGCCGCAGGCTTTTTTTGAGGAAGGTCTCCAGCATATTGGCGGTGATGTCGAAGTCAGCGATGACGCCGTCCTTCAGGGGGCGGACAGCCACGATGCTGCCGGGGGTGCGGCCGATGACGGCCTTTGCCTCAGCGCCCACGCAACGCACCTCGTCGCTCTTGGTGTCCACGGCCACAACAGAGGGCTCACGGATGATGATGCCTTTGCCCTTCATGTATACCAATGTATTGGCCGTACCGAGATCGATTCCAACATCCTTTGAAAACAAGCTCATATAGTCTTCTCTCCTTACGATTTTCCAGGGTCTATTCCAAAACGCAGAGCCGCCCGCTCAGACCAACGGGCAGCTCATCGCAGAATAACACGTTTTTATTATAGCCGCAAGGCGCGCTTTTCTCAAGCATTTCCGTAAACTTTTTCGAGTTTTTTCATTTTTTGGCCGCCGGGGCCGCTTTTCTGCGTCCCGCATCAGAATCGGCCCAGCAGGCGGGCCGTCCGGCTGACCGGCAGGCCCATGATGGTGTAGTAGTCCCCTTCCAGCCGGTCAAGCCAGAGGGCTGCGCGGCCCTGGATGGCGTAGGCACCGGCCTTGTCGTAGGGCTCCTTGGTGGCCGTGTAGGCGTCGATCTCCCCTTCCGAAATCGGGAAGAAGGTCACCCTGCAGCTGTCCACGAAGCTCTCGGTGCGCACGCCGTCCGACACACAGACGCCGGTATGCACCTCGTGGGCCGCGCCGGACAGGGCGCGGAGCATCCGCTTGGCGTCCTCGGTGCTGCGGGGCTTGCCGAAGACTTCGCCGCCCACATCCACGACGGTGTCACATCCCAGCACCACCGCGCCGGGATGGTCTTTTGCCACAGCGAGGCACTTGCCCCGGGCCAGCTTTTCCACCAGCTGGGCCGGAGTGGGTGCAGTGACTCCGCTCTCGTCGAAATCGCTGACGCAGATGGTAAAGTCCGTCGTGTATAAGCTCAGAAGCTCCTTCCGGCTCCGGCGCGGACTGCCGGAGGCATATCAGGTTCTTCATCATCATTTCCCCGTCGAGCCCCCTATTAGGGAAGCTGGCTGCGAAGCAGAAGCCGCCCGAAGCCGCCCTCGCCGCGGGCGGTCTCATCCAGTGCGTCGGCCTGCGCGAATGCCGCTGTATACACGGGTGCGATGCAGAGCTGGGCCACCCGCTCCCCGGGCTGGATGGTATAGGCCTCCGCCCCCAGATTGACCATCGGCACCTTCAGCTCGCCGCGGTAGTCGCTGTCCACGACGCCGACACCGTTGGCCATGCAGAGGCCGTGCTTGATGGACAGACCGCTGCGGGCATAGACCAGCGCCACAGCGTGGGCGCCGGGCAGCTCGATGGCAAGGCCGGTAGGCACCAGCACCCGCTGCATGGGCTGGACGGTCAGCGGCTCATCCAGCACGGCGCACAGGTCGGCGGCGGCAGAGCCTGGGGTGGCATAGGCGGGCGTCTTGGCGCGGGAGTCTAACACTTTGTATTTTACAGTGATGGGTTCCATAGTATACCTCTTTTATTTTTTAGCGTTTTCAGTTCGTTCCCTTAAAGTACAATCCTCTCGTGAACTCTCCCTCAAAGGGTGCGTGCTGACGGATGCTGTCGAGGATGGCAGCAGCCTCCTCCCTGCTTTCCAGCGTGAAGTAGGCCACGCCGTAATCCACGGTCAGAGCGCCGGGCTTGTCGCCCATGTAGATGGGCACGGGATTATAAATAGTACGCACCCCCAGGCCGCAGCGCACCGGGAACTTCTTGGCCTTGCGGTCGGTGAGTGTGCCGGTCCTGTCGCAGTGGGCGCAGTCGTGGATATTTTGCAGCGGGCAGGCGCGGGTGACCATCAGCGGCATATGGCCGTAGGTGATGACGCCGGTGGGGACAGGTCTGCCCTCGTGGGTCGGCGCGATGGTGCTGATGTCGCTGTCCTTCACCTCGGGCAGGATGAGTACCGAGCCAAGGCCGAGGTCGGCATAATACTGGGCCGCGAGGTTGTTGGTGACATTGAGGCCGAAGCCGCCGGTCATGGGCAGACCCCGGCAGAGCCGCAGGTGGGCGATGTTGCTCACCTCATAGCCCGCAAAGCCTGTGTCCTGCGTGGCCGCGATGCGGCGGGCGGTATCCTCCTCCAGCGCACCGAACATGACCCGGGGCAGCTCCAGCAGTGTCTTTTCCCGCCACTCGCGGGGAACGCGGTCGGCTTGCCCGATGGGCAGGATGAGGTACTCCACCCCGCTCAGGGCCTGTTCCGGCACCTGCTCCCAGCGCTCGAACCGGGCGCGGAGGGTGCGATGGGGCGGCAGGGTGCGCAGGGGCAGAGGCGGAAGCTCCACTTCGTTCACCGGCCACGGGCGCAGGGTCTCCCGCTTTTTCAGCAGGGCGTCCAACGCCTCACGGCGCAGCTCGTTGACGGCACTGCCCGGCACGAACCAGGGGCCTCCGTCCATCTCCACGTCGATTTTTTCGGCAGAGAAAGGTGTGCCGCCGGTCTTGCTCAGGCTGCGGCTCAGGCTCTCGGTGGGGTCGGTGCGGGCGGGCTGAGGTTCGGCGTCGCCGTAGGCGAAGGCTTTGTTGGTGCCGTCAGTGACGGTCAGCTTCTCGCCGCCCTCTTCGATTTCAATTTTCATCTCCACCGGCACGCGGGAACGCTCCCGGCGATACAGCTCCCGCAGGGCAGGCAGGGTCTTCTTGGTCAGCTCGGCGTCGGCCTCGCTGCGGACGCCGAACATCGTGCCATCGATCTTTCCGTCCAGATAGCCGGAGGTGAAGCCGGAGCGGCTGAAGGCATTCTTCAGCAGGTCCCGGTCGTAGGCGCGGCCCTCGCGGCCCGCCAGACAGGCGCTGACGGCAGCCGCTACATACTCCGGCGTCCGCAGACGGCCTTCGATCTTCGCTGAAGCCACGCCGATGGCCTGCAGCTTGTCCAGCTTGTCGATGACGGAGTTGTCCTTGAGGGACAGGTGATGCAGCCGGCCCGGCTTGCCCTCCGGCAGGGCGTTGGCCTCGAAGGGCAGGCGGCAGGGTCCGGCGCAGGAGCCGCGGTTGCCGCTTCGTCCGCCCAGGAAAGCCGACATATAGCACTGGCCGCTGACGCACATACAGAGGGCGCCGTGGACGAAGCACTCCGTCTCGATGCCGCAGTTCTTGGTGATGTGCTCCACCTCGGGCAGGCTCAGCTCACGGGCCAGCACCACCCGGGCAAAGCCCAGCTCTTTCAGCTCCAGCGCGCCCTGCAGGGTATGTACGCTCATCTGGGTGGAGCCGTGGCGGGGCAGCTGGGGCGCGATGTCCCCGATGAGCTTCGCCACTGCAAGGTCTTGGCAGATGACGGCGTCCGCACCGCTGGCGGCTACCGCGCGCACTGCGTCGGCCAGCCCCTTCAGCTCGCCGCCGTAGACGGTGGTATTGAGGGCCACATGGACCGCCACGCCCCGGGCGTGGCAGAAGCGGACGGCCTCCTTCAGGCTGTCGGCGTCAAAATTGCCCGCACCGGTGCGGGCGTTGAAGCCGGAAAAACCCAGATATACTGCGTCCGCGCCGCTGAATACTGCTGCGCGGAGCATTTCTTCACTGCCCACAGGGGCAAGGATCTCAATTTTTGACATAGCTCTCCCTTTGACATTTATATAATGTAGATCACTTCTGCTGCAGCTTGGCCAGCTGTTCCCGCAGAGCGGCATTTTCCCGCTTGAGGGTCTCGTTCTCCGCCTTGACCTTATCCGCTGCCAGCTTCGCCCTGGCTGCATCGGAAATGTAGTCCTGTATCTGGCTGCGCATATTCTCGGCGCTGCCCGCGCTCTTGCGGTACTCGTCCAGATAGTCCATCGCGCAGAACACCGCCGCCTTGGTCACAGAGAGGTTGCCGTTGTTGTCCAGCAGCTTCGTGATGTCATCGTCCAGCTTCTTGGCCAGTGTGGTGATGTAATTCTCGGTATCGGTCGTTGCAATGGCGTAAGGTGCGCCTGCAATGGTCACTCTCACTTTATTTACCATATCGTCCTCACTTTGCGCGGCACACGCCCTGCCGGGCCGGTCATTTCCGGTCGTTTCCTACTATTTCCGGGATTTTCAGAAACCATTTCAGTCCTGACAGGAGCGCTTTGCTGCGGCTTTTTCATGTTCAGCCGAGTTTGTCCCCGAATTACCCGCCCGAACCGGTGCATTTCGGGGCAAACACGGCCCTTGTCTCCCTTTATTATAATATAAATAGTGCGCGAGAAAAAGTGCTATTTTTGAATTTTTGGCATATTTGTCAGAAACATTGCTATAAAAATGTCAGATACGGCAAAAATGGTTTCTTTTTCTTGCAATCCCCATCCGGAGTGATTATAATACTATTGTTATGTGTTATGCGAGGGGCGAGGGAATTAGAGGAGAAATGCCCTGTCACCGTACTAATTCAAAAAATTTAAGCATTCGTGCGGATAGGAGTTCATTTATGACTACAAAAGAATTTGCAAAAATTCTTCAGGACAAGCTCACCAGTGAATATGGTGTTGACCTGAGCGTTGCATCTCATCAGCAGATCTATCGCGCTCTGGCCCTCATCTGCCGCCAGATGATGAGCGAGAACCATAAGAAGTTCCAGTCCAAGGCCATCGGCACCGGCTCCAAGCAGGTGTACTACCTGTGCATGGAGTTCTTGATTGGCCGCAGCCTGAAAACCAGTCTGTTCAGCCTGGGCCTGAACGAAGTCGCCCAGCAGGCGCTGGCCAAGGCCGACATCAATCTGGAGACCATCTATGAGGAAGAGCCGGACGCCGGCCTGGGCAACGGCGGTCTGGGCCGCCTGGCCGCCTGCTATCTCGACGGCATGGCCACCACCAGC
>VOFC01002833.1_pt1 | contig 45682 bp, 68 predicted proteins | sample 5384161 | NCBI WGS metagenome assembly VOFC01 (sample SAMN12384722, study PRJNA508395) | human gut metagenome | isolation source: healthy gut B | host: Homo sapiens | reverse complement strand
GTGTTCCCAATTCACGCTGATGCGTTCGAGCATCGGCGTGATTTCTTTTTCGTCCAGTTCCAGAAACGTCAGCAGACTTTCCAAAAACGGAAGTTCTAACTGCTTGGACGGCAGGCCCTGCATTCCAAACGCATCGTTTTCAAAAAACTCCTTCTCACCGGAGAAATACATCTTCGCATACCACATGACTCTCACCTCAAATGTGGACTAATTGTAAATTATAGATGCAATAGTCTTGACAAATATACATCCCTATGTTACCCTGAAACCAGAAAGCTGTCTAAATCATTTTATAATAGTCTAACATCACATAGACAGCTTGTCAACGAAAAGTTGCTTTGTACCTTGAAAATTTCACACCCATCTCCAAAGACGATACTCGCCGGAGAAGTATGCCGCGACGCTGCGAAAGCAGCCAGCGTACCAGGGCGAAGCCAACGCTGTGTGCGTCAACAAAAGGCCGCAGGGCAGGAACGGGTATGGAGGATGGTAACCGGAAAAGAAAAAAGCCGTCCGGCTGCTGCAACAGTCGGACGGCGCGCCGCGTTTCGGAAAACACGGACTGCAACTGTGTTCAGTCTAACAGAGAGACCTCCGAAACGCAAGTTATTTCTCTGAAATTTCTAAAATTAGATGGAGGTAAAAAAAGACTTTGAACACATCAAGCATCAAAAATTTTGACGAGCTGCCGCTGTTTCTAAACGCGCAGCTTGTCTCCCGCGCGCTGGGCGTATCGCCGTCAAGCGCCTATGAGCTTCTGCACGAGGACGGCTTCCCGTCGCTGCGGATCGGCAGCCGACTGGTCGTGCCGAAGGAGCAATTCCGCCTCTGGGTAGAGCGGCAGACGGGAGGCGCACATGAGGAATAAGTACTACACCTCGCGCGATCCAATCAAAAACTACTTCCCTCTGCCGAATGAGGTTTTCGCCCTCGGACTCTCACCGGGGGCGTTGGCTGTCTACAGCTACTGATGTACATTGAGGATCGGACGACATATCAGTGCCATGCGAGCTACAAAACGATTGGTAACGCTGTCAATATGAGCCCGAACACCGTGCGAAAATATGTGACAGAGCTGGTAGAACGAGGACTAATCAAGACGGAACACACTAGCATCATCACGCAGGATGGTCGAAAACAGAACGGGAGCCTTTTGTACACGCTCCTGCCCATTCAGTTTTCCATCCAGCAGTTTTACGAGCAAAGCTTGCAAAGCTGGACGCGGAATGTGAGCAGGAACGCATCCGAAAGCGCTTGGAAGCGTTCCAACTGGCGCAGCAGGAAACCGCCCGTCCACCAGCGTGAGCCGCGTGTCGCGGCTGTGTCCGGTTTTCCGGGCACAGCCGGGCGCGTACCCACCGGAAGCTCAAAACCGGACGTTGCGCCGCCGTGCGACACAAAAATTCGACCGAAGCCCAGCGCAGCGGGTTCGGTCGAAAGAGGAGATGCAGCGGAATGGACGAGACCTGCCGCTTGCGGCAAATGCGGGAACACGCCGAAACGGGCAAAATCGAGGGATTTTGGACGCCGCGGCGAGAAAGCAGGATAAACGGATGGCGTCGAAACTGACGCTTTTCCTGTTCACAACAGCCCGCAGTGCGGACTGTATCAAGGGTTGCGCAGGCGCTGCGATTGGTGCCTGTTTAGGAAATTATGCGCGGCTGGCGTCAGAAATCCCGCAAATGCAGACGATTCAAGGGATTCCGGCGTGCCGCGCCGCAGATTGGAGGAGTATGAGCAAGGAAGAAAACAGACTAAATTTTCGGATGTCGCCGGAGACGGCGGAAAAGCTGGAGCATTGGTACCGGCAGGATGGCTGCCGCAGCAAGAATGAATTTCTGGAACGCGCCGTGAATTACTACGCAGATCATCTGGCGGCGGGTACAAGTACGATGCTCCCGCGGGCAGTCCAGTCAGCCATTGACGGAAGATTGCAGCTTTTGGAGCAGCGGCTCTCATCGCTGCTGTTCAAGCAGGCGGTGGAGTTGGACATGGGGCTGAGCCTTTTGGCAGAGTGCGTGAATTTGGACGAATCGGTGCTGCGGAAGCAGCGGGCGAAAAGTGTCAATGACGTGAAGCGCACCAACGGCCAGCTCCGGCTGGAGCAGAAGCTCCGCACACAGGAGCCGTTTGACGAATGGCCAGATTGATCGTCAAAAGTCCGTATTTCAAGGGCGGCAGCACGAAACCGGCGGGCGGGTATCTGCGCTACATCGCGACGCGCGAACGAGTGGAAATTCTGCCGGACGACCGCCCGCCGACAAAACGGCAGGCGCAGCTCATCGAAAAGCTGACGAAGGATTTTCCGGATACGAAAACGCTTCTGGAATACGGCGATTATGCGGCACATCCGACAAAGTTCAACGCCTCGCAATTTCTCACGCTGGCGATGGAGGAAAACTGGGGCAAGATGCAGGAGCTCGACGGCTACGCCAAGTATATCGCAACCCGTCCTCGCGCGGAGCGGATGGGCGAACACGGACTGTTCGGTGATGAAGATGCAGTCGATCTGAACGCAGCGATGGCGGAGGTGAACAGCTGCACCGGGAACATCTGGACGCACATCATTTCGCTCCGGCGCGAAGATGCGGAGCGGCTTGGATTCGATCACGCGGACGCATGGCGGGCGCTGCTGCGGGCGCACCGGAATGACATCGCAGAGGCGATGCACATTCCGCCGGAGGACTTTTGTTGGTACGCGGCATTCCACGACGAGGGCGGTCACCCGCACGTCCACATGATGGCGTGGTCGAAAAAGCCGGGGCAGGCGTACCTGAACCGGGAAGGGATTCGGAAAATCAAATCCGTCCTGACAAACCAGATCTTTCAGCAGGAGCTGCTGCACATCTACGAGGACAAGAGCCAATCCCGCGACGAACTGGTGTGGGAAACACGCTCTGCCATGCTGGCGCTTGCACAGAAGATGCAGAACTCCGCCTGCGAGCATCCGGAGGCGGAGCAAATGATCTGGGAACTGGCGTTGGAGCTTGGCAGCGTCAAGGGAAAGAAGTCCTACGGATATCTGCCGAAGGATCTCAAGCGGAAGGTCGATGCCATCGTCGATCAGATGGAGCTGCTGCCGAGCGTGTATGAATGCTACGGGCGCTGGTGGAAGCTGCAATGCAGGCTGAACGATTTCTATGCAGAAAAGGAGCGGCAGCGCCCGCCGCTCTCCCAGCAGAAGGAATTCCGCCAGATCAAAAATGCGGTCCTTCAGGTTGCAGAACAGGTGCGGCAGAACAAGTTCACATTCGAGGACGCAGGCGCAGAGCAGGATGCGGAGCAAAATGCGACCTATGGTATTCCGTATCCGGTGAGCGCATGGTACGGGGTGGCGACAGACGAAACCCTCGCCGTTGGAGGAACGGGACGAAGCCGCAAAGCAGTTGGAAGCGCTGGCAGACGGCGGTGACCAATACGCACAATACCTGACGGGAATCCTCTATCGCGATGGCGGGCTGCTGATTCCGGACACGGAAAAGGCACAGCACTATCTGGAACTGGCTGCGCAGCAGAATCATGCGGCGGCGCAGTATGCGTTGGGCAAGATGCGCCTTTCGGATGATCCAGAACTGCAAAATCCTGCGCAAGGGATTCTACTGGCTGGAACGGGCAGCGCAGAACGGCAGCGACTATGCCGCCTACCAGCTGGGTAAGGAATATCTTAGTGGCAAGAATGCGCCGAAAAACCCGGAACGCGCAGCAGAATATGTGCGCATGGCTGCCGAATGGGGCAATCCCTATGCGCAGTACCTATTGGGAAAGCTCTGTCTCAGCGGCGACGGCGCGCCGCAGGACAAGGACGCTGCCTACGACTGGTTTCACAGAAAGCGCAGGCGCAGGGGCACGACTATGCAGAATTTTTCATGGATCGCATTGAACGTCCGGAGCCGCCGAACGTTCTGCTCTCGGTAACGCGGCTGCTCTACCACATGGGAAAGATTTTTCAAAGCAGCGCGCCTGCGCCGCAAAGCAGCGGCATTCAGATCGACCGCAAGCGGCTTGCCAAGCTGCGCCGGATGCGCATGGCCGCCGGACACAAGGCGGACGATCACGAGCAGGAGCAGAGAAGCAACACCATGTCGATGGGCTGGTAATGCGGTTCAAAATCTGTGCCGCCATAGACAAAGAAAACCGAAATGATAACTTTCTGATAACTCTCCGCGCGGGAGGTAGCTATTGTATCTCCCGCGTGGTAGTTGTTGATACAGCAAAAGGAAGGAGGAATGCACATGGCGAAAAAACGGGCAAATGGAGAAGGCAACATCCGCAAGCGGAAAGATGGACGCTGGGAAGGGCGCTACACGGCGGGCGTTGACCCGGAGACGGGGAAACCAATCGCAAAGAGCGTCCTCGCGCGGACGCAGCGCGAATGCAAAGAGAAGCTGCAAAAGGCGATGGAAGAACTCGAAAAGATCGACATCACGAAGCGACGCGACTACACGGTGGGCGAGTGGGTGCAGATCTGGTACGAGAACTACGCAAAGCCATCCGCCCGCGCATCCACGGCGGCATATTACAAGAACTACATCGACCAGCATATCGTGCCGCGCATCGGGGACATCAAACTGACGGCGCTCACGACGCTGCAACTCCAAAAATTCTACAATGAGACCAAAGCGCATGGGCGAGTGCAGCGGTACGAAAACATGGACGATCTGAGTCTCAGCAATAAGACGATTCGAGGGTTGCACACGATGCTGCGGCAATGCTTGGAGCAGGCGGTGACGGAGCGGCTGATTCCGTACAATCCCGCAAACGGCTGCCGTCTGCCGAAGAAGGAAAAGAAGAAAATGCAGATCATTCCGCCGGAGAAAATCCGCGACTATCTGAAAGCGGCGGAGGAATGGGGCGTCCTGCCGATGTTCTATCTGGAACTGAGTACCGGCTTGCGGCGCGGGGAGCTGGTGGCACTGCTGTGGAGCGACCTCAATTTGCAGACGAAAACGCTGACCGTGTCCAAATCCGTGTCGCGCGGCAAAGGCGAACTTGTCGTGACAGAACCGAAAACAGAAAATTCGGTTCGTGAAATCTATCTCAGCGACGAAGCAATCCGACTACTGGTGGAGGATCGCAAGAATCACCCGTTCAGCCCATATATGTTCCCGCCACCCAAGACCGGCGGAATGTATGGTCCGGATTGCGTTGGTCGGATTCACAAGAAGCTGCTGGAAAAGGCGGGAATCGAAGAACACGTCCGCTTCCATGACCTCAGACACACATTCTCGACACTGGCAATCCAAAGCGGTATCGACCCGAAAACGGTTGCGGAGATCCTCGGTCACGCCTCGGCGGAATTTTCACTGGACGTGTATACCCATGTCACGGCAGGCAAAAAGAAGCCGCACAGAAAATCAGCGGCTTCATGGCAAGCGTCGGATAACGACAAGAAATGAACAGAAAAGCTGACACACCGCCTGCCAGAACTGCTCCGGCAGGCGGCATGCCGAACCAAGCGCGATCGACCGAAGCGGCTCGGTGCTGCCGATCCTCTGCGCGATGGCAGTACATGAACTGGCGCACATTGTCATGATGCTGGCCTGCGGCGGACAGGTGCGGCGACTGACGCTCCGCTTTGCCGATCTGCGGATCGATGCGGCCGGCCTTGGCTACCGGCAGGAACTGGCTTTCGGCACTGGCGGGGCCGCTGGTCAATTTGATCTGCGGCGCGGCCTTCTGCATGCAGCGGGGCCTTCCTTCGCCGCATACAGTCTGATGCTGGGGATCTATAATCTGCTGCCGGTCTGGCCGCTGGACGGCGGGCGGGTGCTCCGTTGCGCGCTGCTGGCGCGATTGCCAGTCGTGCAGGCGGAACACGTTTCAGAAATCGTAAGCTTTGCGTCGTGCGGCGTTCTGCTTCTGGCCGGTTTGGTTCTGACGTTTATCAAAAAGCAGGCCTCTGGCCGCTTGGAACTGCGGTGTATCTGACCGTGCGCTTGCTGATGCTTGCAAGACGCGCGGATGCGGAACGGTGAACCGGCAAGCTTTTGTTGCATTTTCCGCCGCGAACAGGTACAATAGAATGAATCACAAAAGAGAAGGAAAGCTATCCATGACAGATCAGTTCCACAGAATCCTCATGCGCGTCCAGAAGCCTGCGCGCTATGTGGGCGGAGAATATAATCAGATCATCAAAGACAAAAAGGACGTCGATGTGCGTGTTGCGTTCTGTTTTCCGGATACCTATGAGATCGGTATGTCCAACATTGGCATGCGGATTCTCTACGGCGTAATGAACGAGATGCCCGGCGTCTGGTGTGAACGTGTCTTTGCGCCGTGGGGCGATATGGAAGACGAAATGCGTGCGCATGGGATTCCACTCTGGACGCTGGAAAGCCATGACGCGGTCAGTGACTTTGATATGATCGCGTTTACGCTGGGCTATGAGATGTGCTATTCCAATGTTCTGAACATGCTGGAACTGGCGCAGATTCCGCTGCTGTCCAAAGACCGCGATGGATTGGAAAACATTGTATTTGCGGGCGGCGTCTGCGCGGTGAACCCGGAGCCGCTGGCGGATTTTATTGACTTTTTTCCGTCGGAGAAGGGGAGGAAAGCACGCCGGAGATCATCGAATGTTATCGCTCTGCAAAAAAACAGGGCCTGACAAAGCAAGAATTTCTGCATAAGGTTGCAAAGATCGAGGGCATCTATGTGCCGTCCTTTTATACTCATACCTACCGCGCGGATGGGACGCTTGCCGCCATCGCGCCGGAGCCCGGCGTGCCGGAGCGCGTCAAAAAAGCGCATCGTACAGGATATGAATACGGCATATTTTCCGACGAAGACCATTGTGCCCTCAACCCAGATCGTTCATGACCGGTCGAATCTGGAGATTTTCCGCGGCTGCATCCGCGGTTGCCGGTTCTGTCAGGCAGGGTTCTGCTACCGGCCGATCCGGGCAAAGTCTGCGGATGTATTATGTAAACAGGCGATTGAATCGCTTGAGGATTCCGGCAACAGTGAGATCACGCTGGCCAGCCTCTCAACCTCCGATTACCGTGAACTTGAAACACTGGCTGACGGTCTGCTCGATTATTGCGAACCGCGAAAAATCAATCTTTCACTGCCAAGCCTGCGTGCGGATAACTTTTCAAGGGAACTCATGATGCGCATTCAAAAGGTGCGCAAAAGCGGCCTGACATTCGCGCCGGAGGCCGGAACGCAGCGTCTGCGCGACGCGATCAATAAAAATGTTACGGAAGAAGAGATTCTATCCACCTGTGCCACGGCCTTTTCCGGCGGCTGGAACAGCGTGAAGCTGTATTTCATGTTGGGCTTGCCGACTGAGACGGATGAAGATGTGGTCGGCATTGCAGAGTTGGTCTACAAAATTCTTCAGGTCTGGCGAGAGAATGGCAGCGGGAAAAAGCGTGGCCTGTCCATCAATCTGGCAACGGCGTATTTTGTCCCGAAGCCCTTTACACCGTTCCAGTGGGCGGCGCAGATCACGCCGGAGGAGTATCTGCGGCGTGTCCATCTGCTGCAGGCAAATCTGCACGCAAAGTGCGTCGATTACCGCTATCACGAATCCGACCTCAGCCGTCTGGAAGCTGTCATGGCGCGCGGCGACCGCCGCGTCGGCCAGGCGCTGCTGGAAGCGCACCGGCTCGGGTGCAGGCTCGACGGCTGGGATGAGTATTTTAACTACGAGAAGTGGTTGGAAGCCTTCCGGTGTGCTGGGCTTGACCCCAATTTTTATACGACGCGCGGCTTTGGCACAGATGAACTTCTGCCGTGGCAGACCATCGACGTTGGCGTTACGACAAAGTTTCTTCTGCATGAACGTGAAAAAGCACTGCGCTCGGAAGCAACGCCGGACTGCCGTACGCACTGCAACGGTTGTGGCGCACGGATGCTAAGCGAAAGGAGGCTGTGCGATGAATCGCCTATTGTTTGAAAAAACCGGAGATGCGGTCTATCTGTCGCATCTGGACTTAATGCGCGTTTTTCAGCGTGCGTTTAAGCGTGCGGACATCATGATCTGGCACTCACAGGGATTCAGTCCGCGCGCGTATGTCTCCATCGCGCTGCCTTTGCCCGTCGGTTCTGAAAGCGTCTGTGAGATTCTTGATTTTGAAATTCAGGACGGCTCTGTTGACCTTACCAAGCTTCCAACACTTTTGAACCGTACTATGCCGGCTGGTATCCGGGTGTTGGAGGCATATGAAAGCACAGTTAAGATCAAGCATCTGACGCGCCTGCGTGCGCAGATCACGCTGGAATATGACCGGGGTATCCCGGGGCAGGCCCAACAGGCGATCGCAAAGTTGTTCGCAGATGGCCCTGTACTCGTGAAAAAACGTACCAAGAGCGGTGACGAGACAGAACTTGATTTGAAGCCCATGATTTTTTCGCTTTCCATGCGGGAAGCGTCCGCGCAGGAACTGGAATTGACAGTTCTTGTTTCTGCGCAGAATCCAAGCTGCAATCCACAGCTTCTTGTCAATGCGATTGAACATTATCTCCCGGAGCAAAAGCCGGACTTTGCAAGAACCAGACGACTGGAAATTTACGACGAACAGGGAAACCTGTTCCGCTGATGAGGAGCAGCTATGCAGGGACATGTATCGATATTAAGCGTCAGCCCGGAAGCAGCTGCAATGATTGCTTCCGGCGGACGGATCTCCACGATGGATGGCACGGCAGATGAAATCTATGCGAATTCGCTGTCTGCTGGGCAGGAAAAGAATGAAAAGCTGATCGGCAAGGTACTCTCCTCCGGACATACGTCAGTACTGGAACATTGTTATGTAAACTTATCGTTTGAAAACGTCTCCGTTTTGGCCGAGCAATTTCTGATCGAGTTCCGGCTGGCCTCGTTTACGGTCAAATCGCGGCGGTATGTTGATTTTTCCAAGGCCGGATATGTATCGCCCGTTTTCACTGCCAATGTGCAGATGGCTATATTTGAAAGAACGGTCGAATCACTTTTTGGCACTTATGATGTGTTGGAAGCTGCAGGCGTCCCCAAGGAGGATGCGCGCTTCGTGCTGCCGTACTGCTTTTTGCAGTAATTTTTTCTGTTCCATGAATGCGCGGGAACTGGTGCATGTGATGAACGAACTTGCTTACGGACGCGGCAGCCGCATTCCGGAACTGCGTGCGCTGGGTGAGAGCCTGTTTGCACAGTGTGAGCAGCAGATACCATTTTTGGCCGTGCGAAAGCCGGATGCCTATCGTCAGTCGGACGCGTTTTGTCTGCGGCAGGTACAGCTGCTCACGTCGAAAGCGCCTGTTACAGTCCTTGCCGCGCCGCAGGATGCAGAAGGGCTGATCTGTGGCGCGTATCAGCTTGCACGCGGCAATGTGCCGCAGCCGCTGACAAAACCAGAACAGACGGCACTGCTGAAAGCGCTTCTGGCCCAGCCGAGAAAACGGGAACTGGAGCAGGCCAGCTATACGCTGCTGTTTGGCGGATTGTCACTTGCAGCGCTCACGCATCTGACACGCCACCGGATGCAGGCGCTCTGTGCACCGAATCTGTTGAAATCGGCGCGTTATGACCGCTACGTTCTGCCGGAAAGCGTCCAGCAGACTGGACTGGAGGCGAAGTACCGCGAAGCATTCCGGCAGGCTGGCGAAGCTGCTGTACAGCTTCGCGCTGCAGGAGCGGGGGGAGGATGTGCTGTCCTACCTGCTGCTCAGCGGCCAGACAGTTCCCGTGCTGACGACTATGAACGCCGGAGAACTATATGTCTTTTTTCCGCCTGCGCTGCTGCAATCGCGCCCAGTGGGAGATCCGCGACGCAGCCTGCGCCGCACTTGCGGCGCTGCGGAAAACATCGCCTCTGCTCTTCAGCCTCTATGGCCCGAGTTGTTTCGTTTCTGGGAAGTGCCCGGAGGGAAGAATGACCTGCGGAAGACAAGCTGAAATCCAGAGAAAATTCAGCGAATAAGCAGCACCCCCTGAACGCCTGTTGTAGAAGCGTTCAGGGGTGTTTCAATTTTTGTGCATTGCTTCATGCTCTTTTGCAGTTCCTCGTGCAGTTCGAGCATGTTCCAGCCCTTGTTTTCGTCCGTCAAGACAGCTTTCAGGGCAACTGGGGAAGTTTTGCGACCCGCATTGCCTGCAAAAATAGATTCAGCCGCGCATCCGTAAAATGCGCGAAAACGAGCAGTTCGCCAGGAAAATCCTCGCCATCATAAAAGCTATCAAAGCTGTCAAGATCGCCCGTCAGAGAACCGACAGCATTCAGATATTCCCACTTTTCCACGATGCGCACTTTCACGCCCAGTTGCATTGCAGACATGCGCAGCTTGGCAAGCTTTTGGCAGGGAAGTGGACAGCCAGAATGACCGGCATCATGCGCGCACCTCCTGTGTGCTTTCCCGCAGGAAGCCTGCCCACATCAAAAGCCCAGCCAGCGACCAGAAATAGGCCATCATATACGGTTCTTCAAAAATGTTTTCAAATCCGCAGTGAACCAACACGCCGCACAGTCCAGCGAAAATCCCCGCACACAGTGGAAACAGACGGGACAGCCCCTGCCTTTTTGCTGCGCTGTGCGGTAGAGCGCGCGGCAGCCGTTTGCGAGGAAGCTGAGGACGGTAATCAGGAACGCGGAAAGGCCCGTATAACCCATTTCGATCATAAGCTTGAGATAGTAGTTATCGACATAGAAATATTCCTGATGGTCAATGACCTGATTCTGCATGGCGACGGCTCCGCCAAACATCCCGAGGCCTACGCCGGTTGCTTTCCCCACGCTGTTCCAGAAGCGTCATGGCCACAAGCTTGCGGCCTGCGCGGCCACCGGAGGTGTTTGCCTCCGCAAAATCAGCTGTGAACAGGAAGCCGATGCGGCTGCGTACAAACGGAAGCGTACACGCGACGCATCCCGCTGCAATCAGCAGCACCAGCAGCCGCCGGTCAACCAGCAGCACAAAGATCACAATGGCAATCGCCAGCGCCATCCAAGCGCCGCGCGACATCGTAAACAGGCAGCCAAAGCACATGCAGAATGCACAGAGCCACGCAAGCACCTGTAATCTGCGGTTTTTTGTGTAATAGGCAAGTCCTGCCGCCATCGGCGCGAACATCGTCATGAAATCGCCCATGATATTGGGGCTTCCGAAGATCGAGTAAACACGCGTGCGCACAGAGGATTCCGAGTGCGTCATCCAGCTGGACGGGATGGGAACAGCGGCGATATACTGATAAATTCCGTGCAGCGCAATGACCGCCGCCAGAATGACCAGCGCCAGATATATCCGCATGAAATCCCGGTCGTTGTGCACCAGCCGCGTGATGAGGAAGAACCAGAGCATATACTGCACAGTCGCGCGGAAGCCGGAAATCTGGACAGAGTAATACGGCGTGACGACATTCATGAGAGCGAAACAGACCGTGATAAACAGGCAGACCGGCAGGTCGAGCGGATTGCAGCCTGTTTTCAGCGGTGTTTTGCGCCCGAGACGCTCATAAATGACATAACCCAGCGCGAGCAGCATCAGGCATTCGTCCCAGCACGACGACAGAACCGGTACAGCCAGAAGATCGCGCAGCACATAGTCGATCACGACATACATGGAGAGCGCGAATAAGATCACGCCATGCAGCCCGTCGGAGAGCAGCCAGGAAAACAGGCGGCTATTCTGTCCGCAGTGCACGAAAAAGCGCCAGATGCGGCACAGAATCGAATCATCCAGACAGTCCTTCAGCCCGTGCCGCGCGGCAAGCCGCGCGTTCAGCCGCGCAAAGCGCTTCGCACTCCGACTATCACGCGTCGGTGCGTCAGACGCGGACAGCCGCCGGAGAAGCCATGCGCGCGTTCTGCTCGTATGCCAAGTACGGCCCAGCCACGCGAAGACCTTGCTTGAATGCACCATCGCCGAAAACCAGCCGCCAATGGCGAGCAGTGCCCGCCACAGAAGGCTTGAAGACAGCATATCAGCCATCGGTGACCTCCAGTGCGGAGATCAGACCGGTCAGTTCAAACTCACTTGTTTTAAGAATGTATTCATACCCGACCCGAACCTCCTGCGGCCCGACCTTGTAGACGTTGCCGGTAAACGATGCGCTTGCCTCGACGGTAATATACAGGCGAACGTGGTCAAAGTCGTTTGCATATACCTCTGTCTGCGTCCGTAATGACGGCATCAATCAATTTGGAGTCATTCACAAGCGACTTCTGCGTCTGTGTTTTTGCATATTCCGCGATATCGGCGGGAACATCCTCAAATTCTACGGTATAAACGGCCTTCTTGTCCGCTCCAGTCACAGCAGCCGCGGCCTTTTTGCCGCCGAGTTTCCAGGCGACTGCCGCCAGAACCGCGACGATCAGCAGCACAACCAGCAGGTCGATCAGATTGATCTTGCCGAACAGACGGCCTTTTTCATCGATCAGTTTCATGTAGTACCTCCCAAAGAGTTTGCAGTTGATTTGCCTCGTTGAATCAAGTATAATAAACAATGATTCAAGAAACATTCCAGCCTATTCTACAGTATCTTACCGCAAGAAACAAGTGGTAATTCAAAAATGAGGATTCCGGTATGAAGGTATTGCATTTGATCTCCGGCGGTGACGTCGGCGGTGCCAAAACGCATGTGCTGTCTTTGCTGCACGGTCTTGGAAAAACGGAACAGGTGCGTCTTGTCTGCTTCCGCGAGGGAGAGTTTGCTGAGGATGCGCGAAAACTCGGCATTGATACAGTCGTCATGGAGACGTCTGTGCGAACGGCTATCGGTCGTCTGGTGCAGATGATTCGCGCCGAGGGCTTTCAGATCGTTCACTGCCACGGCGCGCGCGCGAACCTGACTGGTGCCGTTCTGCGCCGGAAAATTCAAGTCCCCATTGTTACGACTGTCCACTCCGACTACCGGCTCGATTATCTGGGCAGGCCCCTGCACCGGCTGACCTACGGCACGATCAACACCGTCGCGCTGCGTATGTTCGACTACCACATCGGCGTGTCCGACGCCATGGCGCAGCTGCTCATTTCACGCGGCTTCGACCCGCAGACGATGTTTGCGATCTACAACGGCATCGATTTTTCTCCTGTTGTGCCGAAGCTGGACAGGCAGGCGTATCTGCGCTCTGTCGGCATGGAGACGGCGGAGAATACCGTCGTGTTTGGCATCGCCGCCCGGCTCGACCCGGTCAAGGATGTGGGGACGCTTATCCGCGGCTTTTCCATCGCCGTAAAGACCCATCCCAATATCCGCCTGCTCATCGCGGGCGACGGTGAGCAGCGCCAGACGCTGGAAAAAGCTGGCCGCCGACACCTGCCCGCCCGGCAGCGTCGTGTTTGCGGGTTGGGTCACGGATATGGACAGCTTCTATCACGCGCTGGACGTCAACACGCTGACATCTCTCTCCGAGACCTTCCCGTATGCCATTACGGAGGGCGCGCGCATGCGCTGCGCGACGATCGCGTCTAATGTCGGCGGCATCCCGTATATCATCGAGCATGGCGTGACCGGCCTCCTGTTTGAGCCGCAGAATGCCGAAGCACTCGGCAGCTGCATAGCGCGGCTGGCTGAATCTGCGGCCATGCGCGCGCAGCTCGGCGAGAACCTGTATGAAAAGGCCTCGCGCGAGTTTTCCATCAGTGCGACCGTCGGCAAGCAGGTCGAGATCTACCAGACCATCCTGCGCCGCACGGCTATGCCGAAGAAAAAGAAATGCGGTGTTCTGATCTGCGGCGCCTACGGCAAGGGGAACGCGGGTGATGACGCAATCTTAAAGGCAATTCTCAGTCAGATGAAAGCAATCGACCGCGATATGCCTGTCTATGTTATGTCGCACGATCCTGCCAAGACGCGCCTGCGATATCATGTCGGCTCTGTGCATGTGTTTGACCCCTTCCGATTTTGGCCGCTCATGCGAAGATGCAGACTGTTTATTTCCGGCGGCGGAAGCCTCATTCAGAACGAGACGAGTACACGTTCCTTAAATTATTACCTCACGACCATCCGCATGGCGCATGCCGCAGGCTGCCGCGTCATGATGTACGGCTGCGGCATTGGTCCCGTCAGCGGGGAGGGCAGCCGCCGCCATACCGCGCGCATTCTCAACCGCTGCGTGGATAAAATCACGCTACGCGAGGATCTTTCACGGAAGGAACTTTCCGATATGGGCGTGATGCAGCCGGATATTTCCGTCACGGCAGACCCGGCGCTGCTGCTGCAGCCTGCCTCCACCGGCGCGGTGGACAGCTATTTCCTGAGCAATGACCTCGACCCGAACGGGAACTATGCCATGTTTGTCCTGCGCCCGTGGAAGAACCTTTCTGAGCACTTGCAGGCGATTGTGGATGCTGCAATTTATGTCAATCAAACGCACGGACTGACGCCGGTCTTCGTCGCGCTGGAGCCAACGCGCGATCTGGAGATCAACCGGCAGGCCGCAGGTATGCTGCCGTTCCGGTCGTTTGTCCTGCCAGCCCCGCGCGACGAGCAGCTGACTATTGGCATGATGCAGAAAATGCGTGTGATTGTCTCCATGCGGCTGCACGCGCTGATCTTCGCCTCGTCTGTCGGCGCGCCGCTGGCCGCAATTTCCTACGATCCGAAGGTCACCGGCTTCATGGCCTATCTCGGCCAGAAGCACTGCATGGAGTTGGCCGACGTGACAAAAGACAGCCTGTGTGCCCTGATCGATGACGCCATGCAGACGGCGCAGCCGTATTCGACCGACCGCCTGCGCCGCCTTGCGGCGGAAAATGAAGAAGCGGCGCGCGTGCTGTTGGAGGAATCCTTATGAGAAAAATCGTTTGTCTGGCCACATCCCCGTGGTATCCCATCCCGACACGCAAGCAGCAGGTGATGAGCCGCATCCCGGACGCGGAGATCCTCTATTTTGACCCGTCTATCACCTATATTGCCCCCATGAAGGACAAAGCCGCGCAGTCGGGGCTGACAAATTATAAAAAGCGGGTATCCACCCACGGAGAACATCACGGTGTATGCTCTGCCGCCGGTTCTGCCGTTCTTTTATAAATTCCGCTGGATAAACAAACTGAACCAGCAGAAAATCGCCCGTTTCGTCTGCGAGAAAATGCGGGAGCACGGATTTGAGGACGCTGTTTTGTGGGTCTATTCGCCCGTCACAGCCGATCTTGTCGATCTGGTCCCGCATAAGGCGCTGGTCTATGACTGTGTAGACCGACATTCCAGCCTACGGCGGACTGATGAATCCGGCACTCGTCGATGCGATGGAACTGGAACTTGCGAAGAAAGCCGATCATGTGTTTGCAACAGCCGACGCACTGGCTGGAGCGGCTGCACACGGTGCAGCCCAATACGGATATGATCCCGAACGGCGCGAATTTTGAGCGCTTTGTGCAGGCATCGCAGCAGCAGCCGGTGCCGGAAGATATGCAGCGTATTCCACACCCGATTTTCGGTTTTGTCGGCGCGCTGCAAAGCTGCATTGAGTATGATTATCTCGAAGCGGCGGCAAAGACCCGACCAGATTGGAGTTTTGTCCTGATCGGCAAAGAAAAGCCCGGCGTTGATTTGTCCGTACTTCATTCCATGCCGAACGTGCATTTTCTTGGCCTTAAGCCGAACGAACAGCTGCCGCAGTATCTGGCACATTTTGACGCCTGCCTGAATTTGTTCGCAAAAAGCGATCTCAGCAAGGATGTCAGCCCGTTGAAATTCTATGAGTATCTGGCCACGGGCCGCCCAATCGTCTCAACGAAGCAGCCAGATCAGATTCTCCAATACGCACCGCTTATTGAGATCGCCGACAGTCCGGAGGAATTTATCACTGCCTGCGAACAATCGCGTTCCGACACAACGCCGGAACGGACATCTGCCCGCATCGAGGCAGGCCGCGCCTGTTCGTGGGACAGCCGTGTATCACAGATGTGCGGCATTCTGGAAGGGCAGGGGGTTCTATGAAGAAAAAACTGCTGATCACCGGTTTTGATCCGTTCGGCGGAGAGTCGGTCAATCCTGCATTTGAGGCTGTGCGTCTGCTGCCGGACGAAATTGCTGGATTTAAGTTATGTAAACTTGAAATTCCAACCGAGTTTATCAGAAGCGGCGTGATCCTGAAAGGCGCGCTTCGCACGGAGCAGCCCGACACGGTTCTCTGCGTGGGACAGGCCGAGGGACGCACGGCTGTCACGCCGGAGCGCGTGGCAATCAACCTGATGGACGCCCGTATCCCGGACAACACAGGCTATCAGCCGATCGATGAACCTATCGCACCAGATGGCCCAGCCGCGTACTTTTCTACGCTGCCTGTCAAAGCAATCGCAGAACGGATACAAAGCGCCGGCCTGCCGGCGGTAGTTTCCAATACCGCCGGTACATATGTGTGCAACAACCTCCTGTACACGCTGCTGCATACGGCGGCGCTCGAATATCCCGGTTTGCGCGGCGGCTTTCTCCATGTGCCCTATGCCATAGAACAGCTTCCCGGTAAGCCGGGAGACACCTTTGGCATGAAACTGTGCGACATTGCCCGCGCTTTAACCTGTGCAGTTGAAGCGATTGCGGAGCATCTATTGGAACGCTGAAGTAATTGCTTGTGTTCCCGTTAAAAGAGCGCGCATTCCCAAACAATATGGGATGCGCGCTGTTTTTTGCATTTCGCATAAACTAGGTCTTGGACGATGCAGGAAGTTGACCGCAGCAGGCATTACTCGAATATGTGAATATTACAAAAAAATGAAAAAACTGCTTGCATATATATTATATATACTGTATAATATCCACATTCCAGTAGTTAACAAAATTGAAACAGAAAGGATACGAGAGAATGAAAAAGATGAAAAGAGTACTCGCACTGGCCCTGGCATTGACGCTTTGACTCGGTCTGGCGGCAACCGTGTTTGCAGCGCTGCCTAGCTATGATGTAATCGCAAGTCGTATCGGAGTAAGTTCCAGTCTGAATGAGAATGACGACATAATTGTTGATGGCGACTTGAAGCTGGTTCGGTATCTGAATACCGAAAAAAGCATCAAGACGACATTTGAACTGCCTGGCCGCTGGGTCATCAATGACGATACAAAGCTGACCGTCTCCAATCTCAGTCCGGCAGATTGTAGCGATGTGCTCTTTGTGGATGTTGTTGCGTTCACTAAAAGCAACGACAACAGTTACGTCTCAGTGGAAAACGATGTAAACGGAAATCCAGTTCGTCAGTTTGCATATACAGTCAGTGGGTGGAAGACCATCGCGCCCAATAATAATCACACTCCTATAAACATTACATCAGACTACTATGGGATTCCAGCAGGGAAAGCGGTGTCATTTACCGGTGCGGAATTGCGGGCATTGATCGATTCTGACATTGAGAATCCTATATTTGTCTTGATGGTATATTATGCTTCCCCAAGTGGAGATGACGGATATGATATTTCTCAAATTCCGATGTACTATTTGTTGGAAGCAAATAACAAACTTGCAGCCGAGATCAAGGGCGAAAAGTATGAGGAACCTGCCGATTCCAGCAACCCCTTCGCCGACGTTCCGGCAGATGCCTATTATCACGATGCCGTTCTCTGGGCGCTTGACAAAAACGTCACTACCGGCACGAGCAAGACTACGTTCTCGCCCAGTGCAACCTGCACGCGCGGACAGGTCGTGACCTTCCTCTGGCGTGCCATGGGCTGCCCGGAACCTGCTTCGACGGAGAATCCGTTTACCGATGTAACAGAGTCGGACTATTTCTATAAGGCCGTTCTCTGGGCCGTGGAAAAGGGTGTGACCAACGGTACGACCGACACGACCTTCGGTCCCAACGGAACCTGCACCAGCGCCCACGTCGTCACATTCCTCTGGCGCGCCAACGGCAAGCCTGCGGCGAATACGGATGGCACGAATTACTATGACGAGGCTGTCGCATGGGCCAACTCTCAGAAACTGCTCGACGGCACGGCAGTTCCCTTCGCGCCGGACAACCTGTCGCCCAGAGCCGATATTGTGACGTATCTCTATCGCGTTCTAGGAAAATAAAGCTTGATCCCCTTTACAAAGCGCGCATCCCTCTCAACCTCTTTCGACCGGACTTTCCGTGAATCATCTCATTACGATTCTGATTGCCCTGTTTGACGGCTGGATTTGGAAGACGTGGGGAATTGAAACGCTGTTTGTGCTGTCAGCGGTTCTGGGACTTTGCAATAGCGCCTATGCAGCATCGATTAAAATCAAACGGGAATAAGTGCGGTTCTGTATGCGTAATCCAGCTCTGTCATTTCGGTGCGTGTGAGATCTTTGACCTCCGGGGCAAGGCTCTCAATCGTTCCGCCCAGATTGCAAAGGCGGTGGGTGCGCTTGGTGCGTTCGCCTTTCTCCAGATACTTCTTTCGTTCTCCAGACGCTCCAGCTTGTGCTGTTCCTGCGCAAGCTGCGTCTCGGCTCGTTCCTTTTCGGTTCGGAGCTGTTCAAGGGTTTTCGGTTTTGTCATTGTGATTGACCTCCTTTTTTGATTTTAGGGATAAAAAAAGACCGTCAACTTTTCGCATAGTGCGCCCAGTCAACGGTCTGATTTTCGGTATTCGGTTTTTTCAAACTTGCTGGCGGCGAACGGTTTGTCAAAACCGTTTGCGGACGGCAAGTCCACAGGGGATAGCCGCTTTAGCGGCGCAAGGGGGTGTAGCCACCTTGACGGAACGAAGTGACGAAACATTCACGGTCGGGCAGTTTTCTTCTGCTGACCGGGAATGAAGCTCCGCAGGACGCACTACTCTCGACAGAGAGTATAGAAGTGCGCCCTTTAGTTCCTAAAGGGATTTTATTGGTTCAGTAAACAGGAATTGGTAAGCTATTCTTGTTTTTCCTCTGTTGTTTTTTCACTGATATTTTTTATTTCTTCCTGAAGCTTTTTGATTTCCTCGTAAAGCACTACCGCAGCACCAACAATCAGCCCTGCCAAAAGGATTAACCCGATATAGATAGGGTAAATAAAACTTAGGTCTGCACCACCACCGCCCATGATTGGTTTGAGTAAGATTCCCCATAGCCCGCCTAATAGCACCACAGCAATAAACATTGCAGCCATTGCAGCAATCACTTTTTTCATCTGTCAGTCCCCTTTCAAATTCCGATTTGTTGCTCAATTTTCGTATTCAAATCATATCATAAAGTCTATGAACAATTCAACCGCAACTTTGGAATATATGAGAAAAGTCCGAACAGTTTTCGCCCGGACTTTCTCATTTGATTACGCAATCTGCGTTCCTTTCTGCGGCTCTCTCTGCGGTAAACTGCTGACAGGGACGAACACGCCCTTTGCAATGTCCTCCGCACGAATGGCGGCTTTCTTAGCTTCGATTTCTGCCTTTTTCCGCTTCTTGATTTTGCCCTCGTATCGCTTCTGCGCTCCGCTGGCTTTCCGTTTCAAGTAGTTCTGATGAAGCCTATCCTTGCGTTCCTCACGCTTGCGGATTTCCTCTAATTCCTCCGGGGTCAGCTCCACTTCTCCAAATGTCGGGGAACGAAACGCCCGACAAAATTGAAGTAAATCTCGACCTCCTGTGTGGTCTGTATACTGCCCTTGCGGTCACGCTCATGCACAAGGATTTTCTCGATAAACTCGTTGAGCATAGCAATGGTCAGCTTGTCGAAGTTCTCATACTTGTCAATCAGAGCGATAAAACGATCAGCGTCCTTTTCGTGCTTCTCATAGCTCCTGACTTCCTTTTCCAGAACAGAGATTTCAGCGGTAAGCTCGGACTGTTCCTTTTCGTATTGAGCGTCCAGAGTGGCGTATCTGCTGTCGGACAGCTTGCCTAAAATGTTGTCCTCATAGATTTTGCAGAGCAGGACTTCCAGCTCGGAAACTCTCTGCTTTGCTGTGGATTCTGACAGCCTCCGGCGCGGTCGGCGCCGGATTAGCCGGGACGGTGAGGCGGCAGCAGGCGCAGACGCTTGCGCTGATCGATGCGTTGCTGCGTATCCGGCATGAACTGCTATACAGGCTGACGCCACTGCCGGAAATCTTCACTGTACTCAGCGGCAGCCGGAACCGCGAGATCGCGGACTTCTTTTCTCAGCTTGCGTCCATGCTGTCCTCCTCTATGCAGGCTTGCACGGTCAGCTATGCCTGTCGTAAGGCGTTTGCACAGACGCGCGGGCTGTGCCTTTCTCTGCGGCGCAGGGGACACGCTCCTAAGTCTGTTCGATTCGCTCGGGGAAAGTATGATACGGAGGGGAGCGTACAGGCAATCGATCTGGCGCTGTCCGTCTTCGAGAGGAGGAGGCAAAGGCGCTGCAAAGCGGTGCGGCAGCGCGATGCAGAACCTATCTGACGCTGGGGATCTGCACGGGCCTGGCAATGGCGGTGATCCTCATCTGATATGGATATTGATCTGATTTTTAAGATTGCTGCTGTCGGGATCATTGTCTCCATTCTGAATCAGGTCCTTGTGCGTTCGGGGCGCGAGGAGCAGGCGACCATGACCTCGCTGGCGGCGCTGGTCGTGGTGCTGATGATCGTCGTGCAGCGGATCGCAGAGCTGTTCGACATGGTCAAGACGCTGTTTGAATTCTGATGGATACAGTTGGAAAACTGATCGCTGCGGTGCTTCTATGCAGTGTGATCTGCCTGCTTCTGAAAAAAAGCAGGCACCAGAGTTAACGTTATGTCTGTGTATGCTGCTGTGCGTGCTCTGCTTTTTGAACGTCTCTTCCTTTTTTTTCTCCGGTTCTTGCTTTTTTTCACCGGCTTGCGGATATGACCGGCCTGTCCGGGGCCGTGTTTGCCCCGCTTTTTAAGACGGCTGCCATAGGCCTTCTCTCGCAGCTCGCAGGGACGCTCTGTCGCGACAGCGGCCAGCAGGCGCTCGGGCAGACGGTCGAGATCTGCAGCGGCTTTCTATGCATCTATCTGGCGCTGCCGCTGCTGGAACTGGTTCTGTCCCTGCTGCAGACGATGATAGGAGGCTGATATGCGGCGCTGTGTGATAGTTCTCTGTATTCTGGCCGCGCTGACAGTGCCTGTCTCTTGCGATGGACGTTCTGGAAGAGGAACGGCAGATTTTGAATGTTGACACGCTGACTGACGGCCTCCCGGATGATGCACAGGACGCACTGCGCGCGTCCAGCCCGGCGCGCACAGACCCAGGAGAAGCAATTCTTGCAATCATTAAATGGGCGGCCGGATTGTCAATCAGTACGCTGCGCGAAGCTGTGCAGACGGCTTCCTTGCTGCTGTCGGCTGCGCTTATCTGCCAGCTTGTCCGGCAGAGCGTCCCGGACGACCGGCTGCATATTCAGGCCATGACGGGCGCGCTTGCCATCACGCTGCTGTTTGCAACGAATATTAAGAGCATGATCGGTCTAGCCGTTTCCGTGCTGGACGAAATGGAGGCATACTCCAAGCTGCTTCTTCCGGTGATGTGCGGCGCGGCTGCTGCGTCCGGGGCGCTGACGGGCGCAAGCCTGTATATGGGTTCTTCTCTCTTTTTTAGTCTGCTTACAACACTCGTCCGAAGCTTGATCGTTCCGCTCGTTTATGTGTTTGTCGGGCTTGCCGCGGCTGAATGTGCGCTGCCCAGTCGGAAAGCTTGGCAAGCGTCCGGCGGCTTTTGGGTTGGTGCATTGCAGCGCTGCTGAAGGGTGTGATGTATGTGTTTACAGCGTACCTGTCTTTAACAGGTCTACTGTCCGGAAGCAGTGACGAGGCGGCGATAAATGCGGCAAAGTCAACGCTGTCCGCTGCAATCCCAGTCGTGGGAGGCATTGCCTCCGACGCGTCTGAGGCTGTGCTGCAAAGTGCGAAGCTTTGCGTGCGACGGCGGGGACATTCGGGATTATGGCGGTTCTTGCGCTGGCGCTGGTTCCGTTTTTTAAAATCACAATATGCTATCTGACCATGAAGCTGACGGCCGCAATCGCTGGCTTTGCAGCAGGAAAGGAGCATGCCGCTTTTGATTGACGCGCGCAGAGCAGCGCTATGGGCTATGTTCTCGGTATGACGGGGAGCGCTGCACTGATGCTTTTGTTCAGTACCTGCTGCTTTATGAAGGTGGCGTCGGGATGATGGAGGCTGTGCGGGGATATCTGCTGCGGCTGACGGCTGGAGCGTTCTTAAGCGCAGGGCTGCTGTCGCTTATACCAAAAGGCACATCGAAAAAAGCGGCAGCTGTTTTATGCGGACTTGTAATGCTGCTGCTTGCGCTCACACCGCTGGCTCAGCTTGATTATGAAGCACTCTCGGAGACAATCAGCCGTTTGGAACTGGAAAAGGAGGAAGCAAGAACGGGAATCGAAATTCAGAATCAGGACCTTGTAGCCAGAATCATATCAGGCCGTGTGCAGGCATATATATTGGACAAAGCTGCTTCGCTGGGGCTTACGGTCACAGTCGAACTCGAGATGGAGACGCGGACGGCCACGCCATATCCGAAAGCTGTGACGATTCATGGTGAAGCAAATCCAGCACAGAAGCAGCAGCTTCAGCAGTATCTGGAGCAGACCTTCGCTATCCCGGTACAAAGGCAGGTATGGACACCATGAACAGGCAGCAGCTGTCACAGCTGCGTGGACAGGCGGCGCAGCTGATCCGGAAATACCGGATTCCGCTGCTTGTATTCCTGCTCGGCGTTGCGTTGGTGCTGATACCGAGCCGGACGAAGAAGGAAGAACCGCAGCAGACCTCGGCGGAGGCAGCGGAGACGGACTTCAATCTCTCCGCGACGCAGAAGCAGCTGGAAACACTTTTGTCCGCAATCGACGGGGCAGGACGCGTCCGGCTGATGCTGACGCTCTCGTCTGGAGAACGGATCGTTTATCAGACGGACAGCCGTACCGTGACCACCTCCGGCAGCACGACGCAGGAGACACAGACGGTTTTCCGGCAGCCGGGCGGAGCGGAAAAGGAGCCGGCGGTGCAATCAGTCGTCTATCCGCAGTACCAAGGTGCGCTTGTTATCTGCGACGGCGCAGAGCGTGCAAGCGTCCGGCTTGCAGTCATACAGGCTGTATCGAGTCTCACAGGGCTCGGAAGCAATAAAATCGCAGTTGTAAAAATGAAAGGGCAATAGGAGGAATCTGTATGAAAATCTGGAAGCGGAACGCGATCATTGCATCGGTATTGCTGCTGGTCTGCGCGGGTGTGTATCTGAACTGGTCGAAGACACAGAAAACGGCTGCGCAGGATCTGACCGAGACGCTCTCGGCGGAGCAGGTGATGGGGAGGACACGCTGGTCGTGGCGGATGGCGAATCCCTGCCGCAGGAAGCGGTCGCAACTTCGTCTGAAGAGACGCAGGCGGCGGACTATTTTGCACAAGTGCGTTTGAGCCGGCAGGAATCAAGAGACTCCGCCGTTGAACTGCTCGAGGAGACCATCGCCTATGACGAGGGGACAGAGATTGGTGAGGCCGCCTGTCAGACGCTCAATAACATTGTCGGCACGGCGCTGAGTGAGGCGCAAATCGAAAGCCTTGTGATTGCCAAGGGATACGACGACTGTGTGACGTATATCAACGATGGCGTTGTCTGTGTAGCGGTTTCCGCACCCGCAGAGGGACTGAGTGACGCGGATGCGGCTCTGATCTCGGATATTGTGACCTCGCAGACGGATTATATGCTCTCGCAGGTACGCATCATTGAGGTCAAGCCCTGATTTACGGTGGATTTTCAGAAAGGGATTGCATTTTTGCGGTTTTGTGGTAAAATGAATCCAATATAAAAGCAAAACCTTTTCTGAACCCTGAACAGGGAGGAACTCAGTATGGCTGAAAAAAACGAGTATTTCACGCAGAAGCTTGAGAATGGAACGCTTCAGATCTCTGAGGACGTTGTGGCATCTGTTGCAGCAGCTGCTGTGCTTGAGGTGGAGGGTGTCTGCGGTCTGTCCAGCAGCATCAGCACGGATATCGCCGAAATGCTCGGTATGAAGACGATGGCGCGTGGCGTCCGTCTGACGCCAATGAAAGACGGCGCGGTCAAGATTGAATGCGATGTGGTCGCAAAGTTTGGACAGAGCGTGTTTTCGCTCGCCAAGACCGTGCAGGACGCTGTTAAGTCCAGCGTGGAATCCGTTGCCGGGCTGAGCGTTGCGCAGGTCAACGTCAATATCTGCGGCATTGCTATGCCGAAGGAATTAAAGAAATAAAAAAGCAAACCCTTTGCTTGGTGTGAAGGGTTTCTTTTTGGAAGCATGGAAGAAAAGAAGCAAGGAGAACGCTATGACAAGATCGAACGCCAGAGAGATCGCATGCCATCTCGTTTTGAGATGAACTTCAACGACATCACCGCCGGTGAAGCGCTGCGGACACTCATGGAGGAGTCCTATTATCCCACGCTTAAGGGCGAGACGGACGTCTATGAAGAAAGGCCGGACGGAAAGCAGCTGGAATACCTGACAAACGTGGTGCAGGGCGTGCAGGCGAAGCGGGAGGAACTCGAGGGCTATATCACGAAATATTCCGTCGGCTGGAGCCTCAGCCGCATCGCCAGAATGGCCGTCGCCATTATGGAGGTCTGCATGTACGAGGCGCTGTATATCGACGATGCGCCCATCAGCGCCGCCATCAACGAGGCGGTCGAACTGACGCGCAAATATGAGAACGAGGATGTGGTGTCCTTCGTCAACGGCATTCTCGGCGGCTTCGCGCGTGAGGTTCAGCAGCTATGCTGACGCTTGGCTTCGATACCAGCAACTATACCACTTCTGTGGCGGCATTTGACGGCGTGGGCGGGAAAAACTGCTCACGCCTTTTTGGACGTGAAGCCAGGAGAACTCGGACTGCGGCAGTCTGACGCGTTGTTTGCGCATGTCAAGCGCCTGCCAGAGTTGGTGGACGCGCTATGCACGGCTGTAGAAATCGAGAATGTGACCGCCGTCGGCGTCAGTACCCGTCCCCGCGCGGTCGAAGGCTCCTACATGCCGTGCTTCCTTGCAGGCTGGTCGCAGGCAAGCTGCTTGGCACGTCTTCTGGACGTGCCGCTGTATGAATTCTCCCACCAGCAGGGGCATATTGCGGCGAGCCTCTGGTCAGCAGGAAGATTGGAACTGATGAGAGCACCGCACCTTGCATGGCATCTGTCCGGCGGCACGACGGAATTGCTGCTTGTCAGCCCAGACGGAAAGAATGTAAGAGCCGATAAGCTTGGCGGCACAAGTGATATTTCCGCTGGGCAGCTGATTGATCGTACCGGTAAGCTTCTGGGACTGCCATTTCCGGCAGGCAAGGCAGTAGATGCGCTGAGTTGCGAATCTCCCTGCAAGGAGCGCTATCGTGTGAAGCTGAACGGATTGGATTTTTCGTTCTCCGGCATTCAGAATAAGACGGAGAAATTCTTTTCTGAAACGAAAAACGCAGCGGATACGGCAAAATTCGTTATGAACTGCATTGTGAACTGCATCGCAGATGCGACACGGGCGGCGCTTGCACAGTATCCCGGCCTGCCGGTCGTGTTTTCCGGCGGCGTGGCATCCAATTCCATGCTGCGGGAGCGTATGCGGGAGTTTGCTCCCGTCTTCGCCGAGCCGCTGTTTTCCACGGACAATGCCATGGGAATTGCTGTTCTGGCGGCCTTGCAGGAGGACGCGTGATGGAGCAGAATATCATTGCCGTCTCGCAGGTCAACGAGTATATTAAATTTCTGCTTGACCGCGACGAACTGCTGGCAAACCTCTGCGTGCGCGGCGAGATCAGCAATTATAAGGTTTATCCATCGGGCCATCATTATTTTACGCTCAAAGATGCGGAAGGTGCACTCAGATGCGTCATGTTCCGCTCCAGTGCGCAGCGCCTACGTTTCAAACCGGAAAACGGCATGCAGGTGGTCGCGTATGGCCGTGTGACAGTTTTTCCGCGCGACGGCGCTTATCAGCTTTATTGCAGCGCCCTGACCGCAGACGGCGCGGGCGATCTGTATATCGCATTCGAGCAGCTGAAAGAAAGACTCTCGAAGGAAGGGCTGTTCGATCCGGCGCATAAAAAAGACGCTGCCCAAATACCCGCATACCATTGCTATCATCACTTCCGCCGCGGGCGCAGCGATTATGGACATGCTCCGCATTCTGGCAAAGCGTTATCCGCTGGCAAAGGTTAAGCTTCTGCCCGTACGCGTGCAGGGAGTGGAAGCACCTGCTGAGATTGCGGGCGCGATCCGCTACGCAAACCGCTATCAGGTAGCCGATCTGATCATTACCGGACGCGGCGGTGGTTCCATGGAGGATCTCTGGGCTTTCAACGATGAGCGCGTGGCGCGGGCAATTTTTGATTCTGAAATTCCGGTGATTTCTGCTGTCGGCCATGAACCGGATGTAACGATTTCTGATTATGTCGCAGATCTTCGTGCTGCGACGCCCAGTAATGCTGCGGAACTTGCCGTGCCGGATCAGCAGGAACTGCGAAAAAAACTTTCTCTGCTGGAGATGTCCATGCAGCAGAGTGTACAGAAAACGCTCAAACTCAGCCGGCAGCGGCTGAATAGCCTCGCAGAAAAGCGCGTACTGCAAAACCCGCTGAATTATGTCGAAGACCGCCGCGTTCTGCTGGACTTTCTTTCTACCCGTCTACAAGCCGCTGGCCAGAAAACGCTACATGAAAAGAAACAGCGCTTTGTCCGCCTGACTGCCGCGCTTGACGCTATGAGTCCTTTGAAGGTGCTTTCACGCGGCTACAGCATGGTGACGGATGAGTCTGGAAAACTGGTCACAAGTGCCAGCACCGTACGTCTCGGTCAACGAATTCACATCAGTCTGCGCAGCGGCTGCCTTGCGGCAGATGTACAGCAGATACAGGAGGAACCTACAGATGGCTGAAACATCCAAAAGCTTTGAAGCTTCAATGGAACGGTTGGAAACGATTGTCCGGCAGCTGGAACAGGGAAACGCTCCGCTGGAGGAATCCCTGAAGAAGCTGTTTCAGGAGGGGACTGCGCTTGTGCAGTCCTGCGCGAAAGCTGCTTGACAGCGCGGAACAGGAGATCGTCAAACTGACAAAAACCGCCGACGGTACGCCGGCAGAAACGGAGTATGTACGCGATGAGTGAATTTCATGACCAGATTGCCCAATATCGCGCCGCGATCGAGGCATTTTTGCAGGCGCGGTTTTGTCAGGACCTTCCCCAAAAGCGCCTATTTGATGCTATGCGCTACAGCCTGCTTGCAGGAGGCAAGCGTATCCGCCCGGTTCTGACGCTCGAATTCTGTCGGATCTGCGGCGGAGACTGGCAGAGCGCTATTCCCTTCGCCTGCGCGCACTTGAGATGATCCATACTTACAGCCTTATCCACGATGATCTGCCATGTATGGACAACGACGATTACCGCCGGGGACGTCTCACCAATCACAAGGTTTTCGGCGAGGCGCTGGCTGTCCTCGCAGGAGACGGTCTTCTGACCGCCGCATTTGAAATCGCTGCGAACGCGCCTGCGGACCCTGCAGTGACCGTCAAAGCCATCCGCATTTTGTCGGAGCAGGCAGGTGAACTCGGTATGGTTGGCGGACAGGTACTCGATATGGATGCGGAAGAGCAGGAACTGACGGAGCAGGGAATCTACGATATCCAGTGCCGCAAGACCGGCGCACTCATTCAGGCGGCCTGCCAGATTGGCGTAGTAGCTGCAAACGGGACAGAGCAGCAACTCGACGCCGCAAAGACCTATGCGCAGAATCTCGGTCTTGCGTTCCAGATCCGCGACGATATGCTCGACGTTCTGGGTGACGCAGCCAAGCTTGGCAAGGCGACGCATGGGATGAGCAGAAAAACACGTTTGTCCGCCTGTACGGCATCGGCGCGTGCGCAAAAATGATCGAGTCAGAGACAAAGACAGCCATTGAGGCGCTTGGCTGCTTTGAAAATTCTGAATTTCTTGTGGAAATGGCCCGCCAACTTGCGCTTCGTGAATACTGATTCATTCGACACACACGAAAAACAGGAATGTAACAGAAAGTTTATGAATATTTGCTTGTATATACATCTGTGATATGATATACTAACTTTGCAATGGTGCAGTATTCTAGTCAGCTTTGCCGGCTGCGAGGAAGGGCCTAAAAATCCTTTGTTTGGCATACCTGTGAACCCCGTGGTGTCTGCTTCTTACGCCCAGTCTGGGGTGGATGCTGTGGGAAGGCGATTTTGCGCCTGCGGCGGACGGGCTGTCTCCAATGGCATGGAGAAGATGACCCGGTCGCTGTGGAGACTGGATATTGTGCAGCGGCGAACTCCCTTTGCGGTATCCGACCGTTGTACGATACCGGATATGAACCTGCATTGCGGTGCTACCCGGCTTCAAGCCGTGAACGCTGTGTGCAGAGTAGCCTGCCTTGCGTGAACCGGCCGGGAAAGGGAAGCTGATGCGTCCAGCGCTCATGGCCTTGAGCACAGACGATATTCCCTTGAAAGACGGTTTGCAAAAGAGGATAAGAGTCGGAAAAAGCTGTTGTGGAAATCACCTAGACAGTCGAAAGGGCTTTTTATGGGATTGCGGTACGGACTAAGTGGCAATCGGGTAGTGGCCATGGCGACAGGCCAACGCGAGCATGAAAGGGGAACCACCTCCATCGGCGACGAGAGGATGCTCCCGGGGAAAACAAACCCGACCTAAGCCGTAAGATTAACCATAATAGCTGCCATTGTACATTTGTAAATCCTGATGAGATGCCGCATATGCGGCATTTTATCAGCATTTACATTTTTTCTGTATTTACGCAAAATTAAGTTTACATAATTTTATGTGGAGGCTGTCTTGGCTGCTGCGAAAAAGAAAAAGGCCGGTAAATCGGCTAAACCAGATTTCAAATGGATCGCGCTGATCTTTCTGACGACTGTTCTGATTTCGGCCCTGATGAGTTTTGTGTCGTCTAATCTTCTGGAAGGTGCGGGACTTGCGCTGTCCTTGTGATTTTGATCTGTATTGTTCTGACCGGTATTCTGTTTGACATCATTGGTGTTGCCGTCACGGCAGCGGACGAGGTCCCGTTCCACGCAATGGCCTCGCGTAAAGTTCCAGAGGCGGAAGACGCACTGCGCCTGATTCGCAGCGCGGGAAAAGTCTCGTCGTTCTGCAATGACGTGATCGGCGATATCTGCGGTGTTATCTCCGGATCTGCCGCAGCGGTCATTGCTGCGCGCGTGCTGCTCCTGAGCAAAAGTAAGTCGGAGATTTTTATCACGCTGCTGCTGTCTGCAGTTGTTTCCGGCGTAACAGTCGGCGGAAAGGCCTGCGGCAAGTCACTTGCCATGAACAGCAGTACCGCTGTTGTGCGCACGGCAGCGAAAGTCCTATGTTTCTTCCGGACGCTCCCACAGCGCCTTCGGAAAAAACACGCAGAAAAATGAGGACTCCATGCTTTTAGATACCATCCATTCCAGACAGGATCTGCTGGACATCCCAGAAGCGCAGCTTGGAACGCTCTGCGATGAAATCCGACAATTTCTTGTACAAAACGTCAGCCGCACCGGCGGCCATCTGGCATCCAACCTCGGCATTGTCGAGACGACGGTGGCAATCCATCGCGTCTTTGACACCAGCCGCGACCGGCTTGTGTTCGATGTCGGGCATCAGTGTTATGTGCATAAAATGCTCACCGGCCGTATGGAGCGGTTTGACACGCTCCGCCAGCAGGGAGGGCTTTCCGGCTTTCCAAAGCCCTGTGAGAGCGTACACGACGCCTTTATCGCCGGCCACGCATCCAACGCTGTTTCCGTTGCACTCGGTATGGCCCGCGCCCGGACGATGGAAGGGGCAGACTATCATGTGCTGGCTCTGATGGGCGACGGCGCGCTGACCGGCGGCCTTGCTTATGAGGGTTTCAACAACGCTGGTGCAAGCCGCGAACCCATGATTGTCCTGCTTAATGACAATGGCATGTCCATCACGCCGAATGTCGGCGCGATTTCTCGTTATCTTGCGCAGGCGCGTCTGCGTCCCAAATATCTCGACCTCAAATTATGGTACAGACAGACAACGGCCAAAAGTGCTTTCGGCCGTCGGCTCTATGCACTGACCCATAAGGTCAAAGAGCACATGCGCCGCAGCATTCTTGGCACAACGCTGTTTGAGAATCTGGGGTTTACCTACCTCGGCCCGGTAGACGGGCATGACATTTCCAGAATTGAAATGCTGCTGAAGACGGCTGTCGCGCTGCATGAGCCTGTCCTCATCCATCTCATCACGAAGAAGGGGCGTGGCTATGCGCCGGCAGAAAAAAAACGCCGCAGGAGTTCCATGGTATCGGGAAGTTTGACCCCGAGACGGGTCTGAGTGAGACTGTATCCGTCCCGACCTTTTCTGATATTTTTTTGGACAGGAGCTTGGCCGGATGGCCGCCAGCGACAAGACTGTCTGCGCTATCACTGCAGCTATGCAGCACGGAACAGGCCTTGACCAGTTTGCGGCTGATTTCCCGTCTAGGTTCTTTGATGTCGGCATTGCCGAGGCCACGCAGTCTGCATGGCTGCGGGACTTGCCAAACAGGGAATGAAGCCTGTTGCGGCGATCTATTCTACTTTTTTGCAGCGCGCCTACGACATGCTGCTGCATGATGTTGCCCTACAACAGCTGCATGTCGTCTTAGCGGTTGACCGCTGCGGTATTGTCGGTGAAGACGGCGACACACATCAGGGCATGTTTGACGTTGGCTATCTCCGTCAGGTGCCCGGTATGAAAATTTTCAGTCCCGCCAGCTTTGCTGAACTGCGCGAGGATCTGCATACGGCGTTCTATGCCTGCACCGGTCCTGCAGCCATCCGCTACCCGCGTGGGGCGGAGGGCTGCTATCAGGTGTCTGCCTCCCAAACCTGTATCCGGGAGGGGTATACCTGTACGATCATCTGCTATGGAACAATGGTCAATGCCGTGCTGTCCGCGGCGGATACCATGCAGGCTGCGGGCTACCGGCCAGAAATTCTGAAGCTGCGCACCATCTCTCCAATCGACTGGAGCACGATCGAAGCATCTGCCCGGAAGACAAAGCATGTATTCGTTTTCGAGGAAACGTCTGACCGGGAGTGTCTGGCCGATGAGATCTTTGCTCATCTGATCGAACATGGAATTCCGGCAGTTTGCTGCAAACGGAATCTCGGGCGCGGCTTTATCCCCCACGGTGCGCCTGCCGCGCTGCTTGCGGCGGCAGGTTTGGATGCGGATGCACTCACAAAACTGATGCAGGAGGAACTTTCCTGATGAAACATAAGGAACGGTTGGATGTGCTTCTTGTCGCGCGCAATCTGGCGGAATCGAGAAGCAAGGCGCAGGCTACGATTATGGCGGGCGAGGTCTATGTGAACGGGCAGAAGGCCGACAAGGCCGGGCTTGAGATCAACATTGACGACGAGCCCGTGGTCGAGGTGCGCGGCAGCGCCTGTCCATATGTCAGCCGCGGCGGGTTAAAGCTGGAAAAGGCGCTTCGAGATTTCCGTGTCAATCCAACAGGCTTTGTGTGCAGCGATTCCGGCGCGTCAACCGGGGGATTTACCGACTGTCTGCTTCAGCAGGGGAGCCAGCAAGGTTTTTGCCATTGATGTCGGTTATGGCCAACTTGCATGGAAGATTCGTTCTGATCCGCGAGTGGTCGTAATGGAGCGGACGAATATCCGTTATGTCACGCCGGAGGATCTCGGAGAACCGCTTGATCTGTCTGTCGTGGATGTGTCGTTTATTTCTCTGAAAATTGTGCTTCCGGCCATTCAGAAGCTGCTCAAACCCACCGGGCAGGTGCTCTGCCTTATCAAGCCGCAGTTTGAGGCCGGGAAAGAAAATGTCGGAAAGAAAGGCGTTGTGCGCGACCCTGCCGTACATGCGCAGGTGCTGCGCGATTTTTACTGCGCTGGTCGCATCCCTGAACTTTACCATCCGGAATCTGACCTTCTCTCCTGTCAAGGGACCGGAGGGCAACATTGAATTTCTTGCGCATCTTTCCATGCAGCCCGGGCAGGAAATGCTTCCTGACATCGACGCGCTTGTCGCGCAGGCGCATGCAGCGCTGAAAGGGTAACATACGCTATGAAGATCGTCGTTTCGCCGAATCCTTACCGCGATAAACAATTCAAAAATGCCCGGCAGGCATGCTCAATTTTAAGAGAAGCAGGCGCGGAGGTCGCGCTTTGCTTGCCGTTCGATGTGGATAAGACGTTTGAAATTCCACATGATCTCCGTTTTCAGGACATTCAGAAAGAGATCAAAACGGCAGATATGTTGATCTGCTTCGGCGGCGATGGGACAATTTTTACACTCGTCCAAAATCGCGACAGAGCATAATCTCCCAATCCTTGGGGTCAACATCGGCACAATGGGATTTATTGCGGAGTTGGAGTCCGGTGAGATTGAACTTCTGCGGAGAATTCCAAAAGGGGAGTATACGGTGGAAGAACGCACGATGCTGGATGTCAGCGTCGGAAACGGCCGTCAGACGATTTTCCATGAAACGGCGCTCAATGACGCGGTCATCACCAAGGGGCGATTGCCCGCGTTGTACAGCTTGGAATCTACTGCGATGGAGTGGAGGCTACCAGCTACTCTGGAGACGGCGTCATTCTCTGCACCCCGACCGGCTCAACAGCCTATTCTATGTCCGCCGGAGGCCCAATCGTGGAGCCGTCTGCGAAGAATTTTTCTGATTACGCCCATCTGCGCACACGCCATGCTGGCGAAGAGCATTGTTGTTGCGCCCAGCCGCGTGGTAACGGTTAAGGTTGGAAAAATCGGAAGACACAACGCGTTTTTTGTCTGTCGATGGAGGCCGGGCCTTCCGGCTGAACACCGGGGATGAGATCGTAGTCAAAAGTTCGCAGAAGGTCACACGGCTGGTTCGGCTGAAGGATACCAGCTTTTTTGAGATTCTGAACCGAAAATTCATTGATAAAATGAGGTAACACGACTATGAAATCGAAACGCCAGGAGAAAATTCTGGAACTTATTGCAGACCACAGTGTCCAGACGCAGGAACAGCTGCTAACTGAGTTGAACGAGGCTGGCTTTTCCACTACGCAAGCAACCATTTCCCGCGACATCAAGCAGCTGCGCATCATCAAGGAACTGGGGCCTGACGGCGTTTATCGGTATGCGACTGCACCCAAACCTGCGGAACATACTTTCTCTGCCAAGTTGAATCTGATCTTCCGGCAGTGTATTACCAGCGTGGGCTATGCACAGAACATGATCGTCGTCAAGACCATGCCCGGACTTGCAAACGGCGCCGCCTCCGCAATCGACAAGCTGAACATCCCGGAAATGCTCGGGACGCTTGCGGGCGACGATACGTGCTTCGTTGTGCTGAAGGACACGCAGGCCGCTGCCGAGCTCTGCGCCGAGATCCGGGAGCAGATCGAGCACTAAGTTCCAGACAGAACAGGAGGAAGACCGATGCTTTCTACCCTGCATATCGAAAATATTGCCGTAATCGAACAGGCAGAGATCGCCTTTGACAGTGGTTTTAACGTTCTTACCGGCGAGACCGGTGCAGGCAAATCCATTGTCATAGACGCGATCTCTGCCATTTTGGGTGAACGGGCTTCACGCGAAATGATCCGTACCGGCGCACAGAAGGCGTTTGTCAGCGCAATTTTTTCCGGCGTTCCGGAACTGCCATGGTTTGTGGAAAACCATGTTCCGTATGAGCCGGAACTCGGTATCTCCCGTGAGATTTTTGCTGACGGAAAAAACAGCTGCCGCGTCAGCGGAAAGCCCGTCACAGTCTCGACACTCAGAAAGCTTGGCGCCCAGCTGATTCAGATCCATGGTCAGAATGATTCCCAACAGTTATTTGACGAGACAACGCACATCGGATATCTTGACCTGTTTGCACATGATGAAACACTGTTGGAGGATTACCGGCAGGCGTACGACAAGGTCAGCGTCGTGCAGCAGGAGATCCGCCGCCTGTCCATGGACGAATCGGAAAAGCTGCGTCTGGTCGAAACGCTGAAATTCCAGATCGATGAGATCGAACGCGCGGAATTGCAGCCGGGAGAAGAGGAGGAACTGCTTGAACGCAGAAAGGTGCTCCAGAACGCTGAAAAGCTGACGGACGCGATGGAATCTGCTGTTTCCGCGCTCTATGGGGATGAAACGTCGGACGGCGCGGCAGCCATGATCGCAAACGCCGCGCACGCGCTGGAACGGGTCAGCCGCGTGTCAGATGAAATGCGGCAGCTCAGCGGAAAGCTGAACGACCTCATGTATACCGCGCAGGATATTGCCGACGAGCTGCGGGACAAGAAGGACGATCTAACCTATTCTGCCGATGAGCTTGAGCAGATCGAAGAGCGCCTTGATACGCTCCACAAGCTCAAGCGCAAATACGGCGGCAGCGTCGAGGATGTGATCGCGTTCTGTGAAAAGGCGAAGCGGCAACTTGACGAGGTGGAATTCGCCTCCGACCATATTGAGCAGCTTCAGAATAAGTTATCTACGCTGCAAAAAGACTATGCAGGAAAAAAGGAATGACACTTTCTTCTACACGGAAATCTGCGGCAAAAAACCCTCCAGGCGGCGATCTCTTCCGAACTGATACAGCTGGATATGCCGAAGATCCAGTTTGTCTGTGAGTTTTCGGAGCAGTCCCCGCAGGAAAACGGTTTGGATTCCGTCCGCTTCTTGATGTCGGCCAATGTCGGCGAAGCATTGAGGCCACTCGCCAAGGTTGCCTCCGGCGGCGAATTGGCGCGCATTATGCTTGCAATGAAAAATGTGCTCGCGGCAGAGGATTCTGTCGGAACCATGATTTTTGATGAAGTCGATGCAGGTGTCAGCGGCCGAGCAGCGCAAAAGGTCGCATATAAACTATGGACAGTCGCAAAGGGCCGTCAAGTTCTATGCGTAACGCATCTGCCACAGATTGCTGCAATGGCTGATACGGAATTCACGGTTGAGAAAAGCGTGGAAAACGGAAGAACGTATACAAGTGTTCTGCGTCTGGATGAACATGGGCGCAGGCAGGAACTGGCACGTCTGACCGGCGGAAGCATGATCACCGAAACAACGCTTGCAGGTGCGGCGGAACTGCTGCGGCTGGCGGAGCAAACCAAGAAGGGAGTATAACATGAAAATTCGGAGAATAATTCTTTCGGTTGCTGCTGTGCTGCTTCTCTGCACGGCAGTCAGCGCGGCGGAATACACCGACGTATCCGACACGCATTGGGCATATAAGCAGATCGATTATCTCAGCGCAGAGATCACCGGCTATCCGGACGGCTCCTACAATCCGGAAAAGAGCGTTTCGCGCGCGGAATTCCTCACGTTGTTCGCCCGCATTGCCTTCCCGGACGAGTGGAAGCGTGTGGAGGGAGAAGAATGGTGGAAATCGGCCTACGAGGTCTGCAAAGCGCATGACCTTCTGGACAATATTACCGGCAGCCGCTTTGAGTCCATGCCGCGCGGCGAAATTGCAAGACTGCTTGGAACGTTCTGCAATGGCTGGGGCGGCGTGAATGAACGCGCCGATGCTGCAAGCCAGTACGTTATCAACTGGAAGGAGCAGCGCATGGAATCGACCGAATGGCAGCCGTTGTTTGCCGACACAAAGGAATACGAAACCTTTAACAGCAGTCTGCGCACCTGTACCAATCAGGGCCTTCTAACCGGTTATCCGGACGGAAGTTTTAAGCCTGCGAAGGGTGTTACTAGAGCCGAAGCTGCGGCAATTCTTGCCCGACTCAAGGCACAGATTGTTTTACGAGAGACTGGTGCTGAATATGTCTGCACAGTCGGGGATTACTGGCTGATGCAGGAGGGACAGTCTGGCACAGATGCACTTGTTCTTTATGAGCCATACAGCGGTAAGAAGCATCAGACGATCCGGACGCAGCTGACGCCTGAAGCGCTTTTGAGCGGACGGCTTCTGACTGGCTCCGACGGTATGTACGTCTGGGGGCAGGCAGGTCTTTATCAGCGCAGAGGCAGCACGCTTGAGCAGATCACGGACGAGCCGGTTCTGGATTTCTGCTGGTCCGGCGATAATACACTCTATTTCCTGAGTTGGGACGCAGAGAAGCCTATTCCTTCGTATTTATACGCTGCTATCTATTTCCCTTGCGCCTCGAAGGTGATGAAACTGGAGAATCCAGGGCAAAATGCGGCGCTTAGTGCCGTCGCTGAGTGTGACGAGAACAACTCCATGCAGAACTTGACGGATCTCTATGTGGAAAATGGGACAGTCTATGTCGTAGGTTCCTACTGCATGGGTATGATGGACACGCATGCTGCACTCTATGAGGTCAAAGACGGGAAACTCGCTGCGCTGTTTGGCGAATATTGATTGACAAACCGGAAAAAATACGCTATACTTCACTCATAATATGATCACAGTGACGAAGGGAAGAAGTACCCTGATACCCCGTTTCCAGAGAACTTTCGGTCGGTGCAAGAAAGTAGACGGCGTCAGGCGAATACATCCCGGAGCTGCCCTCTGAAACGCGTTTTCGCGCAGTAGGGGGTGTGTCCGGGTGCGCCCGTTATCGCGCAGGGGCGTGTCTGCGCTCCGTAAGGCCGCTTCCGCAAAGGAACCGGCAAACCAGAGGTGGTACCGCGATCGTTCGCCCTCTGCTCGCAAGAGCAGAGGGCGTTTTTGACGGAAAGGAGCGTTTTATGCGTCAGAAAATCTGTTCCGCCTGCGGCGGCAAGATGCAGAGCCTCGGCAATATGGAGCTGCAAAAGGGAAAATTCAGTATGCTGTTCGGCCATTGGGACCAGATCTTATCCGGTGCGCTGGACGTGGATGTTGAATGCTGTGAGCGCTGCAAAAACTCGAATTTTACCTGCTCGGCGACGCCGAAACACCGGAAGCAAGCGGCATCCAGCAAATTGCCTGTCCCTATTGCAGCGATATGCACGACATGGACGATGCCATCTGTCCCCACTGCGGCAGACGACTGATGGAATTATAAACTCCTTGCGTCACATGGAGAAAACTATGAAAAAATACACAAAATCCTGCTGGTATTTGTTCTTTTGGTCGTAGCCGTGGCCGTGAGCGTTATATCAAATCTGCCCATAGCCAAAACGCAGGAGGCGGTGGGAGAAGTGCTTCGGAAGAAGCTTGACCTCCCGCAGGATGCTGTCATAACCTGCGCCGGAGATTTTACGGCGGATGAGTATGCACTGCTCTGGTTTACAGCGCCGGATCAGTACATGACGCTTTATCGGGCTGTGGACTGCCGTGTACTGAATAACGGCAGCTATTTGGTAAAAAAGATATACACCCCAGCGCATACGCGCGGGGATATCGTGCACGTTGTATGGCGGTATGCACGCGATATTGTTCTCATCAACAATTCCGACTGCCGGTCGATTGTGTGTGATACCTCTTATGGCGAGGAGAAAACGGAACTTTCGGCTGAAGATATTCCGTATGTTTTTCCATATGCACCGCCGTATGGCACAACAGGCTGCGATTTTCTGGACGCTGCCGGAAACAGCATCCGATAATTGATAAAAATTTTTCAAACATAGAAGGAGTAATCACAATGGGTATTTATGAAGAACTGCAGGCCAGAGGCCTTGTCAAGCAGGTCACGAACGAGCCGGAGATCCGCGAAATGGTCAACGCGGGCAAGGCCAAATTCTACATTGGCTTCGACTGCACGGCAGATTCTCTGACTGCCGGTCATTTCATGGCGCTGACGCTCATGAAGCGTCTGCAGATGGCGGGCAACCAGCCCGTCGCGCTCATCGGCGGCGGCACGACCATGATCGGCGATCCGTCCGGCCGCACCGATATGCGCAAAATGCTGACAAAGGAAGATATCGACCACAATGCCGAGTGCTTTAAGCGTCAGATGGAGCGATTCATTGATTTCGGCGAAGGTAAAAGCCATCATGGTCAACAATGCCGACTGGTTGCTGAACCTCAATTATATCGAACTCCTGCGGGAGGTCGGCGCCTGCTTCTCTGTCAATAACATGCTCCGCGCCGAGTGCTACAAGCAGCGCATGGAAAAAGGGCCTGTCCTTCCTAGAGTTCAACTATATGATTATGCAGTCCTACGACTTCTATCATCTGTTCCAGCACTACGGCTGCAATATGCAGTTCGGCGGCGATGATCAGTGGTCCAACATGCTGGGCGGTACGGAACTGATCCGCAAAAAGCTGGGCAAGGACGCACACGCCATGACCATTACGCTTCTGACTGACTCACAGGGCAAGAAGATGGGCAAGACTGCCGGCAACGCTGTCTGGCTCGACGCGAATAAGACCAGTCCTTTTGAATTTTATCAGTACTGGCGCAACGTCGATGATGCCGATGTTATGAAATGTATCCGTATGCTGACGTTCCTGCCGCTCGAGCAGATCGACGAGATGGACAAGTGGGAAGGCAGCCAGCTGAACAAGGCCAAGGAAGTTCTGGCGTTTGAACTGACGCAGATGGTGCACGGCGAGGAAGAGGCAAAGAAGGCCGAAGCCAGCGCCAAAAGCACTCTTCGGCGGCAGCGGCAGCAGTGAGCACATGCCATCGACTGAGTTGACAGACGATGATTTCAATGACGGGAAGATTGATACCCTGACACTGCTTGTCAGATGCAGTCTGGCTGCGTCCAAGGGCGAGGGACGCCGTTTGGTGCAGCAGGGTGGCATCAGTGTCAACGATGAGAAAATCACAGATTTTGCAACTTCATTTGATAAGTCACTCTTTGAGGGCGAAGGCGCAATCATCCGCAAGGGTAAGAAGGTTTTCCACAAGGCGCTTGCAAAATAAATATTATGTCAACTTCCCGGAACACACCGGGCGGTATGCACAAACCAAATTTAAAAACGACACAGTTTTTTGGCGCATTCACAGTTGACTTTGCGCATTTAAAGCGGTATATTAGCAAACATAAAAAGCCGGACAGTACGGCAGAAGGGAGTTCATTATGATGCAGATTAACTTCAAGAATTTCGGCATGAATATGAGTTTCCTCTTTACCATGGCCCGCGAACTGTTTGCGGGCCTCTATTACCGTACCCAAAATGAGAAGCTGTCCGTATAAGACCGGTGTTTTCTTCGTAAGTAAGAAGGAGGCTCTGTTCCGCGGACAGAGCCTCCTTTTTGTTTTAAACAATCAACTGTTATCAGAGAAAAGGAGCAATTTATCATGAAAAAGATTCTTGCAATGCTTCTGGCGCTCGTGATGGTCCTGAGCCTGGCCGCCTGCGCCTCCACACAGCCCGCAGCTGAGCCTGCGGCCTCCTCCGACGCACCCGCCGAGAGCGGAAAGACCTACACCGTCGGTGTCTGCCAGCTCGTGCAGCATGAGGCGCTCGATGCCGCAACGCAGGGCTTCGTCGACGCACTGAAAGAAGCGCTCGGCGACGCCGTGACCATCGATGTGCAGAATGCCTCCGGCGATTCCGTCAACTGCGGCACTATCGTCAACGGCTTTGTCGCCAAGGGCGTCGACCTCATCATGGCGAACGCCACTCCAGCCCTGACCGCTGCCGTCTCCGCCACGGCTGATATTCCCATCCTCGGCACGTCCATCACGGCCTACGGCGTTGCGCTCGACATCGACGATTTTAGCGGCACGGTCGGCGGCAACGTCTCCGGCACGTCCGATCTGGCCGACCTGCAAAAACAGGCCCAGATGATCCTCGACTGGTTCCCCGAGACAAAGACGGTCGGCCTGCTGTTCTGCTCCGCCGAGCCGAACTCCCGCTACCAGATCGACGAGGTGCGCAAGGCGCTCGAGGCCCAGGGCGTGACCTGCGAGGAATTCGCCTTCACCGACAGTAACGACGTTTCCTCCGTCACCCAGAAGGCTGCCGATTTCTCCGACGTCGTCTACATCCCGACCGACAACACCGCCGCCTCTAACACCGAGGCGATCGCAAACGTTCTGATTCCCGCCGGTGTTCCCGCGATCTGCGGCGAAGAGGGCCTCTGCCGCGGCTGCGGCGTGGCGACGCTGTCCATCAGCTACTACGATCTGGGCGTGACCACCGGCAAGATGGCCGCGAAGATCCTGAAGGGCGAGGCCAATATCTCCGAAATGCCCGTCGAATACACCGACGCGACCCCGAAGTACAACGCCTCCATCTGCGACCAGCTTGGCATTACCCCGCTGGATGGCTACGAGGCCATTGAAGGCTGAATCTGACGGTTTGACCGGTCACGGGCAAACGCCCGTGACCGGTAGAACTGAAAAAATCGTTTGCCCCTGCAATCGGCCGATAACCGTTTTTCTTTGCCGGTCGATTGCAGGCGCAGACCAAGAAGGAGAATGACTATGAATTTCCTTTCCGCGCTTCTTAATTCGCTGCCCGGCGCAGCGGCGCAGGGACTCATCTGGGGCCTGATGGCCATCGGCGTCTACATAACCTTTCGCATTCTCGACGTGGCCGACCTGACCGTTGACGGCTCCATCGCCACCGGCGGTGCCGCAGCTGTCATGCTGATCCGCGCTGGCATGAACCCGTGGCTGGCGCTGCTGTGCGCGTTCGCATGCGGCATGCTGGCTGGCTTTGTGACAGGAATGTTCCATACCAAATGCGGCATTCCCGCAATTCTGTCCGGCATTCTCACGCAGCTTGCACTCTATTCTATTAACCTGCGCATCATGGACAGCAAGGCCAATCAGGCCGTCGGCGTGGATAAATACCCGCTGATGGTCTCGCAGCGCTTCGTACGCGACCTGAGCCTGAAAAATCCGCTGCCTGTGCTGCTTCTTTTCACGTTTGCCGTGATTGCACTTTTGTATTGGTTCTTCGGTACAGAGCGCGGCTGCGCTATCCGCGCCACAGGCGCGAACCAGAACATGGCTCGCGCGCAGGGCATCAATACGAATGCGAATGTCGTCTTTGGCCTGATGCTTTCCAATGGCCTTGTTGCGCTTTCCGGCGCGCTTCTTGCGCAGTTTCAGGGGGCAGCGGATGTTAACATGGGCCGCGGCGCGATTGTCATCGGCCTTGCCGCCGTTATCATCGGCGAGGTCATTTTCGGTAAGTTGTTCACGAACTTCGGACTCAAGTTGTTCGCCGTTTCCATTGGCGCTGTGATTTATTATTTTGTGCTCCAGATCGTGCTGCAGCTTGGACTGAATACGAATGACCTCAAGCTGATCACGGCCCTGATCGTTGCGCTCTTCCTCGCTATTCCGTATTGGAAGAGTAAAATGTTCCACGGAAAGACCAAAAAAGGAGGAAACGCGCCATGCTTGAACTTATCAATGTCTGCAAGACCTTCAATCCCGGCACAGTCAACGCAAAAGTGGCGCTGAATGACCTGAATCTGACCTTGAACGACGGCGACTTCGTCACCGTCATCGGCGGCAATGGGGCAGGGAAGTCAACCATGCTGAACGCCATCGCAGGATCTTTCCAGATTGACAGCGGCAAGATCGTCATTGATGGCACGGACGTCACCGGTCTGCCGGAGCATAAGCGCGCTGCCCTTTAGGCCGTGTGTTTCAAGACCCCATGATGGGAACCGCGCCAACCATGCAGATCGAAGAAAACCTCGCCCTTGCTGCCCGGCGCGGACAGCACCGGGGGCTGAAATGGGGTATCACAAAGGCGGAGCGCGCCGAGTACCGGAAGTGCCTCCACGCGCTCGACCTCGGCCTTGAGGACCGCATGACCGCGAAGGTCGGTCTACTCTCCGGCGGCCAGCGTCAGGCGCTGACACTCCTGATGGCGGCACTGCAGCAGCCGAAGCTGCTGCTTCTCGACGAGCATACCGCCGCACTCGACCCGCGCACGGCAGAAAAGGTACTTGACCTGTCTGACCGCATCGTGCAGGAGCACGGGCTGACCACGCTGATGATCACACATAACATGAAAGACGCCATTGCCCATGGCAACCGCCTCATCATGATGGACGCCGGTCAGGTCGTCGTGGATGTATCCGGCGAGGAAAAGAAAAAACTGACCGTCCCGGATCTTCTCGCCATGTTTTCACGCGCCAGCGGCAGGTGACGAAGCCAGCGACAAGATGCTGCTGTCCTGAAAAACCGCCTCCGCAGCCATTCCGTGCTGCGGAGGCGGTTTTTATCCGGTTTTGCAGCAAACCATGGTTGAAGTCAGGAGAAAAGCGCAGTATACTGTAAGCAGACAGATACAAGAAAAGGAGCCTGAACCATGAAACGAGTTGGAAGATGGACATGGATGCTGCTGACACTGCTTCTGCTGCTGTGTGCATCAGTGCTTGCGGCAGATGAGAAGACCTATATTGAATTGGATGAAACGGTTGAGGCAGTGCTGACAAACAGTGATAGAATGAACTTCTATCTGGACATTCCGGTCGATGGAATGCGTATGCTGGTCGATTGGCAGAGCGAAGAAACTTGTAATATTTACATTAGCGGTAAAACTTATGATAGTGCAAACACTACGAACGCAGGCGGAAACACAGTTTTAGGCGTACAAAAGGCCGGAGAGTATACTGTCACTGTGTACGATAATTCCCTGAAACAGGGTGAGACGCGGACTGTGCGGTTTATGCTGCGTGAATATAAAAACGACGCGCAGGAACCAAACGATGTAACGCCGACCGAACTGCACGACGGAGATGCCATCAGCTTCACGCTGGACGGCGGTGATCGGGATCAATTTGCATTTACGACAACAAAGCCCGGACAGGATATTGCCCTGACCTTTGGTGGATTCTATTATGCGGATAGAACGTCATTTAAGCTAAGTGGGATCGGTACGTCGTATACAATTGATGGAAACGGAACTGTTTTTCTACATGCAGGCGAGCCGGGGAGCATATCAATTTTCTCTTTACATGTTTTACATGTCAGGAGACGGAGAAATTTCGCGTTCCATGGAGATTCATCTGCTGGACGGCGATGAAAACGAGAGCTGAACGACACGAAAGAGACTGCGACTCCGCTGCCAATCGGCACAGACGCCGCTTTCAGCATTGGCGGAATCAATGATGCGGATTGGTTCAGCTTTGAAGCAGTGCCGGAGGAAGGAAAATCAAAGATCTATACGCTCCGTCTGCTGGATTTTGATCCTGAAAATTCAGAGACCGTCAGCTATAAAATTTATGCACCTGACGGATCTGTGGTAGCCGGAAACAGCACAAGTTCACGGCACACGCGTGTCTTTTCAAGCAGCCAGCAGGGACAGTACACCATTAAGCTGTCCGCGTCGGATATCCAGCGCACACTGCTACGCATCCGTGTGGAGGAGGGCGGTGACGATCCCTATGAAAGCAACGATACATGGATCGATGCAGCCTATATCGAACCGGGCCAGCTGATCTCGCATGTTTTAAACAGCGGCGATACGGATTGGTTCTGCTTTACTGTTCCGGAAGATCACATGACGCTGCACGTCAGCTCTGACTGCGCTGGGGTGTCTGCCAGTGGTTATACCGGACGGGATCTTGCAGAATATGGGGAATCCGCAAAAACAATTTGGAGCGAAAGATACAAGAGTGCCAGCAATCTGTATTGGAAACTCGACGAAAAGGAACTTTACTACATCAGATTGAGCGGCGGCTCCAGTGAGAAAATCTGCTCGACGATGATTTCCCTGCTCCCGCCGGATGAAATCGAAGATAATGATGCATGGTACCGCGCCACACCGCTTTACGAGGACGTTGTGCAGGCGTTTGATCTTTCTGCGCCGAATGATACAGAATGGTTCCGATTTACCGTGCCGACAGGCAGCCAGAAAGTATTGCTGCTGGATATCACAAAAAACGGACACTGGTGATGACGTTCATGACAGTGCGTATGCCGATTTTAATCTCTATCGGGAAGTATATTTTAACGGTCAGGATGATAGCAGTCTCTATCGGTTTCGTCTAGACAACACATATTGGCCGACTTCAAAGCGCTGCTCTTGGAATCTGGAACCGGGCACCTATTATCTGTCAGTTGCACCTTTGAGTGCGAGGCGTGTACAAACACTGAGCATTGGCTACAAGATTCTCCCCCAGCTGGGCAACGACACAATCGCGACTGCTGCACCGCTGACAGAAAAGGTATGGCAGGACGTATGGCAGGATGGGTATTTCTCCATCGGCGAGCACAAGGCCGGAGAAGTCGTCCAGATTCAGCGCGACGAGGGCGGAAGCGAAATGAATAATAATATTGTTGTTTATGACGCTGATGAACAAAAAATTACATATTCGTATCGTGGCAGTTTCAGCTTCCGAATTCCCGCGGACGGAGTCTACTATCTCAGAATACCTGAATTCGATGTGCCTCTGAATGCAGAAAATGAACCCATGCGCCCGATTCGTATCCGGTACTATACCCACAACGATAAAATTGGAGCAGCAGAAAGCATAGCCATGCGCCCGAACGAATCTGTATTTCTTGATCTGTGGTTCAGCCCGGAGATTCGCAATAGTTTGAAAGTCGAATCCGAAGATGAAGCACTGACATACGATTTAGAAACGGGATACCTGACTGCACCCAACACTCCGGAAGGGGGCGCAGATCTTGTCTTCTCCAACGGATACCCGGAAGGCGATGAAAGAAGGGTCGAAGCGGTTACGCACGTTATCTGGTCGGAAAAGCTGCTGTCAGGCGTTTCAATTTCAATGCGCCGCAGTCTCTTTCCGTCGGCAGCTCTGTGCAGCTGGATGCAGCTGTAAGCCCGGAGGATTATATCTGCCATATATCCTGGGAAAGCTCCGACCCCTCCGTCCTGCGTGTGCTCTCCAACGGCAAGGTCGTCGCCGTTGGACAGGGTGAAGCGGTGATCACGGCGAGTGTTGGCGAATGCACTTCGTCCGTCACCATCACCGTCACCGGCGAACAGCCCGGTGAGTCCGGCCTGACCGGTGTCTCGCTCGACCGCTATACGCTGACGCTTTACGCCGGAGAAGAGGCCGAACAGCTGACCGCGACGCTGAAACCAGAGGGCACAGAAGCAACCATCCGCTGGACGTCCAGCAACCAGACCGCCGCGACCGTCAGTCAGGACGGCAAGGTCACGCCGCTTTCTGCGGGCATTACCGTCGTAACGGCGGCAGCGGGGGACTACCGCGCCAGCTGCATCGTGACCGTCCAGCCCGAACGCGTCCGCGTGACCGGCATCCGGTTTGACGAGCCGACGCATACGCTCATGATGGGCAGCACCGTCACGCTCCAGCCCATCATCGCCCCGGACGACGCGACCGTCAAAAATCTGACCTGGGTCAGCAGCGACGAGCAGACCGCGACCGTTTCCCGCACAGGCATCGTAACGGCCCTGTCCGTCGGCGAAACAACAATCACCGCTACAACGGTTGATGGCGGCTATTCTGCCGAGATCAAAATCATCGTTACCGCCGCCGCGCAGCTTGGTGACGTAAACGGCGACGGCTATATCGACGCTGCCGACGCGCTGCTCTGCCTGCGTGCATCCGTTGGTCTGATTACGCTCACGCCGGAGCAGGAAGCTGCTGCAGATGTCAACCATGACGGTCTGGTCGATGCAGGCGACGCGATTCTGATCCTGCGCTACGACGCAAGACTCATCCCGAACCTCAACTGACGGGGGCAGCGCTATGAAAAAAGACTTTTCCCATTGCTTCTCGCCCTGATGCTGCTGATTACACTCTGCACGCCATTCGCGCAGGCTGCGGGCCGCGTGCTTACGGTCACTTCGGTCAGCGGCCGTGCAGGCGAAACAGTTTCCGTACAGGTCCGTCTGGCCGGCAGTGTGAACAGCGGCAGATTTGAACTTGCCTACGACTCGGCAGAGATCGAACTGCTCCAATGGAGCGGCGTGGAAGGCGCAATGTGCGTCTTCAATCATGAACAGCCTGGTCTGCTGCTCATGACATTCGTATCGACAGCTGTACTGGAGAATACTGACTTGTGTACGCTGCAATTCCGCATTTCCAAAGCGACACCAGAAGGCGGCAGTGCCGTTACTTTGAAAAACCTTCGCCT
>VOFC01003946.1_pt1 | contig 45700 bp, 69 predicted proteins | sample 5384161 | NCBI WGS metagenome assembly VOFC01 (sample SAMN12384722, study PRJNA508395) | human gut metagenome | isolation source: healthy gut B | host: Homo sapiens | reverse complement strand
TCAGGATATCGAGCCGATTTCACGGCAAAGCAATCCACTAACAACCGTTTGGGAGCTTGTCGAATACCTGAACTCCAAAGTTTGAGAGGTGTCTTTATGGCTTACCTGAAACTGATGTTAGATAAACGGGAAATCGCTCATCTGAGCGAAGATGGGCAGTATCTCTGTGCCAATGAGGGTGTGCTGCAATACAACCTTCCCTTGAACCTCTTTATCGGCAACCGCCGCAAGGTGTCTTTGGTCGATGTGGTCGTCTGGGCAAAGAAGCGCATCTTCCCCGAAACCGGATGGACTGCAAGGAGATTCTGGAGATGATGGGCCTACCAGACTACAATGCGTGGGAAATTGTAAAGCGTACCAATGCCTGCCTGATGGAAGACCCTATTGGCTGCGATTCAGCGAAGATGAAACCTTTGAGGACACAACGCGCGGCAGGGCAAGAAAAATCATGGCCGAATATCAGAAGTCAGCTGATACCAACTAGTATCAATACTAGGGCTCAATCCATCGACCCCTCACTTTTTAAGGCGGCATTGCTGCCGTATATGCTTGTTCTTCTCGAATGTCCAACTTTTTAGAGCAGAATCTCTTAATCGCTTTTTTGCTTTTCCCTTAAAATGCAGCCGATTTTAAGGGAAAGCATAATTGAGTAAGGTTTGAAGCAGTCCTATTTATATAACTTTTTTGTTGATTGTTAATATATTGATACTAATTGATATCAATATGTATCAGTTATGAGGTGACAGGAATGGATGGAGCCAAATTTGCAAAAAATGCTTTCAGGCAAGCATCTGTTCGAGCTGGATCGGATGGAGTATAAATATTCTGTCTCTAGTGTCAAGGAGTTTATAGGGTTGCTCCGTCAGAATTTCGCTCAACCTTTGCCTTTGGCTGATTTTTTCCAGTGATGAACTGTTCTATCTGCCCAATCTGGCTCAAATCTCCACTAACGGCATGAAGCAGCTTCTTTCTGTTCCCGCAAGCAATCAGTCCTTTAGGTTGCAGGCCATGACTGAGGAAATCCACGCAACCTTCCGAATCGAAAGCATTCGCTCCTCACGCAACAGCATCCGGCATATTCTGAATGGCTACGCCCCGCGTAATGAGGAAGAATCGCGTATTTACGGCATGAAGCGTGGTTTGGACTTCATTGCCGACCGCCAGAATGCGATTACGGAAGAAAACTTGCACCAACTTTTACCAAATCAGCTCCGGCGACTATCTGCCGGATGAAGACCGCCTGTTGCCTGACCATTTTTACCGGAATGCTCCCGTTTATGTTATCGGCGGCGAAGAAAGTCGGGAGGACTTCCGGTGCAGCAGCTCCCGGATGCCATGAAACGGCTGGTTGATTTCGCCAATGCCAAAGATGTCATCAACGAGTTGCACAAAGCCGCTATCCTGCACTTTGCCTTTGCATACTATCACCCCTATTTTGATGGCAATGGCCGCACCGCACGGCTGCTCCACCTTTGGTATCTTGTCCAGCAGGGTTATCCAGCAGCACTGTTCACGCCGTTTTCCCACTATATTGCTGAGAGCAAGTCAGCCTACTACAAAGCCTATGACCGTGTCGAAAAAGAATGCTCTTATCTCCGGCTACACGGATGTAACGCCGTTCCTGTCCTACTTCTGCAACGAAGTCTATAACCGTCTGCAAGTGGATGCGGCACCGCCGCAGGCTGATCTTCAGGTATACCAGACCGCTCTTGCAGAAGGAAAGATCACCGAGAAAGAACGCTTGCTCTGGGAGTATGTTCTGTCTGCCTACGGCACGGAGGAGTTCACCACCAAGCAGCTTGAGAAGGACTTCCGCAACGCTGCCTATGCCACGATCTGGACGTTCGTGATGAAGTTCCACGAGATGGGATTGCTGGCGACAAGGAAAGCCGGAAATCGAGTATACTATAAAGTAAGATAAATTATTGATTTGAGCCGCAGGTGATATTATTTCATTCTGCGGCTTCTTCTGTTTCAAAGTTAACATTTATGTCGAAATCCCTTGTGCGCCGCCTTGCTCGATGCTATAATTATAATGTTAAAGTGTTTATATTTTGTATATGTTGCACAATTCAAGACGTTTGCGTGATGACATTCTGTGAACACCATCTTTTTAAGCCCGGATTTCCTGAAAGGCCAAAACAAAAATGATCTTCTCTGAAAAAAGCGAAACTCCAAACTTGACTGATTATCTCAAAGCAAAACCAGACTCCGTAGTCTACTACGGGGATAAAAAATCCACTTCAAGCTGGCGGTTGCTTTACTTTATTGCGCTCAAATTGATTGCTGCAAAGCATCCGGATGAGTTAATGCGCCTTGAGGGGAAAAGCATTTTAGGGGATAAAATTGAAATTGGAAGCGAAATTGAGATTCGAGAGTTTTCGCATCCTCTCGGTATTATGCAGAAACCGGATGGAAAATGGCTTTTTGCTGAAACAGACTTCAATGCGCATCAAGTTCTACTCCGCCTGAAAAAGCTGATGGAGAACTGTAAAGACCCATTGGACACAATGGTAATCTATTTCTCTGCGAATCAGTCACAAAATGTATCCTTGCGCACCGATAAATCGGATTCTCCTTTGATTCGGAAATCGCTGGCTGAAATCTTCCGACCGAAAGTTCCCAAAGCAACATCCACTGTGACCACGGCCGAACAGCAATATGTGCAATGGCTGATTCAAAAAGGCGAGAAGCTTTCAGAAGTGCAAACTGCTTTTTTCCATGACGGAAAAAGTCATCAACCGGCTTCAAATATCTGCCAAGCGACTTTTCTCAGTGACAAGCGCTGTTGAACTCAAATACATTCTCTCTGCGCTGCGGCGCACACCGCAGTGGCACTATTTTTCGTCAAGACAGCAAAACCAAATCGTGCATACGATTGATCTGTATCGAGAATTTCGGGAAAGCTCAGCGAAAGCACTGGCAAATGCGCAAGCTGCATCAACAGTGCATCCGCCCGCTACAGCTTCGACCTCTCATCCCTCCGTGTTGCCTGCCCCTGCTTTGTCCGATTCGCAGGAAGTTTCTTCTCCGGAAAAATTCTCCTGTGCAGGAACAAATCCTCTTGAAGTGCTGTTTGATGGCAAACACATCGAAGCGAAAAACATGGAAGGATGTGTATGTCGCAGGTGTTAAGGAACTGTACAGCCGCTATCCGCAAAAGTTCATTTCGCTCATTGGTGACCCGGACAATGAAACTGATGTCTATATTGAAACTGCTTACCGTGCCCATAAACTGAAAGGGCTGAAGGTCCTCACCAAAAAACAGTGCAGGGCAATGGCTTTATCTGGAGACCGAGAAAACCCCGGATGAAGCCATGACAAGCCTTTATAAGCTCCTGGACCATTGTGGAGTTGCGCACACTATACTTTCGGTTCAGTGCACAAAGGCTGAATCAGATGTGCCGATTGCAGTGACCGATGCTTCGATTCCTCAGATGGTTTCTTCTGCGCCAGCAAAACCAATTGCCAAGTCTGTTGCTGTGCCTGTCGCAAAAGCGGCTGTTCGGACACCGCCCAACGCAAACAGTTCCGCTTTTTATCAATGGATGCGGAACGAGATGCATCTGGCAGAATCCTCCTCACGGAGCTATGCCTCTGCGATCAACAACTGTGAACAGTTGGCTCGGCAAATCGGCTTGACAGCACGGCTCTTTATGGCGTATCCCTTGAAGTTGCAACGCGCACAAAAAGATCTGTTGACTGCTACAAAGGAATATACTTCAACCAACGCCAGACAGAACAATCGGCTGCGGGCCGCACTGGCAAAATACATACAGTACCTTTCTGTGCCGGAAAGCACTTCTACGAAAAAAGAGCCAATCGCTTCTAAGCCTGTTGCAACACCCATGCAAGCACCCGCAGTCATTTCTCCGGTCTCTCAGGAATTGATTCGGGATGTTGAAAAGGTCGTGCTGGATGCAGATTTGGACGGCATTGCACTGTCAGATCTCTATGGAAAAATCCATGCATCGGACTATGCCATTCGGGAGGCTGTTTCGGCATCTTTCAAAATTGCATCGCTGGCAGGCAAACTCTACCACGAGGATGCCTTTGTGGATTGGGATGATGGTGCCAGCCAGATGGAGCAGCTTTTGGAAAAACTTATGGAGCGGAATGACGGCTATGTTTCGGACACACAGCTCTACGAATATGTTCGTGCCGAAATGCAGATGTTCCTGAATGATAATGGCATCAGCAGTTCTGCAATGGTTTATGACCTCGCTCGTCATCTGTTCGAGAAGGTCGGATATCACGGGAAACATTACTCCTTTAGCAACAAGACTCATATCTCGCGTGTTGGCAATGAGCAGATCGGTTCGGTTCTCGATGTGATGCGCCGCTATGCACGGGAACAGGGCGGAATGTTTGTGGAGGAAGATGCTGGTTCAGTACCTGCAAAATGTCGGACTGAAAACCGGTAATCTGCATGGTCAAATGAAGTTGAACGAGGAACCGATTTTCCTCTACTATCAGCCAGATGTTCTGATTACTGGGGAAAGTCTGCAACTGAACGATGTATGGTTTTCCAAAGCGAAGCAGGCTCTGGATAAGCTGTTCTCAGATTTAGGAGATCACATTGTTCTGCGCGACATCCAGCCGTGGTGGTACAGCTTGCTCCCGGCCTTGCCCGGTGATCGACCGTGGACACCTTTACTGTTGCAAAGCATTCTTGGCTTTTACAGCAAAAAAAGCTGGGCAATGCTAAGACGATCTGCGGTATGGCCAGCCAATCCAAGGATACCCTGCACGCCATGCTAGTGAGCGGCTCCAGTGAAGTCCAGACTTTTTCGGATGCCGTTGCAGCGTGGTATGTCGATGACGGCATCACAGGAAAACGATTCCAAGCAGAAGATCTGCGTGAACTTCTGGTCAAGCGTGGGCTTCTTGCTGGCAGTGAATTGTATGGCAGACTTCACAAGGCACTTGCCAACGATCCCCGTTTTGCATGGAGTGCAGACAATGTCACCGTGACGATCAATTTGTAAATAGAAAACGAACGCCAGAAAATCTCTGGCGCAAGAGAGGAATGAAAAGCCGCCGTGTACGGTTATGAATGGACGGAAGAGAACGGCATCTTCCGGCTGACGATCAATGCAAAAATTCAAAAAGAAATTCGCCCGGTATTCCATGAAGAATTGGACTTCTTCGGGATGGATCAATACTGGGATTATCCCAAAAATACAACTGCCCCGCTGCTTTGGGCAGAGGGTGTTCGCCGATATGTTCTGAACGGTGTCTGCGTGGCTGAGGCGCAGGGAGGAGGCTTCTATACAAAACCGACAATCAAACGTTTGACAGAAGATCGGTTGAAACTCGTTCCCATTGATACAGATCGGCTCTATGAAGTCAACCGGCAAATCATGCTGAGTCTGGAGCAAAAGGCAGTCCATTTATCCAGACACAGTACGAGCATTATCTTCCATTAGGGTTCTCATTTGTCTGTGCATTTTCGGGCGGCAAGGACTCTCTGGTTTTGCTTGACCTGATGACAAAAGCGCTTGCTCCAAAGGATTATTATGTTGTGTTCAGTAATACCGGCATGGAGCTTTCCGATACGTTAAAAACTTTTGTTGATGCGCAAAAACACTGGCCTGGTGTTCGTTTCAAAGAAGCAAAGTGCCATATGGATATGGAAGAATCTTGGAATGAATTTGGACCGCCAGCCAGTAAATTGCGCTGGTGCTGTTCTGTCCGAAAGTCCGTTCCCACATTGATGCTACTGTCCGAACTAACAGGAAAAGATACAAAAGCTGTTGTATTTGATGGCGTTCGAGCAGAGGAAAGTTTACGAAGATCAAAATATACAGAGGTTGGTGAGGGCGTTAAAAATATTCAGCAAGTCAACTGTCATGCGATTTTAAAGTGGTCATCAGCCGAGATTTTTGTATATGCACTAAAGAAAAATGTATTGTTAAATAACGCCTATCGGCATGGTATCTATCGTGTCGGTTGCAAGGTATGCCCTATGTCTGCAAAATGGCAGGATTCTCTTATCTCTTTTAATTATCCTGATGAAGTCAAGAGCCAGTTGCGGATGCTCGAAGATATGACCCTTTTCGCAAAAGGAAAGATTGACAAAAAATACATTGAAGACGGCGGCTGGCAAGCGCGTGCTGGAGGAAAAATTCTCAAACAGGGCGAAAATAGAGTTTCGGAAGAAATAACAGCAACCTCCATCGTCTTCCGTATAAAGAACGCTCGTCAAAATTGGAATAGCGTTCTTCCCATTTGGGGTATTCCTGTTGATGATGACGGAAAGCGAATTACCGTTAAAACGAAACATGGTAATTTTGAAATGAACTATCGGGAAGAAAATGGGCAGCAAATTGTATCAATAAGCCCATTTTTTCAGCTGGATAGATTTGATATCTCGACATTACGCAGTATTGCCAATAAAACAGCTTACTGTGTAGGTTGCAAAGCGTGTACGCCACAGTGTCCTACTGGTGCATATCAGATTATTGATGGAAAGATTGTTATTCGCGCCAATCGCTGTGTTCACTGTTATAATTGCTGCACTTATACCGATAAAGGCTGTATGGTTGCAAAGTCGTTGTTTGTGAGAGGAGAAAACATGGAAAACCCGGATAAATACAGAAATTTTGGATTTCGACAGTCGTTTTATTCTCATTTTGTTGATACGGGAGTGGATTGTTTTGACCTGCCAGATCAAGATAAAGTTTTTTAGGCAAAGATCAGTATAAAGCATTAAAACAATGGGTTGCTGAATCTGGAATTTTGAAGATAGAGACGAAAGGTTCAAAGAAAGTTGTTTTACCAGAGCTGACGGTGCTTGGAAACAAGCTCATCAATATTGGCGTCTATAACCCATTTGGATGGGCGGTCATGTGGGCTAATCTTGCGTATAACTCTATGGTTGTCAATGCATTTTGTCTTAATATTGGTGTTGGCGAAACCTTCAATAAGGATGATATTGTCGGCATTTTGAAATATGATAACTCTACCGCTTGTGATCATGCAGCGAACTCTCTGCTTTCAACATTTAGAGATTCTCCTATTGGTTCTTCTCTGATGCAGGGAATTCAGATTGATAAGGACTATTACCGTGCCGGATGGGCATACCCCCATGCGGTTGCTTTGCTGTATGCGCTTTATCTCTATGCTGAGCATACTGGCCGTAAGAGCTTTACTTTCTCTGAGCTGGTCAATGCACACAGCAACCCGGATGCAAAGGGAATCTCTCCTGCGGATATCTACGGCATTGATGTGAAGAAATTCCGCGAAGACGTGCAGGGTTTGGCGATCAGCTTCCCGAAACACATCCGGGTTTCCTTTGTGGCAAACCTGGACAACATCATTCTGGAAGATTATTCTTCTGACGATATTATTGATCTGGCCGAGGAATAAAAATCGAGAGGAGTTTGCGGTCATGGCATACAACAAGCAGTACAAGGACTTCCTTGAAATCAGCCCCAACTTCGAGTCGGTTGTGGACATTGATGCGGATAAACGAAATCAAAATCTGTGGCGTGAATACATTGTCGGCGACGACATGGAAAATCTGGTGGATGTTCTGTGCCAGTCGCTTGGCAATGAAGCCCCGGATGCCCGAAAGATCGTTCTGGGTGCATGGCTCTTACGGTACTGGTAAAAGCTATGCAGCTATTTTTGTAAAGCACCTGCTGGAAGAAAAGCCGGAAGTAATCGACGAGTTCCTGTCGAAATCCTCTCGGCTGTCCAAATATCGTAATCGCTTTATGAAGTGCCGCAACAAGGGCGATTATCTGGTAATTTGGAAGACCGGCTGCACAGGCATCCGCACCGGCGACATGATGCTGGTGGAAGCAGAGCAGGCTGTCCGTGAAGCTCTGGTCGCCAAGTTTGGCGATAAGGCTGATCTGGGCGGCGCATCGTTGATCAGTGCGGTGACCGATAGGTTGGATGATGCGTCCATCAACTGGGATCATGTGATTGAAAATACGATTCTGAGTGATGATTATTCTTCGGTGGAAGAACTGCGCGCTGCGGTTTCCTCTGGCAAGCTGTCTGCCATCCAGACGACTGCCATGGTTCTGCGGGACATGAAGTTTGGCCTGATTTCCAATCTGGACACGTTTGAAAATTGGCTGACAGAAGTCATTGATGCCAATGGTCTTGCCAAGAGTGGCATCTTCTTTATCTGGGATGAGTTTACCGAGTACGTTGCACATAGTGATGACCACACCATCATGCAACAGCTCTCTGAATTCTGCAAGGTCAAGCCGTTCTTTATGCTCTATGTTGTCCATCGTTCGGATGAGATGGTCGATAGCATGGGCAAGGACCGCTATCAGATGATTACCAACCGCTTCCACACAGTAGAATTCCACATCAGTGCATCTGCTGCGCTGGACCTGATTGCGGGTTCTATTGTTGTGCGCAACGGTATGCAGAACGCATGGGCTGATGAACGCAATCAGGTTGTCAACGATTTCAAGAAATTCCTGCCAGATCTGGTTGGTCTGGATGACAAGACCGGCGAAATGATCGACAAGCTGTGCCCCATCCACCCTATGACGATTCGGTTGCTTTCTCGTGTGGCGGAGAGCTTTTTGCTGCTGCGCAGCGTACCATGTTCCGCTTTATGAAGGATCAATCGAATTCTGACATTGGCTTTGTCGGATATATCAACCACTACGGCCCGGATGATGAAGCACGCTGGCTCACCCCGGAATGGCTGTGGGATTATTTCTTCACCCGCGAAAGCGACTTTAGCGATAAAGATACGAAAGTTGCACCTTATATCCAGCATTATGAGGAAAGCCTGCATCTTGTTGAAAGTGATGAGGATGCGCTGCGCCTGTTCAAAATCGTGATGCTGCTGCTTGCTGTTTCTTCCACCACTAAAAGGCGCATATGGTGTGCGTCATATGCAGGGTGGCATTGCTGCAACGCTGGACTGTCTGGAAAACTGTGTGGCTGGTGTACTTAGCAAAGATAAAGTGCGTGACCTGCTTGCTACTTTGGAGGAAAGCAAGCTGGTACTTCAAGATCAGGCTGCTAATGGTACGATTCGGCTTCAACTTCCGTTTAAGGGCGGCTCCGGCGATGCATTCCGGGTCAAGTTTGAAAATAACGACCGGAAATATTCTCGGTATCAGATGTTTGCCAAGGATGGCCGCTTCTCCAACGAGCTGGAAAAGAAGGTCTGGGACGAAAACGATGCGACCTTCAAACGCATGAAGATCGCTGTCTGCTGTGCAGAGACCAATTCTATCAATAATCGTCTTGCCGAGGTAAAGGCGGAACTGGTAAAATCGCCCTACAAACTGGGTCTGCTAATCGTCACGGTAAAGGATGATCCGCAGTATAGCGCGATTCAGAATACGCTGGCTCACGCTGCCGCCGATGCAAATGAACCCCGGTTGACGATTGCTCTGCTCAAGACACCTCTTAGTGACGAGAACCGTAAAGCATGGCTAACGCAGCTCACCAAAATGGAGCTTGCTAATGAGAGTGGGCAGACTGCATCTGCAAACAACTATAAACTGGAAAGCGAAAAAGTAATCACCATCTGGACATCACAGGCTACTGGCGGCGGAAAGCTCGTGGCATGGAATGGCACCAATGTGTTCAACAATCTCTATGGCACGGCAAATTTGCGCCATACCGTCATTACACAGGTTCTGAACAATGTTTTTTCCCTATGCCCCGGAACAGATCGTCAAAATGGTTACTGCTTATAAGCCTTTGCAACGATGCTGCACCGGCAGCGGGTATTGCTCGTAAAGGCGCAACCGCCCAGATGCAAAGCGTTTTTTGAACAGCATCTCTCCGGAAATTCTGCAATTTACGGAGATTGACGGAATAGCCAACGCTACGGGCGATAAAACCGTAACAGCTGTTTCTGCGCTCGCAAAGGTCATTCGTGATAAGATGGATTCCGGTCAGCGTGTGATTCTGAGCGACTTGTGGCGTGAACTGCAGGAGCCGCCATTTGGTTATTATAATACGATTGCCTGCGGCATCCTGCTTGGCCTGATCTTCTCCTGCTACAAAAACACAGCCTTCAGCTGGACGGATAGCGTCCAGAGTACGCACATTTTGAACGAACAAACTCTCAAGAGCATGATTCTGTCCATGTGCAAAGGTTCCCTCAACTCGGACTATCTATCTGCCGGCAGTATCACGTTCCAGCACTTCCGCGATTACGTTAAAGACATTATAAATTTGACCGATGCACAGGTTGCAACAGAAGCCGAATGTTGCCGTAATATGCGCGCCGCTATTACCCAGTCTGGCGCACCGTTCTGGGCATTGAAGTATCTCCCGGACGGAACGTATGGACCCAACACTGATAAAGCAAACACGATCATCGATGAAATGCAGCAGTTTATTTCGGCTGATATTGACCGTGAAGCTATTATGAACGATGTCCTTCTGAATTTCCAGAGTCGCGGAAAAGTCAAGGTTGCTATGCGAAAGGCATTTCAGGATAAGGCTGTCATGTCTACTGCATTCCGTAATTTCTTGTATTCTTCCTCCCCTGCACTGGCCGATGTTGCTACAACGCTTTCCATCCAGCCGGTGGATTTGAGCGACCGTCTGCATCTTAGCATGCAGGGTGAAATTTATACATGGACCGAGCAGCAAGTTGCGGATAAGCTGGCTGACATCGTGAATGAATATCAGTATCTGGTTGAGGTTGACCATGCATTAGGACAAAACTACCGCAATTTGGAAGATGCCCGCAAAGATTTGGCAAACCGTTTCAAGTATCAGCGTATTCCTTTCACCGCAGTTGAGGATATCCAGAAGCCCTGGTATCCTGCGTTAAAGGCTCTCCGTACACTATCTCTTGGAAAAGTCGCCCACCTGACCGCTGATGAGCGCAATGCGGACGCTGCCGCTCTGCGCAGCTATGGAAAGTCGGCAAATGACTTTCTGACCGACAGCAAACCCACACTTGCTGATATTCTGGATGACCGTGATGTAAATTGCACTGCTGAGGAACTGGACGCTATTTACTCCGGCCTGAAAGGCACGCCGTTTGATGCGACTCTCACCCAATTCAATCACCTGCTGGATCAGCAGGTTGCTCGTATCGGACAAGCTCGCAATCGCAGTAAGCTGAAGGCACTGTGGGAAAGCGTTACAGGGAAGGAGTCTGTCAAGGCATGGTGCGACTCTTTCTCGACACCTATTTTCTGGGTAATTCCAAAAGAGCTACGCAAACCGATTCACACGGTCATTGACCTTCAGAGCGGTATAACTACTCCTCGTGATACAGAGGTCATTGCTGCAATTGATGCTTTGCAGAATGAGAAAGCTCGTGTTTTGACGGATGCCCAAAAGGTATACGCCGCTCTTTATGAAACCGTTGGCTCTGAGTATGTTACCTATTTTAAGGTACATCGCCCAGAATTGCTTGCCAAGTTGAAGCTGTCCCACGGAAATGATATGAGTACTTGGGAAGCACCAGAACTCAGTCGGCTTCAATCTATGATGAAGTCGGCCATCCAACAGCAGGCTCGACAGGAAAAATTGCAGAATACTAAGAATGAAATCGCTGAAATGCCTGTAAGTCGTTTGCGTGAGAATATCGCCAGTTTTCTGGATAGCCACCCTGAATACTGCGATGAGTTTCTAAAATAAGGAAAGGAGCAAAACTATGACGGTAGATCAAGTCATTGATACGTTGAAATTGGAAAAGCAGCAACGTGTGCCCAGCCGTTTTCCTTGCCGTGCTATCATGGTCGGAAATATTGCTGAATATTGCGATCTTCTGGAAAAGCTGAAAACAATTCCCAATGTGGAAGTGGTTCCTTCAGACGTGCTGTTTTCCTCTGCCGATGTGCTACCTGCCTATGACAGTCTTATGGATTCCCAATATAAAGACAAATGGTTGATTCTCCCCGGTGTGAGCGAATACCTTCGGCTTTTTTCCAGAGGTGAGACCCAGCGTCAACGCTTTACAAAGCTCTGGCGCTATATGGGATATGGCTCTGATCTCGGTCGAATTATCATTCCTCTCTGGGGATGTAGTGCCCAGTGGCATGATAAAGATCTTTCACCTCGATGGTGATGAGCGGCAGAAAGACTTTTTCTTTGACTGTACTACCGACATATCTGACCCACAAACTCTGAAAATTCTCGTTTTGTCAAAGCAATTTGATAAATATCAAAACACCCTTGTAAACGCAGCCAACAAAGTATTTTCTGGCATACGAAGCTGGTATGAATACTGGTCGAACCCGTCCGTACAGTATTCAGAGTATGTCCTAATCACCGGAAGATTGCGCGATATGCAGTCTACCGCAGGGGATATCTCAGTTCATGTTTTACCAGATACATTGTCTTTTATCCGTGCTTATCTTCAGGGAGGAGAAGTATTAACTTCAGAAAACTGCCCGGATGAATCAGTCAATTTGTTATTTCCTTATGCGCTCCAAAAGGGAAATCTTGACGAAGCTATCCTCAACTGCCTGAATCTTGTTCATTTTCAAAATACAGATGTCATGGGAAAATGGGCAACGATGAAGACCGGTCAAAAACAGCTTGTGATGCTTTGGATGCAGCTACATCAGCAAGACGACTATCTCTCTTATTGCGTCCGCAAGGCAAAAAACGAAAATGATCTAGTAGATAATATTTATCATGACATTTTCTCTCTTCGTCTCCGACATCCTGAATGGGAAAAAAGAAAGTCAGGATTTGATGTCTGCACTGAACCTGTCTAAAGACCCCGCATTTTTCAAGGCATTGGATGAAATCCCTGATTACAAGCTTCGGCTCTACTATCTGACAGGAAATACCCAAGCTGAACGCATTTATCTGATTCATATGATTGGAGAATGGCTGAGGATGGATGCTCAACAGGCTTTGTCCTGCTCGGAGGTTCAGTCTGCTTATCCTGAGCTTTATGCTTATCTACGACACACTGAACTGTTTAAGGATAGTGACTCTGAGCGGTACTTTGATTCCTACAAGTCTTATAAACTTTCAAATCACTTGCCGCAGGATGAGGATATTTATTTTTCAAACTTTGATATAAATTCTTATCCCTATCGCTATACGTTGCTTAGCGATTCGATAACAACGGACAGCGTTATTTTATGGATTGATGCACTTGGCGCCGAATGGCTTTCCTTGCTTTTGCTGGACATTGCAAAAAAGACAATAATGGTCAGATAAAATCCGTTGCTCTGGCACAGAGCTGCTTGCCAACGGAAACGGAATACAATGACCAGTGGAATAAAATGGATACGCCGCATGACAAACTTGATAAGTTGGACAAGTTGGCGCACCATGGCGTAATTGATAATCCAAGTTATTATGCCTGCATTCAGGAACAGTTTGCGTTCTTTTCCAAAGTCGTTGATAAGATTGAGGAGTTGTTTCAAAAATACCATCGGGTAATTGTTACGGGAGACCACGGAAGCAGTCGCCTTGCTGCAAGGTTTTTCCATGCAAGGGAGGGCTACCCTGCGCCGGCATCTTCTCAGGTGTGCAGTCATGGTCGATTTTGTATTTTTAATGGAGCCAAAATCATTGCTAGCTCTAATCAAGTGATTGCTAAAGACTCAGATGGAAATCAATATCTGATTTTCAAAAAATTACGATCATTTTAAGCAGTCTGGCTTTGCAGCCGGCGGTGATGATGAAAATGCACAATACGGCGAACTTCATGGTGGCGCTTCACCTGAAGAGCTTCTTCTTCCTGTGATTGTATTTGACAGTATCCACGATCTACCACTTACTGCGACATGGAAAAAAGATTCTATCAAGTTTTCTATGAAAAAAGCCAAACCAGTTATTCTGTTCAATAAACCCGTTCAAAATGTTCAAGCTAGTCTTGGAAGTGTCGATGGTATCTGCACTCCTATAGACACAGTTGGTAAGGAATGGATGATAGTTTTTTCTGAAAACAAGGCTGAAGCCACAAAGAATTTTAAATACGATCCGATTATTATAGCCGATGGAAAAGTTGTCCATGTTCCATCACTGGAAATAAAGCCCGCTCTTGGGGGAGGAGATTTCGACCTTTAATGCGAGTAAAGAAAAAAGTATGTTGCGATTGTGGTAAGGTTCTAACAAAAGATGAGATTGCACTTTCTCAAAAATTGATTGACCTTGATACCGAAGATTTTTATTGTTTGCCATGCATGGCAGAATATATCGGATGCTCCGAGGATGATCTGCACATTAAAATTCGAGAATTCAAAGAACAGGGATGCACCTTGTTTCTGTGAGAGGACGGCGATTGTATGTTGGAGGATAAAGTCAGAGAAATTTTCGCTGACATGGTTGTATTAAAAGATCCCCAAAGAAGCGAATATTTTTCCAACCTGAGCATTCCTTCTTATATGCGTGATTGGCTGGTTATGAAGTTCTCAGATGACAATGGAACCATCGATTACGAAAGTGTTGGACGATATATTAAACGTTATATTCCAAGTCGGGAAGATTTCGAGCAATACAAATTTCAAATGGTTAATGGCGACACCGTTCAATTTTTGGCTCGGGTTCGAGTCTCTGTTGATGTAAAAACAGGAAAAACAGTCTTTGAACTGCCTGATTTTGGTGGCTCTCGCGGTGGGGCAGGTGGTGTTGTAGCTTATGATGTCGCTGAGAAATGGCAAAAACACCTTGCTGCGGGAAAGTGAAAATTGGGGCATCGTAACCCTCTGCTGGATGATGGATGGAACTCCGTCAAAGCCGAAAGGTCTCATCACAATGATTGGCTACAAGCCATTCTGCCCTTACGATATAGATCTTGAGTTTTATCGTGATGCACGACGCCAATTTTCTATTCATGAATGGATTGATGTCATTATCGAAGCAATCGACACAATCCTGATGGGTACTTAGATGAGAATGGTGAGGTGAGCGAACGCAAAAACTTTATTTTTTCTTCGTCGCCTTCTGCCATTCGTTGAAAAAAACGCGTTAATCTGATTGAACTTGCTCCAAAAGGCACCGGAAAAAAAGTTATGTGTTTGAAAAAATAAGCAAGCGTGGTTGGCTTATTAGTGGCGGTACTGTATCTCGCGCATCTTTGATTTACGACAATGCGAAAAAAGACCGGTGGTCTTCTCACACGATTTGATTTTGTTGGGTTTGATGAAGTTCAGTCTATTACATTTGAACAACCCGGTCAAATTCAGCAGGCACTCAAGCATTACATGGAATATGGCGAGATCAAAGGATTCGATGCCTCACTGTCTTCTGGTGCAGGTGTAATTGTTCTTGGTAATATTGATGCAGACCGATTTGACACAAACAAAAATATGGTTGCTAATATTAGTGAAGTGTTCGGGGAATCTGCAACATTGGATCGTTTCCACGGTTTTATTCCCGGATGGGAAATTCCTCGAATGACAACTGGTATGATTGCCAAGGGCTGGGCCATCAATACGGAATATTTTGCCGAAGTGATGCATGCCTTGCGAGATGATCTCACATATTCAGCTGTCGTTGATGCTATGATTGATTTTCCGTCAAACGCAGATAAACGCCATATGACCGCAATCAAGCGGTTATGTACCGCGTTTTTGAAACTTCTGTTTCCTCATGTACAAACTCAAATGATATTGACCGTCAGGAATTTATTGACTATTGTCTAAATCCCGCTATTGAAATGCGCTCTGCGATCTATAAACAGCTCTGCATCATCGATGCCAAGGAATATGATGTTCCAAGCAAGCGCATCCCTGAGATTGTTTGCAAATAACAAAGGTGCTTACTCATGATTTATGCTGATAATGCAGCGACCACCCCGTTGGATCAGGATTCTTTTGAGGCAATGAAGCCATTTCTTCTTGAGCAGTATGGAAACGCCTCACAGCCATGAACGCCTTTTGAATTGCAAAATAATTTTTCAGTTGCTATACTGAACTTACCAAATTCCTTTTCGGGAGGCTGACGCAATGACCGCACAGACAATGCAAATCGGGAGCCGACCTTGCCGCATTTACGGTGAAGCCCATGCAGAATACCTACTGTTCCAAATGACCGGTGAACACGAGTTGCAAAGCATGGAAAGCGAGGTTACCGCTATTGCACAGAGTGCGCACCGCTTTTTGTTTGCAGTCATTCCAGTGGAAAGCTGGAATGACGAGCTTTCTCCGTGGGATGCCCCTGCCGTGTGGGGAAAGCAAGGGTAACAGTTTCCTCTCCCGGAAAACGTCAAAATCATTCTGGCACAGAATCGACAGGATATGGGCAGCGGGCCGGTCAAGCCCCTGCTTTTGCAGCTTATGATCCCCGCCGTCGTGGCGCAGGTGGTCAACCTGCTGTATAACATCGTGGACCGCATCTACATCGGCCACATCGCGGGCATTGGCGCGGCGGCGCTGACGGGTGTGGGCCTGTTTGCCCCCATCCTGATGCTGCTCAACGCGTTTGCCATGCTCATCGGCGCGGGCGGCGCGCCCCGCACGGCCATTGCGCTGGGGCAGGGCAACAAAGAAGAAGCCGAAAAGATCATCGGCAACAGCTTTACCATGCTGCTGTTTTTTGCCGTGGTGCTTACCATCGGGTTCTATGCCGGGGCTCCCATCCTGCTGCGGCTCTTTGGCGCCAGCGAGGCCACCCTGCCTTACGCGCTGGCCTACAGCCGCATCTATATCCTCGGCTCAGTCTTCGTGCTGCTCGTCATGGGCATGAACCCATTTATCACGACCCAGGGCTTTGCTAAGATCAGTATGCTGACCACCGTCATCGGTGCGGTCATCAATATCATCCTGGACCCCATCCTCATCTTCGTGCTGGGCATGGGGCGTGCGGGGCCGCCATTGCCGACGGTGCTCAGCCAGGCCGTGGGTGCTTTCTGGATCTTAAGTTCCTCACCGGGAGCAAGACGACCCTCCGGCTCCGCAAAGAGTACCTGCGGCCAGGGCGGAGCGCGGGTCATCCTGCCCGTGCTGGGGCTGGGCATCTCCACCTTTGTGATGCTTTCCACCGAGAGCCTGCTCTCCCATCAGCTTCAGCTCCAGCCTGGCCCGCCCGCGGCGGCGACATCGCCGTGGGTGCCATGACCGTCATCACCAGCGTGTCCCAGCTCTGTACCCTGCCCATTCAGGGCATCTGCCAGGGCGGCCAGCCGGTCATGAGCTTCAACTTTGGCGCGGGCAATCAGGCCCGTGTGAAAGAGGCGTTCCGTTTCCAGTTCACCCTTTGTGTCGGGTACACCACCTTGTTCTGGCTGCTTATGATGGCCGTGCCCGGGCTTGGTGGCCGGCATCTTCACTTCCGATGCCCCCCTCATTGAGTACACCACATGGGCCATGCGCATCTATATGGCCGGCATCCTTGCGATGGGCGTTCAGATCGCCTGCCAGCAGAGCTTTATGGCGCTGGGTCAGGCGAAGGTGAGCCTCTTGCTGGCCTGCCTGCGTTATCCTGCCCCATTTTGTGGCAGACAAATGCTTCGGCGTCTTTCTGGCAGAGCCGGTCAGCGATCTTCTGGCCGCGACCATCACGGCCATTACTTTCTTTTCCCGCTTCGATAAGATACTCGACCGGGGCGCAGGGAGAGCGTAATTTCACAGGAAATGACCAGCCCGCAGGACGGACAAAATGCCCGGCCTGCGGGCTGGTTTTGCGTTGGCGTCAGTCGGCCCCGGGAGAGGGGACGCGGGCGCACCGGCACGCCCGCATACATCAAAAAGTACAGCAGCAAAGAATCTTGTATATAAAAGCGAAGATCCTGAATATCTGCACGACAGGCGGATAGAAAACCAATCAATCGGGTCACTTTGTACAAACATTCCGTTAAAAATTTGTGCTTGACTCTAATTGCGGGATGGAAAAATATGCGCTATCATAGTAGCGAAAGGCGAGTCCGTTTGCGGAGGGAATGGTGCTGTGAGCAAAGCACGGCACAGCTATGAAACGGATAAACGCAACATGAATCGGAGGTAACAAGAAATGAAAAAGATCTCTCGTCGTGACTTCCTCGCAGCTTCTGCTGTCGTGGGTGCTGCTGGCGTCCTGACCGCCTGCGGCGGCTCTTCCAATAGCACTGCTGCTTCTACTGCAGGTTCCGCTGCTGCCAGCACCGCTGGCGGCAAGTCCACCGATTACCCCACCAAGGGCATCTCGGTCATCTGCCCCTGGTCTGCAGGCGGCGGCACGGACTCCTGCCTGCGCGCATTCTGCGAGGCAATGGGCAAGAATCTGGGTGTGACCCTGACCGTCGATAACCAGACGGGCGGCGGCGGCATTCCTGGGCCATCAGGCTATCGCAGACGCCAACACCGACGGCTACACCATCGGCATGATCACCTTCGAGCTGGCTACCTACAAGAAGCTGGGCACCAGCGAGCTGACTTGGGAGAACTACGCTCCCCTGTGCCGCGTCAACACCGACGCAGCTGCCATCACCGTCGGCGCAAAGTGGGCTGCAAGCAACGGCATCACTGACCTGCCCGGTTTCATCGACTACTGCAAGGCTCACCCCGGTGAGGTGCAGATGGGCGGCTCCTCCAACGCTTCTGTCTGGCACATCGCAGGCGGCTACCTGATGAGCGCTACCGGCATCGACATCCAGATGATCACCTATCAGGAGGGCGCTGCTACCGCCGTCCAGAATGCAGCCGGCGGCTTCATTCAGGGCGTTACCGTTTCTCTGGCCGAGGCCCGCAGCTTCATCGAGTCCGGCGACCTGATCTGCCTCGGCGTCATGGACGAGGAGCGCAACCCCGTCTTCCCCGACGTGCCCACCTGCAAGGAGCAGGGCTACGACATCACCTACTACACCCAGCGCGGCATGGCCGCTCCTCTGGGCGTGGACGATGCCATCATGACCCGTCTGGAAGAGGCCTGCGCCGCCGCCATCGAGGATCCCGATTTCGTGACCTTCATGAACAACAACGGTCAGGCTATCTCCTATCTGGATGCACAGGGCTATGCGGACTACCTGAAGCAGGCTGCTACCGATGTCGCAGCTGCTATGGACGCTGTCGGCCACTGATTTGTCTCTCTGCGTATTTGCTGGGGCAGGCAGTTCGTGCCTGCCCCTTTTTTGAAAATAGAGAGAGGAGGAACCCCTTTTGAACAAAAAACAAACTGAAAACGATGGCCTTTTCCAATCTGATCGGCTCCATCATTTTCCTCGCCATCGGCATCTGGGCATGGTTCCAGACCGGCAACTTCCCCGAGGTGGCCAACACCTATGTGCAGGCGTCCACCTTCCCCGCGTCATGATCGTGGGCGTGGTCATCTTCTCCGTTGTCCTGCTCCTCCAGTCCATCTTCAAGCTGATGGGCACCATGAAGGAGGGCGACCCCACCGCCGTTGAGGTCGGCACCCTGAACCCCCTGAAGGACAAGGGGCTGGCCGCAGCCTACTTCGTCATCCTCCTCTGCGTGCTGTTCGCCGCCCTCTTCAAGAGCTGCGGCTACATCCTGTGCGCAATGGTGCTGTCGATGATCATCATGTTCCTCATCGGCAAGCGCAACTGGGTGCAGATGATCCTTGTGAGCATCCTGGTGCCGCTGCTGATGTGGCTGGTGTTCTACAAGGTGCTTACCGTCAATATTCCGCTGGGTCCGCTGAACTTCCTGCGCACCCTCGTGGACATGATTTAAGGAGGGAGCACAGTTATGGATTTTAGTCTGCTTCTTTCCAGCTACGCGACTGTCTGGTCCAACCCCGAGGTCCTTCTGATGACCTTCATCGGTGCACTGGGCGGCGTCCTGCTGGGCGCTATCCCGGGCATGACCGCCACCATGGGCGTGGCGCTGCTCATCCCCTTCTCCTTCGGCATGGATCTCATCCCGTCCATCGGCCTGCTGCTGGGCATCTACTGCGGCGGTATGTACGGCGGCTCCATCTCCGCCATCCTGATCCACGCCCCCGGCACCCCGGCGGCTGCCGCCACCCTGCTGGACGGCTACCCCATGTGCAAAAAGGGCCAGGCCGGTAAGGCTCTGTCCGTCGCCATGTTCGCGTCCTTCTGCGGCGGCGTCATCGGCGCACTGGTCATGACCTTCCTGTCTCCGCTGGTCGCTGACATGGCCATGAACTTCGGCCCCGGCGAGATGTTCATGCTGGCCGTCTTCGGTCTGTCGGTCATCGTTGCAATTTCCGGCAAGTCTGTGGCCAATTGCCTCATCAGCGCCTTCTTCGGTATTCTGCTGTGCACCGTCGGCCTCGACCCCACCAACGGCATCCCCCGCTTCATCACCACCAAGCAGACCGGCCTGCTGGACGGCTTCCAGTTCATCCCTACCCTGATCGGTCTGTTCGCAGTTTCTGAGGTCATCGCCGGCGTGGAGCGCATCATCCGCGGCGAGGAGCAGGAGCAGAGATCCAACGAGAAGATCACCAACGTCCTGCCGGACTGGAAGACCATCAAGAAGATCTGGCCCAACATCCTCTCCGGCGGTCTCATCGGCACCTTTATCGGCGCCATCCCCGGTGCAGGCGGTGACATCGCCGTCTTCGTCTCCTACGGCGCAGCAAGTCCGCCAGCAAGCACCCCGAGCTGTACGGCACCGGCATCCCCAACGGCGTTGCGGCGACCGAGTCCGCCAACAACGGCTGCTCCGGCGGCGCAATGATCCCCCTGCTGTCTCTGGGCGTGCCGGGCGACTCCGTCACGGCCATCCTGCTGGGCGCTTTCATCATGAAGGGGCATCACCCCCGGCCCGATGATGTATGTCAACGAGCTGCCGACCGTCTACCGCGTCTTCGCAGCTCTGATGCTGGCAAACCTCTGCATGCTGGTTGTGGGCTGCCTGGGCGTCCGCTTCTTTGCGAAGATCGTCTCGGTTGAAAAGAAGATCCTCTACCCGATCATTCTGGTCATCTCCCTGCTGGGCGCGTTCTCCATCAACAAGAATGCCTTTGACGTGGGCGTCTGTGTCGCCTTCGGCATCATCGGCTGGCTGATGAACAAGTATGAGTTCCCGCTCAGCCCGATCCTGCTGGCGCTGATCCTTGGACCGATGTGCGAAAAGAACTTCGTGCGCTACATGAACATCCAGCGCGGCAACTTCTTCGCGATCTTCACCTCTCCGATCGCGATGGTCTTTGCAAGCGTAGCCATCCTCGTTATCATCTACTCGGTCTATAACCAGAGCAAGATCAATAAGCGCACCGCTGCAAACGCTGCACAGGAGAAGGCATAAGCTCAACATCCTGACAAGCTCTGTCTGTTACATTCCCATGAAGCTGCGGCTGTCCCGTTCCGTCGGGGCGGCCGCACTTCGCTTTGGGCAGCAAAAACGGAGGTCTGTTTATGTGGTTTGTATTTGCACTGTGCTCGGCCCTGTTTGCGGCCCTTACCTCGATCCTTACCAAGGTGGGCATCGAGGGGGTCAACTCCACTCTGGCCACCGCCATCCGCACTGTGGTGGTGCTGGCCATGAGCTGGGGCATGGTGTTCCTCACCCGGGCCCAGGGGGGCATGGGGGAGATCAGCCGCCGGAGTTGGCTCTTCCTCATCCTATCGGGGCTGGCCACCGGGGCGTCCTGGATGTGCTACTACCGGGCCCTGCAGCTTGGCCGGGCCTCTCAGGTGGTGCCCATCGACAAGCTCAGCGTGGTGATCACCCTGGTGCTGGCCTTTGTGTTCCTCCACGAGCCCCCTTTACCGCCAAAAGTATGGTGGGCTGCGCCCTCATCGCCGCCGGCACCCTGTTTATGGTGCTGTAAGAGGGTAAGCTCCCTGCAAACAACAAGGCCCTCCCGGTTTTGCCCGGGAGGGCCTTTTGTGCTTGTCAGTGGGTGGTATCTTCTGCCGGAGCCTCAGGGTGGCGGCACTTGGCCAGCATATCCAGCTCCGGCATCAGCTCGGTGCTGATGACCGACAGCATCTGCTCCATCTTGTCGCAGTCCTCTGCGGGGAACCGCTGACGCACTCGCTCGATGACGGTGTGCAGGTAGGAGTAGCTGATGCTGTAGTAATCGATGTATTTCTGGGTGGGGCGCAGATAGTACTCGCGGCGGTCGGTGGTGGACTGGATCTTCTCCACATAGCCCTTTTTCACGAGGCTGCCGATCTTGTAGGCTGCGTTGGGGTGGAAATGCGCATCATGCGGGAGAACTCCGCAATGGTCGGCTCGCCCATCGCCATGATGCCCTCCATGCAGAAGGACTCCACCGTGGTCAGCGTGGCCTCGCGGGTGGCAAAGCGCTGAAATACATTTTGATAAAAGTGCAGCTTGAATTTGGTATAGACGTCCTGAAAGACTTCTTCCAGCATGGATTCTCCTTCCATGAGCCTAATAGCTCAAAAAAATTTACTCTTTTTACAGTATACCATGATTCTGGCCGGAGGGGAAGAGAAAAATCCACGATTTTGGTGGAAATTTTAGGCTTTTCCGGACTTTTTCTTCCCGGGATGGCCCATCCGTGCCCTGACGATGCTCAGGACCACAAGCTCGATGACGACGGCACAGGCCAGCAGCACGAAGGAGGTCAGGACGTTGGCAGCCTCGCCGAGGACGGCCTGCGCTGCGCCGCAGAGCATGTAGCAGCCCGCCGAGATGGCGGCGGCGGTCATGGCGTAGGGCAGCTGAGTGGAGACATGGTTGACGTGGCTGCAGTGGGCACCGGCGGAAGCCATGATGGTGGTGTCGGAGATGGGCGAGCAGTGGTCGCCGCAGACCGCGCCGGACAGGCAGGCGGCGATGGAGACCACCAGCATCTCACCCTCCGGGAACGCATGGCAGACGATGGGCACGAGGATGGAGAAGGTACCCCACGAAGTGCCGGTGGCGAAGGCGAGGAAGACGGCCACGAGGAAGATGATGATGGGCAGCAGGTACTGCAGCGTCGCAGCGGAGCCGCTGAGCAGGCTGGCGACGTAGTATTTTGCGCCCAGCAGGCCGGTCATGCCGGAAAGGGTCCACGCCAGCGTCAGGATGAGCATGGGGCTGACCATCGCCTTGAAGCCCTCGGGGATGCAGGCGGCGAAGTCCTGAAAGGTCATGACGCCCCGCACCCGGTAGAAGACGAAGGTGAACATCAGGGCGATGGCGCTGCCCATCACGAGGCCCACAGAGGCGCTGCAATCTGCGAAGGCGGTGATGAAGTCCACGCCCTCGAAAAAGCCGCCGGTGTACACCATGCCGAAGATGCAGGCCGCGATGAGCACCAGCACCGGCGCGATGAGGTCTACCACATGGCCGCGGGCGTCGGAGCCGTCGTCCACATCGTCGCCGTAGGGGCGGTCGTCGGTGGTGAAGAGGTCGCCCAGCAGGGCGTTGTCCTCGTGCTTCTTCATGGGGCCGTAGTCGAAGCCGCTGAAGATGAGGAAGAGGCTCATCACCATCGTGAGGATGGCGTAGTAGTTATAGGGGATGGTGCGCAGGAACATGGTGAAGCCGTTGATGCCCGAGCCTTCCGGCACCGAGGAGGTGACGGCGGCAGCCCAGCTGGACACCGGCGCGATGATGCAGATGGGGGGCGGCGGTGGCGTCGATGAGGTAGGCCAGCTTTGCGCGGGAGACCTTCTGCCGGTCCGTGACCGGGCGCATGACGGAGCCGACGGTCAGGCAGTTGAAGTAGTCGTCCACAAAGATGAGGATGCCCAGCAGCAGGGTGGCGAACTGTGCGCCTGCCCGGGTGTGGATGTGGGTGGAGGCCCAGCGGCCGAACGCGGCGCTGCCGCCGGCCTTGTTCATCAGGGCCACAAGGATGCCCAGCATCACCAGAAAGACGAGAATGCCTACATTGCTGGAATCGGACAGCTTGGAGATCATGCCGCCGTCCTCGTTGAAGAAGAGGGTGGTCAGCGCAAGCTCAAGGTTGCCGTTGGCGTAGAGCAGCGCACCGGTGGCGATGCCCACCAGCAGCGAGGTGTAGACCTCCTTGGTGTTCAGGGCCAGAACGATGGCCACCACAGGGGGCAGCAGGGAGAGCGCAGAGCTGTATACTGCGCAGGTGTAGGTGGAGGGGTCGGCGATCTTGCCGGGCGTTGCTGCGGTGCACCACAGCAGCAGGGCAAACACCAGAAGAGCACCCACCCACGAAAGATTGGTTTTTTTCATGATAAGCTCCTCACTTGATTTTTTTTGCGGTCTGCCGGGCAGACTATCCCCAAGAACGGGGACGGAGGGGGGTGTTGGCTGCGCCGGACTATAAAGCGATGTATCTGGAACTGTTCCGCGCCAGCGAGCAGGCAGCCCGGCTCCTGCAGGAAGCACAGGCCCGGGCCGAGCAGCAGCTTCTGGCTGCCGACCCGCCGCCCATCGAGCTTGCCGGGCGCGGAGAGCAAAAAGATTAACCTTTCTTGCTCTCGGCCTTGGCGGCAAATTTGGCGTCGTTGACCACGAAGCGCTCGTGGACGCCGCCGCCCACGGGCCTTTCTCGTCGTACAGGGACACCTTGAACACCAGCTTGCGGCCCTCCACAGCGGTCAGCTCGCTCTCGCAGGTGACGGTCATGCCCACGGGGGTGGGGGCGGTGTGCTCCAGCTCCAGCTTGGTGCCCACAGAGCCGCAGCCTTCGTCCAGTGCGTCGGCGACGCTCATCCAGCAGGTCTTTTCGGCCAGCGCCACCAGTGCGGGGGTGGCGAAGACGTTCAGCGTGCCGCTGCCCATCGTCTTGGCGGTGTTTTCAGGGGTGACGGCGACGCTCTGTCTGCCGCGGATGCCAGTCTCTAACATAAAAATGCCTTCTTTCTCAAATCTTCGTCCTGCCGCAGTTTGCGTGCGGCAGATAATTTCACATTCGTAAGGATACCACAAAATATCGGTCATTGCATCTGTTTTCGGGATTTTTTCTCTAAAACTCTTTCCGCCGGAAGCCAAAAGCGGTATCATAAGCTGGACAAGGAGGGAGAGAAGATGAATGATTTCTGGAAATCCTACGACATCACCCACGCTGAATTTGGAGCCGATTACCGGTGTTATCCGCTGTATGGCGGCATTCACCTCACAGAATTGGCTCTTTCGCTTGCATTCATTGCAGGAATGGCTTGGTGGTATCGCCGCAGCTCTGCCCGCAATCAGCTCCGGGTGCTCAAGGACTGCAAACTGGTGCGGTTCCGCCGGGAGGGCAAAACTGTTTACTACGCACTGGACGATGACCATGTGCGCAGCATCCTCTCCATGGGGATGGATCATATTGAAGAAGAATGAGAAAGGCTGGTACTTACGATGAAGAAGACCTATAAGATCGAAGTGGACTGCGCAAACTGCGCCGCCAAGATGGAAGACGCTGCCAACACTGTTTCCGGCGTGGCAAAGGCAACCGTCAGCTTTATGACCCGAAGATGAACGTGGAGTTTGCTGAGGGTGCAGACCCCAAGGCCACCATGCAGGAAGTGCTGACCGCCTGCAAGAAAGTGGAGGACGACTGCGAGATCTTCGGCATCTGATCTTCCGGAACCTCGGAGCCCCTCCCCCGGGAGGGGCCTTTTTATACAGCGGAACGCTTTTGTGGAAAAAAAACAGGTTTTCCACAGTTTCCACCTTGTTTTCAACATTTCTTGCGGAAAAGTGCAAAAAGAGACGCCAAACAGCCTCTTTTTGTCGGGAGAAGTCTGTGGAAAAGGCGGGGGAAAACGTGGAAAAGCCCACTTACTGTGGAAAACAGGTGGAATCGGACGAAAACTCCCCTGAAAACCCGTGCCGAGATCCGCGCAAAAGGAGAGACTGAGATGAACAAAAAACAAAAGAAAATGCTCAAGCAGATCATCGCAGCGGTGATCCTTGTAGCCATTTTGAAACTGCTGCCCAGCTTCCCCACGCCGGTGGAGCTGGCGCTGTACTGCATCCCGTATCTGGTGGTCGGCTGGGACGTGCTCCGCAAGGCCATCAAGGGCATCAAGAACCGCCAGCCCTTTGACGAGTGTTTCCTGATGGCGGTTGCCACCGTGGGTGCCTTTGCCCTGGGCGATTACGTTGAGGGCTGCGCCGTTATCATCTTCTATCAGATCGGCGAGCTGTTCCAGAGCGTGGCCGTGGGCAAGAGCCGCCAGAGCATTTCCAGCCTGATGGACATCCGCCCGGACTACGCCAATATTGAGGGCGAGGACGGCAAGCTGGAACAGGTAGACCCGGATGAGGTGGAGATCGGCACCACCATCGTGGTCCAGCCCGGCGAGCGCATCCCCATTGACGGCATCATTCTGGAGGGCGCTTCGGCCCTGAACACCGCTGCCCTCACCGGCGAGAGCCTGCCCCGGGACGTCAAGGCCGGGGATGAGATCATCAGCGGCTGTGTCAACGTCACCGGCCTGCTGAAGATCCAGACCACCAAGGAATTTGGCGAACCACCGTCTCCAAAATTCTGGACCTCGTGGAAAACTCCAGCATGAAGAAAGCCCGGGCCGAGAACTTCATCACCCGCTTTGCCCGGGTGTACACCCCCGCCCTGTCTGCTACGGAGCTCTGGCGCTGGCATTCCTGCCGCCCATCGTTCTGCTGTTGACGGGCCAGCCCGCCCGCTTTGGCGACTGGATCTACCGCGCCCTGACGTTCCTCGTCATCAGCTGCCCCTGCGCGCTGGTCATCTCCATCCCTCTGAGCTTCTTCGGCGGCATTGGCGGCGCTTCCGCCTGCGGCATCCTCGTCAAGGGCTCTACCTATCTGGAAGAGCTGGCCCGTACCGGTGTGGTGGTCTTTGATAAGACCGGCACCCTGACGCAGGGCACCTTTAAAGTCACCGGCATTTATCCCACGGAGGGCACCTCGCAGGACGCTCTGGTGGAGGCCGCGGCCCTGACCGAGAGCTGGTCCAAGCATCCCATCTCCCTGAGCATCAAGGCCGCTTATGACAAGGAGATCGACCAGAGCCGCGTCACCGACGTGGAGGGGCTTGGCGGCTACGGCGTTACGGCCAAGGTGGACGGCAAAGCTGTGGCCTGCGGCAATGCCCGCCTGATGGCAAAGCTGAGCCTGACCGTCCCTGCTGTAACGGAGGCCGGCACCATCGTTCATGTGGCCATTGACGGCAAGTATGCAGGCTACCTGCTCATTGCCGATGTGGTCAAGCCCCACAGCGCACAGGCCATCAAGGGCCTGAAACAGGCCGGTGTCCGCAAGACCGTCATGCTGACGGGCGACGCCGAGCCGGTGGCAAAAGCCGTTTCCGCCGAGCTGGGCCTGGACGAGTACCACGCTGGCCTGCTGCCGGGCGACAAGGTCGATCAGATCGAGAAGCTTCTGGCCTCCAAGCAGCCCAAAGAGAACCTCGCCTTTGTGGGCGACGGCGTCAACGACGCCCCTGTTCTGTCCCGTGCGGACATCGGCATTGCCATGGGCGCTCTGGGCTCCGACGCGGCCATTGAGGCTGCGGACGTTGTCCTGATGGACGACGACCCGGCCAAGATCGCTCTGGCCATGCGGATCGCGCGCCGCACCAACGGCATCGTGTACCAGAACATCGTCTTTGCGCTGGGCGTCAAGGGCATCTGCCTCATCCTCGGCGCGCTGGGCATCGCCAGCATGTGGACGGCCATCTTCGCCGACGTCGGCGTCATGATCATCGCCGTCCTCAACGCCACCCGTGCCCTCTACATCAAAGACCTTGCCAAAAGAACGAAGCCCTAAGATCCCCTTTCTCATCAAAATACAACACCCCCGCCGAGAGCTTTCCAAACGCTTTCAGCGGGGGTGTTTGCATCCGAAACCGCCTCTTGCAAAGCAGGATAAACCTGTTATAATACTAGATTGGAGGGTTGAATAAAATGCAACAGACGAATCAAACCGTTTTGACCCCGTCCCGCGATTCCTCCGGGGCGGTTTTGGCGGCGCTGAAAGCCGCGTTCCCCAAACCATTCCGGTGCTGACGGGGTATTTTGTGCTGGGGATGGGCTACGGCATCTATGTGCAGTCGTTGGGCCTGCCCATCTGGCTGCCGCCCCTGATGGGCACCGTGGTATACGGCGGAAGCCTGGAATTTGTGCTGGCCTCCCTGCTGCTGGGCAGCTTTTCGCCCCTTTCGGCCTTTCTGATGGCGCTGATGATCCAGGCGCGGCATCTGTTCTACGGCCTTGCCATGCTGGAACGCTACAAGGGCTACGGCCTGCGCAGCTTTTATATGATCTTTGCCATGAGCGATGAGACCTTTTCCATCACCTGTTCGGCCGAGCCGCCGGAAGGGGTGGACAGGGGCTGGTTCATGTTCTTCATCACCCTGCTGGATCAGTGCTACTGGGTGGCCAGTGCGGGTCTGGGCGCTGTGGTGGGCTCTGTGCTGCCCTTCAGCACCGAGGGTGTGGACTTTGTGATGACGGCCATGTTCACGGTGATCTTCCTGAACCAGTGGGAGAAAGAAAAGCAGCACTACTCCGGCTTCATCGGGCTGGCGGTGCCGTTTGTCTGCCTGCTGGTGTTTGGCTCCGGCAGTTTTCTGATCCCGTCCATGATCTGCATTCTGGTGCTGCTGCTGGCCCGGCGCAAGCCCATTGAGCCGAGGCACGATAAAACCGAGGAGGTGGCCCCATGAGCGGAGTCCCGTTTGGCATCACCCATTGCCGCCTGCACGGCGGCCACCATGCTGACCCGCTTTCTGCCCTTTTTGATCTTTTCCTCCAAGGATCAGCAGCCGCCCGAGGTGGTGCGGTATCTGGGCCGGGTGCTGCCCGCCGCCATCTTTGGGATGCTGATCGTTTACTGCCTCAAAGGCGTCAGCGTCTTTACGGGCAGCCACGGCATCCCGGAGGCCATCGCCATCGGCGTGACCATCGCGCTCCACAAGTGGAAGCACGAAACACTGGGATCCATTGCAGGCGGTACGCTCTGCTATGTGCTGCTGGTGCAGCTTGTATTTTAACGTTTGTACCGCAAAAAACACGGCACGGCGCGCTGCCGTGTCCTTTTTGCTGCCAACCTATCAATGATAAAATGTATCAAAATTGATCTGACGGTAGAAGCGCTGCTGCAGCTGGTCGAAGCTGTCGCAGTTCTGGGCCAGCAGCCACATGCTCTTGGTGATGACGGCTTCGATGGTCATGTCATGGGCTTCCAGGAAGCGGAATCGGTTCTTCACCCGTTTGCCCACCTCGTACACGCCCACATCGCTGCCCTCATAAGTCACCTGAGTGGTCAGGATGAGCACCTTGTGGGTCTGCTCGTAGTGGCCCAGCCCCTCGGCAAAGGCGTCCATGAGCCGCTGCGGGATGCCGCCCACGCCAAAGCTTTCCACGATCACACAGTCGTAATGTTGAAATGGCCGGGATCAGCTCCGGGGCTCAGGCCGGGAGTCAGCTTGAGCAGAAAGACTTTGGGGTTGAGCGCCCGGCCAAACTCCACCGGGCCGGTGGGCCAGGGAGAGGGGACGTACCGCACCAGCCGGTCGCCCTGCACCAGTGCCAGCTCCGGGAAGTTGACCGAGGCAAAGGCGTCATAGCTGATGGTCTTGTTCTTTTTGGCACGGGTGCCGGCAATGACGTGCCCGCCAAACACCACCATCACGCCCCGGCTGCCCGGGTCCAGTGCGCAGATGACGCTGTCGCGCAGGTTCTTCTTGGCGTCGGTGATCTCATTGGAGATGGGCTGCTGGGCACCGGTGAGGATGATGGGCTTGTCCGCGTTCTGGATGAGGTAAGAAAGTGCCGCTGCGGAATAGGCCAGCGTATCGGTGCCGTGGCAGATGATGAAACCATCGTACAGGGCGTAGTTTTCCTGCACAGCCCGTGCCATCATGAGCCAGTGCTCCTGCCCGAGGTCGGTGCTGTCAATGCTGTACGCTGGCAATGGTGCCGCCGGTGGTAATGAAAAGAATGCGCTGTTTGGTCATAAAAAGCCTCCATGGCAGAAAATCATGGAACCAGAAACGACAATCAGTATAACACAACTCAGTCCGGAAAAAGTGCCCCGCAGCGGCAAAAGGCTGCTTTTTGCGACCCGGTCACAGAAATTTTGCGGAAAAAGGTGTATACTATAAGAAAAGTTTCCGATGCGGTGGATGTGGTGAAGCTGCCCGCTACGACCCCATCCGCAAATTAAAAAATAATGTTTCCTCTGATCATGGCCAGAGCGAAGCGGAGGCCATTTTAAATCGTGACTCTGAAAAGGAGGACCAACCATGTCCAACATTGTGATCGTAGGTTCCGGCCCGGCGGGCGTGTCTGCACTGTATGCGCCGGTCCGCGCGGGGGTGGACACCACCGTGGACCAAAGGCCCCGGTGCGCTGGACCGGGCCGAGAAGATCGAAAACTACTACGGCCTTGCTCAGCCGGTTTCCGGCGCAGGACGCCTTTTTTCTACCGTGGAAAGGACGTGGCGGTGCTGGGCAGCGGCGAGTACGCCCTGCACGAGGTGCAGGCTCTGCTGCCGGTGGTGCGCAGCGTCACCCTGCTGACCAACGGCGCACCGCTCACGGCGGACTTCCCGCCGGAGGTCACAGTCTATCCGCAGGCCGTGGAGGCTGTTCTGGGCGAAACCGTTGTCACCGGCGTGCAGCTGTCCGGCGGTGTGCAGCTGCCTGTCAGCGGTGTATTTGTGGCACTGGGCGTGGCGGGCAGCACCGCACTGGCCAGGAAGATCGGTGCAGAGGTGGACGGGAACCGCATCGTGGTGGACGAAAAAATGCAGACCACCGTGCCCGGCCTGTATGCGGCGGGCGACTGCACCGGCGGGCCTTCTGCAGGTGGCAAAGGCTGTGTATGAGGGCGCACAGGCGGGCACAGAAGCCGCCAAGGCCCTGCGGAAAGGATGAAAAGCAATGTCGGAAACAACAAAGGAACACCGCGATTGTCTGGCCAAAGGTTTTCCCTTCTGGAACGACCTGACACCCGACGAACAGGAGATGCTCTGCCGCTACACCCGGCCGGTGCACTACCGCAAAGGGGGCCAGGGTGCACAGCCCACTGGAAAGCTGTGTGGGCATCCTGCTGCTGCGCACGGCCAGCTGCGGGCCTACCTGCTGTCGGAGGACGGGCGGGACGTGACCCTCTACCGCCTGTTCGGCGGGGAGGTGTGCATCCTGTCGGCGTCCTGCGTGATGGACTCGGTGAACATCGACCTGTACATCGACGCTGAGGAGGACACCGAGGCACTGTGCATCAGCGCGGGCATCTTCCGCAGGCTGATGCAGCAGAACGTGCATGTGCGCTGCTACGCCTACCAGATGACGGCGGAGCGCTTTTCCGACAGCATGTGGACCATGCAGCAGATCCTGTTCATGAGCGCCGACCGGCGGCTGGCCATCTTTCTCACCGATGAGCTGGCCAAGACCGGCGGCGACGAGGTGCGCATGACCCACGACCAGATGGCAAAGTACATGGGCTCTGCCCGCGAGGTGGTGAGCCGGATGCTCAAATACTTCGCACAGGAGGGCTGGGTGCGGCTGTACCGCGGCGGCGTGCAGGTGCTGGACAGGAAAAAGCTGCAGCAGCTGGCAAGAGGAGAATAACAAAAAAGGGCGATGTGAACATCACATCGTCCCTTTTTGGGTCATAGGTTATCCTTTGCAGCCCTGTTCTTCCCAGTCGCCAAAGTCGCTGGCTTCGGCGATCTTGGTGGGGTCGAATTTTCCGCTCTCGTCTTTGGGAGCAACGGCGGGGCCTGCTTCCACAGGGTTCTGGTTGGGAGCTTCCGGGTCGAACACCGGCTTCTCACCGCCCTCCGCGGGTGCCGCCGGGGCAGAGGCTTCTTCGGCGGGCTGGGCAGCAGCTGCCGCTTCTTCGGCAGGAGCTTCCGGCGCAGCTTCTTCTGCAGCCTTTTCGTTGGCAGCATCGGAGGCTTTGGTTTCCGCTTCGGCGTAGGCTTCGGCAGTCTTGGCGGCTTCCTCAGCGTTCTGCTCGGCGTCCTCCGGGAACTCTACTTCCTCCACATGGAGCGGGTCTTTCTGGTTCAGGATCTTGTCCAGTGCCACAATGGCAGCACCGGTAACGGCCACAGCAGCGGCCGTGCCAAGGATACGAAACAGTGTTTTCATGCCGGGACCTCCTTGAAAGATCAGATCAAGAGAATGTTACCACATCGTTCAGCGGCTTTTCGGCAGGCTCCACCGAAATGGCGGTGAGCACCGGGCCTTTGCCGCGGTAGATGTTGTGGAACTTGTAGCCTACCTTTGCGGTCACCCGCACCCATGCGCGCTGCTCCAGCGCCTTGTAGCCATCGTAGCTGCAGGGGAAGCCCACGAACTGGATGTCCTGCACGCAGCAGGTCATGGCAAAGCGGCCGGGCACGAAGCTGTTCTTGCCGGCGCGGTTGGTCTGGCACACCTGTGCCAGGAATTTGACCGTTTTGCCGGTGTACTTCTGGGGCTCGTCCTGACAGTCCATGTACCAGATGCCGAAATCGTCATCCGGAATGTCGATGATGTCCGCGTTGATGTCAAAGGGCAGCGGATCAGGGATATCGTCGTAGGCCACGCTGCCGTCGGCAAACTCGTAGGCGATATCGCACTTGCGGGAAGCCTGACGCACCAGCTTGTGCAGCTCCTGACGGGCGGCATCGTTGTTCACGGCTTCGGCGCGGTTGAACACGATCAGCTCACTGCGGGCGATCTTGTCCAGCAGCAGGCTGCGCATGGAGTTGTCGCGGGCGTAGGTCAGGGCGGTGGTGCCGTCGGCGGTGGCGATGCACTGGTACACCAGCCAGTTTTCGGGCAGAGCATCGGCCAGCTCCTGCAGCAGCCACATGCCGTTGTACTCAATGACCACGCGGCCTGCGCCGGATTCCTTTTCCAGCTTGGGCAGGTTCTGCGGGTTCAGCTCGGCCTTGTCCTCCAGCACCTTGACGGTCACGCCGGGAAAGGCGAACTTTTTGGGATTATACTCTTCTTCGCCCTCTTCGCAGATCAGCAGCAGGGTCTTGTCGCCGGAGTCGAAGTTGGGGTCTTCAAAGGTCTCCTGAATGAATTTGGTCTTGCCGCTTTCCAGAAAGCCCACAAACAGGTAGACCGGAATTTCTTTTGCCATAGGAATGGTTTCTCCTTAAAAAATCATTATCCAATCAGGCTCCCTCTCTGAGGGAGCTGGCATTAGGGTTTGCCTGAAGGAGTTCAGCAGCCGAACAGCTCTGCAATGGCCTTTTCGTTCAGCTTGGAGCCGATCACGACCAGCTTGCCGCCCACATCTGCACCGCGGGCACGCACTTCCCATTCGCCGGGCACATAGTCGAACTCCAGCCAGCCGTCTGCGCCGCCGTCCACGATGCCCTTGCTGCGCAGGATCATGCCGTAATTGCCGGTGTCCAGCTCGGTGAGGGCGTGCTCCACTTCGGCCTTGGTGAATTTGCGGGCCGTCTCGACGCCCCAGCTGGTGAACACCTCATCGGCGTCGTGGTCATGATGATGGTGATGATGGCCGCAGCAGCAGTGGCCGTCATGGTCATGATGATGCTCGTGCTCGTCCTCGTCATCGTCGTCATCGTGATGAGTGGTGGCCGCAGCAGCAGCATGGTCATGGTCATCATGATCGTGATGATGGTGCTCATGCTCATCGTGGTCATCCTCTCATCGTGATCGTGGTGATGTCGTGCTCTCGTCTCGTCGTCTCATCATCGTGGTCGTCATGATGTCACACACCGTTTTCGTCATCGTGGTGATGATGGTGGTGATGCTCTTCTTCCTCGTCCTCGTGGGAGTGCTCCTCATTGGCCTTTGCAGCCATGGCGATCAGCTCTGCCTTGAAGTCGTCCTTGGTGGACATGGCTTTCAGGATCTGCTCACCGGTCAGCTCGTCCCATGCGGTGGTCACGATGGTGGCGGTGGGGTTCTTCTCGCGCAGCATGGCCACGGCAGCGGCGATCTTCTCTTCGCTGGCGGTCTGGGTGCGGCTGAGCAGGATGCAGCTTGCATGGCTGATCTGGTCGTCGTAGAACTCACCGAAGTTCTTCATATACATCTTGACCTTGTTCACATCGGCCACGGTGACAAAGCTGTTCAGCTGCACATCCAGGTGCTCGGCCACGCCTTCCACGGCGCGGGTCACGTCGGAGAGCTTGCCCACGCCGGAGGGCTCGATGACGATGCGGTCGGGGTGGTACTGCTCCACCACCTGCTGCAGGGCGGTGCGGAAATCGCCCACCAGAGAGCAGCAGATGCAGCCGGCGTTCAGCTCGTTGATCTGGATGCCGCTTTCCTTCAGAAAGCCGCCGTCAATGCCGATCTCGCCGAACTCGTTCTCGATCAGCACCACCTGCTGGCCGGCAAAGGCCTCTTTGATGAGCTTTTTGATCAGGGTAGTTTTACCGGCACCAAGGAAGCCGGAGAAAATATCGATTTTGGTCATGATTCAATTGCCTCTTTCTTTGAATAGCACACAGAGCCGCAGAGTGCTGGCTCAAAAATCTTACACTCCTATTATAACAAGGCTGTCAATGGGAAAACCGCCTTTTTCAAGAAAAAATTGTAACTTTTTTTGCAAGAAAGTTGCGTTTTCAAGAAAAAAGAAGAAAACAACTCCTTCAGTCACGGCTGTTGCCGTGCCAGCTCCCTCAGAGAGGGAGCCTTTGGCAGTACGGAAAAGCTTCCGGTTTCGCCAGTGGCCCCATCTCTGAGGGGGCTGGCATCGCGCAGCGATGACTGGGGGAGTTCCCCCTGCATTGCAATCTTTTTCCCGGAATGATACAATAAGGCCAAACAGAAATGCACCGCTGCCGGGCTTTCCGGTGAGAGAAAAGGAAGCAAATCATATGAGCATGAATACCGTACCCGAGCGCCTTGCCGCGCTGCGTGCCGCCATGGCTGCAAACGGCGTGGCCGTTTATCTGATCCCTGTGGGTGATCCCCACGCCAGCGAATACCTGCCCTGCCATTACACCAGCCTGACCTGGTTCTCCGGGTTCCACGGCGAGAACTCCAACTTCGTGGTCACCCGCACCGAGAGCGCCCTGTGGGCCGACGGCCGTTATTTTGTGCAGGCCGAGAAGGAAATTGCGGGTACCGAGATCAAGCTGCAGCGCATGGGGGAACCCGGCGTGCCCACCGTGGAGGAATACTGCGCAAATGCCCTGAATGAGGGCGAAGCACTGGGCCTGTGCGGCCTGACCGCCAGCACGGCCCTCGTGAACGACCTGAAAAAGGCACTGGAAAAGAAGGGCGCTTCCATCAAGACCCTGAACCTTGAGGACGAGCTGTGGACAGAGGGCCGCCCTGCCCTGCCGGATACCCCAGCGTGGATCCTGCCGAAGGAATATGCGGGCTTCTCCCCGGCGGAAAAGCTGGATCAGCTGCGCAGCAAGCTCAAGGAGCTGGGCTGCACCGCTCAGTTTGTGGGCAAGCTGGATAATCTGGCATGGCTTTTGAACCTGCGCGCCATGGACATTGAGTGCACTTCCTATGCCATGGCCTACTGCTATGTGACCCCCAGCCGCGCGGTACTCTTCATCAACACGGCCCGCGTCACCCCGGAGGCAAAGGCAGAGCTGGAAGCCAACGGCATCACGCTGGCGGAGTACGACGATGTGCTGAAGTTCCTCGCTGCTGAGACGGAACCCCAGACCGTGCTGGCCGAGTGCGGCCACGGTGAACTACGCCGTGTATCAGGTGCTGGAGCAGAACCCTGCCCTCACCGTGAAGGACGGCACCGACCCGCTGCTGATGATGAAGGGCGTGAAGAACGAAACGGAGCTTGCCCACACAAAGCAGGCCCATATCCGGGACGCTGTGGCCATGGTGCGGTTCCAGATCGAGCTGGAAAGCCGCCTTGCTGCCGGTGAGACCCTGACCGAGCTGACGGTGGATGAAATTCTGCACAAGTACCGCAGTGCGGACGATAAATTCCTTGTGGAAAGCTTTGGCACCATTGCGGCCTACGGCGGCAACGCAGCCATGATGCACTACCACGCCACCCCGGAAGATCACGCTGTGCTGGAAAAGAAGGGCTTTCTGCTGGTGGACAGCGGTGCCACCTACATGGACGGCACCACCGACATCACCCGCACCTACCCGCTTGGCCCGCTGACCGAGGACGAAAAGCGCTTCTACACATGGACTCTGCAGAGCCACATCGACCTTGCCAGAGCCGTCTGGCTGGATTACTGTGGCGGCACCTCATCAACTACCGCACGCCGGGGAGCGGTACGAGCTGTACCTCATCGAGCTGCCGTCCACGGCAGCCGCCGCGTCGCTGCGGGCGGCGGCTGCACTCCGCAGCCGGGGGCGGCGCAGCCGCGCTGGCCGCTGGCCTGGCCCACACGCCCGCCCACGCCTACAGCGCCTACCGGGTGGACGCCATGCAGTATTTGCTGCTGCCCTGTCCCGCCCGAGCAGCTGATGCCCTGCTGGCCCGGGCCACCGAGCCGGAGTACGGCCCGGCCATCCCGGTGGCCACGGCGTCGGGGGCCTGCGGGTGCTGCCCTTTCGCGGACATCGAGTACCTCGAGTGTACCCACCATGTGGTGCATTTCCACCTCGCCAGCGGCGAGGATGTGCCCTCCCTCTCGGTCCGGGTCCCCTTCGCGCAGGTGGCCCAGCCGCTGCTGGCGGACGAGCGCTTCGTCCAGCTCCACCGCTCCTATGTGGTCAATCTGGCGGCAGTCTCCCAGCTGGCAGCGAGCGAGTTCTGGAAGAGCGGCGCGCGGGTGCCTGTGCCGCGCGGACGGGAGCCTGCGGCCCGGACGGCGCTGCGGGATTATCTGGAAAAGCAGTTCCGATAAAGCAATGGGGAGGCCCGGAAGAGCCTCCCCACTGCTTTTTCATGTTGCTGTTTTGTCCAGTCCAGCTGCGTCCAATCCGTTATGTACTGGTCTGCGAGCCGCTGCAATTCCGGCTTGTCGGCGGCGCTGCACGCATCCTCGATGTCGATGAGGTAGAAGCCGCACTGCTTTGCGGTGCGGGAGGCGTAGACGGCGTCTTCACAGACGACGGCGTCGGCGGGGTTCGCTGCCGCCCAGACGGCCCAGCACCTCATGGAACACGGCGGGGTGGGCCTTTGCTCTTCGCGCCCTGTGCGGTGTAGAAGAACTCGAAATAGTCTGCGATGCCCAGCCGGGTGAGCACCTCTTCGCACTGCTCTGCCCAGGTGTTGGAGCAGATGCACATCCGCCGCCCTCGGCTTTCAGCCGGGCCAGCACCATTGTTTGCGGTGCATCTGTGGTCCTCCTGAATCGTTCTGGCAAAGTGAGTTTATTATAGCATATTTTTTGTTACAAAAACAGAGAGAAATCTCCCGGGAAATATGCTATAATCTAGGCAAAACCGGAACGCATCAAAGGAGGCGGCAGATATGGCGCAGAACAACACCCCCATAAGGGCGCTGGTGCTGGCAGGCGGCGGTGCACGCGGCAGCTATCAGGTGGGCGTCTGGCGGGCGCTCACCGAGCTGGGCTGGCGGCCCGGGATTATCACGGGCACCAGTGTGGGCAGCCTCAACGGTGCGATGTTTGCGCTGGACCTCTATGAGACGGCCCGGGATATGTGGCTGACCATCCGCAGCCAGGATGTGATGGAGCTGCCCGCCGAGGATGCGCCGACCTTTCGAACTCCTGCACGCATTTCTCAAAGGACGCCGTGACGGCAGGGCGGCATGGACGTCACCCCGCTGGAAGAGATCGTGGAGCGGGTGCTGGACGAGGACGCCCTCCGCCGCAGCCCCATCCGGCTGGGTCTGGTCACGGTGGAGCAGCGGGGCCTCAAGGCCCGGGAGCTGGCGCTGGACGACATCCCCCCGAGGGCAAGGTGAAAGACTACCTGCTGGCCTCGGCGGCCTGCTTCCCCGCCCTGCGGGCCCACAGCATCGACGGCGTTTCCTATCTGGACGGCGGCTACCGGGACAATATGCCCACGGCGCTGGCCCAGAAGATGGGGCGGAAGAGCTGGTCTGCGTGGACCTTGAGGGCGTGGGCATCACCCGCCCCAACCTCACCGGTCTGCCCACGACCATGGTGCGCAGCTACTGGGAGCTGGGCGATATCCTTCACTTTGACCCGGCCACCGCCAGACGGAACATCGAACTGGGTTATTACGACACCCTGCGCGCCTTCGGCCGGGTCCGGGGCTGTGCCTATGCGGTGGACAACGGTCCGGACAGCAGCGCCGATGCCGAAGCGTTCCGGGCAGCCTTTGACGCGGTGCAGAAGGCCGTGCGGGAGAAGTACCCTGTCACCCTGACGGCAGACCTGCCCTGCTGCTGGCCAACCTCAAGGACGCTCAGCTTGCCCCGCTGGAAGCCGCCGCCGAGGATGTGGGCGTGGACCCGAGCAGGCCATCCTTTAGTTCCAGAGCATGATGCTGGACGACGAAGGCATGATGAACGAGGTGCGCTTCTGCATCAATGCAGGCATCAGCGCCGCTGCCGCCATGGATAAGGTGGGCCAGCGTTACGCCGACCAGCTGGCCAACATGAAGGATAACCCCTACATGCAGCTGCGCAGCGTGGACATTCTGGACGCCACCCGCCGGGTGATCAACATCCTGACCAACCGGCCCCGCATGTGGCTGGCACTGGACCATCCGGTGATCCTTGCCGCCGACCGCCTGATGCCCACCGACCTGTTCAGTGTGCCCTCCGGCATGATCCTGGGCGTCGTCACCACCGAGGGCAGCGGCCAGAGCCATGCCGCCATCATTGCGCGGGCCATGAACATCCCCGGCATCGTGCAGGTGGGCAAGAGATTTCCTGGACGACTGCGACGGCCGCACGGTCATTCTGGACGCAACCAAGGGCAACTGCATCCTTGACCCGGACGCGATGGCCCGCCAGCAGGCAGAAGCCCGCATCTGTGAGCTGCAGCGTGAAAACGAAGAAATGCGGGTGCTGGGCCGCCAGCCCGGCTACACCCGGGACGGCGCAGCCTTTGAGCTGCTGGCCAACTGCTTCGGCCCGGAGGATATCGACACCGCCATGCAGTCCGGTGCAAAGGGCGTGGGGCTGCTGCGCAGCGGCTACATGATGCTGCCCGGGCGTATTCTGGACGAGCAGGAGCAGTTCTACTTCTATTCTTCCTGCCTTGCAGCGGCACAGGGCTGCCCTGTGACCGTGCGCACCTTCGATTTTGGTGCCGACCGCACCATGGCGGACGCCTATCAGGGCGTGCAGTCCTCCAAGCTGGGCCTGCGGGGCATCCGCAACAGCCTGCGCCAGCCCCGCCAGTTCGAGACCCAGATCTGTGCTTTGCTGCGCGCCGCCCACCGGGGCCCGCTGCGGGTGATGTTCCCCATGGTGACCGAGGTGGAGGACTGGGACGCCGCCATGAGCATCGTGGAGCACTGCCGCCAGAGCCTGCGGGAGCGGGGCGTGCCCTTTAACGAAAAAGACCCCCTTCGGCGTCATGCTCAGCGTGCCGTCGGCCTGCCTGACCGCGGAGGAATTCGTGGCCCACGGGTGCGATTTTCTGGTCATCGGCACGACCTCGTCCTTCCGGCTGTCGATGATGCCGCTGGCGATGAAGACGGCGTCGTCGGCCATCAGGCCGGGGACGGCGGGGGCCAGCGACATGATGGCGTTGGCCACGATGTTGGCTGTGATGATGTCGTACTTGCCGCTGGCCTTGTCGGACAGATCGCCCACGAGGACGGTCAGCTTATCGGCTACGCCGTTGAGGGCGGCGTTCTCGCCGGCGGTGCGGACGGCCACGGGGTCGATGTCCACGCCCTCAGCCACGGCTGCGCCCAGCTTGAGGGCTGCGATGGCGAGGATGCCGCTGCCGGTGCCGATGTCCAGCACCCGCTCGCCGCCCTTGACCCGCTCGTCCAGCACTTCGAGGCAGAGGTTGGTGGTCTCATGGCCGCCGGTGCCGAAAGCAAGGCCCGGGTCGAGGATGAGCTTGACGCGGTCGGTGTCGTAGTCCTGCCAGGACGGCACGATGGCGAGGCGCTGGCCCACGTCCATCGGGTGGTAGTACTTGCGCCAGCCGTTCTGCCAGTCCTCCTGCTCCACGCCCTCGGTCTCGGAGGTGTAGGGGATGCCTGCGGCCTCCATCCGGGCCGCGATGAGGGCCAGCGTCTCCACCGGCGAAGCGCCCGGCTCGAGGTACATGTGGATGATGACGGTGTCCCGGGGCTTGTCAAGCAGCTCCTGCTCGATGAGGTCCACGTGGGCGATCTGCTCCACCTGTTCCTCGATGTCGCTGTAGTCTTCGATATAAATGCCGCCCTCCGCGATCATGGTGGCCACGGCCTCGGCGGCCTCGGCGTCGGCTTTGGATACGGTCAGGCGAATAACGCAAGTATTATCACAACCATAAGAACGGCGGGGCCGAGACGCCCAGCATGAGTTCTGCCGAGAGCGAGGCACTGGCCTCCGGCATCCTGAAAGCCCTCGGCGGCAAGAATAATATCGTCAAGGTGGACTACTGCGCCACCCGCCTCCGCTTTGAGGTACACAGCTACGCCTCCGTGGACGAGGCCGCTGCCAAGGCCGCAGGCGCAGAGGGCGTCATCCGCCCGGCCAAGAACGCCTGCCAGGTGGTCATCAAGGGCGATGTGCAGGCTGTGTACGATGCCCTGCGCAAGCAGCAACTAAGAAGCCGTTTTCTCACGCAAACAGCTTCTCGAACACCGCCGGGAACGGGCCGCTGCGCCCGGCCCGGCGGTATTTTTATCGGAAAGGAATTTTGATATGAAGCCCCAGACCTTTACGTGGAAGAAACTCGCCGCCGACGAGTTGACGCGGGTGTATCTGGACGAGATGCACCGCGATTTCCCGCCCAGCGAGCTGAAACCCCTGAGCATGATTCTCAACAGCGAAGCCGTCGGCATGGCCCACACCTGGGGCGTGTTTGACGGGGAGACGCTGGTGTCCTACCTGCTGATGGTGCGGCCTATGGGCTGTGAAGTGAGCCAGCTGGACTATTTCTCCGTCCTGCCCGCCTACCGCAGCACCGGCATTGGCGCACGTCTGCTGGCCGCTCTGCCCGCCCACGAGGAGGGCGCAAAGGCCATCCTCATCGAGGCCGAGTGTCCCGAGAAGGCCGACGACGAGGCCATGGCCGCCCGGCGTCTGGGCTTTTATGCCCGCTGCGGGGCCGTTGACACCGGCTGGACGGAGCGTCTTTTCGACGCATGGTTCCGGGTGCTGGTCCTGCCCGCCGAGGGGGAGACACTGGATGCAGAGACGGCCAACAAAGAGCTGGCCGACTGCTACAGCCGGGTGATGGGCGCGGACAAGTGGCGCAGATATGTCCAGCTCTACCGCCCGGACGGCACGGAAGAGAAATTCTGATTCGATCATAGGGTCTGGAAGGCTGCTTTACGTTCTGTGAAGCAGCCTTTTTTGCACCCCTCAGCGGGCGGGATGCACAAACGAAGGTGCGGATTTTTGACAGTTTGACCGGGAATGTAAAATCAAGTGTCCTGTTTTCCACACCGGCTTTACCAGAAGATGACAGCAGCGCAAAAACACCGCACAAAGCTTTACCTGCATTTTGCGCCGCCATGGTCGCAGCTGGATGGGCGGTGCGCTACAATAAAGGCGTCCCAAGAGAGACACAACAAGGAAAAGGAAAACAGCCCGCCAGAACAAAAGGGCCGGCCCAGTTGAAGGAGATATTATCATGAAAAAAAAGATCACTCGTCGTTCGTTCCTGTCCGTCTGCGGCGCTGCTGCCGCTGCTGCTGCCCTGACCGCCTGCGGCGGTGCAGCTTCTTCCACTGCTGCCTCTTCTGCCGCCGCATCCAGCACCGCAGCTTCCGCTTCTTCTACGGCTGCGCTGTCCGGCAATGTCGCCACCGGCGGTTCCACCTCTATGAAGAACGTCATCGCCGCCCTGACCGAGGGCTTCGCTGAGCTCGAGCCGGATGTCACCATCAGCTATGACCCCACCGGTTCCGGCGCAGGCATCACCGGCGCTGCCGATAAGACTCTGGACATCGGCCTTTCTTCCCGCGCCCTGAAGGCTGAGGAGACCGGCGTCACCGGCACCATCATAGCTCTGGACGGCATCGCCATCATCGTCAACAAGGACAGCAAGGTCGAGGACCTGACCGTTGACCAGCTCAAGCAGATGTTCACCGGCGAGATCACCAACTGGTCCGAGGTCGGCGGCGACGACGGTGAGATCGTTCTGGTGGGCCGCGAGGCTGGCTCCGGCACCCGCGATGGCTTCGAGAGCATCGTGGACGTCAAGGATTCCTGCAAGTATGCGCAGGAGCTGACGGCTACCGGCGCTGTCATCAGCGCTGTGGAGGCCAACCCGCTGGCCATCGGCTATGCTTCCCTGTCTGCCATCGGCGACACCGTCAAGGCTGTGACCGTCGGCGGTGTGGAGTGCAGCGAGGAGACCGTCAAGGACGGCAGCTATGAGGTGCAGCGTCCCTTCGTGTTCGTCACCAACGACTCCGTCACCCTCTCCGCTCAGGCTCAGGCGTTCTTCGACTTTGCTACCAGCACCGACGCTGCCGACCTCATCCGCACCGCGGGCGCTGTGCCGGTGAACGAGTAACTTTGTGAGGAATCCCTCAGGTGTTTTTATGAAAAAATTCGAGCTGCCCCGCACCCCGGCCCAATGGCTGGAAGCTGTCATGAACGCCATCTTCTTTCTCTGCGGCATCCTTGCTGTGGGCTGCGTGGCTGTCATTACTATCTATATGTTCCTGTCGGGCCTGCCCGCTATCGGAAAGATCGGCCCGCTGAAGTTCCTCTTCGGCACTGAGTGGGCCTCCACGGCGTCCGAGCCGAAGTACGGCATCCTGCCCTTTGTGCTTTCGAGTATTTATGGCACCCTGGGCGCGTCCCTCATCGGCGTGCCGGTGGGCCTGCTGACAGCAGTGTTCCTCTCGAAAGCGGCAGCTCCCGGCGTGCGCAATGTGGTCGTCACGGCGGTGGAGCTGCTGAGCGGCATCCCCAGCGTGGTGTTCGGCCTGCTGGGCATGCAGGTGCTGGTGCCTGCGGTGGCGAAGGTGTTTGGCAAGGCGTCGGGCGCCTGCCTGCTGTCGGCCATCGTGGTGCTGTCCATCATGATACTGCCCAGCATCGTGTCCGTGTCGGTGACGGCCCTCAACGCCGTGCCGCCCGAGTATGAGCAGGGCAGTCTGGCACTGGGTGCGACCGATACGGAAACGTGGTTCAAGATCAGCATCCCGGCGGCCAGGAGCGGCATTGCAGCCGGTATCGTTCTGGGCATTGGCCGCGCCATCGGCGAGGCAATGGCGGTCAAGATGGTGGCAGGTAACAGTCCCAATATGCCGGACAGCCTCTTCCGCAGCGTCACCTTCCTGACCACGGCCATCGCCAAGGAGATGAGCTACGCCAGCGGCCTGCAGAAGCAGGCGCTGTTCAGCATCGCGCTGGTGCTGTTCGTCTTCATCATGGTCATCAATGTGCTGCTCAACGCTGTGCTGAAGGGAGGAAACAAGGATGAAAAGTGACTTCTCCCTCTCCCGCCGCGCGTGGAACGTCATCATGACCGCGCTGGTCTGGGCGGCGGCAGTGCTGGTCATCGCCCTCACGGTGGGCGTCATCGGGCTGGTGCTGGTGCGGGGCATCCCCAACGTCAGCTGGGAATTCCTTTCCACCACCGCCAGCGTCCTCAAAGGCACGGACGGCATCCTGCCCGCTATCCTCAACACGTTATATGTCATCCTGCTCACCCTGCTCATCGTCCTTCCGCTGGGCGTGGGCGCGGCAGTTTACCTCACGGAGTACGCCTCCAACCGGAAGCTCATTGAGGTCATCGAGTTCACGAATGAGACGCTGGCGGGCATCCCCAGCATCATCTACGGACTCGTGGGTATGCTGGTCTTCGCTCAGACCATGGGCTTCAAGACCTGCCTGCTCTCCGGCAGCCTGACGCTGGTGGTCATGAACCTGCCCACCATCATCCGTACCACGCAGGAGTCCCTCAAAACGGTGCCGCAGGGCTACCGGGAGGGCGCTCTGGGCCTCGGCGCGGGCAAGTGGCACATCATCCGCACCATCGTGCTGCCCTGCAGCATCGACGGCATCGTCACCGGCTGCATCCTGGCCGTGGGCCGTATCGTGGGTGAGAGCGCGGCCCTGCTCTTCACCGCCGGCGCGGCGGAAGTCATTGCGGGCAGCATCGCCAAGGCTTACACATCCAACGGCGCGACCCTCTCCGTCCTGCTCTATCTGCGGGCCTTCGAGGACGGCGACTTCGCCTCCGCCTGGGGCATCGGCGCAGTGCTGCTGGTCCTGGTGCTTCTCATCGACCTCGCAGCCCGTCTGGCAAAAACAAAGCTCAAACAGAAACAGTAAGGGGTATTTTATGGATAACAATATGCCGGTCATCTCGGCAAAAAATCTGAACCTCTGGTACGGCGACTTCAAGGCCCTCAAGGGCATCTCGCTGGATGTGGGCGAACAGGAGATCACTGCCCTCATCGGCCCCTCGGGCTGCGGCAAATCCACCTTTCTCAAGACCCTGAACCGGATGAACGACCTTGTGCCGAACGTCCGCATCGAGGGCGACGTCCGGCTCCGGGGTGAGGATATTTTCTCAAAGGAGATGCAGCTGACCGACCTGCGCCGCCGCGTGGGCATGGTCTTCCAGAAGGCGAACCCCTTCCCCATGAGCATCTACGACAATATTACTTACGGCCCCAAGCTCCACGGCGTCCGCAATAAGGCGGAGCTGGATGAGCTGGTGGAAAGCTCCCTGCGGGGTGCGGCCCTGTGGGATGAGGTGAAGGATCGCCTGAAAAAGAGCGCGTTGGGCCTCTCCGGCGGCCAGCAGCAGCGCCTGTGCATCGCCCGGGCTCTGGCTGTCAAACCCGAAGTTCTGCTGATGGACGAGCCCACCAGCGCCCTCGACCCCGGCTCAACCATGAAGGTGGAAGAGCTGATGAGCGCGCTGAAAAAGAACTACACGGTGGTCATCGTCACCCACAACATGCAGCAGGCGGCCCGTATCAGTGACCGCACGGCCTTCTTCCTGCTGGGTGAGCTGGTGGAGTGCGGCCCCACGAGCGAGATCTTCAGCACCCCGAAGGATAAGCGCACCGAGGACTACATCTCGGGCCGCTTCGGTTAAAAAAGGAGGGTTTGCGATATGAGCACGCACACAGTACGAAGCCGACCTCGCGGCCCTGAAGGGTTCGCTGACCAAGATGGGCCAGCTCTCTGCCGACGCGGTGGAAGATGCGCTGGAAGCCCTCTGCACGGCGGATGCCGAGGAAGCAAAAGGCATCATCAAGGGCGACACCGAGGTCAATCGGATGGAGCGGGACATCGAGCACCGCTGCATGACCCTGCTGCTGCGTCAGCAGCCGGTGGCAAGTGATCTGCGCTTTATCTCTGCTGCCATGAAGGTGGTGACAGACGTGGAGCGCATCGGGGACCACGCCGCCGACATCGCGGAGATCGTCCCCCATCTGGCCGGCGTCCGCAAGGCGGGAGACCCCGCCGTGAGCAGGAGCATTGAGATGGGCCGCAAAGCCCACAAGATGCTGCAGGACGCCATGAGCGCCTTTGCGGCAGAAGATGAGGCGGCGGCAAAAGCCGTCATCGACGCCGACGACGCCGTGGACTACGACTTCAACACCATCAAGCGGATGCTGGCGGCGGAGATCGCCGCCGACCCCGGCAAAGTGGACGCCGCGCTGGATGTGCTGATGGTCATCAAGTACCTCGAGCGCATCGGCGACCACGCCGTGAACATCGCCGAGTGGGTGGAGTTCCTGCGCACGGGCCGGTATCACCACGAGAAGATGTTCTGAGTTCTGTTTTCCTCTTCTTCTTTTTCCTGAAAAGCTGCTGCCCGAGGCGGGCGGCAGCTTTTGCTTTGTCGAGACCCCGTCTGAAAAAAATTTTGGAGTTTTTTCTTGTCTTATGCAATTTCCGGCCCGGATGCGCCGTATTATAGGCAGAAGCCTCCCAACAGAGGGACGCTTATGAGACCTGAGCGCGGCCCGGCTCCGACAGCCCCCCTGTCCCCGGCTGCGCCGCAACGGAGGATACCTATGAGCATCAAGAAATTCCCGCTGGAAGCCTACGGCGCGGCCGTC
>VOFC01007116.1_pt1 | contig 45718 bp, 72 predicted proteins | sample 5384161 | NCBI WGS metagenome assembly VOFC01 (sample SAMN12384722, study PRJNA508395) | human gut metagenome | isolation source: healthy gut B | host: Homo sapiens | reverse complement strand
ATATCGTTATAAGGTGCTTTTTGAACCTCGAAAAGCAAAAGTGGCATTTGCCGGTGTAAGTGATAAAAATGTGAAAAAGTCATGATACCGAAAACAGTAAAAGCTCGACGGGATCACGTATCAGGGAACGGAGATCGGTGCTAATGCATTGAAGGGGCAAGAAAAAAAGCTGAAAACAGTTTCCGTAGGGGAAAATGTAACAAAGATCGGTAAGAATGCTTTTGCAGGCTGCAGTAAACTGGTCAATATCGTAGTCAAGAGCAAAAAGCTGAAAAGCGCGGGGAAGAACAGCCTGCAGGAATTTCCGCAAAAGCAGTGATCTATGTGCCTTCCTCTAAATTAAAGAAGTACAGAACTCTTCTGCAGAAAAAAGGACAGAAGAAATCTGTAAAAATAAAGAAATAGAATGATTTCTCCCATCGGTTCATATGTTGTATAGAGGAAACAGAGACAGGAACCGGTTATATGAAACAATGTAAAAAAAATCTGGAACGCCTGCTCGGAACGGTAGCAGCAGTGATGCTTTGTATCAGCAGTCTGCTGCAGGTTCCGGTCATGGCGGATGAATTAAAGGTATATGCCCGTGCGGCGCTTCTGATGGATGCGTCGAATGGGCGTATTTTATATGAAGAAAACGGTTATGAAAAGCTGCCGATGGCTTCCACCACAAAGATCATGACCTGCATTCTGGCACTGGAATATATAAAAGAGCATGAAACGACAGTCTGGGAAGAACCGGTGGAAGTATCGGGGCATGCAGCTTCCATGCCCAAAGTAAAGCTTGGCGTGCAGAAGGGGGATAAGTTCCTTCTGGAGGATCTGTTATATTCCCTGATGTTGGAATCACATAATGACACGGCGGTGGCGATCGCGGAATATATAGATGGCAGTGTGCCTGCCTTTGCGCAGCGGATGAATGAGAAGGCACGTTCACTCGGTTGTCGGGACACCAATTTTATCACACCGAACGGACTGGATGCGGAGGCAGATGGAAAAACACACGAAACTACAGCGGCGGATCTTGCAAGGATTGCTGCGTATGCGCTGAAAAATGAGGATTTTCGCAAGATCATCGGAACAAGATCCTATACATTTCCTGAGCTTTCCGGACGCAGAACCTTTCAGGTGTACAATAAAGACCGTTTCCTGGATCTGATGGATGGGGCGATCGGGATTAAAACAGGATTTACGGGAAAGGCGGGTTATTGTTTTGTCGGTGCACTGGAAAGGGACAAAAAAGACATTTGTTTCCGTTGTACTGGGCAGCGGATGGCCGCCTCACAAAAACTGGAAATGGGAAGATACGAAGACGCTGATGGAATATGGACTTTCCAAGTATACAGAGAAGTGTATTCTGCAGCCTTACACCTACCGGCCGCTTCCTGTGGAGGAAGGCATTTCGGCGCAGGCGGCGATCCGGCTGGAGAGCGGGGACAGAGAAAAAAGAACTGACGATGCTCCTTTCTGCGGAGGATATTGTAAAAAGTAACCAGGCAGTATCCGCAGAAACTGAAAGCACCGGTGGCGGAAGGAACCTGCATCGGGTATGAAAAATATTTTTGTAAACGGACAGTTGTGGCGCAGTTACAAAATCTTAACTGCAGAATCTGTAGATTTACGTACTTATTCCTATTGTCTGCAACAAATTTTTATGTTATACTTCTAAACGAATGTGACCGGGAGAACTCTGCCCGTGCACAGAAAGAAGTTACTTTTTAATTAATATAAAATGGAGGGCTGAAAAATGAGCAATACTTCACAAGCGAGTCAAAGAATTACAGCTTTACTCGACGAAAACAGTTTCGTTGAAATCGGCGCGAAGGTAACTGCCAGAGCTACAGATTTTAACATGAAACCAACAGAAACTCCTTCTGACGGTGTTGTAACCGGCTATGGAGTAATTGATGGCAGTCTTGTGTATGTTTACAGCCAGGATGCATCCGTTATGAACGGTACAGTTGGCGAAATGCATGCAAAGAAGATTGCAAACCTTTATGATCTGGCAATGAAGACAGGAGCACCTGTAATCGGTCTTATCGATTCAGCAGGACTTAGACTTCAGGAAGCTACAGATGCATTAAATGCGTTTGGCGAAATTTACATGAAGCAGACGCTGGCATCCGGCGTGATTCCGCAGATCACAGCAGTTTTCGGTAACTGCGGCGGTGGACTTGCCCTGATTCCTGCATTAACGGATTTTACATTTATGGAAGGCAAAAAAGCGAAACTGTTTGTGAACTCACCAAACGCACTTGCAGGCAATAATGTTGACAAATGCGATACAGCAGCAGCAGATTTCCAGAGCGAGAAGGCCGGTCTTGTAGATGTTGTGGCTGATGAAGCAGACATCCTTGCACAGATCAGACAGCTTGTATCTATGCTTCCTGCAAACAATGAAGATGAAGCGTTTGAAGAAGAATGTGCAGATGATCTGAACAGAGTTCTGCTGAGCTTGCTAACTGCACAGGTGACACAAGCATCGCATTATCTACGATCGCAGATGATAATGTATTCTTTGAAGTAAAAAAAGCATATGCAAAAAGAAATGGTAACAGGCTTTGTCCGCCTGAACGGACAGACAGTCGGCTGTGTCGCAAACAGAAGCGAAGTTTACGGCGAAGACGGAGAAAAGACAGAAACATTCGATTCCGTACTGACTCCTGCAGGCTGTGAAAAAGCTACAGAGTTCATCACATTCTGTGATGCATTCAATATCCCTGTTCTTTCTCTTACAAATGTAACAGGCTATGCAGCATGTGAATGCTGTGAAAAGAAGATTGCAAAAGCAGTTGCCAAGCTTACATATGCATTTGCAAACGCTACTGTTCCGAAGGTAAATGTTGTGATCGACAAAGCATTCGGTACCGCAGCAGTTGCAATGAATTCCAAAGCAATCGGTGCTGATCTGACAATCGCATGGGAAAATGCAGAGATCGGTGCAATGAATGCAAAAGATGCAGCTATGATCATGTATGACGGACAGGGTGCTGATGTGATCAATGAAAAAGCTGCTGAATATGCTGCTCTGCAGACAAGTGCAGAAGGTAGCAGCTAAGAGAGGATATGTAGATCAGATCATCAGCGCTGCTGATACACGTAAGTATGTGATCGGTGCATTTGAAATGCTGTTCTCAAAAAGGGAAGACCGCCCGGCTAAAAAACACGGTACAGTTTAAGAAAGGATGTACTTAATATGAAAAAAAGACTATTAGTATTAGGTATGATCGCCTGCCTTTTTGGACTGACAGCATGTGGCAATAATGAATCAGCTCAGGTTCTGACAGAGGAAGAAGAGGCTGCAGCACAGGTAGCGGATTCTTATATCAGCCAGATCGCACAGATTGAAGCAGATGGCACAGCAGATCAGTATATCGCGTATGATGAAAGCCTGGGGTGTATTCTCAAGCTGGGAAAGCGGTATGGAAGATTTAGGCGGTTATGTCGAGACGACAGGTCATGATGTTGATTTAAGTGACAACAAGGAAGTCGTTGTTAATGTTGACATTACAGGTTCGGCACTGGATCCGAAAGGTCAGCCGAGAACAGCTACAGTTGAAGTGATCTATACAGCAAAAGATTATATAACTGAGCAGTGCTTTCCGTCAATGTCAATTATACTTTCGGTGAATTGATGAAGAATGCGGCACTGAATACTGTACTTGGTATGGGTACTGTATTTGTGATCCTGATCCTGATCAGCCTGATCATTTCATGTTTCAGCCTTATTCCGAAGATCGAGGCAGCTTTCAAGAAGAAAGAGCCTGCTAAGGAAGAAAAGAAGGATGTTGTAGATCAGATCATCGAAAAGGAAGAGCTTAGCTGATGACAGTGAACTGGTTGCAGTTATCTCAGCAGCGATCGCAGCTTATGAAGCTGATAATGGCAGTGCATCATCTGACGGATTCGTTGTTAGAAGATATCCGTAAGGTAAATAAAAGCAAATGGCAGAACGCCTAATTAACAGGAGGAAATTAAAATGAAAAATTATACAATTACCGTAAATGGCAGCGTATATGATGTAGTAGTAGAAGAAGGCGCATCTACCGGAGCAGCTCCGGTAGCAAAAAGCAGCTCCTACAGGCAGCACCAAAGGCAGCTCCGAAAGCAGCAGCTCCGGCAGGTGGTGCAGGATCCGTTAAGATCGAAGCAGGTGCAGCAGGTAAAGTATTCAAGATCGAAGCAAGCGTAGGACAGGCTGTTAAAGCTGGTGACGCTGTAGTTATCGTAGAAGCTATGAAGATGGAAATCCCTGTAGTAGCACCTCAGGATGGTACTGTAGCAAGTATCGATGTTGCAGTTGGTGACGCTATAGAAGCAGGCGCTGTCCTTTGCAACATTAAACTAGAAAAAGTCTTTACATGGTCAATACAAATTAACAGGAGGAGGTTAAAAATGGAATATATAACGACAACATTGAACAATCTGGTACATCAGACGGCTTCCTTCAATCTTATTTGGGAAAACTACCTTATGATTGTAGGGGCTTGTGAATTTCAATATCTGGCTATCGCAAAAGGGTTTGAACCACTTCTTTTGACTCCGATAGCATTCGGTATGCTGCTGGTTAATATCTATCCGGATATCATGCTCAGCATTGAAGATTCCGCAAACGGAACCGGTGGTTTACTGTATTATTTCTACCTTTTGGATGAATGGGCAATTCTGCCATCCCTGATCTTCATGGGTGTTGGTGCCATGACAGACTTTGGTCCTCTGATTGCAAATCCTAAGAGCTTTTTACTGGGAGCAGCTGCACAGTTTGGTATCTTCGCAGCATACTTCGGTGCAATCTGCACTGGGCTTCAACGACAAGGCAGCTGCAGCCATTTCCATCATCGGTGGTGCTGACGGTCCTACATCCATCTTCCTTGCTGGTAAGCTGGGACAGACGGCAATCCTAGGACCTATCGCCGTGGCCGCATACTCCTATATGTCACTGGTTCCGATTATCCAGCCGCCGATCATGAAGCTGCTGACAACAGAGAAGGAACGTAAGATCAAGATGGGTCAGCTTCGTCCGGTATCCAAGCTGGAGAAGATCCTGTTCCCCATCGTTGTTACCATCGTTGTATGTCTGCTGCTTCCCACCACAGCTCCTTTGGTAGGTCTGCTGATGTGGTAACTTATTCCGTGAATCAGGTGTTGTTCGTCAGCTGACTGATACAGCAAGTAATGCTCTGATGTACATCGTAGTTATTCTGCTGGGTACTTCCGTAGGAGCTACCACAAGTGCAGAAGCATTCCTGAATCTGGATACATTAAAGATCGTAGCACTCTGGGTCTGATCGCTTTCATGTTTGGTACCGCCGCCGGTGTTCTATTTGGTAAGCTCATGTGTATTGCACACATGGTAAGGTTAATCCACTGATTGGTTCAGCAGGAGTATCCGCCGTACCTATGGCAGCCCGTGTATCACAGAAGGTTGGATCTGAAGCAGACCCGACAAACTTCCTTCTGATGCATGCTATGGGTCCTAACGTAGCAGGCGTTATCGGTACTGCCGTTGCAGCCGGTACATTCATGGCTGTATTCGGTGCGGTGTATTTTGGCGTAGGAATTTAAGGAAAATATAATAATGTTTAGGGAGGAAATTCGTAAAATGGCAGAAAAAAAAAAACCGATTAAGATTACGGAAACTGTTTTACGTGATGCACATCAGTCTCTGATCGCTACCAGAATGCCGACCGAATTCATGCTTCCTATCGTAGATAAGATGGATAAAGTTGGTTATCATTCAATCGAGTGCTGGGGCGGTGCTACCTTCGATGCATCCCTTCGTTTCTTAAAGGAAGATCCATGGGAAAGACTTCGCAAATTACGTGACGGCTTTAAAAACACCAAATTACAGATGCTCTTCAGAGGGCAGAATATCCTTGGATACAGACCATATGCTGATGACGTTGTAGAATATTTCGTACAGAAATCCGCAGCAAACGGAATCGACATCATTCGTATTTTCGACTGTCTCAAATGATATGCGTAACCTTCAGACAGCTGTAAAGGCTGCAAACAAAGAAAAAGGAGGTGCACAGGTTGCATTTTCTTATACACTTAGGTGATGCTTATACACTGGATTACTGGACCAGAAATGGCTAAGAAGATCGAAGAGATGGGTGCAGATTCCATCTGTATCAAGGATATGGCAGGTCTTTAGTTCTTACACCGTATAAGGCAACAGAGCTGATCAGGCTTATAAAAGGAAGGTTCAAAGCTTCCGATCCAGCTTCATACACATTACACATCAGGTGTAGCAGCTATGACATATCTTAAAGGCTGTTGAAGCAGGATGTGATATTATTGATACAGCTATTTCACCATTCTCAATGGGAACATCTCAGCCTGCATGGTTGAAACCTTTAAAGGGAAGAATCTTCTGGCTTAGATCAGAAATTTCCCTAAAACAATCGCTGATTACTTCAGACCATATATCAAAAGAATTTGCTTTTTCAATACGGAACTGGCAGTATCCGGTCATTTTTGTGGATCACGGTATACGCAGGCATAGGCAGGCATATACCAGTAATCATTTGGACCGCAGTAGGGCTGTCGATAATACCGCAGTGATTTGTCTGAATAATGCCGAAATTCTTGTAGGTAGAGCTGCGCGGTACAACATGTGCTTCATAGCCTTCCGGAAGCTTCATGGCAATGCCGAGATGGATCAGCTTAAATTCGCCTGCCTTCAGTTCTACATCAACAGCGCTTCTCAGATCGATCCAGTCTGATTTCCCGTCAATATAAGCCAATTTCTCAATGGTGTCGTCTAAATATATTTTTATCATAGCGCAGGATACTAAATGGATAAGCGGGAAATAAGTGGAAATCAACGAAATTGAAAAAAGGAGCATATATATGGAACCGATCATTATAGAGTCCAGAATCAGCAAAAATCTGGCAGAAAATCAGCAGTATTTTGATGAGAAGCTGCGGGTGGGCATGAATTATGATATGCTGACAAGCAAGCTTCAGATTGCGGGAAAAAAGTGCAGTTTTATATTACATCAACGGTATGTATAAGGATGAGCTGATGCAAAAGGTGTTACAGTATCTGCTTTCGGTAAAGGGTGAAGAAATGCCGCGATCTGCTTCTGAATTTTTGCAAAATAATATTCCCTGTACGGAAGTAGAACTGGAAGACCGCAAGGAAAAAGATACTGATCAATATTTTGGCAGGTCAGATTGTTTTGTTTATAGATGGCTTTGATAAATGTCTTGTTTTTGATGCAAGGCAAAGTTTCCGACAAGAGGCGTGGAGGAACCGCCTAAGGATAAAACACTGCGCGGCTCTAAAGATGGTTTTGTAGAAACGATCGTAAGTAATACCGCATTGATCCGTCGCAGGATCAGAGATACAGATTTATGCATTGAAATGATGCAGGCAGGAGAAAGCTCTCATACGGATATTGCAGTCTGTTATATGGCTGATCGTGTGGATCATGATTTTTTGTATGATCTGAAAAGCAGGATCAAAGGGCTGCATGTGGATGCACTCAGTATGAATCAGCAGTCTCTGGCAGAAAGTCTGTATGAAAAACACTGGTTTAATCCATTTCCCAAATATCGGTATTCGGAACGGCCGGATACGACGGCAGCACAGATACTGGAAGGAAATATTGTGATATTTGTGGACAATGCGCCACAGGCAATGATTCTGCCGACATCTTTATTTGATATTACAGAGGAGGTGGATGATTATTATTTTCCACCGGTAACTGGCACATATCTGCGGCTGGCGCGGCTTCTGATTACGGTAGTCTCTTATTTTATCACGCCGCTTTATCTGATGCTTATGCAGCATCCTGCCTGGATCCCGACAAATATCAGTTTATCATGCTGAAAGAAACATCCAATATCCCTGTTTTCTGGCAGCTTATTATTTTGAAATTGCACTGGATGGACTGAAGCTGGCAGCTGTCAATACGCCGAATATGCTCAGTACGCCACTCAGTATCATGGCCGCACTTGTGATGGGAGATTTTTCTGTCAGCAGCGGATGGTTTAATGCAGAAATTATGCTGTATATGTCTTTTGTAGCGGTGGCTAACTATTCACAGACTAATTATGAACTGGCTTACGCGGTCAAGTTCATGCGGATCCTGAATCTGATCCTCACTGTCTGTTTCGGCGTATATGGTTTTATCGCAGGAATCGGAATTGCATTGATTGCACTGATCAATAATAGAATGGTTTCAGGACGGGGGTATTTATATCCGTTGATCCCATTTGACTGGAAAAAGCTGCGGACAAGACTGACTAGAAGAAATATCCATCAGGTATAAAATGATATGAGTATCAAAAGTGAATTTTGCCACTCATTGAAGTATTCGAATTGCTACATTGCTACGCAATTTTCGCAATTCTCGAATACCTCAAACTTTCATAAAATGCAGTATTCACAGTATCCTTACTTTATCATATGATAATAAAAAAGAAGGAGATTTTTGTCATATGAGAAATTATGAGAAAGAGTCTGATCTGAGAGAACTGCCACTTGCTATGGCATATGTTCCATGGCAGCATCTTGACCGCATATATGAGAATCTGGAAGAAGCATTATGCGTTGGAACTTTATTTCGGAACTGAATAAAACCGTTTCAGGGAAGGAGATGTGTGAAAAAATGAAGCAGGAAACATCGAAAAAAGCGTTACTGGAAGAGATTACACAGGTGGGCTTTGCAGTGGATGAAATGACGTTATATCTTGACACACATCCGTATGAAACAGAAGCAATTGATTATCTGACTTACTATGTCAGACGAAAGAATCAGTTGATGAAGGAATATGCCTATCAATATGGTCCGCTGACCATTGTGACGGCGGATCACAGGCAGGATGTCTGGAACTGGGCACTTTTGCCGATGCCATGGAACGGAGGTGACTGCTGATGTGGAGTTATGAAAGAAGATTACAGTATCCCGTTAACATCAAGGATACAGATGCAAAAGCTGCACAGATCATTATCAGCCAGTATGGTGGACCGGATGGGGAACTGGGCGCGTCGATGCGTTATCTGTCCCAGCGTTTTACAATCCCTTATAATGAAGTAGCGGGACTTTTGACAGATATCGGAACGGAAGAACTGGGCCACTTCGAAATGATAGGAGCTATCGTGCACCAATTGACGAGAAATCTCTCTATGGAGGAAATTGAAAAATCAGGTTTTGCACCTTATTATGTGGATCATACACTGGCACTGTGGCCGCAGGCTGCGGGCGGAATCCCGCATAATGCCTGTGAGTACCAGTCAAAAGGAGATCCGATCACAGATCTGATGGAAGATATGGCTGCGGAGCAGAAAGCAAGAACAACGTATGACAATATTCTTCGAATGGTAAAGGACCCTGATGTCTGTGATGTCATTAAATTTTTTGAGAGCCAGAGAGGTTGTACACTTCCAGCGTTTCGGTGAAGCACTCCGTATTGTACAGGATAAATTAAATGAAAAGAATTTTTATGCATTTAATCCGGAGATTGATACGTGTATTGTAAAGACGGAAGACAGATAAAAACAGAAAGGCGCGTGTTTTCTGTGCCTTTCTGTCTGTCAACCCCTGAATGTATTTCAGATGTGAAAAAAATGCAGAACTTTTTTGTGAATTATCACAAATTGTATACGGGCAGGAATAATGGTACTATATATCGAAATACAGTGTGCAGGGGGAATGAAATATGTTATCAGAAAAAGACAGAGCAGTGATAGGCAGTTATGTAGGAGCCGGTATGAATCTGGAGGTGCTTTTTAAAAAGCTCTCCGCAGTTTCAGAGCGCTGATGTAAAGCGTGTATATGAGGAGTATACCCGGCCGGTTATAAATTATACAGATTCTGCACAGGTCAGCATGAACTGTTCATAAGAGATCGGAATAGCAGTGAAAACATCATAGTGATTTCAGGAAGGCAGGCAGATCGTAAAACCGAATCTGCCTGTTTTCTTACCGTTTTTGCAAACAAAAAGTAATAATGAAGCAAATAATCTCCAAAAAGTTTGTATAGATTGTTTACAAATAAATGCTTACCAATTATAATAAAAAACGTGGTAAGATAGTACTAAGAATGAATAAATATGATTAGTATTTATTTTTGTGTGAAGAATAACATGATATAGGGAGTGAAAGTTATGAAGTGTTTAATTTGTGGAAGCGAATCAGCTAATGAAGTCTGCAACAAGTGTATTCGCTTGGAAAAGATCTTATATCAAAAAGAATGGAATTTTAAAGAGGGTATGCTGATCAAAAAAAGACAGAAGCCTTCCGTATTGCCATTTCAAATCTTCGTATCAGCGGTCGTGCTGCGATCTGCGATAATCCGAAGGGACTGAATGCAAGAATTGATAATATTTCCTATTATCTGTTGAATGTAAAGGAATGCTCTCAGGTAACATATCAGGGAAAGAAGACTCTGATGGTTTCTCTGGAAGGAACAGGAGAGAATCGTTACAACAGATATATCTTTCTACCTGGATTTGAAGAAGGCGATCAGCTTGTAAATGCGATTTTTGATGCAAAAACGAAAGCAGCATCTCTGACAGAACGTATCCGTCAGAATAACGGAATCGCAAGCAGACCTGTTGAGGTGACACCGACAGTTGCAAGCTCTGATTTCCGTGTAATCAGCCGACGCCTGCACCTGTACCTGTTGCTGCACCGGCATCTGCTCCTGCTCCGGCAGCAACAAGCACAGATACTGTTGCGCTGGCAGGTATTGCTGAAGATATTTCAGAATTTGAGACGAAGATCAAAAAAGTTGAAAGTATTACGTGATAATGGTATTCTGAGTGATGAAGAGTACGAGGCAGAAAAAGAAGAAACTTGTTAGTATCTTTTAAGTATCTTTAAGAAACGTTAAAAAAGCTGTCGTCTGGCAGCTTTTTTATGGTATAAGGTATCATATACGGAATAACACTTGGAGGATTGATGTATGCGAGGTATTGAAACACAGGTTCGTAAAGTGCGAAGACGTGTTTTTTAAGGAGATCGCCGATTTGGCATATCATTCAGAAAATCTGATCGATGATATGGAGGCGCTCCCTTATAAAATCGTTCCCGGGGAGGACAATGAATACTGGGAAAGCGTTTACAGAGAAAGAGCGGTAGTCAGAGAGCGGATCAGACTTGCCATGGGAATGTCGCTCAGACCGGAGGATGCACCTGTTCATGTTTCGCAGGGCGTAGAGGAGAGTAATATTGCAGAGAAATATTATGAGCCTCCGCTTTTTGCAGGTTATTCCATCTGCCTGTAACGCATGTCCGGAAAATCAGTATGAAGTAACGAATAAATGTATGGGTTGTCTGGCACATCCGTGTAATGAAGTGTGCCCTCGTGGTGCTATTACAATGGTACATGGCAAATCCTATATCGATCAGGAAAAAAATGTATCAAATGCGGTAAATGTAAGTCAGTCTGTCCTTATGATGCGATTTCGCATCAGGTCCGTCCTTGTGCGGGTGCGTGCGGTGTTGGTGCGATCAAGAGACAGCAAAGGACGAGCTAAGATCGATAATGATATGTGTGTTTCCTGCGGTCAGTGTATGGTAAGCTGTCCGTTTGGTGCAATTGCCGATAAATCCCAGATCTTCCAGCTGATCCGTGCAATGCAGTCCGGTAAAAAGATCATTGCGCAGGTTGCACCGGCATTTGTTGGACAGTTTGGAAAGAATGTCACACCGGATGCTTTTAAAACGGCATTAAAGCAGCTGGGCTTCTATGATGTATATGAAACAGCCATTGGTGCAGATATGGGTGCAATGGCAGAAGCAGAGCACTATGTAAAGGAAGTGGCGACAGGAGAACTGCCATTCCTTCTGACAAGCTGTTGCCCGTCCTGGTCAATGCTTGCTAAAAAATTCTTCCCGGAGACGATCGACAAGATTTCCAATGCACTCACACCTATGGTGGCAACTGCCCGTGTGATCAAAGAAGAACATCCGGATGCCAGCGTTGTCTTTATCGGACCATGTGCATCCAAAAGCTGGAGGCTTCCCGCCGTACAGTGCGTTCCGATGTGGATTTTGTTATCACATTTGAAGAACTTGGTGGTATGTTTGAAGCAAAGGGTATCAAGCTCGAAGAGATAGAGCCACAGGACGAAATGCAAGATGCGACCGGAGCCGGACGTGGCTACGGTGTTGCAGGCGGTGTTGCTGCTGCGATTGAAGAATGTATCAGGGAATACTATCCGGATGTCGATGTCAATATCGAGCATGCAGAAAGCCTTGCGGAATGTAAAAAGATGCTGATGCTTGCGAAAATGGGCAAGAAGAACGGCTGCCTGATCGAGGGTATGGCCTGCCCGGGCGGCTGTGTAGCCGGTGCCGGAACGAATATTGCGATTCCACAGGCAATCAAAGAGGTCAATAACTTTAAAGCACATTCGGAAAAGAAGATTCCGGAGATGGAGGAAAATCATGACTAAGATCAGAACAAGATTTGCGCCCAGTCCGACAGGAAGGATGCATGTAGGTAATCTGCGTACTGCATTGTATGCTTATCTGATTACCAAGCATGAGGGTGGCGATTTCATTCTGCGTATTGAAGATACAGATCAGGAAAGACTGGTAGAGGGAGCGGTTGATATCATCTACCGTACACTTGAGAAAACAGGTCTTGTCCATGATGAAGGACCGGACAAGGATAAAGGGTTCGGACCTTATGTACAGTCCGAAAGACAGGCACAGGGTATTTATTTAAAATATGCCAGACAGCTGATCGAAAAGGGCGAGGCATATTATTGCTTCTGCGATAAGGAAAGACTGGAATCCCTGCATCAGGTCATTACGATGGCAGACGGCAGTACAAAAGAGATCAATGTTTATGACAAGCACTGCCTGCATCTGTCCAAAGAAGAGGTAGAGGCAAATCTGGCTGCCGGTAAGCCATATGTTATCCGGCAGAATGTACCGAGAGAAGGTACAACAACGTTCCATGATGAATTATACGGAGATATTACAGTTAATAACGATGAACTGGATGATATGATTCTGATCAAGTCAGACGGTTATCCGACTTATAACTTTGCGAATGTAGTAGATGATCATCTGATGGAGATCACACACGTTGTAAGAGGAAATGAGTATTTATCCTCTTCTCCGAAGTATAATCGTCTGTATGATGCATTTGGGTGGGAAGTACCGAAGTATATCCACTGTCCGCTGATCACAGATGAAAATCATCAGAAGCTTTCCAAGCGCTGCGGACATTCTTCTTATGAAGATCTTGTGGATCAGGGATTTTTAACAGAAGCAATCGTCAACTTTGTGGCACTTTTAGGATGGAGCCCGGTTGGAAACGAAGAAATTTTTTCGCTGGATGAACTCATCAAGGTATTTGATTATCACCATATTTCCAAGTCACCGGCGGTATTTGATTATACAAAGCTGAAATGGATGAATGGGGAATATATCAAAGCAATGGATTTTGATAAGTTCTATGAAATGGCATTGCCACATATCAAAAATGTGATCAAGAAAGATCTGGATCTGAAAAAGATCGCTGAGATGGTCAAGACAAGAATTGAGATTTTCCCGGATATCGAGCCTTTGATCGATTTCTTTGAAGAATTACCGGAGTATGACGTGGCAATGTATACGCATAAGAAGATGAAGACAACAACTGCATCTTCACTGGAAGTATTAAAAGAGCTTCTGCCGATCTTTGAAGAACTCACAGATTACTCTAATGATTCCCTGTACAAGACGCTGCTTGCTTATGTAGAGCAGAAGGGCTGCAAGAATGGATACGCAATGTGGCCGGTTCGTACAGCTGTTTCCGGAAAGCAGATGACACCTGCGGGTGCAACTGAGATCATGGAGATCATCGGCAAAGAGGAATCTTTTAAAACGAATCAGAAAGGGCATTGAGCTGCTGGAAATGCCTCAGAATAAAAAATGATACCGTCTCCTGCGCAGCAGGGAGGCGATCTGCTTCGGGGAGGGCACCATGCTGGTGCTTGCCGGCCCCGGAAGCGGAAAAACAGCAGTGATCACACAACGTATCCGTTATCTGGTGGAGGAGCGGCATATCAAACCATCCGATATTTTAACGATCACATTTACAAAAGCTGCTGCACTGGAAATGAAGCAGCGGGCTTGTCAGATATGCCGGGGCGCAGAAAACGCTGTATTTGGAACATTTCATTCTGTTTTTTTCAGATCATCAGATCTTCTTCAAAATTCCAAAATTATTCCATTATGACAGAACAACAAAAATTACAGATATTAAGACCGCTTTTAAAAGGGAAAAAGCTGGATTGTGTGCAGATGTCTTCTTTTTGTGAGCAATTTTTATCCGATCTCAGTTTTTACAAAAATACCGGACGGGAAAGAGAGAAAAGCAGGGCAGAAACAGGCAGTGCAAAAACAAGCAGTGCAAAAACAAGCAGGGCAAAATCAGGGCAGAGCAAATGCAGCTGCATGAGCTGCGTCAGGCTTACGAACAGTGCTGTAGAAAACGATGGCTGCTTGATTTTGATGATATTTTGATATACTGTTACAGATTGTTGACGGAAGATTCCGGGCTTCGTGACAGATGGGAAAATAGGTTTCGGTATATTCTGATTGACGAATTCCAGGATATCAATGATGTGCAATATCAGATCATAAAGTTGCTTAGTGCTAACTATGAAAACCTGTTTGTGGTAGGGGATGATGATCAGGCAATTTATTCTTTCCGCGGGGCTGATCCATCCTATATGCACCGTTTTTTAGAAGATTACCCAAAGAGCAGGCAGGTAAATCTCAATATCAACTATCGATGCGGTGACCGGATCCTTGCACTGGCCGCCAGATCAATTGCACATAATAAGTATAGGTTTGAAAAGGAAATAAAAGCCGGTAATAGTGGAGAAAACCGGGTGATCGCAGCATGTTTTCAAAACCGGGCGGAAGAACTCTCTTTTTAACAGAAGAAATCCTGACACATCTAAATGAAGGGCTGACAGCAATCCTGGTCAGAACCAACCGGATGGCAGAGCAGGTTGCGGAAGCCTGTTTTCGCAGGCAGATTCCCTATCAGATGCGGGAGAAGAAGCAGGATTTTTATGCACAGAAGTGTGTCGTGGAAGTTTTGTCCGTGATACGTTTTGTGGCAGAGGGCAAAAATCGTAGTGATTTTATGGCATTTATGAATAAGCCTGTGCGTTATATCAATAGAGAAATGCTGCAGAAGGAATCCGTAGATCTTTGGGCATTACTGGAAGAATGCAGGGAAGATCCGGAACAATACCGGATCATACAAAAGCTGCAACAGGATCTTGCTATGGTGGAAATGCTGGATCCGTTTGGCGCGATCTCATATATCAGAAAGGTGATGCAGTATGACTGCTGTCTGAGCCAGGGAGAGACAGGAGAAAAGGAGAAGGAAATACTCGATGAGCTTCTGGAGCGGTGCAGGGAATTTCACAGCCATACAGCATTTCTTGCCCATATTGCAGCGTACAGAAGTAAGCTGGAGCAGGAAAGCAACAGAAAACAGCCTGAGGCAGATCAGGTAACGCAAAGCGGAATCCGGTGCGGATCATGACCTATCATGGTTCTAAGGGACTGGAGTTTGATACGGTTTTTCTGCCGTTTCTGAACAGTGGAGATGTGCCGCATGGCAGGAATTTGTCAACTATGGAACTGGAAGAAGAGCGGCGGCTGTTTTATGTGGCAGTAACGAGGGCAAAAAAATCCCTGTATCTTTCCTGTGAAGGAATGGTACAGGGAGAGAACAGACAATCTGTTTTTTGGGCAGAGCTGAAAGATTATCTGGAACCCTTGGAGCTTTCGTCGATCAGTTCATCAAATTCGACCTGATCGAGATATTCGTCAAATGCATCTGATACAGCATCATATTCATCCTCATCTTCGATAAAGAACAGCTCCGGTTCTGCATTCGGATCGGATTCATCTTCCTTATAGCCGTAGATCCAGACTTCGCCGTCTTCATTTTCCCCTTTTTTCGTCCAGTGGAAGCAGAATGATATAATCTTTTTTCGTTCACCGTTAATATTGTGATAATGGCGCAGGTGACACTTTCTCCGTCTTCCAGCTCCATTGTAACAGTCATTTCTTCATCGTAGTCTGCCGCCTGAATTGCTTCTTTTTTACTCATGATTTTCCTCGCTTCTCTTTGAATGGTTTCCTATTGTCATAAGATATGATATAATAAATGCAGAGAAAAACAAGCATCTGCAAAGCAGATAGGTAAAAAAGGGAAGAAAATATGACATTAGAGTACAGCATCAGCGCCGGACATCCATTTTGTATGGGTGTGATGAGCCAGACAAACGGAATCCATATCGCAATGCCTTTCCCGGAAAGCGAAGGAAAGGAGTGCGGTATGCTCCTATATAAAGCAGGTCATGAGCTTGCCAGGATCGTTTTTCCGGAATGTTATAAAATGGGAGAGGTATATGTGCTTTTTATCAATATGCAGATGGAAGCGGATTATACATATCTCTTTTTCTGTGGAGAAGAGCAGTTTACGGATCCTTATGCCCATATCATACGCGGCAGGGAAAAATGGGGCAGACGGAAAGAGGACAGACCGCGGGCTGCATTTGCGGAGGATACATTCGACTGGGAAGATGATATGCCGCTGCGGATACCTTATGAAGATTCTGTTTTTTATTCGCTGCATGTACGTGGTTTTACAAAGCACGCAAGCTCGCAGGTCAGTGCACGCGGTACTTTTGCAGGACTTGCAGAAAAAATCCCTTATTTACAACAGCTTGGTATTACAGCCATAGAATGTATGCCGGTCTATGAATTTGACGAGATCATTCCGAATCCTGCTTATCAGGAAAGCCTGAAACTGCGGGATAACGGGCAGGCAGCTTATCTCGAAGAGCCTGCATGGAAGCAGCGCATTAATTACTGGGGCTTCGGAGACGGAGAAACTTATTATATGGCACCAAAGGCTGCTTATGCAAAAGATCCGCAGCATGCAGACAGAGAATTGAAGCTGCTGATCAGACAGCTTCATAAAAATGGAATAGAAATCATTTTACAGATGTATTTTTCACCGCGTTATACGCAGGGATATATCAGGGAAGTGCTCCGATACTGGGTCAGCTGTTATCATGTGGATGGTTTTCATTTGTTTGGTACAGATATTCCGATGCGGCTTTTGGGAACGGATCCGTATTTAAAGCATACAAAGCTGATCCATGAGAATCCGGAGGCTGATGCGGTATATAAAGGAAAGAAAATACCGTATTACAGAAATCTGGCGTGCTACGGAGATGCATTCCGATATGATGCCAGACGTTTCCTGAAGGGAGACGAGGGCATGCTTTCCGTGATGGCAGAGCATATGAGACAGAACAGCAGTCTGGAGGGTGTGATCAATCACATTACGGATTACAGAGGCTTTACCCTTTCAGATCTGGTCTCTTACGATCGAAAGCATAATGAAGAAAATGGCGAAGATAACAGGGATGGCAGCGATTATAATTATAGCTGGAACTGTGGCGTAGAGGGAAGCTCCCGCAAACGTGCAATTTTGCAGATACGGCTGGCTCAGCGGAAGAATGCACTTGCCATGCTTTTTTTGTCGCAGGGGACGCCCCTTTTATTGGCAGGTGATGAAATGGGACGCAGCATGCAGGGGAACAACAATGCCTATTGTCAGGATAATAAGATCAACTGGCTGGACTGGAAGCTGCTGGAAAAGGAAGCAGAGCTGTTTACCTATACAAAAGAGCTGATCCGCTACCGGAAAGAACATCCGATCCTGCACAGCAGGCAGACGATGCAGATCATGGACAGCCTCTCCTGCGGATATCCGGATCTGTCTTATCATGCGGAGCAGGCATGGTATGCACATTTTGAGAATTATTACAGACACATGGCAGTTTTATATTGTGGCATGTATGAGAAAAAGCCGGATGGAACAGAGGATGACTTTATCTACATCATCTGGAATATGCACTGGGAAAAGCATACGTTTGCACTGCCCACGCTGCCACAGGATTATGACTGGACAGTCAGTATGACAACAAAGGAAATTCCTCAGCAGGATACGGCAGATAAAACCGGAAAGGAAGAAAAACCGGCGGAAGCTGAGATATCAGCGGAACAGGCGCGTGAGATCACGGCGCTGGGGCGCAGTGTTATTGTGCTGACAGGTAAAAAGCAGGAATTCAAAAAGAAAAAGAGGCATAAAAATGAGGCCGATCAGTCATTTTATAACGATCACACATCATAAAATATTGGTTATGCGGGGCTGTTTTAAAGTAGGGCTTTACTGGCAGGGGCTCATGCACGATCTGTCCAAATACGAACCGTCGGAATTCTGGGTTGGTGCAAAGTACTATCAGGGAACGAGAAGCCCGAATAATGCAGAACGTGAGGAAAAGGGATATTCCGGTGCATGGCTGCATCACAAGGGCAGAAATAAACACCATTATGAATACTGGATCGATTACAGCATGCGGGAGATAGAAGGCGGTATTGCACCGGCGCAGATGCCTGTCAGATATGTGATCGAGATGTTTATGGACAGAATCGCAGCCAGTAAGGTGTATAACAAAGATAAATATACAGATGCATCGCCACTGGAATATTATAAACAGGGTAAGAACCGGAATCTGATTCATCCAAAGACGGCAAAGCAGCTTGAAATTTTGCTCCGTATGCTGGCCTATGAAGGGGAAGAGAAAACATTTACTTATATCAGAACGGTAATACTGAAGCATAAGAAGTAACAAAACAACACTCTTTTCATACTCTAATATAGAGAAAGAAAGGAGTGTTTTTATATGAACTGTATTTGGATTTTATTGTTACTTTGCTGTTGTAATAACGGATGCGGAAATGGTTGTGGAAATGGTAACAGAAATGGATGTGGAAATGGCGGCAGAAAAGAAGAGCGCAGATGTGAATGCAATTCCTGTCAGCCGACACCACCGCCGAGACCGCTTCCGCGCCCGCCTTTTGCTCCGCAGCCCGGCTGTGGCTGTAGTGCATCGGAGATGAGCGAAGAAGAGGCTTGATACAAGTTTTTGTGTAATAGGAACGAAATTTCCTGTTACATAAGAAAAAGAAAGGCTGTCACATGTGGCAGCCTTTTCTTTAAAATAATTGCATGATACTTTTTATCACAAAGATCCAGTCAGCGGATTTTTACCTGCTTCCAGTATTCGTTATACAGATTGTCGCCGTCTACGCCTAAATAATCAAAGGTTTCAAGATTATTGTACTCTGAGAAATCAGGGAATGCGACCTTGCTGTTTTTAATGTCTTCATCTTCGATATTTGCCTGTGCAGCTGTATTCGGGGTAGAGTATGTGATATACTCAAAAGTTCTTCAGTGCGATATCTTCACGGCACATGAAATCAATGAATTTTTCTGCATTTTCTTTATTCTTTGCATTTTTCGGGATCACCCAGGAATCGATCCATACATTTGTGCCTTCCTTCGGGATCACATATTCCAGATCCGGGTTTTCACGCTGGGTATAAATGGCTTCACCGGAGTAGATGACACCGATCGCAGCCTCATTACCGATCATCTTATCACGTACCTGATCGATGACATAAGCCTGTACAAGCGGTTTCTGGTCGATCAGAGTCTGTGCGGCTTCTTTTACCTGTGCTTCATCTGTTGTGTTCATGGAATAGCCAAGTCTCTTTAAAGCAACCATAAATGCATCACGTACGCTGTCCTGCATCAGGATGTTATCCGCATATTTCTCATCCCATAATACATCCCAGGAATCGATCGGCTCATCAACCATTGTCTTGTTATATAAAAATACCAACGGTTCCGAAGCAGTATGGAATGCTGTATTTGTTTTCCGGATCAAAGCCCTTGGACTGTTCAAAAATACTGTTCACCGATGTTCTTGACATTCGGAATGTTGTCAAAATTGATCTCTGCAAGCAGATCATTCTCGATCATTTTCTGGATCATGTAATCGGATGGGCACACAACATCATAATTGCTTGTACCGGATTCCACCTTCGGATACATGATCTCGTTTGTCTCAAATTCATCATAGACAACGTGGATGCCTGTTTCTTCTTCAAACTGGTCCAGCGTATCGGGATCGATATATTCTCCCCAGTTGTAAACGACTACCTCGCCGTTTGTTCCGGTGCTGCTTTTGCCACAGCCTGTAAGACAGGCTGCAAAGCCATTGTTTTCATGAATGCCAGTGTCAGTAATACTTTTTTCTTCATGTGTTCCTCCTCGTAGCTGTTTTTTTATTATGCAATGTCCTTCTTGCCGGGCTTTTTGTTGATGAACAGTAAAAGCAGCAGAACGGCGACAAAGATGATAGTGGAAAGTGCATACATTTCCGGTTTGATGCCTTTTTACCTCTGTGTAGATTTTGGTGGTTGACGTATCAACGCCGGGACCTTTTGTAAAGTGGGTGATGATAAAATCATCCAGTGACATAGTAAATGCCATTAAAAATCCGGTAAAAATGCCGGGAAGCAGATCCGGGAAAACAACCTTGAAAAATGCATATGGATGAGATGCACCGAGGTCAAGTGCCGCTTCATAGGCACTTCTGTTGACCTGCTTCATTTTGGGCATAACACTTAATATGACATATGGAATGTTAAAAGTAATATGTGCCAGCAGTATGGTTGTAAAACCAAAAGTCATGCCAAGACTCAGATAGAGCAGCATGAGAGAGATACCGGTTACGATATCCGCATTTAACATCGGTATATTGGTCACGCCCATGAAAAACGTACGCCAGACGCGGTGCATTCTGCTGATCGCGACACAGGCCATCGTTCCGATGATCGTAGCGATAACCGCAGATAAAAAGGCGAGCAGCAGTGTGTTGTATAACGCGTCCATAATGACCTGATTATCAAACAGCTCGCTGTACCATTTCAGGGTAAAACCACCCCATTTGGCTCTGGTCTTACTTTTGTTGAACGATAAGACGATCAGAGTGGCGATAGGGGCATACAAAAATATGAAAATCAGGATGATATACAGTTTTGAAAAGAACTTTTTCACATCAGACCCTCCCATCTTTATCAAATATCGCGGTGACGATCATACTTAAAATAATGAACAGCATCAGAACCATGGAAAGACCGCTGCCAAGGTTCCAGTTGCTTTGCCTGCGTAAATTCCTGCTCAATCACATTACCGATCAGCAGGATCTTGCTTCCGCCAAGGAGAGAAGAAATTACAAAAAGTTGTCAGTGCAGGAACAAATACCATGGTAATACCGCTGATCACACCCGGAAGACTCAGTGGGAAAATAATACGGCAGAATGTTTTCACATTGTTGGCTCCGAGATCTCTGGCTGCATTGATCAGATCCTGATCCATACGGGATAAGGAGTTGAAGATCGGCAGAACCATAAACGGCAGGAAATTATATACCATACCAAGGATGATCGCAGCATCTGTATTGATGATGTCAAGCGTTGGCAGTGATAAAAACCGGAGCACGGAGTTGATCACTCCGGTTTTCTCCAAAAGCGTCTGCCAGGCAAGTGTACGCAGAAGAAAGTTCATCCACATCGGTAAAATAAAGATCAGAACGATGAACTGGTTCTGGTTGACACTTTTATTTGCCAGTATCATGGCGAGCGGATAAGCAAGCAGCAGACAAATAAGCGTACTGACCAAAGAAAGCCGGATCGACAGGAAAAGTGCCTTGCTGTGTTCGGGCGATGCGATCGCCAGTATATTCTGCATGGTAAAATGTCCGGCGGAATCGATAAAGCCGTAATAAAATACCATCAGGATCGGAATGATGATAAAGGCGACAGCCCAGAAGAAATAGGGCGTTGCCAGAAGCTTCTGTTTATTCTTTCTCAATGCGGACCGCCTCCTCATCTTCGGATTCAGGCTTATTCATGATCTGGATATTAAACGGATCCACGCTGATCGATATCTTTGTGCCGACAGGGAACATGCTGGTGGAATGTACCAGCCATTCAAAACCGCCTGCCATGACCTCCATCTCATAGTGGACGCCCTTAAAGATCAGCTGGGAGACAACCCCATCTAAAGTGCCTGCACCTTCTTCTTTAAGATCACGTCTTCCGGACGGATCACAACGTCGACCGGTTTGTTTTCGCCAAAGCCTGTATCGACACAGTCCCATTTCTTACCGAGGAAGGAGACCAGCTTATCGCGGATCATAACCGAATCAATGATGTTGCTGTCTCCGATAAAGTCTGCTACAAAGGCATTTTCCGGTTCGTTGTAGATGCTTTCCGGTGTTCCGATCTGCTGGATATAGCCCTGATTCATGACAGCAATGGTGTCTGACATGGTAAGGGCTTCTTCCTGGTCGTGGGTAACATAGATAAAAGTAATGCCAAGTTCATTTTTCAGACGGATCAGCTCATACTGCATATCCTGTCTGAGCTTCAGATCCAGTGCGCCGAGCGGCTCGTCGAGTAGCAGGAGCTTTGGTTCATTGACGATCGCACGCGCAATGGCGATCCGCTGCTGCTGCCCACCGGATAACTGGTTTGGCATTCTTTTTTCATAGCCGTCAAGGTTGACCAGCTTCAGGGCATATTTGATCTTGTCATCGATATAGGATTTGCTTTTGTTTTTGATTTTCAGACCAAAAGCAATGTTTTCTGCAATGTTCATATGCGGAAAGAGTGCGTATTTCTGGAAAACAGTATTGAGCTGTCTTTTGTTGGGCGGAAGAGAAGTGATATCTTCACCGCTAAATAACACCTTACCGCTGTCCGGTGTTTCAAAACCGCCGATGATACGCAGGGTTGTTGTCTTGCCACAGCCACTTGGTCCTAAAAGGGTCAGGAATTCATTCTCGCGGATGTATAGATTCAGATCATCAAGAACCATTGTGTTGTCAAAAGATTTATTGATGCCGATTAGATCGATCAGTCTGTTACTCATTTGTATCCTCCTTATGCGTGCGCCCGTTAAAAGCTTGGCGGGCTTGTGACCCAGATTACAACTGCGCCGTGTTTACCGGCTTCTAAATAGTGTTTTTTAGAAGGTGTAAAATAAAAAGCATCCCCTTTTTTTGCCTGATGTACTTTTTGCCCAAGATGAATTTTGACTTGACCGCTCAGTACATAACCGAATTCTTCTCCTTCATGCGGCAGATCGGGATAAATGGAACCGTAAGGCTCCAGTGTCAGCCGGATCGGTTCCATTTCATTTTTCTGGGCATTTGGAATGATCCATTCTATTTTATTATGAAGCTCGTCATCCTTCTTTTCAAAAAAATCATCCTTTGTAAAGACAATCTGAGAGTCTTCTTCTTCATTAAAAAATTCTTTCAGATCCGTACCGAGACACTGCAGAATGTCGGTGAGCGTCGCGATGGAAGGAGACGTAAGGTTACGCTCTAACTGGGAAATAAATCCTTTGGAAAGCTCTGCCCGGTCCGCAAGCTCCTCCTGCGTCAGTGATTTCTGAATGCGAAGCTCCTTCAGCTTCAGTCCGATATCCATAAAAACTCCTTTACCGCATTATGTAAAATCTGCGTAAAAAATAACAGTTAAATAAACTTCAAGTTTAGCTTTGCTAAACAATCCGATATTCATTATACGGTATCGCGTCTAAATGTCAATCTTTTTCTTAACAAAAAAGATGGAATATGATAAGATATTTTTAGTGATTTTATGATTGCGGAAAATGGAGGTCTATCGATGACAAAAAATAAATACGTTGCGTATGTTTCTACCTATACAATGGGAGACAACCATGGCATCAAAATTTATGATGTAGATATGAAAAACGGAAGATTAAAAGAGAAGGATGAGGTGGAGATCACCAATTCTTCCTATATCACAATCTCACATAATGAAAAATATCTGTATTCTATTACAGATTTTGGCGTGGAAGCTTATGTGATCGAGCAGGATGGGGAACTGACCTGTATCAATCATGCGCCGATTAACGGTATGAGAGGCTGTTATCTTTCTACAGATTATGAGGACAGGTTTCTGTTTGTGGCAGGCTATCATGACGGAAAGATCACAGTGCTCAGACTGCGTGAGGACGGCGGTGTCGGCGAGATCACGGAGGAAATTTACCATAAAGGCATGGGAAGCATTGCAGAGCGTAATTTTCGCCCGCATGTCAACTGTGTCAAGATGACAAGGGACAATCATTATCTGATGGTTGCGGATATCGGAATGGATCATGTGGATGTGTATCGTCTGAATCATGAGACGGGAAAACTGAAACATGTGGATGTGATCCGAAGTGAACTGGAATCTGCACCGCGTCATATCAAGATGACAAAGGACGGCAAATTTGTTTATATCGTACATGAACTGAAAAATTATATTGATGTGTATTCTTATGTGGAAGAGGATGGCAATCCTTTCTTTACAAAGATACAGAACATTCCGACTTTAAATGATTATCATGCAGGCGGATCCGCTGCAAGTGCATTGAATTTTTCCGCAGATGAGAAATATCTCGTCAGCTCCAATGCGGGAGACAACAGTGTCATTATTTATCGTATCGATCATAAGACAGGCTTTCTGGAAAAGATCCTCTGTCTGCCGATCAGTGGAGATTATCCGAAGGATGCAGCACTGTTTCCGGACAATAAACATCTGATCAGTTTAAATCATGAATCCAATACGATGACATTCTTTACGGTGGATCTGGAAAAAGGATTGCTTGTCATGAACGGTAAAGAACTTCCAATCGAAAGCCCGAACTGCGTGATCTTCCATAAGCTGCAGGGATAAATAACAGGGAGGCTTCTATATGTGGTTTGTATTTGCTTTGTTGTCAGCCATCTTTGCTGCGCTGACGTCTATTCTGGCGAAGGTGGGTATTGACGGTGTCAATTCCAATCTGGCAACGGCAATCCGTACTGTGGTTGTTGTGATCATGGCGTGGGGCATGGTATTTCTGACAAATGTGCAGAGCGAGATTTCACAGATCAGCAGAAAAAGTTGGATTTTTCTGATATTATCCGGTCTGGCAACAGGGGCATCATGGCTGTGCTATTATAAAGCACTGCAGATGGGCGATGCGTCCAAGGTCGTTCCGGTCGACAAATTAAGTGTTGTGCTCACACTGATCCTCGCATTTGTATTTTTGCATGAGGATTTCACAGCAAAGTCCATTGTGGGCTGTATCCTGATCGGTGCAGGCACGCTGGTCATGGTACTATAGTAACCATTCAGAGCAAAAGGAAAGCCTCGTAGAGGTGATTTTGCGAATGTGGCTCTGAATAGTTACGAATATAATATGGATGAAAATAAATGGGAAGAACTCATTCACTGAGTTCTTCCCATTCTTCATATCGCTGCTCCAGTGTTTCCTGCAGGGCAGTCTGCTTTTTGGAAAGCTCCTGCAGCTTTGCGACATCCGTTGCAATCGCGGGATCTGCCATCTGTTCATTTAGCTGCGCAATTTCATCTTCCAGTGCTGCAATGTCATCTTCACATTTGCGGAGCCGGTTTTCTTTTTTCCGTTTCAGTGCCTGTTCTTCCTTTTGCTGCTGCCAGGAAAGCTTGGAATCGGAGGCAGACTCTGCAGCATCGGTATTGGCTCCTGCTGTAGTTGTCTGACCATTTGGCTGTACTGCACCGGATGGCTGCTCGACGACATCTTTCTTTTCCAGATAATAATCATAATTACCGGCGAAGGAGTAAAACTGTTTGTTATAAAGATCCAGAATCCGGGTGGCTGTCTGGTTGACAAAGTATCTGTCGTGGGATACATACAGGACAGTTCCTTCGTAATCATTCAGTGCCTGTTCCAAAATTTCTTTGGAGGTAATATCCAGATGGTTGGTCGGCTCGTCCAGGATCAAAAAGTTAGCATTAGACAACATTAACTTGGCAAGAGAAACACGTCCGCGTTCCCCACCGCTGAGTTCACTGATCTTTTTAAAGACGTCATCACCGGTAAAGAGGAAAGCAGCCAGCGTATTACGGATCTGTGTATTGGTAAGCGCCGGATAATCGTCAGAGATCTCGTCAAACAATGTCTTTTTCGCTGTGCAGGACATGGTGTTCCTGATCGTAGTAACCGATCTCTACCTTGCTGCCTAAACGGATCTGACCGCTGTCCATGGATTCGAGTTCGTTGATGATCTTCAAAAGGGTTGTTTTGCCCGTTCCGTTGTCGCCGATGATTGCAACATGCTCACCGCGTTTGATCTCGATATCGACATGCTCAAACAGGGTAAGAGAGCCAAAGTGTTTGGAGAGATCTTCAATAGAAAGAACATCATTTCCGCTGATGATCTGCGGCGTCAGCTTCAGATGCATATCATCCCGGATCTCAACCGGTTTTTCTAATAGCTCCATTTTATCCAGCATTTTTTCACGACTTTCCGCACGTTTGATCGATTTTTCCCGGTTGAAGGATTTCAGTTTATCGATGACCTGCTGCTGGTGGTGGATTTCTTCCTGTTGTTTTAAGTAGGCATTCACTGCTGCCTTGCGGAGCATGGCAGCCTTTGCTGCGTAATCGGAATAATTGCCTGCGTAGCTTCTGACAAGTCCGTTTTTCGATCGCGATCACCTTTGTGACAATACGATCCAGAAAATAACGGTCATGGGATACGATCAGAACAGCCCCCTTATAGCTTCTGAGGTATGTCTCCAGCCAGCTGATCGAAGCGATATCCAGATGGTTGGTCGGCTCATCGAGGATGATCAGATCCGGGCTCTGCAGCAGCAGCTTGGCAAGAGAAACTCGTGTTTTCTGTCCGCCTGAAAGAGTAGAGATCTGTTTGTCAAAATCTTCATCCAAAAAACTGAGACCTTTTAAAACGCCGGTCAATTCACTTTTATAGAGCAACCCGCCTCTGACCTCAAAATCATGTGTCATACGGGTATAGCGGTTCATGATCTCTTCAAGCTGCGTACCTTCACAATGCTTCATGGATTCTTCCAGATCGCGGAGCTGTTGTTCCATAGAGACAAGGTCCTGTTTGACGCTGAGCAGCTCTTCGTAAATGGTGTGGGAACTTGACAGGTCAGACTGCTGTGCCAGATAACCGAAGGTTTTATCTTTTGCAAAGGTAATAAGACCCTCATCTGCGGGAAGCTGTCCGATGATCATTTTCAGAAGCGTTGTTTTGCCTGCGCCGTTTACACCGACGATGGCAGCTTTTTTCATGTTCTTCCAGCTGAAAAGATGCCTGTTTTAAGATCGGACGGTCTACAAATGTTTTCGATAAATTCTGACAGGATAGTATCATAATGAGTTGCCTCCTAAAATTCATACAGAATTTATCATACCAAAAATAAAAACAAATTTCCACCATTCAGACAGTAAAAACAAACATCATAGCAGCCCATAAATATTTTGACACAGATTTAACAAGGTTATATAATAGAAACAATGATTAAAGGAGGCGCAAAATTGGAAGCAAAGAGATTTCTCAGGCTGTTGTCAGCCGCCTGCCCAGATATTTTCGCTATCTGGGAGAACTGAAGGATGAGGGAGTGGAACGGATATCCTCACAGGAGCTTTCAAAGCTGATGCGTGTGACCGCGTCGCAGATACGACAGGATTTTAATAATTTCGGCGGTTTCGGTCAACAGGGCTATGGCTATAATGTGGAATACTTATATACGGAGATTGGTAAGATACTCGGACTGGATCAGACACACAGGCTGATCATCATCGGTGCGGGACATCTCGGACAGGCGATCGCCAATTATATGAATTTTGAACGCAGAGGTTTTCTGATCAAGGGGCTGTTTGATGCGGATCCGGATCTGGCAGGCAAAATGGTACGGCAGATACCGGTCAGACCGATGGAAGAACTTGAGCAGTTCATTCAGGTAAATAATATTGATATCGGTGTTTTGACGATTCCGAAGGACGGAGCTGCAGCAGTATCGGATCGTCTTGTGAAATGCGGGATCAAGGCGATCTGGAATTTCGCCCATCTGGATCTGGATGTACCGGACAGCGTGCAGGTAGAAAATGTACATCTGTCAGACAGCCTGATGAAGCTGTCTTATAATATAAGGAACAGTTCAGGATCATGATGACAGGAAAAAGAAGGTGGTCATTTGGCACGCAAAGACGATAAATATGTGCAGGCAATCGACGGCAAAAAGATACCGATCCTGACACTGGATCAGAAGTGGCACAGGCTTTTTACACAGACCGGTGTCAGTGCCGAGATCAAGCGGAAAGAAGAAAAAGTAAATGAGCTTCTGAAAAAGCAGGGCGGATTGCAGACCAGACAGAAGGATATCAAGCGCCTGAAAAACAAGCTGATGCAGGAAGTGCTTTCTTCCATGGAAGGAGAAGAAAAGCCGAAGGGCAGATCCAGAGAAGAAAACGGAAAGCTGATCGAGGAATGTAACGAAAAGCTGGAAGAGGGCGGCGCAGCACTTCTGGAAGTGGAAAAGAAGCTGGAAAAAGAAAACAGAGAGCTTATGGTGCTTTCCATGGAGGTCTGTTATGATCTGATGCAGGAAAACGGCGAGCAGATCGAGCAGATTGACGAATGGATCAACCAGATGCGGATTGAACTGAAAAAGAACGTTGTCAGAAAGCAGCAGAAAGAGTTGTACAATCAGGAGCTGTATACTTATATGCATGATATTTTCGGACCGGATGTGATGGAGCTGTTTGATCTGAAGTACCAGCCAAAGCTGAAAGCGGCCGAAAAGGAAGAAAATAGCGGAGGCGAAAAGAAATGAAAGAGCTTGTAACGGCAGATGGTATGCGGCAGATCGAAAAGTATGCCATGGAAAAGCTGCAGCTTTCCGATGCGATCCTGATGGAACGCGCAGCATTGTTTTCTGCAGCGGTGCTGGAAAAAGAACTGAAAAAACGGGGCAGGAAAAAGCATGCAAGGATTTTGGTGCTGTGCGGCGTTGGCAATAACGGCGGCGACGGACTGGCACTTGCCCGTATCTTATATGAACATGGCTACAGGGTATTTGTTGTGCTTCTGGGAGACCGGAAAAAAGCAGACTGAGCTGAACAAAAAACAGCAGCAAATACTGGAGAGCCTGCAGATCAAGATCGGAGACACCATCCGGACGGATATCGAATATGATGGTATTGTGGATGCAATGCTCGGAATCGGGATCACACGCGGTCTGAGCGGCACTTTTGCAGAGGCAGTGGAAACCGTCAATCAAATGGATGCATTTAAGCTGGCGATCGATATCCCGACAGGGATCCATGCGGATTTCGGGCTTTGTCAGACCGTAGCCTTTCAGGCAGATGCGACTGCTGCCTTTGGCTGTATCAAGACAGGACTTTTACTAGCAGAGGGCAGATATGCAAGTGGCAGGAAGTATCTCGGAAGCTGTGGCATGACCTATCCGGCCGGGCAGTCAGGACAGATGATTTATTTTATGCCGGAAAAAGAAGGATATCAGAAAAGCCCTGCGGCGACAGCCGGGCGGTAACAAGGGAACCTTCGGAAAACTGGCGGTCATAGCAGGCAGTGAAAAAACACCGGCGCGGCACTTTTTATGTACAAAGGCGGCGTTTGCGACGGGCTGCGGCTATATCCGGCTGATGACGGCGGAAGAAAATAAAAAGCTGGTGCTTTCTGTACCGGAGGTCGTTTTCCAGCCGCGCCAGGAAGAAGAGATCGTGCCAATGCTGCAGTTTGCCTCCTGTCTGGCAATCGGACCGGGCATTGGTACATCGGAGGAAACAAAGTTATTTTTACAGGCTGTATTACGGGAACTGGTGAAAAGTGGAAAACAGCTTCCGGTTGTGCTTGATGCGGATGCACTGAATCTGTTTGCGGCGGATGAAAGTTTGTGGAAGCTTACTGCAGAGAGCGGGGCGGCAGTGATCTGCACACCGCATATGGCGGAATTTGCAAGGCTTGCCCATGTAACGGTAGAGCAGATCAGGGAAAACCGGCTGCAGCTTGCAGGGCAGTTTGCACAGGAGAAAAACTGTATCCTTGTCCTGAAAGATGCAACAACGGTTGTAGCAGCACCGGATGGCAGAATCTGTATACTGCCGGTCGGAAACGACGGTATGGCAGTAGCAGGCAGCGGAGATGTGCTGACAGGTACGATCGCCGGTATTGCATCACGGCTTACAGACAGCTTTCTGGCAGCCTGCTGCGCTGTTTACCTGCACGGGCTTTCCGGGGAGAAAGCTGCACGCAAAAAAGGAAATGCTGCCATGCTTCCGACAGATCTGATTTCTCATTTGGGGAAAGTACTCAAACATATAGATCAAAAAAGGGATTGGTAATTGAAACTGCAAAAAGAAAAGAGGATGATTACTATGAAACACTATGAAAGAGTATGCGCCTATATTGATCTGGATGCGATATTACACAATATGGACTGCATGAAGAAAAAACATTGCAAAGGATACAAAAATCGTTGCGGTGATCAAGACAGACGGCTATGGACATGGAGCAGTCCGGATCGCAAAGCAGCTCGAAGACATTCCATATGTATGGGGCTATGCAGTTGCAACAGCGGAAGAAGCATTGATCCTGCGTCATGCGGGGATGCAGAAACCGATCCTGATCCTGGGCTATACTTTCCCTTATTCTTATGAAGATATGATCCGGGAAGAGATCAGACCGGCGGTCTTCAGGGAAGATCAGGCAAAAGCCTTTTTCTGAGGCGGCTGTCAGACTGGGTAAAACAGCCAGGATACATATTAAGGTAGATACGGCGATGTCCCGTATCGGTATTAAGCCGGATGCAGAAGGTCTTGCGTTCATTGAGCAGGTAATGGAGCTTCCGGGAATCGAGGTAGAAGGTATTTTTACTCATTTCGCAAAGGCAGATGAGAAGGATAAAACAGCTGTTTTGAAACAGCTTTCCATCTATCAGGCGTTCCTGAAAAAAGTAGAAGAAACCTGTACAAAGGAGATCCCGTTAAAGCATTGTTCCAACAGTGCAGGTATTTTGGAGTTACCGCAGGCTAACATGAATCTGGTAAGAGCCGGTATTACCTTATACGGGCTGTGGCCTTCCAATGAAGTGAAAAAAGAAATGCCGCTGAAACCTGTCATGTCCTTAAAGAGCCATGTAGTATACGTCAAAACGATCGAAAAGGGCACACAGGTCAGCTACGGCGGAACTTATGAAGCGCCGGAAAAACGCGTGATCGCAACGATCCCGGTTGGCTATGGGGACGGATATCCGCGTCTGCTTTCCGGAAAGGGCTATGTGCTCATCCACGGAAAGAGGGCACCGATCACCGGCAGAGTCTGCATGGATCAGTTTATGGTAGATGTAACGGATATCATGCCTGTTGCCATGGGCGACGAAGTGACGCTGATCGGAACGGATGGTGCAGAAAAGATCACAATGGAACAGCTCGGCGATCTGAGCGGACGTTTTAACTATGAGCTTGCCTGCGATATTTCCAAGAGAGTACCGCGTGCTTTTGTGAAAAACGGCGAGATCGTGGCAACAAAAAGATTATTTTACCGATTATGAATAATATCTAAAAAGAATACAACATGAATTTTTTGGAAATACTTTTGAAAAAGAACAAAAAAGGAGCGTTGTATTTCATGAGACGATGAGATGGCGATGTTTATTATGCAGATTTAAGACCGGTTGTCGGCAGCGAACAGGGCGGGATCAGACCGGTCCTGATCGTACAGAATGATGTAGGCAACAGACACAGTCCGACGATCATCTGCGCAGCCATTACCTCAAAGATGAATAAGGCGAAGCTGCCTACGCATATCGAACTTTCCGCGCGGCGGTATCACATGGTAAGGGATTCCGTGATCCTTCTGGAACAACTGCGTACGATCGATAAACTCAGACTGAAGGATAAGATCTGTCATCTGGATGAATCCATTATGCAAAAGGTGGATAAGGGTCTGATGATCAGCCTGCAGCTTGATACATAGAAGCAGACAGGTTTGACGAATATACATGAAGATGATATAGTTATGAGTAAAATGACAATTACAAAGGAGAGATTATTTTATGGACGAAGCGACCGGCGCGGCCAGTCTGATCCTGTTTCTGGCACTTCTGGCGATCGAGATCGTTATGTACGGATTCGGCAGAGCGATCCAGAGCCTCAACAGTGGAAAGATCCAAGAAATGGCAGAAGCAGGAAATAAAAGGGCGGAACAGATCGAGAGGATCATGGATCAGCCTGTGGATTATATCAATACGATCCAGACGTTTACTATTCTGATTCATCTGGTTATGGGTGGTTTCTTTCTGGCGGTCTTTAAACGGCTGTTTACAAGGATTCCGGGTATGAGAGGAACAATCGCAGTATTTTTGGCAGTCTTTGTGCTTTTACTGATCCTGTTTGTGGCAGGGGTACTGGTTCCGAAAAAGATCGCAACCAAATATCCAAAGCAGTGGGCATTTGCTTTTATCAGACCGATCCGGGCTCTGCTTGTGGTCTGGACACCGGTGACGAAGCTGTTTGATCTTCTGGCAAATCTGATCGTCAGACTGTTTGGCATCAATCCGCATGCACTGACAGCCGATGTGACGGAAGAAGAAATCCTGTCGATGGTCAATGAAGGACATGAGCAGGGTGTGCTGCAGGAAAGCGAAGCACAGATGATCACCAACATCTTTGAGTTTACGGATAAGGATGCTAAGGATATCATGACGCACAGATCGAGCATTGTGGGAATTGAAGCCAATACGACGCTCAGAGATGCGGTAGACTTTATGCTGAGTGAGAAAAAACTCACGTTATCCTGTCTACATAGACAATATCGATCATATTATCGGGATCATTCATTTGAAGGATGCCTGCAGAGTGCTGGAGGGCGGTAAAACGATAACCGGCCGATCAAACAGATCAAGGATCTGATCCGGGAAGCACGATTTATTCCGGAGACAAGAAATATTGACACACTGTTCCGTTCCATGCAGTCGCGGACATTCAAAATTTGCAAACATCAAAGCATAAGAATATTGAGAAAAAACGATGCAGCAAAGGGTAAAGATTTTTACGATCATCGGACGTGAGATCGCAGTTGCCGTAAAAGAAGGCGGACCGGATCCGGCAAACAACAGCAAACTTGCCGCTGTTGTCGCAAAAGCAAAGGCAAACAATATGCCGAATGATACGATCGACCGTGGTATCAAAAAGCAGCCGGAGATGCAAACTCTGTCAATTACGAGTATGTTTCCTATGAAGGATATGGTCCTTGCGGAATCGCGATCATCGTAGATGCGCTGACCGATAACAAAAACCGTACAGCCGCAAATGTCAGAAGTGCCTTCACAAAAGGAAGCGGAAGCATCGGAACACAGGGCTGTGTTTCTTTCATGTTTGATAAAAGGGACAGATCGACCGCAAAGGTCAGATCGTGATCGATAAAGAAGAATGTGATATGGATGCAGACGACCTGATGATGCTGGCTCTGGATGCAGGTGCAATGGCATCTGCGGAAGATTTTTACGTAACACTGAATGAAAATGATATTAGACAGCTTTGAGATCCTTATAAGCCGCTGGTCAAAGCGATTGAAAAGACATGGGCGAAAACCTTTAAAAGCAGTAAGATAAAGGCTGCGACCTTTGAGACGATCAACAGCGGATTTCACAAAAAATACTGGGGTTATTTTAGGAGAAAACTATGGAAAACAGCAAAGAAATACAAAAAAGGAACACTCTGTGTACAGGCAGGCTGGCAGCCCAAAAACGGTGAGCCGAGAATACTGCCGATCTATCAGTCGACGACGTTCAAATATGAGTCGACCGAGCAGATGGGAAGGTTATTTGATCTGGAAGAGGAAGGCTATTTCTACACCAGACTGCAAAATCCGACCAATGATTGTGTAGCGCAGAAGATCTGCGAACTGGAAGGCGGCGCAGCAGCCATGCTGACATCTTCCGGACAGGCAGCCAATTATTACGCAGTGTTTAATATCTGCGGTGCGGGGAGATCATGTGATCATGTCTTCCAGTGTATATGGAGGTACGTTCAATCTGCTGACAGTCACCATGCAGCGTATGGGTATTACCTGTACGGTCATCGATCCCGACTGCAGCGAAGAAGAACTGAATGCAGTATTTCAGGAGAATACAAAATGTGTTCTCGCAGAAAGCATTGCGAATCCGGCACTCGTGGTACTGGATTTTGAAAAATTTGCAAAGGCTGCACATGCACACGGAGTTCCGCTGATCGTGGATAATACATTCCCGACACCGATCAATTGTAAGCCTTTTCAGTTTGGTGTGGATATTGTAACGCATTCCACCACAAAATATATGGATGGGCATGCCATGACAGTCGGGGGTGCGATCGTGGACAGCGGTAATTTTGACTGGACAAAATATCCGGATAAGTTCCCTGGGCTCTGTTATCCGGATGAATCTTATCACGGCGTTAATTATACGGAGCGGTTCGGCAAGAAAGCCTATATCACAAAGGCAACAGCACAGCTGATGCGGGACCTCGGTTCTATTCCGTCTCCGATGAATGCCTTTTTGTTAAATATCGGACTTGAGACATTGCATCTGCGTGTTCCCCGTCACTGTGAAAATGCACAGAAGGTTGCAGAATTCCTGGAAGCACATGATAAAGTGAAATGGGTGAATTATCCGGGACTGAAGAGTAATAAATATTATGATCTGGCACAGAAATATATGCCAAACGGTACCTGTGGTGTTATTTCTTTTGCGGTAGACGGTACAAAAGAAGATACCGTAAAGATTTATGGATGCACTGAGGCTGGCAGCAATTGTGACACATGTGGCAGATGCAAGAACGTGCGTTCTGCATCCCGCAAGCCATACGCACAGACAGATGAATGAGCAGCAGCTCAAAGAAGCCGGTGTGGATCCGGGCATGATCCGTCTTTCTGTCGGTATTGAGGATGTGGCAGATATCATTGCGGATCTGGAGCAGGCGCTGAAAACGTTGTAAGAACGAGGAGAGATACGATGGACAGACTGGCAATAGTTGTACCTTTGTTATAATGAAGAGGAAATGCTTCCTCTGACAACAAAAGAACTGACAGGTGTACTTTCTGATCTGATCACAAAGCAGAAGATCGCACCGGACAGTTATATTTTATATGTGGATGACGGAAGCAAAGACAGCAGTACATGGAACTGATCAGAAAATTTCATGAAGAAGAAAAAAGGTGTTCGGACTGAAACTTGCCGGTAATGTGGGACATCAGAATGCATTGACGGCAGGTATGCTGAATGCCATGGAGCATGCGGATATCATGATCTCCATTGATGCGGATCTGCAGGATGATACGGCTGTGATGGAAGAAATGGTAGATAAATTCCATGAAGGCAAGGATATTGTATATGGTGTCAGAAATGACCGGAAAAAGGATTCCTTCTTTAAAAGAACAACAGCACAGATGTTTTATAAGGTAATGGCTGCCTTTGGCGTAAAGACCGTTTATAATCATGCGGATTACCGTCTGATGAGTAAACGTGCACTGCAGGAGTTTTCCAAATATCAGGAGATCAATCTGTACCTGCGCGGTGTCATGCCACTCATCGGGTATGAAACCGACTGCGTTTATTATGAGAGAAAAGAGCGTGTGGCTGGCGAATCGAAATATCCGCTGAAAAAATGCTTGCACTTGGAACGGAATTACGTCTTTCAGCGTAAAGCCGATCGATTTTATTACCGCACTCGGCGGTTTTCTGATCTTTTTATGTGTGATCGCGGCGGTGTATGCGCTAGTTTCTTATTGTAACGGACATACGGTACCGGGGTGGACTTCCCTGATCTTATCCATCTGGTTCTTAGGAGGCATGCAGCTTGTGGCGATCGGTATGATCGGACAGTATATCGGTAAAATTTATATAGAGGTCAAGCACAGACCGCGTTATAATGTGGAAACCTATTTAAATCATGATAATGAGTGATCTTTTTATGTCTGGTATAGGAGTATGCAGAAAAGCCGGGGCATGCAAATGGAAAAGGAGAAAGAAACATGATGCAGCAACATGATGGAATACAGGAAGCGTCGGACGATTCTCTTGCAAAGCGTCCGGTTAAATTTATTAAAAATCCGTTGCCGGGTCCGAAACCGCATGTCAAAAAAAGAAATGAATTATGATTATGAGGTACCCCCGGATAAAATGTTTTTCGATATTGATAAACCAAGCAGAAATTATTATGATCTGCCTTAGCAAAGACCCGACAGCAATGTGCTGTCGGGTCTTGTTATAATTCACAAAAAAAAAGAAAGAAAAATATGTGCAATCTTGACAAATGATAAGGGAGCAATTATAATACCAAAATACAGGTATACAATTTAACCCTGTATAGCAGAAAAGGAGGAGACTTATTATGAAAAAGTCAATCGCATTATTGTTATGTACAGCTTTAACAGCTGGAATGTTAGTTGGTTGTGGCAGCACAGCAGAAGATACTGCAGAAGCTCCTGCAACAGAAGAAGCAACTGATGCTGCAACAGACGCTACAGATGCAGAAGCAACAGACGCTGCAGATGCAGAAGCAACAGACGCTGCAGAAGATACAACAGCAGCTTCTGACAAGACATGGGTTGTTGCAACAGATACAGTATTCAAGCCTTTTGAATACACAAATTCAGACAACGAATTCGTTGGTATCGATGTTGATATCCTTGCAGCAGTTGCTGAAGATCAGGGCTTCAAATATGATTTACAGAGCCTTGGCTGGGATGCAGCAGTAGCAGCAGTTCAGGCTGGTCAGGCAGATGCTATCATGGCAGGTGCTTCTATCACACAGGAACGTAAAGACAATGGCTGGATCTTCTCAGACGGCTATTACAATGCAACACAGACATTTGTAGTGGCACAGGAAGTGATGTTAAGTCTTTTGAAGATTTAAAGGGCAAGAACGTTGCAGTCAAGAACGGTACACAGGGTGCTGATTATGCAAATTCTTTAAAAGACCAGTATGGTTTTACAGTAACAGTATTTGAAGATTCTCCTACAATGTATCAGGATGTCATCCTTGGCAACAGTGCTGCATGTGTAGAAGATACACCGATCATCAAGACTTCTATCAAAGAAGGCGAGCTTGCTCTGGAAGTTCCGGAAGGAATGGAAAATGAAGGTGCTGACTACGGTGTAGGTATCATGAATGCAGACAATCAGGAATTCCTTGATATGTTCAATGCAGGTCTTGCTAATATCAAAGCTAACGGCAAATATGACGAGATCATTGCTAAATACTTAGACTAATCGTTTTTAAGACCTTGAAAACGTGAGGGAGCTTCCCTCACGTTTTTCTTTTGCCTAAATTTCTGCAATTAAGATATAGGAAAATTTGTGATTTAATGGTATACTATGTTGATGTAGGTCTTGAATATGAAAAGGTCTGGACATAAATACAGAAGGAAAAAAGGAGTGTAAACATGGCAGCAATTATTCAAAGCTATTGGAGCATGCTTTTAGGTGCGCTCGGCAAAACACTGTTACTGACATTGTTATCTCTGTTTTTGCAATGATCATCGGTATGATCTTTGCGTTGATGAATGTAGGAAGAAGCAGAGTCTGTAACTGTATCGGAACAATTTATGTAGATGCGGTGCGGGGTGTTCCACTTATTGTACTTGCATATTTTATTTATTTCGGTGTACCGGCCGGTATTAAGATGATGGGAATCCAGGATTTCAGGTTATCCGCATTGCAGGCAGGTACGATCGCACTTTCCATGAACTGTGGTGCGTACATGGCAGAGATCATCAGAGCGGGTATTGAAAGTGTGGATAAAGGACAGATGGAAGCGAGCAGAAGTCTTGGCCTTTCCTATGGAAAGAGTATGCGTCTGGTTGTGATTCCACAGGCGATCCGTACAATGATCCCTTCTATTATCAACCAGTTTATCATTACATTAAAGGATACCTCAATCCTTTTCCGTTATCGGATTCCCGGAACTGACCAATATGGGTAAGACGATCAGCGGTAATACATTTAAGAGTTTACAGACATGGGCGATCGTCGGTATTATGTATATGGTGATCATTATTACGCTCAGCAAGATCGCAAAGAAGATCGAGAGGAGGATCAAACGTGGCAGATAAGAAAACAATGGTTCACGTTGAGAACCTGAAAAGAACTTTGGAAAGCTTGAAGTATTAAAAGATATCAGCGTAGACATTGCAGAAGGAGAGGTTGTGGTACTGCTCGGCCCGTCCGGTTCAGCGGAAAATCCACCTTCTTCCTGCTGTTTAAACCAGTCTGGAGATTGCAACAGCAGGCAAGATTCTTGTAGATGGCAATGATGTGACAGATCGAAACATATTGACAAACAAGTCGGGAAACATCGGAATGGTATTCCAGCATTTTAACCTGTTTTTGATCATAAGACCGTGCTTGAAAATATCATGATGGCTCCGGTCGAACTGAAGAAGATGACCAAGGAAGAAGCAAAGGAAAAGGGAATGCAGCTCTTAAAGCGTGTCGGTATGGATTCCAAGGCAGACTGTTATCCGTCCCAGATCTCCGGGGGTCAGAAGCAGCGTGTGGCGATCGCGCGTGCGCTTGCCATGAATCCGAAGATCATGCTGTTTGATGAGCCGACAAGTGCTCTGGATCCTGAAATGGTAGGAGAGGTTCTTGCTGTTATGAAGGAGCTTGCATCCGAAGGTATGACAATGGTTGTTGTTACACATGAGATCGGATTCGCGAGAGAAGTAGCTGACCGTGTGATTTTCATGGATGACGGTTATATTGTAGAGCAGGGTACACCGCAGGAGGTTATCCTGAATCCGAAAGAACCGAGAACAATAGACTTCCTGAATAAGGTATTGTAATAAATGCGATAGTTATCACTTAAGTGGGCACTTTAAAAGATACGGTACAATAATCAATAACAGTGATAAGGAGAAGCAAGATGAAGCGGATCATAACAATCAGCCGTGAATTTGGTGCGGGCGGCGGTTCTATCGGAAGCGCTGTAGCAAAAAAACTCGGTTTTGAATATTACGATAAGGAAATTATTTTAAAAGCTGCCGGTAAATCCAATATGGATATAGACCGAGTTATGAAATGGGATGAAAAGGTTCCGTCCAATTTCGGCTTTGCCCAGAGTCTGTTCGATTTTTTATAACAGACCGCAGGGAGAAAAGCTGTCCGCAGCACAGGAAGCGATCATCCGTGAGATCGGCGAAAGGGAAAATGTGTGATCGTCGGCAGAAATGCCAATACGATACTGAAAAACTTTGAGGACAGCCTGCATGTATTTGTATATGCGGATCCTTACTGGCGCATGGAGCATATGAAGGCAAAAATGCCGGATATGACTGAGGCAAAGATCAGTGAGGAAATGCACACGATCGACAGAGCCAGAAAGAAATTCTGTTCTTATTATACCAATACGGAATTTGGTGTGGCGGATTATTATGACATTTGTCTGAATGCTTCCGCGCTTGGCATCGACAATTGCATTGATGTTCTGTATCAGCTTTGCAAATAATCAGAATAGAAAGAGATGAAAGAATGGAACAGAAAAATCCTCTGGGAGAATTACCGGTTCCGGTTTTATTAAGAAGATATGCGCTGCCCAGCATTTTAGCGATGCTGGTAAGCGCATTATATAATATTGTAGACCAGTTTTTTATCGGAAGAAGCGTCGGAGAGCTTGGTAATGCGGCAACGAATGTAGCATTTCCGTTAAGTACCTCCTGTGTAGCACTGGCACTTTTATTTGGGATCGGCGGTGCAGCTGCGTTTAATCTGACGATGGGAAAAGGAGAAAAAGAGAAGGCACTTTTTTATATAGGAAATGCTGCAACCATGCTGTTTCTCAGTGGTGTGGTGCTGACTGTGATCACGGAGCTGTTTTTGGAGCCGCTTCTTGTTGGGTTTGGCTCTCCGCAGAACGTACTGTCATATGCCAAGACATATACAGGCATTACAGCGATCGGTTTTCCGTTTTTGATCCTGTCTGCAGGCGGCGGACATCTGATCCGTGCAGACGGCAGCCCGTCCATGGCTATGATCTCCAACCTGGCAGGGGCTGTGATCAATACGGTTCTGGATGCCCTGTTTGTGTTTGGATTCAATATGGGGATGCAGGGCGCTGCACTGGCAACGGTGATCGGGCAGTTTGTGGCAGCTGCGATCATCGTATGGTATTTATGCCGTTTTAAGACTGCACCGCTTTCCTTGTCGCATTTCAGACCGAAGCTGTCTGTTACCGGCTTTGTGGCAAAGCTTGGTACAGCAAATTTTTTAATCAGATCGCTATGATGATCGTGCAGATCGTTATGAATAAATCATTGACATATTACGGATCACAGTCTGTGTATGGAGAATCCATTCCACTTGCCTGTGCAGGTATCATTACAAAGGTCGGTATGGTATTTTTTTCTATCTGTATCGGTCTGTCGCAGGGAATGCAGCCTATTGTCAGCTTTAATTACGGTGCAGGCAATTATAAGAAGGTAAAGCAGGCATACAGGCTTGCAGCAGGGATCGGAACGATCATTTCGGTCATTGCTTTTTTTGCTTTTCAGATTTTCCCGCGCCAGCTGATCGGTATATTCGGTTCTTCGCAGAATGAAGCTTATTATACCTTTGCGGTACGTTATTTCAGAATTTATATGTTTTTTACATTTTTAAATGCTATACAGCCGATCTCCTCCAACTTTTTTACGGCGATCGGCAAACCGGGGAAAGGGATTTTCCTTTCCCTGACAAGGCAGATCATTTTCTTACTGCCGCTTATTGTGATCTTTCCGCTCTTTTTGGGCGTGGATGGAATTATGTATGCAGGACCAATCGCAGATTTTATTGCAGCTATGGTTTCAATGATCCTGATCTATAAAGAATTTGGAAAAATCAACAAATTGGAGGAAGCAACATGCGAATCATAATTGTAGGATGTGGTAAGGTCGGAAGTACCATTACCGAACAGCTTGTCAAGGAAGGTCATGATGTGGCGGTCATTGACAGGGATTCGGACGTTATTCAGGATATCACCAATAATTTTGATGTGATGGGAGTAGTCGGAAACGGTGCCAGCTATTCCATTCAGAAGGAAGCGGGAATTGAAGATGCCCATCTTCTGATCGCTGTCACGGGATCGGATGAGCAGAATCTTTTGTGCTGTCTGTTTGCAAAAAAAGCAGGTAATTGTAATACGATCGCGAGAGTCCGTAATCCGCTTTATAATCATGAGATCCGGTTTATCCAGGGAAGAACTCGGACTTTCCATGACGATCAATCCGGAATATGCAGCAGCAACGGAAATTGCACGTATCCTGCGTTTCCCGTCAGCGATCAAGATTGATACCTTCTCAAAAGGAAGGGTAGAGCTGATCAAGTTTCTTGTTCCGGAAAATTCACCGATCGATAACTGCAGCCTGATCGATATTTCCCATAAGATCAAGACGGATGTTCTGGTATGTGCGGTAGAACGCAAGGATGAGGTCGTGATCCCAAATGGTTGTTTTGTTATCAAAGCAGGCGATACGATCAGTATTGTGGCAAGCCCGACCAAGGCAAGAGATTTCATCAAAGAGATCGGTGTCCGGGCACATCAGGTCGGTAATGCCATGATCGTCGGCGGTGGAACGATGGCATACTATCTGGCCGAACAGCTTCTCAGCATGGGGATCCATGTCAAGATCATTGAGCGGGATGAAGAGCGCTGCGAGCAGCTTTCCGAGCTCCTTCCAAAGGCTATGATCATTCACGGAGATGCAACAAACCAGAATATTTTACTGGAAGAGGGCATCCAGAACAGCGAAGCATTTGTATCACTGACAGGCATTGACGAAGGAAATATCTTTTGTCTCTGTTTGCGCAGAGCTGCTCCAAGGCGAAAGTCATCACCAAGATCAACCGGATTTCCTTTGGGGATATCATTAATGACTTCCAGCTTGGCAGTCTGATCTATCTAAGTTTATTACATCCGAATATATTACAAGATATGTACGTGCCATGCAGAATTCTCTTGGCAGCAATGTGGAAACACTGTATCATCTGATCGAGAATAAAGTAGAGGCATTGGAGTTCCACATCCATGAGGGAGCGCCTGTTGTGGATATCGCACTGGAAGATCTGCCAATCCGGGATAATACGCTGATCGCCTGTATCAATCATGCGGGAACGATCATCAGACCGAACGGTAAAACAAAGATCAGTGTTGGAGATACGGTCATCATCATCACAACACATAAGGGGCTTGGAGATATTAAGGATATTTTACAGAAATAGCCTGGAGGGACATTATGAATCACGCAGTTATCCGTCGTATTTTAGGACTTATTTTATTGTTTGAATCTGCATTTCTGCTGCTGCCTTGTATGGTGGCAGTGATCTACAGGGAAAAGCAGGGGCTGTCTTATCTGGCAGTTGCTTGTATCTGTCTGGTGATCGGTTTCTTACTGACAAGAAGGAAAACCGAAAATCAAATGTTTTACGCAAAGGAAGGCTTTGTGATCGTGGCACTGAGCTGGATCGTCATGAGTTTTTTCGGAGCAATGCCTTATTACCTGAGCGGAGATATCCCGGATGTTTCGCAGGCATTATTTGAAGCTGTTTCCGGTTTTACGACAACAGGAGCAAGTACCTTGAGCAGTGTGGAGGTACTCAGCCATTGTACCCTTATCTGGCGTGCATTTACAATCTGGATCGGTGGTATGGGGGTTATCGTATTTCTGCTTGCGGTCCTGCCTCTGACGGGCGGTTATAATATGCATCTGATGCGCGCGGAAAGCCCGGGGCCTTCTGTCGGCAAGCTTGTGCCAAAGGTAAGAGAGACAGCAAAAAATACTGTATCTGATCTATATTTCCCTGACTGTGATCGAAATTGTACTTTATATACTGGCAGGTATGCCTGTGTTTGATGCGGTCACGACCGGATTTTCAACAGCCGGAACCGGTGGATTCGGTATCCGGAATGACAGTATGGGATCTTATTCTACCGTTCTTCAGATTTTGATCACGATATTTATGATCCTGTTTGGTGTGAATTTTAACTTTTACTATTTTCTGCTCGGCAAGGAAAAGAAAGATGCCTTTAAGATGGAAGAGGTACGCTGGTACTTTACGATCATCGTAGTGGCAGCACTTCTCATTGCAGTTGATATCAGAGGTATGTTTGATAATATCGGAATCGCCCTGCAGCAGGCTTTTTTTCCAGGTTGGCTCCATTATCACAACAACCGGTTTTTCAACGATAGATTTCAATCTGTGGCCGCAGGGATCTAAAACGATACTTGTACTTCTGACATTTTTAGGTGCCTGTGCGGGATCTACAGGTGGTGGTATAAAGGTATCCCGACTGATGATCCTTGTCAAATCGATCAGACAGGAAATTGCTTATTTTATTCACCCGCGAAGTGTCAAAGTCATTAAGATGGATCAGAAAGCGATTGATAAAAGCACAGTGCGAGGAGTACATGCATTTTTTTGCAACGTATATGATGATCATCGTCGTATCTGTTTTTCTGATTTCTTTTGACGGATTGGATCTTGTGACGAATTTCACAGCAGTTGCGACTGCATTTAATAATGTGGGGCCGGGCCTTGAGCTGGTCGGACCGGCTGGAAACTTCGGCTGTTTCTCGGATTTTTCCCATTATGTGCTGATGTTTGATATGCTGGCAGGCAGACTGGAGCTGTATCCGATCCTTCTGTTGTTTTACACCGGCGGTCTGGAAGAAAAATTAAAATACAGAGAATTAGGAGAAATTGAACTTCATGGGTAAGCAAGAGGAGAGTAAAAATAAGAAGAACGAAAAGATCATCAATACGGCATTCCGTATTTTTGTGGAGAAGAAGATAGAACCGGTATCAATTACTGAGATCGCAGAAAAAGCAGGTGTCGGAAGGGCAACAGTATTCCGTTATTATCCGACGAAGGTGGATCTGGCTATTGCTGTCTGCAGTGCCAAATGGAAGGAATATCTGGATGAGCTGGATGCAAAGCGACCGATCGCTTCCGTCAAGGATATTCCTGCGATCGACAGACTGATCTTTACACTGGACAGTTATATCGATATGTATCAGAACCATAAGGATCTGTTGCAGTATAATGAAAATTTTAATCATTTTGTCAGTCATTCCGGTGGTGTGGAAACAGCTGGCATGATGGCAGATTTCCATGCCTCTTTTTGTATTCGGTTGATACCAGATTGCATATGATGTATAAGCGTGCACAGGAGGATCATACATTCCGGACGGATATCCCGGAGGAAGAGTTCATGCGGGTTACCGTGCATACAATGATGACCGCGTGTGCTTATTACGCGGAGGCTTTATCTGGGGGTCGAAAAATAACAAGGATTATACGCCGGAGCTTCTGCGTGTAAAGGAAATGATTCTGAATTATGTGAAAGTCAATGCATAGAAAAAGGAGATCCACAGCATCTGTGAAAAGAGAAGCATATATGGAATCTATTCATTATAACAAGTTATTTACGCAAAAGGTTCAGCATCAGGCATTTATTGAAAAGCTTGATGAGTTTATGGAAAGCCATAACAAAGAAGAGGAAAATCAGGATGGGCAGATTCCACAGGAATGATGTCATATATAGGAGTTTATGAAAGAGATTTATGGATGAAAAACAGTTAAGCATAGATATCGTTGGTTTGGCAGGAGCATATTCTTATGCATTAGATTGTATAGAAGCCGAACTGGTTAATATTACAAACAAGCATGGAAAAAGAGTTGCATACATGAGTGTATGCATGGCAAAATATTGGAATGTCGAAAACGATGCATTGCAAGATTTAGCAATTTGCGCATTACTACGATAATGCCCTAACACAATATATTACCGAAGAAGTAAAAAAGAATCCTGGTATAGATATAGGGGAAGATTTTTTTTGAATGAAAAGCAAATCTTCACTGTATTTATGGCGAAAACAATATTGCTAAAATTCCATTTAAGACAAATGTATCAAATGTAATTTTATATCATCATGAACTTGCTAATGGAAAAGGACCATTTAAAAAGGCTTGGCAGGAGGTTCCTTTATTTGCGAGGATTATTCATCTTGCGGATGTCATAGATGCGATTGCTAACAATATAAAATTTAGACAGGAAAAATGGGATAAATGTTGTGAATTTCTTGTAAAACAAAAAGGAGTATTATTTGATGATGAGTGTGTAGAAGCCTTTTTTGGAAATGATATCAAAAGAAACATTTGTTTCGTTAGAGGATGGAACTTTTGAGTCAAAGTTATGGGAGATTGTTCCAAGAAAAAAACAGATGTTTGATTGGAATACTTGTAAAAATATTGCAGATTTCTTTGCAAATATTGTAGACTATAAATCTCCCTTTACAAGTAGACACTCTATTGGTGTTGCAGAAAAGGCTGCGCAGTATGCAAAGTATATTGGATATGATGTTTTAGATATCGAAAAAATGTATCTGGCGGGAGCATTGCATGATATCGGAAAAATGGCGGTCGGCAATGAAATATTAGAAAAACCGGATAAACTTACGGATGAAGAATTTGATAAAATGAAAAACCATGCGGGCTACACATATCTTATGTTGTCACAAGTAGATGGTTTTGAAGATATACGAGATTGGGCTGCACTACATCATGAAAAACTAAATGGGAAAGGGTATCCATTTGGAAAAACTGCAGATGAATTAAATGAGCAAGAACGAATTATGGCATGTGTTGATATTTATCAGGCGCTTACGGAAGAACGTCCATATAAGAAAGGAATGTCGCATGAAAAAACATGTGATATACTTGATGAAATGGCAGAAAAAGGTTTTGTGGATGCAGATATTTCACGTAAAATGAGAGATTGTTTTCATTAGCATAGTATGAATGTTTTTTATATAGTTCATGAAACACTTGAGTATAATCCGGATGTAAAGTGTTCTCACCATGAGCACAACCATGGGGAGGGACATGGATGTGGAAGCCATAGCTGTCATTAAGAAGAATAAAAA
>VOFC01004095.1_pt1 | contig 45730 bp, 38 predicted proteins | sample 5384161 | NCBI WGS metagenome assembly VOFC01 (sample SAMN12384722, study PRJNA508395) | human gut metagenome | isolation source: healthy gut B | host: Homo sapiens | reverse complement strand
TCAATGCCGTCCGCCAGACCAAAGCGCAGCTCCATGATCTGCCGTTCCCGCGGGGACAGGCTGTCCACGGCCCGGCGCAGCACGGCACGCTCCGCATCCTGTTCCAGCCGCTGGCTGATCTGGTTCTCATCACTGCCCAGAATATCAGAAAGCAGCAGCTCGTTGCCGTCGCCATCCACGTTCAGCGGTTCGTCGATGCTGGCTTCCTGACGGCGGTTGGAGCTTTTGCGTAAGTACATCAGAATTTCATTGCCGATGCAGCGGCTGGCGTAGGTGGCCAGCTTGATGCTGCGCTCCGGCGTGAAGGTGTTCACCGCCTTGATCAGCCCGATGGTACCAATGCTGATCATGTCCTCGGCAGGCACACCGCTGCTTTCGTACTTTTTGGCAAGATACACCACCAGCCGCAGGTTGTGGGTGATCAGGTCGTCCCGGGCAGCGGCATCGCCTGCAGCCATACGGGCCAGCAGGGCTTTTTCCTGTTCCGGGGTCAGGGGCGGGGGCAGGTTGGGCGCGCCCGCCAGAAAATGTGCGCCGCCGCAATAGCCCAGCCGTGCAAGGAGCCAACGCCAGAACCGGTGCAGAACATGAAACATGAATACCCCTCCTGTACATCTATAAGTATCGATCGCATCAAACGCTTCTCAGCGGATGCCCAGCTGTACGGCCAGTTCGCTGCCCAGCAGAGCTGTCCATGGCTGCTGTGTTTCCGGGCGGCAGAATGCGGCCAGAATGCCCGCTGCACTGCCTTTGCTGGTGCGCAGGGCCTTGGCCGGAACGGCAGGCAGCACGCAGTGCCCGGCAATGGTGGTGCAGGGCACCAGCCGCACCCGCAGCTCCGGCGGCGGTGCCGTGCCGCAGGCAAAATAACGGTCCAGAAATGTGCGCAGCTCCTGCGGCAGGGCACTGCGCACGGCGGGATAATAGACCAGAACCACTGCCTGCCCGGTCAGCGGGTCCTGCACTGAGAAGCCGGTGTCGCAGAAAGCCTGTACGGAGAGGACTGCACCTTCCAGCTCCAACACAGCGGCAAAGCAGCGGGTGCCTGCACGGCCAAAGCAGAACAGTACGCCGCGCAGCACGGCAAGCACTGCACCGCAGCACAGCAGCAGCCGGCCCGGAGACAGCGGCAGATAGACGCAGAGATTTGCGCTTTGCACCCCGGGCAGCAGCACGGCTCCGCACAGCAGCAGGTTCAGCAGCAGATACCACGCACACAGCTGCACAAAATTGCGCAGGCCCGGCACGCCGTAAGCCGCAGCTACAGCAGCACAGCAGGTGAACACCTTATAAAGGAAAGCTGCAGGGCCGGGCAGCTCCGGCAGCAGAATGCCCAGCGAAGCTGCTGCCGCTGCCGCACTGCCCGCCATCAGCCGCAGACCGCTGCACTGCCGCGCACACAAAAGCCCTGCGCCCAAAAGCAGTGCTGCTGCGGCCAGAAAGTTCGTCAGCAGCAGTTCGTCCAGATAGATCACGGTTTTCATACACGATCCCTTTCAAATTCCAGTATCTTCCAATTCCGCAAAAAACCATGTCGCTGTGTGCAAAAAAGCGGCTTCTGTAAGAATTTTGAGACCGGATTTTCACAGTCTATCACATTTTTCACATTTTTTTCAAAAAAGTACTTGAACATTTCTGGAAAGTGTGGTATATTATTGCCATCCTAGTAAGGGACGTAAGCTAAACAAATGGCTTGCAAATATCTTTCTAAATTTGAAGGGAGAAATTCATTATGATGATGCCTGCAAACTTCTCTGCTGTTGCAGAAAACGAGATGACCTACGTTGTTGGTGGTAGCCTGGTTGATGTCCTGGCTCCTGCTATGACCACTGCTAACTGGCAGAATGTCTCTGGCAACGTGATCAAGATCGTTGGCAACTCTTTCCTGGCTAAGTACACCAACGACATTCTGGGCCAGCTGTTCGATGGCAACTACGTTCCCGGCGATGTGATCGGCTACTCTATTAAGAATCTGGATAAGGCTTACAACAAGGGCTACGGCACCTTCGAGAACAACGCTTGGGGCCTTGCTGTTGGCGCTCTGAACGCTGGCATGCAGATCCTGGGCGGCCTGTCCGCTATCTACACCCTGGGCAGCAGCTCCGTCGGTCTGGAAACTAAGACTGGCACGCTGCCCACTCTCTAATGCTTGATTTTTCCTGAATAGGACAGATGGTTTGATTTGACATAGCGCTTGCTGTGTCAGATAAAGAGAGCTAGAGAGGCCCCGCACAAGACAAGCAATTGTTTTGTGCGGGGTTTTTGTTTGTGTAAAAGTTTAACTGGCTATGGGAAAACGGCGCAGGGATGGAATGAGAATAACCCATTCAAAAACAATTTCCCGATGGCAGACAAACTGCTGCAGAATTTTTCAAAAAACAGTTGACAACTCCCGGATGTGCTGATATAATAAAACACGTCGTCAGGCACGGCACGAACATCTGGGGGATTAGCTCAGCTGGGAGAGCGCTTGCATGGCATGCAAGAGGTCACCGGTTCGATCCCGGTATTCTCCACCATTGGCTCAAATGAGAGTTACAAACACCGTTGATTTCAAATCGAAGTCAACGGTGTTTTTGTGTTTGTCAGCAAGCAAGTTCATCGCTATTCTCCAAATACTGTGCAAGATCAAAGTTGAAGTCCACATGGATTTGGTATCTGCGATAAACGTCTACCCTGCGGATAAGCTGGCTGACAATCATCTTTTTTGCTTCAAAGTTGGCACTATCGTACAGGTCTGCGTAAGAGATCAATTCTTCGTACAGCTGCGATACATTTGCCATCAATTCAGCGTTTCGCTCCAGTTCTGCACTGGCTTCTTCACACAGAGTGTCCAACTCCGTGTGCTTCTTTTCCTGTGCTGCGATCATCTCGGCAAGAGTGTCTTTCGGAAAAGCACTCTCCCCTTTGATTACAGCCAGAATCTCAGTTTTTAAGGCGAGCAAGTCTTTTTCGGCCTTGTCGCGTTCTGCTTGAAGGGCTTGCAGATGGTTCTTGCGCTCCGCAGTTTCCTTCGCATAGCGGCTGGTGATAAGCTGCTCTTTTGGGATACCTCTCAAGCGGGAGAAAATCTGGCGAACCATCTTGTCGATGATCTCATCCAGAATATGCATAGTGTAGCCGGTCTGCCCGGTGCAATCCGTCTGCTTGCGGAGTTTTCCGTAGCAGGTGTAGCGAATGCGGAGCGTATCGTCCAGAGTACCATCGGAGAGCTTACGCCATTTCCGGCTGGTCGTCAGGGCGAGCCTTGCACCACAGTGGCCGCAGTAAACGTTATTGGAAAGCAATGCCTGTCCACGGGTACGAAGAGGAACATGGTGTTCGGCTTCTTCCGCTGCGTGGGCAGAGCGATCTTCCCGGATACGCTGTGCAGCTTCAAACTCCTCCTGCGGGATGATCTGGAGTTCGGGCATCAATTCGGAGCGGGCATCTCCGCAGCGGAGAACGCCCATGTAGGTCAGGTTGCCGACCATTCCTCGCAAGCTGCCCGGATGCCAGCACTTTCCAGAGCGGGCACGGTATCCAGCATTGTTCAGATAGGTGGCAATCCGCTGTGCGCCGTAACCCTCGTATACATATTTATCGAAGATCAGCCGAACGATTTCGGCTTCCTGCTCGTTGATATGCAGTTCGTAGAGTTCGTGCTTGCGCTTGTTGATGCGGCCACTTTTCACAAGGTCATAACCATACGGCGCACTGCCGCCCTTGAAGTGTCCTTCTTCCACAAGCTGCCGCAGGCTGGTACGGGTACGGACAGAAGTTTTTTCGCTTTCGCCGTCTGCCTGCCAGAAGCGGATATAGTTCAGCAATTTGTCAGTGTGGTTGTCGAATCGCTGCTCACCCTCTTGGGTACTCCATACCCGGATGCCGTTCCGTACAAACCATTCCACAACAAAGGGAGTTTCATCTGCGATACGACCGATACGGTCGAACATGAACACCAGCAGGATGTCAAACTTGCCCCTCCGGGCATAGTCCTTGATGATTTGCAGCTTGTCGCGGGCGGCGGCCCGGACTTTGTGGCCGGACACGCCTTCTTCCTGTTCTTCAAGGACGATGACCCAGCCCTTCGATTCAGCGAACTTATGGCAAGCCTTTCGCTGCATGGGCAGGTCAGCTTCATGGTTGGAAGTGAAATCCACCTGCTTATCGGTGGAAACGCGGTACAAGCAGCAGACGCGGTTGTTGTTTTCTGTCATTGTAAATTCCTCACTTTCATAACAAAAGTGGGGACAGGCTTTATTTCGTTGTCAAAGAACGTCCGGCAATGGTTCGGCTTGTAGCACCGCCCGTTACCGCACTCAGTATAGCGTTTGGTTCTGCATTCGTCCATGATGTCAACCTACCTTCTTCGTATAGCTGGTGGCAAGCAGGATGTTCCGAATGCGCTCAAATGCTTCCGGGTTGGGTTCTTTGGAAAAACTGAAAACAACAGGATAGCCATTGATTACATGATATTGCCGGTCGGCATCACGGTCAGCCGCAGGAAGGTTCTCTGCGACCTGTGAAAATTTATCGATCATAAGATTGTAACTCCTATTATGAATAAATGCTGTTGTCTTAATATGTAACAATGGGCATCTGCGTTGTGCGGATGCCCATTGTCTTTAAGGAGAGATTCCTGTAAATGTCAGAACTTCATCGGCAGGGCATCCTTACGGGATTTGCCGTTGTACGCCGCATAGATGGGGAAAACGTATTTCTTCCATCCGGGCAGCTTTGCCGGGTTGTCCATCCCGGTGCGGTAGATTTCCATGGGATGGACGCTGCGCAGGGCACGGATCAGCCGTTCCTCGTTGAACTCACCGTGATACACTTCCACGAAGTACATCACACCCTTCAGGACTGCGGCACGGAAGGAATCGGGTTTGCCCTCCCATGCGTCCACAATCAGCCGCAGAGCCTCGCAGTAGATTTTCTCGCCCATCTGGTTGTACAGCTTGAGTGCAGTGCCTACGCAGCTGATGCGGTAGTCGCTCAACTGCAAGCTGTCATAGTTGAAGTCCAGACCCACCCGGTTGGTGGCTGCGAGGAATGCCATGGAAAGAGCATCCTCGCCCACGACCTTGGCACGGAGCTTGATGCCCGCCGTCAGCGGTGCAGCGTGACCGTTTTGCTCTGCGAAGAACAGGGCTTCCTGCTGCATCGTCAGACCCGTATACACCTTGCAGAGAATCGGGAGGTCTTTGCCACCGTTGCGCAGGATACGCGCTTCAATGGTGTGCTGACCGTCCGTTACATAATACCGGCCATTGCGAAAGCTGACCTTCGGCTCATTCGCCGTATATTCATTGAAGTCTCTTGCAATCAGCTCAACGCGCTTACGCTGGATGCCCCGCTGATAAAGCTCGCGCGGGTAGATTAGCTTGCTGCTGTGAATGACCACCATCTGATAAGGAGTGGCCACATTGAAAGATGCGGAAAAGTTGTTGGTGTTGCTCAGTCGCATTGCATTTCCTCCCGGATTCTCCAGATGTATTTTTCGGCTTCTGCTAAAATCTCACTGACCTGCTGCTTACGCTTCGGGATGGTGAGCAGGCTGGGATTAAAGGTAAAGCTGTATTCGAGTCGCTGTATCATGGCATGAACAGCGGATTGCAGCTCGGTGTACAGCATCATTTCCTCCACGCTCCCTGCGTCCTCAAAGGACGATTTGATGGGTGTGTAGGGATAGATGGGTGGCTTTCCATCCACTACTTCCGGCGGCGCATACGCTGCCGTGGAGCGGATGATGGGCTTGAGCTTCCGAATGCTGCCCAGTGGGTTCAAGGCAAGACTGTTCTTCAAGGCATAATCGAGCCGCTGCATATCTTCCGGGGCGAGATGCCCTAAGTATTTCAAAATGCGGCTTTTGTCGATGGTGAAGATCTGTTCTGCCAGAGCCATAGAGGACATAGACAGCCCTTCGTTTTCCAACAAGCAGTGTGTCGGCTGAGTTACTTTCTTTTCCGTATTGCTTGTCAGAGGGACAACGATGAGGGTCGGTGCGTAGGTATTGCCCACATCATTCTGAATGATGACCGCAGGGCGGTCGCCGTGCTGTTCCGAGCCGGTACTTGTGTTTCCGAATTGGACGTAGTAAATGTCTCCGCGCCGGAACTTCCAGTTTTGCTGCAAATGTTTACCTCCATGTTTTGTTATGTACAAAGCCCGCTGCTTTTTCTTGGCAGCGGGCTTCGTTCAATTTATGGTGGCATTCATTTTAATGGGGTGTGTTATCACCTCCCCGGTGACAAAGTGCAGTGCCGGACTTACCGGTGCATAACAACATAGTCATGCCCACGGTTGGTCTGGCAGACCGTGCAGGTGTCCATGCTCTTGTCAGGGCTGGGCACGAGCGCAATTTTGAAAGCCTTAGCTTCCACGAAGTGCCGGAGGCAGGTCGCGCAGAGGGTTCGGATGGATTTGACCATTTCCGGGGTCAGCTCCATTTCCTCGTAGATCTCCTGCTCCCGCACGGTAGGATTCAATTCAACCATAGAGATGTCCTCCTATGTCGGGTAGTTGTTTTGCGGATAGATATGGATAAGTAAAAGTAACAGGAGTTGTCGGAGACCGAAAACGGCATCCGACCGCTCCTGCTTTATTGCAAACCAACGTGTTATTTGTTGGGGAATCGTGTTGGGATTGCAGATCACTGCTCTGCCGATTTGGCAGTGCGATGAAAATATGAATAAAGTTCTCTCATATTCGCCCTCGGCTCCCTGAGAGTGGGGAATCATCTGGCGGCGGGCTTGTACCGCTCCATTGGCATCTCAGCCACCCCGCCTAACGCTGACCGGGCTGCGTTGAACAGAAGTATCATTATCTTGAAGTACCAGATGATTGAACTATTCAGCTTTCAAGGTCCGTGAGTGTGGACATATCACCAGCGGCGAGAGCCGTCTGGTGAATTGTCCCCTCACTTACGAGCCATCGAGAAGCCTCAATCTACACCTAAAAATCCAAACTTCTTCAAAAATTTAGTAATTTTCAAGATTCGCTTGCTAATATTTTGCTGTGCAATGCCATAAACTTTAGATAATTCTACGGTACTATATTCGTCGCGGAAATACAGCGTGATAAGCCGAAGTTCTTCATCGGAGAGTTTTTCTAACCCTTCTTGCAAACGCTTGTCTTTGATTTCGCCTACCCATGCAAACCGAGTCCGGGTCTCGTGGTAAGTATCGGTTACAGTAATTGCCTTTTCATACTGCTTAAAGTCAGAAGATTTCCTTCCCGTGTTGTCATCACCATCGTCAACGATTGCCAGTGTGTTTGCAACGTAGGAACGCTCACTATTGAGAACGCCCAAATCAAAATCATACATGGCTTGGATTGCATCTTCACTCATTCCCGCCTGTTGGTACTGCACACGCAGCCGTTCCCACTTTTTGTTCAGTTTTCGACGTTCGTTGCCGTTATTAAATTCCATTGTTGACCTCCAAATTTTCGATAATTCGTAAAAAATTGAAAATCTGGAGATTCTAGGGATACTTTGCGGCCAGTTCCAGCCACGAAAAGAGGGCAAAAAGAAACATGAAGTGTCCTTTCCGCTGGATGCGGAGGATGAGGACACCTCACTGCTGGACAGGGCACTGGCTTTTCTTTGGGCGCAAAAAAAGAGACGCATTAAAGAAAAGGGTACAAACACTGTTTTCCATCCGCGGATGGAAAGCAATATGAGTATCCTCAGCCTTTAATGCATCTCAGGCTTTCGATATATTTTTCTTCGTTACAGGTCAAAAGCGGTTTATCCGGCTAAAAAAGGACAAAAAATAAAGCCCTCGCAGCCAGACAACAAGGCTTTGCCTTGCTATCATAGCACACGAGGGTCTTACAGAAGTCACATGACGGTCTTATGAAAGTCACATGGGGCGATTTTTGAAAAAATCGGGTCACGCAGAAGTCGCATGAAGGTCACATGAAAGTCATATAGCGAAACTACGTTGTTTTATCGTTCGAGCGAAATGAGCAGTTTCTGATACTCATCTTCGGGCAGTTTCTGCTTTGCAGCCGCAAGCTCGCCCGCTGCCATCTCGTCCATGTGCTGCTTCTGGTACGAGCGAATAAGCCAATAGTAGGCTTTTGTGTTTTCCGGCGCGATGGTCAGGGCCAGTGCAGCATCCCGATGAAGCAGATCGTATGCGTGGAAGTCCATCAATTGCTTCAGCAGTTCATTAACTGTACTCATAAATGCGAGGTGGTATCGGTTTGCGTAGTGAACCAGCCAATGTTCGCCATTGGCAGCAGAAAGAAGTTTGCCCTGATACAATGATGCCGCTTTTTCGAGCAATCTCACCTTATTTATAGCAGAAGTGGCTTTTGCGGCTGCAATGCACAACTCATCGAACCGCTGAAAATCGGTCGTGATATGGAGGTCGGGGTTGAATTGGTAGCCAGACGGCGTGGAGAGAATCAGCTGCTCATCCGAGATAATGCTGAATGCTTGCCGCAGCCGGTAAACGAGCTGTTTGACCTTTTTTCCGGGTTCGTCCTTATCCTCCAGTTCTTCTGGCCAGATTTCCTGTACGATTTCCAACGATGAAAGGGCTTTCTTATTGGAAAGCAGCATAAAAGTCAGCAGACGGCTGATTTTAGGAGATTTCAGGTCAGACTCCGGCAGGACACCGTGGGAAGTGTGGATTTTCAATTCTCCGAACAAGCTGATGAAGACATCATGGCTGCTCTTGATATTTTCTGGCGAGAATGCCATGCTCAGACTGTCAGCCATTCGCTTATCGTTGTATGCCGCCAGTAACACATAGGCCAGAAGTTTAAGCATACTGGTCTGATGGGTGTACCGCTGAGGGTTGCGCACGGCAATCAGGGCGATTTGCCGTGGTTCCAGTGGAATCGCAAGGACGGACTTAATACCTAAGCGCTCATACAACCGGTATTCGTCCGGGTAGGTGTCCTTGACATCTTCTGCATCAGAAACGACCATCGGGGTTCCTCTGCGCACTGCCTTTACCCAGCGGTCGAGAAATTCAGACGATTCAAACTCATTTGTAAGGATAGTGGTTTTATCTTCTTGGCATTCATTGTGCCACCAGAGCGGCTTCCACAGCCCCAAATCCAGATCAACCTGAATCAGACCGCACCAGTCGGCATCATAGAATTTGCAGGCTGCTTCCATGACGCGAAGTGCCACCTCTTTTGGCGGCAGGTGGCGATAATACAGCTGCGTTTCCAGATTGTTCATTGTGTTTTCAAAATCAAGAGCGCACTGGATACTCTCGGAATCAGGACTTTCGCATACCTGATCAAGTTGCCGCATAACAATACCCCCTAAACAAAAAGCAGCATCCGGGCCTTCTCCATTCGATACGGTGAATCCCTGATGCTGTCTATATAAAAGCCATCTCTCCACCGCATAAGCTGAAGAATGCCCCATCATTTTGCTTTCTAAAACAAAAACCGCCTGTGAGTTGAAATCTTCACAGACGGTTCTAACATGGTAGAGGGATAAAATTATCCCATTCAAAAAGCAATCGGCTGTCATGACCTCGTATATGAGATTTTAGACCCATTTGGCTTTGTGTCCCTATCTTTCGGTAGGTTTACCAAGTATTAAGTTCTTTGATAATTTACTTTTTGACGATTGTTTTTATAAAAGCCGTAAGTGCATTAATCTGCTCGGCATCGAACTGTTTTAGCTGGTCAACAAGTGCATTCATTCCATTGGAGGTTTCCTCGCCGAAATTAAAAAATTCTTGTGGAGTAATGTTGAAATATTCGCAGATGTAAAAGAAATTTGCCATCGTCGGAAAGGCAGTACCACTTTCGATTGCACGAATATAGCCGGGATTCTGCCCGATAGGCTCATGTCTCTTGCAGACACACCCTTCTGTGTGCGCAGCTCAGTAAGCCTCTTAGAAAACTGTTCTTCGTACATGGCCACCACCATCCTTCTCAACTCTATTGTAGTCGAGAGCATAGCTGAAACCGAATGATTAAATCTATTATTTTTAATTGATATAATCAACTACCTGTGATAGACTAAAAGAAAATGGAAAAAATAAAAACCATGAATTTTACATTCATGGTTTATGTTTCCTGTCGCAGAGTAGCCCACTCTGCGACAGGATGATTCAATTGAATTTTACCGCCGATTACACGGATGGTCAAGAGAAAGCAATCTGAAATTCTGAAAAAAAGGAAAATAATGTCGTACTTACTCGACAATTTCAACAAATTCGATACAATCCGATTGTATGCTCCGTCAAATAAGCCGTCAACGAAAGGAAGGTTTTTGTGTCAAGAAAAGGATTGAACATTTATAAAAGGAAGGATGGCCGCTGGGAAGCACGCTACATAAAGTCGCGAAATGCGCTGGGAAAGCCCAAATATGGTTATCTGTATGCTTCCTCCTACCGCGAAGTGCGATGTGATCTACAGCACACGCTCCAGCTCCAAGGTAAACCATCCGGAAGCGAGGAAAGAACCAGAAACAGTACATTTGAACTTGTTTCCATGGAGTGGCTTGACGCCTTTTCCATTAACTTCAAGGAATCCACCTACATTCGTTATCGGACGCTAATCGAATGCTATCTCATGCCATCATTCCAGACAGTAAAAATCGAGAAGATCACAAAAGAAATGGTAAGGAAGCTTTGCAAACACCTTGAACTGCACGGAAAAAAGGATAAAACCGGTCTTTCTCCCAAGACAATCTCGGATGTGCTCTCTGTTCTGCGTCGCATTCTGAATTATGCAGGAACACTCGGTATATTCGTAGATTCGAAGGTTCTTGATATCAGGGTCAAGCAGACGCAAAAGTCGTTGCCCATTTTAAGCCTCCCAGAGCAGATGATTTTGCAGCAATATCTAGAGGAACATCCCGATGCTCTGAATCTGGGGATTCTTCTTTGTCTACTGACAGGAATACGTATCGGGGAGCTGTGTGCGTTGACGTGGGAAAAAATCTCGATTTCGGAAAGGAATATCTATATCTGTCAGACGATGCAACGTATCCAGAATCGGGTACCTGGGAGCAAAAAAACACATATCGAGATTGCATCTCCCAAAAGCAGCTCCGCTAATCGGAATATCCCAATCTCAAATTTGCTGTTCGGTTTTCTGGAGCGCTATTCCCTGAGTCACACCGGATTCTTTTTGAGCGGTTCTCCTTCGAAGTTTATCGAACCGCGGTGCATTCAGCGAAGATTTCACAAGATTTTGGATGCCTGTGGATTGGAAAAAAGGAATTTTCATGTTTTAAGGCACACTTTTGCCACACGCTGCGTGGAAGCAAAAATCGACATCAAAACTCTGAGTGAGATTTTAGGACACTCATCTGTTACCATCACAATGAATCGATATGTTCATCCTTCGTTGGAGCTGAAGCGGGAAACGATGGAACAGCTGGCAGATTTTATTTCCGTCAAATAAGCCGTCAATCCGAATCGTCAAACGATTTACCGTTGCTTTTTCGCCATTGTCGCAGAGTGGGCTACTCTGCGACAGAAAATAATCCCAACAACTCACCTGTGCATTGTTGTACACCGTATAGATTCGGGTGTAAAGGGAACTTTTGATTCTACGGCAGAAATTCGTCTGCTGAGAATATAACAAACTTTTTACTTGAGGAGGACTTTATTATGAATTTGATGAAATGCCCCAACGGCCACCACTACGATGCTTCCCGGTTCAGCAGCTGCCCCTTCTGCGGCATGGAAGGTGTGAACGTTGGGCCGGATCAGACGACGGTTCCTTTGGACGTCCCGGTGTCTCAGCCGGGTCCCAGCGTAGCGACTGAACCTCTGAGCACTGCAATCCCCGATGACGATGACCGCACGCTCCCTGTAACTGCAGATATGTTGGACGGTGCTACAGAAAAGTCGGCACCAGTTGTTGGTTGGCTCGTCTGCACGGAAGGTGTGAATAAGGGAACCGACTATCGTCTGCATCAGGGCCGCAATTTTGTGGGTCGTTCTTCGGAGATGGATGTCTGCATCCTTGGCGACAACACGGTTTCCCGCAGCTCTCATGCGATTGTTGTGTATGATCCGCGTAGTAATGTGTATCTTGCGCAGCCGGGCAGCTCTAAAGAGCTGTTCTATGTGAACGATAAGCTTGTGCTCAACCCAATTGAGCTGAAGGCCATGGACCAGCTCAGCATCGGCGACACGAAACTGATGTTTGTTCCCTTGTGCAGCGAAAAATTCCACTGGTAAAACGAAATAAGGGGGAATCGTTGTGATAAATCGGGCTGGAAATAAAGAAAAGGCAAAACGTGTTCTGAATGAAAACGGAAATCTGTCCGGAATGGTCGGCATGGAGATTCTGTATCGGGTGATTGCGGCAATCACAAGTGTCCTGCTGGGTGCGATGATCGCAGGCGGCATTGGGGTCGTGTCGGCGGTTGTGTCGGCACCGTTCAAGCTGTTTGGTCTGGCGGGAATCATCATTGCCTATGTGCTGATTACTCCGATTGCAACGCTCGTCGGTGCTATCGCCGGTGGAGCAGTTGCCGGGCCGTTTGAAGTGGCACGATACCGGTACTATCTTTCTCTGCGGAAGAATGGAATCCGACCAAAAGTCACCTGCATCTTTGATGCATTTGATTTCTTTATGCAATTTGCCCTTGTTACAGGAGTGCGGATGCTGACGATCATGTGGATCCCGGTTCTGATCCAGTTTGCTACGCTGTTGCTGGCGGCTGTTGTTGCAGCGGCTTCTCGGAGTTATCTGGCGGCAATGCTGCTGGTGATGATCGGCATGATTGCAGCTCTCATTGTTGCGGCCTACCGTTCATATCAGTTCTGGCCTATGGCTCTGGTGCAGGCAGATCATCCGCAGCTGAATGCAGAACAGGTTATGGAACGCTGCAAGGCGATGACGGAAGGTCATAAATTCGACCTGTTTGTCTTTGACCTCAGCTATCTCGGCTGGAATATTCTGAGTCTGCTTACCGGCGGTATTCTTTCTGTCCTGTATGTTGCACCGTACAAGATGATGGCAACTGCTTTTGTTTATGAAGAAATGAAGGGCCGCCCGGTCATGGTGGATGACATCAAACCGTCCACTGACGGCAACGGAATGACGATTGCTGTAGATCCGAAAAAATTGATGGGGATTGGCAGCACCGGTGGAAAGAAGCCGACTTCTCATATCCCGGCTGCTTCCAGAGCTGCGGGAGCAGCTCTGGAGGGGGTCGCCGGTATGTATGCGGGCTCGAGCTATCCGCTGGAGCCGAACCAGCCGGTCATTCTGGGCAGAGACCCTGCCTATGCGAAGATCGTTTTTTCTCAGGGTGCGCAGAAGATCAGCCGCCGCCACTGTGAGGTCATGTTCAACAGTCAGGTTCAGAAATATCGTGTTACCGATTTTTCCAGCAACGGCACCTACGTAAACGGAAGCCGCCTCCCTGCGAATTCTCCGGTGCTGCTGACCCGGGGAACGGAGCTTGCATTGGGCGATAACAACAATATCATCCGGCTGAGCTGAGTGATGCAGTATGCCTGAGAGACGCAGAAAAAGAACGAATCAGGATCGCGGAACAGATGAGGTGAAGCAGGATCGGAGCTTACTGTTGTATGTGCTGCTGTCTTTCGTGACGTTTTCGGTCTACCATTTTTATTTCATGGACTTGTGGGCGAAGGATGTCAACATTCTGTGCGAAAAGGATGGAAAACATACGGTGGGCGTCGAAAAAATGATGCTGTTCAGTGTCCTGACATTCGGCGTGTACAAATATGTGTGGCTTGCGGAGATCGTGGATCGCATTTGTGACAATGCGGCGGAATACGATGTGGAGGTCCGGCAGGACAGCGAAACCTTCTTTGTATGGATGATCCTGGTTCCGGTTCTTGGATATCTCGTCGCAATGTATCGAGCAATCCGGGACACGAACCGACTGGCTGAGGCATATGAGCGGAGCAGGCAAAAGCGCACGGAAGTGCACGACAACCCCAACACGAAACCTCCCCCGCCCTGTATGCGGGGGAGACTGTCTGGGTTGACCGGAAGTTTGGCGGGCAGAAGCTTTGAGCTGATACCCGGACGATCGGTGGAACTGGGTCGGAACCCAGCGGAGGTGTCGCTTATCGTAAGAGGCGAAAAAATCAGCCGGATTCACTGTACGGTTCAATATAATGGAAAGGATCTTGGGTTTAATGTTACCGACCATTCCCGGAACGGGGTATTCGTCAATGGGGTGCGTATTCCTTATAATGTGCCGACTTATGTGTCCGGGAAAAGTATTGTCGCACTGGCAGATGGTGCAAATAAGTTTCAGCTGATAGAAGCGGCGGACGAAGATGATAGGAGTCCGGCTTTAGGAGCAGACAATGAAGAGTAAAAAAATCATCGTTGCAGCACTGGTGGCAGTGGCTGCAATAGTACTGGCAGGATGCAGTCCGAGAAGCTCGATGGCAACATTATCCACCGATTCAGATTCGGAGACGGCAGAGGTCTTTTCGCTAGCCAAGGTCTTGAATCTTGGAACGAACTACTTGACCTCGCTGGATTATGATAACGCAATCTTGCAGTATATCGATATCATCCAGCACGACCCGACGAACAAGGAAGCCTATGCGGGCCTGTATGCCGCTTATGCAGCACAGGGAAAAGCCGATGAGGCAAACAAGGTCTTTGAACAGGCGCAGGAAGTGTTTGATGACGAGGCGGACTTTCTTCCAGGATTTCTGGATGATGCAAAGCTGGTCTTTGAAAGCGGTGGTGGAAACGTTCCCTTCCAGATGCTTTCGGAACACTTTTGGAATGACTTGAATTCGGTCTTTGCAAAAGACGTGGGCGAGGCGTGGATTGCGGCAGACCCGCAGAATGCCGACCCCTATGCCCTGCTGGGAGCACACTATGCGGCACTAGACGATGAAAGCGGCATTGAGAAACTGCTCCAGAATGCGGAAACAAATGGCGTCGATTTCAACACCATCGATGCCAAGATCAAAACGAACTCGGATGGAACTTGCACGCTGACGGTACAGATTAATGATTTCCTGAAGGATGAATCGGGGCAATCGGCATCTGTAAGTGTCAAGGTTGATGCGAAAGACAACGCTAAGACGGTCACCCAAAAGGTGGCCGAGAAAGCAGCGGACAGCGCAGCAAGCAAGGTCGTGGAAAAAAGCGGACTCACCGGCGAAGCGGCCGGCATCGCAAATTCGATGGCTCAGGAGGCTCTCCGAAAAGGCCTCGGCAGCGCGGGAAGCGGACAGGGAACCGAATCGTCCGGGACAGTGACGGCGCCTACCTATGACCCGTCGCAGGACAGCGGCGAAAGCGATGATTTTGACTGGTCGCAGATTCAATCGGAGTTTGATAGTCTGAAAGACGAATTTCCGTCTTAAAAGTCGTGTGGGAGGATGTGCATGAATTATAACGAAACCAGCCAATGGGCGGCGGATCTTGGGAGCGGCTACAGTGCGATCCGGCCTCTTGGCGAGGGCGGAATGGGTACGCTTTACCGTGCGCACAAAGACAGTTTGGATGTTGACGTCGTTATCAAGCGTGTGAAACAGAAGTTCAAGGGACGGATGGATGAGCGCGCGGAGGCCAACATCCTCAAGACGCTGAAGCACAAGTATCTTCCGCGCATCTATGACGTGATCGAAAGCCCGAGCGGCTATGTCTATACCATCATGGACATGATACCGGGCGAGAACATGCAAAACTACGTCAAAACACACGGTCCGGTCAGCCAGAAGCTTGCGTACCGGTGGGCCTGTCAGCTCTGTGAGGTGATTGCCTATCTGCACTCGCAGGTACCTCCGATCCTGCACTGTGATATCAAGCCCAGCAATATCATGATAACACCCGCCGGCGATATCTGCGTCATCGATTTTAACACATCGCTTGTTTTTTCAAAAGGCGTACTGGCAATTGGCGCAACGCCGGGCTATGCGGCACCGGAACAGTATACCCGTCCGGGAGCATCGCCCGATACGATCGAGACGGTTCCGCTTGAAGAAACCATGCCGCTGCGAGGATACAAAGATGCGTTCGCCTATCAGAATGTCAGATCCAACAAGGATCCGTCCGGCAGAGGTGTGAGCAATTCTGTCACAGCGGCGCAAGCAACCAATGCGGGTGGTTATGGCACTATCAGCAAGAGAACGGACGTTTATGGCATCGGTGCGACTCTATACTATGCAATCACCGGGCAGCAGCCCGGCCATTCGCTGAAGGATGTTCGGCCCATCACGAGCTATAAACTCAAATTCAGCCGTAGCTTTTTGCTCATCATCGCCAGAGCGATGATGAAAAGGCAGGAAGAACGCTTCTGCGACGCACAGGAAATGCTCCGGGCACTGCAGGATATCCACGCAATCGACGGACGCTATAAAAAGGTGGTTCATTCTCAGCGAGTTGTGGCGGCGGTCTCTCTTGTCCTTGCGGTATCAGGAACTTTGGCTATCCTGTTTGGCGTACAGCGAATCGGCGTGGAACGGTACGCCGCTTATGATGCCCTCGTGCGGAAAGGCCGGACGGCCGCCGATGAAATGCGCTTTGATGAGGCGGAGCAGGACCTGCAGCAGGCTATCGCGATTTACGATGACCAGTTGGAAGCATATGTGGAACAGGCAGTCCTTCTCTATCGGCAGGGAAAGTATCAGGAGTGCATCGATGCAGTGGAAACGACGCAGTCGCGTGAGCTGAAATATTACAGCAGACAGAGCGTGGCAAACCTGTACAACGTGGCAGCGGAGGCTTACTACGAGCTGGAAAGCTATGAATCGGCTGCGACGATGTACCAGAAAGCGATAGGATACTCTCCTGATATCCTGAGCTATTATCAGGGTGAGGCGACCGCCCTGATTCAGCTGGGCGATTATTCTGGCGCGGATGAGGTCCTTGCAGAGATGGCGAAAGCTGTCCCTGACGCCGAACAAAGCGGTGCCTATCAGGTCGTTCAAAGCGAGCTTCTGAGAAAACAGGGAGACCTGCCGGATGCGCTGGATGCCGCCCGTAAGGCAATCGGCTCGGCGGACGGCAACGACCAGCTTGCACGCGCGTACCGTCTGGCAGCATCGATCTGTGAGGATATCGGAGACTCCATGCTTTCGGAGGAAATCAATCTCCTGAATCAGGGCATTGAACAGCTCCCCGATGGATATTACAACGCGCTGGCCGGACAGCTGGCGTCCGCATATATTCGTCAGGCGGAAGCGACCGGGAATCCCGGCTATCAAAAAGATGCCTTGCGAACCTATCAGCAGCTGGAGAAAAACGGAAACACCACGCTGGAAGTCCGGCTGAATATCGCAATGTTGCAATATCAGCTACATGATTTCTCCAAAGCGATGGAGATGCTTCAGGCACTGAAAAAAGATTACCCCAAGGACTACCGGGTGTATAAATGGCTCGCCTTTGTTCAGGGCGAACTTGATTTGCAGAACGGAGCATCCTACACGAAAACGCTGGGATATTACGAAACGGCTGCTGAACTCTATCGTGCAGAGCAGGCATCTGGCGTGTATGACCCGCAGATGGATGAGCTGGACCGCATGGCACGGAACAACTGGCAGTAAAAGAGGTGGAGAAAATGACGGTTGGACAAATCATGGTGGTGTGTGGTATCTGTCTGGTGCTGGTTGCTGTTTTATTGGCCGTGGTCGGGAGCGTTCTGCTGCACAAAAAGAAGAAAATGGTTCTTCTTGAAATCGAACACGAATACCGCTGAGAAAGCAGGAAAAGGAACATGAAATATTGTGCCGCATATTATTCCGATATCGGAATACAGAAGGAAACGAATCAGGATTCTCTCCTTCTGGTGCAACGAGGTCAGACTCAGGACGATGAAGCTGTCCTCGCAGTGATCTGCGACGGCGTAGGTGGACTGAAAATGGGCGAGCGGAGCAGCGCAGCGGTCGTGACAGCCTTCCGGGACTGGTTCGATGAGCGTGTCGAGGAACTATATGAACAGGAAGAACCGGAGACGGAGCTGTTCGATGACTGGGACAATCTTATCCAATCGCTTCATATCCGGTTGAAAGACAACTCCGAAAAGGCCGGATTCCGCAGCGGAACGACAGTGGAAGCTGTTCTTTTTATGAAAGGTCGGTATTACATCTGCCATGTCGGAGATTGCCGGACATATATCATTTCGGATACCCTCACGCAACTTACGACAGATCATACCATCGTCCAGCGTGAACTTACCGAAGGAAAACTGACACCGGAACAAGCCCGGAAAGATTCGAGACAAAGCCTCCTGCTTCAGTGCGTGGGAGCGGGCAAAGATGTGAAACCGGATTATCTTTCCGGTGAGGTTCTGCCGCACCGGACGTTTCTGATCTGCTGCGACGGGTTTCGCCGCAAGGTGACAGAGGCTGAAATAAAAAAGAGCTGCAGGTATTCTTCCAAGGAAAAAAAGTTACATGAGGCTCTGGAAGAAACAGCACAGCTCTGCATGAAACGAAAAGAGACGGACAATATCACAGGCATCCTTATCAGCGCGGTCGGAGAGAAAAAAGGTCTTTTCCCATTATGGAAAAAGGCTACGCAGACTGCGGGGAAAAAGGTAATAAAGGATATCTTGCTGGAACACTCTACTCCGGCGGATAAAATATTGTAAAACAAAGGAGACATTATTATGGAGGACAACAGAAAATTTGCAACATTCTTTGCGGATGCCCCCAAGGGTAAAAAAATTGGAGCGGTTCTTTCGTGGATTGCAACGGTGATTTTGCTTGTGGCACTTTTTGTGCCGGGGTATCAGCTGAGATACCAGATGAAAACGGAAAAGGGGACCTTTAAGGATATCCCTGCAACCATGACTTCTGAGCTTAAACAGATGAAAGAAGCAGCAAAGCTGAATTTTCAGTTCGGTGCGGGCACTACCTCCGATAAGATCGATGAATTCGTTGAAAAAGGCAGTACGAGTGTATTTTCCTATCTTGTCAGTCCCGATTTGCAGAAGGCAAGGCTGGTAAATCTTGAAACCATGAGTGATGCCTCGGATGATATCTCTAAAATTTGCGTGGCACTGTTGGTACTGTTCTTCGTGCTGGTCGTCGCAGCGGCTATTGCTAGTGTGTTCACGATAAGCTGGTGCGCACTGGTGGCGAACCTGATTGGCATCATCGAGTTGCTGGCAGTGTACTTCTTTGTGTTTGCGGGTAAATTTTCCATCGATCCGACGGACACTTCGATAACCAGCCGTGTTGCCCCTGCACTGACTATGATTCTGATTGTGCTCCTCGTACTGGCCGCAATCATGTCCGTGGCTTCCGTGATCGTTAGCTATGCGGTGCATGAAGACGAGGAAGCGTTCGTGGACGACTGGAACAGCAACGATCCGAGTCGGGATGCCGAGACGAATCTGGTCGATGACGGCAATGCCACAACCGTGCCGGCAACGGACAACTCGATGACAGTCGTGGCCTCTTTGATCCAGATGAACACGAACCGGAGTTTTGCAATCTACAATAACACAGAGGTTGTGATCGGCAAGGGTTCTCAGGCAAACATCATCGTCTCCAACCCGATCATCAGCCGTGCCCATGCGAAGATTAGCTGCCGCAATGGTGTCTGCACCATTCAGGACCTTGGCTCCAAAAATGGCACGTTCGTGGGCGACGAGAAAATTCTGGGCAGCAATACAGTGACGCTGGCGAATGGTATGTATATCACGCTCGGAAACGAAATCTTCCAGTTCAAAAACTGAGCCGGGAAAGTATTAGGACGGGGTGAGATAAAAGATGGCGGGTCTGGAAGAAAAACTTTGTCCCGTTTGCTTTCAGGAAGCGATGGAGCATGGGGAGTGTCGGAACTGCGGGTATCATGCAGAAGAATCTTCTGCAGTGAAAGACTATCTGGCACCGTTCACCATTCTGAAAGAAAAATACCTGTTGGGCAAGAGTTTGGGACAGGGCGGTTTCGGAATTACGTATCTTGCTGAGAATATGCAGAGCGGCCTACGCTGCTGCATCAAAGAGTACTTCCCGTCCGGTCTGCTTCAGGGGAGGACACCAGATGGTGCCCTCATCCTGGCAGATGAAGAAAACCGGCCTGAGTATGAAGAGGGAAAGCAGCAGTTCATTGAAGAAGCATGCGCCCTTCAGGAGCTTCGAGAAAATATCTCTGTCGTTGACATTCTGGATTTTTTTGAAGAAAACGGGACGGCATATTTTGCAATGGAGCTGATTGAGGGTTGCAATCTGCGGGTGTTCCGAAAAAATCATAATCCGAAGCAGACGCTCAAGATGGCACTCCAGATGCTGTTCCTGCTCGGAAGTTCACTGGCAGAAGTCCATCGTTTCGGCATGATCCACGGGGATATCAGCCCGGAAAATATCCTTATCACACAGGACGGTGAAATAAAGCTCATCGATTTCGGCGCGGCACGCTCGTTCCGTCAGGGGAGCGATAATAAAGAAAGAAAAATTTACCTGAAGCCGAACTACGCCCCTTACGAGCAGTATACGCAGAAACCGTGTCAGGGACCGTGGACGGACATTTACGCACTGGCCGCAACTTTCTACTTTATCGTGTCAGGGCGCAAGATGCTGGACGCACTGAGCCGTGCGAAAGGAGCCTCCTATCCCCCGTTGCACGAGCTGTGTCCCGCTGTCTCCCGGCAGCTGTCGGACGTGATTGACAAGGCGTTGGCGTTCGACTACCACGACCGTTATCGCAGGATGCTTGATTTTCTGGATGCACTGGAACAGGTCGTCCGGCCGGAGGACTACGACATCGATTTGGGGGCACTGATGCCGAAATCAAAGGCATCGAAGCAGGCGGAAATTCATGTCGAGACTTCCGACGACTCGGAGAAGATGTATCAGGTTGAGGAGCAGAATATGCCAGAGCCGAAGCGCCTGGCCGCATTCTTCCATCCGAAAAAACGCAGGCTGGCATATCTGGAGCTGACGATGCGGAAATCGGGTGGTCACATTTCCAGACGGCGGTGGATAATCGAGCCGAATCGCACGGTGAAGGTCGGGCGTTTGGCGACGAGCGACGTGATGATGCCAGCGGATAACCAGATCAGCCGGAATCACTGCGAGGTGTTTTACAACGAGCCCAAGCGGGAATTTATCGTCAGGGACCTGTCCAAATATGGCACCTATCTGGCGGACGGAAAGCCAATGGAAAAAGAAAAATCGTATACACTGAAAGATGGCGATATTTTTTGTGTCGTGTCGCCCGAGTACACATTCAAGGTGGTGATTGAAACGTGATGTCCCTGTTCAAGCGAAAAAAGGCAGGCGAGGAAGCCAATACCATTCCCGAAGCGATGGATGATATCACACAGACTCTTCTGATACCCGTAAAAGACGAAGGAGAAAAAACGATGTGTGCCGATGCCTATGAGACGAGTCAGGCGGAGATCGCCAGCTATACGTCGATTGGAACCCGGAAAAGCCAGCAGGATTCGATATGCTTTGATTTTGGGGATTTCTGCACAGTCTGCGCTGTGTGTGACGGTATGGGCGGGCTTACCGGGGGCGAACGTGCCAGCGCTTTGGCGGCGCATGGGGTAACGAGATACCTGCTGGAACACGCTCAGGCGGAAGATATTCCTACGGAGATGGGACGCGCAGCACTACGACTGAACGAGGAAGTCAAGAATCTCCGGGACCCGGCCAACCAGAAAATCGAAGCGGGGACGACTCTGACGACAGTGTTTCTCCGTAACGGGAAGCTGTTCTGGTGCAGTATAGGAGACAGCCATATTTACCTGTATAGAGATGGTACGCTAGAGCAGTTGAACATCGATCACAATTTTGGTGCCCAGCTTGACCAAATGGCACTGGAGGGCAGCATAACACAGGATGAGGCACTGCATCATCCGCAGCGTGCTGCTCTGACAAGCTATCTTGGGATTTCGGAGCTGACATTGATCAGCGGAAACCGGATGCCGTTCCAGCTTCGGAAGGGAGATGTGCTCATTCAATGCACGGACGGGCTGTACCGCTATCTGCCGGACAGCACTATGTGCAGAATTTTGGCCGTGACGGGAAATCTGAAACAGGCGGCGGAACAGATGGTCAAAACGGCACTTGCTGTTCCCGGAGGGCACGATAATACGTCGGTTCTATTGGCAAGATATAAAGGCTGAGATCGGAAAATTATAGAAAGAAAGGGGTGCAATAAAAAAACTGGAAGAAGGCACAAAATAAAAGGAGTGTTGCTTTATGGCAAACAGCAAACTTCAGATGCCCGCTAATTATATGGCACTGAACGAAAGTGAAATGTCTTGTGTTGAGGGCGGCGGTATCATTTCTCAGGTCTGCTATGCTTTCGGACGTATGTTCCGTAGCACCTACTACGATAAATGGGAAAGCGAATCCAAAACGCTTGAGCAGTCCCATGGTGCTGTCGTTTCCAAGAAAAACGGTGTATATACTTACTCCGATGGTTATACCCACACAATGTCTGGTGGCAGCAACTGGGGCTTTACCAGTCTCGGTGACTTCTTCTATGGAATCGGCGATCTGTTCGCTGCATTCTATCTGTAAATTCTAGGCTTCTGCGAAGTATCGCAGAGCTTTAACTTATGGCATTCTTCCAGTTTTTTTATTGCATCGCAAATTTCGGTAACTCAAGCAAAGGAATATCATTATGAAAAAATCTACTGCGGACCATATGCACAGAAAACGCCGTAAGAACAACTTGGTATGGCTCTTTGCCCTGCTTGGCATTCTTGTACTGTTTCTGGGAACGATTTTGGCTTTTTTGATTTTCAGCAATTTGTCGTCTAAGCCTACTGAAACTGTTCAAGAAGTCTCTGCGGTGAATGGAACAGGAATTGTTCTGCCGTCCCATTTTACGGAGCGAAAGATCACAGATCCTTCCACTGCAAGAGACGCAATCAATGATGTGGCGGATACTCTTGGAATTGTTTCAGTAGAGGATGAGCTTGGGACTGCGGATTGCAGCACAGTATTGGGAGATACATATTACAGCTTTCCGCAGGTGTACCGGGGAATACCGGTGTATGGCAGAAAAGTTACCGTATCGGCTGACGCAGACAGTGAAGCTGCACTTTTGACTTCCGGATTTTATCCGATTGAAAATCTTTCCGTTGAAGCTAAAATTACCCAAAATGACGCTGAAAAAATAGTTGCAGGGTTATATCCGGGAGAAGCGGATATCTATGTAAACAATTTGGTGATATTTTCACTGGACAAAACAAATCCTGAATTGGCATGGAAAATATCGGTTCATCAAAACAATTCGTGGGAGTCAGTGTTTTTATCAGCTGTAGATGGAAGGGCTCTAAAGACCTTTTCGAATGAATTGACAGATAATGAATCCAGCAGCAATCGCTTTACAAATGTGTACTTGTATAATGCTGAGAATCGGGATATTGAGGTGGATTTTAGAATAATTTTTGATGATGGAACGACAGCAATATATGATGGGGATGATGATGACGAATGGGTTTCACTGAATAATCAAAAATATACAACGAGCGGAAGCTGGAGGCAAGTCGTATTGACTGCCCAGAACGGTGAGCGTTATAAAAAAATCGGGAAAGGCGGAATTTCAATCTCTACAGAGGCATTGGGTGGTATGCCTGCAACGGAACTTTTGCCGATTGATATTGCCTCTTTGACGGATGGCATGGGAACACCCATCGTAGCACTTGCAAAATTGCTGGCCGTCAGCAATTTTTATCGTGACGTGCTTGGATATGATGCCTTTGGCGATGACAATAAGGCAGTGGCAATCGTTGCAAATGATCATAGAGGAGGTAAGGATTCGAATAATGCCTCAGCAGGTTATGGGAGAAGCAAGATTTTCACGCGAATTTCTGTTGGAGCAACCTGCTCGCCGACAATAGATACTTTTAGGACACGAAGTCACACATGCAGTTGAGCAATCCATCAGCCGGATGACATATGAAGGAGAATCTGGTGCCTTGATGGAGGCGATTTCGGATATTATGGGAGAAATAATTGAAGATTGGTATAATGACTCTCCTAAAAGATTATATCCGGATATTCTCAGGCATTGGGATATCCCACTTGAAACCAGTTTGAAGTGGCTTGACGGAGATATTTCATGGATTTTTGGGACTGTGGGTGAGCTTGAGCGGAATCTGGCTGACCCATCCAGCGTACTTCAGGGGGATGGACTACCTTATCCGACGAAATACAAGGATGAAAACTGGCGCAAGTCACAAAATTATGATCCCGAAGCACAGTTTTCTGATCATGGGGGAGTGCATTCTAATTGCGCAGTAATTTCTCACGCAGCGTACCTTATGACGCAGCCGTCTGTGGACGAAACAAAGTATGAACCTCTTTCTACCTATGATTTGGCACAGCTTTTTTACAAATCACTATATGGGATTTCAAAGTCTGATATCAGCTTCAGTGAATTCCGTAATGTGCTTGTCTATACTGCTTACTCTATGTGCCAGACAGGAATGCTGACAGCAAGGCAGGTTGCAACGGTGGATTGGGCTATGGGCATCAAAGCAGGTATTCCAAATTCTTTATTTCTTGACGAAAACGAGAATAGTGTGGTATCGATTGATGGTCAGGCTAAACTTTATGTCTATGCATGGGATGGAACATTATGTGATAATTATGATTTGCATATTGCTCAGTTGGATACGGATATATTACCACGGGAGTACGATGAAAATGTGCAGAAAATTGTAGCGTATGATTACACTATTCGAGAAGCAGAGGCATTTCAAATCGATCTAACACCGGGAATTTACGAATTTAGATTAACCGACCCAAATGGAAGAAATCAGGAAGAAGTAGAGTACCTGAGAGTTGTAGAAAACAATGGGTTAAAGGGGTATCCTTTTTATCCGGGATTCGAAAATGCCAATGTGTTAGAGGTCGATATTTCACAGGAGCCGAAGCAACACTCTTATGGTATTTTTTATGATACCCTCACGTGGGAACAGGCAAAAGCTGCCTGCGAAGCAAAAGGCGGCCATCTTGTGACCATTACCTCGCCAGAGGAACAGAAACTGATTGAAAGTCTGAATACTCAGAACAGTAAGCTTTGGATCGGCGGCTATAAAAATTCTGCCGGTCAGTGGTGCTGGGTAACAGGTGAACCATGGGAATATCAGAACTGGGGCGATGGAGAGCCGAACAACTCCAGCAATGTTGTGGCAGACGAGAGTTGTGTGGCTGTGTGGCCGGTAAAGTGGAACGACTTGGCAAACAGCAATACATATGAACAGAGCGGCTACATTTGTGAATGGGAAGCATCCGATGCAGCCGAGGAAACACAGGTCGAAGGTTACACAGGACACCTTTATGAGTTCTATACATTGCCCGAATCGGAATGGGAGTCTGGCCCAATCACATGGCAACAGGCAGAGAAACGCTGCGAGTGGAAAGGAGGTCATCTAGCGGTCATTGAATCGTCAACGGAAAATTTCCTTCTCTACAGCGCAATGAAAGCGAAAGGGTATGAGAATGCCTACTTTGGATTCAGCGATGAAAGCTCTGAAGGAAACTGGAAATGGGTCAATGGAACCAGCACATCTTATACAAACTGGCATTCTGGTGAGCCGAGCAATCAGGATGGTATTGAGCACTATGCAATGTTCTATGAAAAGTTTCAAGATGGAACATGGAACGATGCAGATGGAATAATTGATGCCGGATGCGCCTACATCTGCGAATGGGACGACCCTACAGATAAAATATCCCAAGGAGATAGCTTTACAGATCAGCAGCTGCGAATCATTGCAAAAGATTTGGGAGTTCCGGATGACCTTAATGTAGAGATTCGTCAATCGCCGAAAGCATATTGGGAGGCTGCTGGCCTTTGGGATATTTATGTTGAGATAACTCATAACGGAAAACTAGTGGCATCGGGAAGCTTCGATGTTGAAACGGGAGAGATGGGACGCAACATTTATATCTATACTCCCGTCTGATACTCTTTTTCTTCAAAGCTTCTGCAAGCAGTGCGCCGTGGTACCACGGCACGATTTTTGAATCCGATTTCTAAAAATCAAATTCAAAATGCTTGTTGGGCTGTGCCCAAACCCCTTATGTTCTGCATCCGGTGGATGCAGGCTGCGCATTCCTGCGGAACGCTTCTATTGCGTGTCAATGCACACTCTCCCTGAAAATTCCGAATGCTTTTTGGTGTAAGCGTCAATGGCGCAGTCATGGCATCCGTGGTAAAATGAATGCGTTGTGTGCCTGACACACGAAAAAGAGAGGACGGATGCAGAGATGGAACAGCTTTACCTGATGCCCGGTGAGGAACGCTACACGAAATTTCAGGACGAAAACGGCGTACCGAAAGTTCGGTATACTTACTGTTCGCTGCACGGCAGACTGTTCAATTGCACTTGCAAAACCATGGATGAAGCCCAGCGGTTGTGCGAGGACTGGCTCGTAACACAAGATCGCTGCTATATAAACTAAAAAAGACCGCCGAGAACCGACCATAAAAGGTCAGGCTCTCGGCGGTCTTGGCTTATCGGATTTGCTCTTTTTCTTTGCTGTCCTTTTCCTCCGCAAAGAACAGTTCCACATTCTTCTGCGCTTTTACGATGTCCTGCATCTCATCCCGCGCCTTTCGGTACTCTGGGTAGAGTGCTTTTTTCTTGGTGAGCAAAGCCGAATACTCTGCATTCAGGTCTTTCACTTTGGGCAGCTTTTTCAGGCCGGATTCATTGAAAGCGGCTTTCGCCGTCTTATGCAGCGTGACTTCTTCCCGGTGCGCTTCCAAAAATTTGGAGCAGTACCCGGATTTACGGTAAGCATCGTATACAGGCCGGGTCTTGGCATAGTTGACGATGTGCGCCCGGAGGACGGCGATTTCTGCCATACGCTTCTCGGCGGCCTTGATGGAATCGCCCAGTTTGTGATAGCGAGAAAGTGCAGCATCAGCACGCTCTTTCAGCTCATCCGCACTGCCGATTTTCTGCTCCTGCAAAAAAATCAGCGTTTTGGACATCTCTTTCAGGTTATGCTTCTTCGCCCAACGCTCGTATCCACCGCCCTTGCCCTCGGCAAGTTTTGCTTGAATGTCAACCAGCAACTGGAACGGCTGCTCTTTGGGAGGTTGCTTCTGATGTGGGCGGTGTTCGGCTTTTCCGGCAATGACTGCTTTGATTTCATCCTCGCTGTACCCGGCACCCAGTGTCTTGAACCGGATAAAGCGTTTCTGCCGTGCGCCTTTAACGGAAGTGTATTTGCCGCGTTTGATTTCATAGCCCTGCTGTTCCAGTTTTTGCAGAAAATCTTCGTAGTCGGTGGGCTTCTGCTGCAAAATCTCGTCGATTACACTGCACAGCCGGTCGCGGTTGCTTTCCTTTGGTGGGTAAGTGATGCGCTTCTGCCGTTCCCGGTAAGGCTTCTTTTCAATGACTGACAGCTGATGCTCCAGACAAATCAGGTCGCTCAACCGCTGCACTGCCAGACCGGAAAAGAAAAAATCCCGGAATTTTCTTGTGCCGTCCAGAGTGGTCGAGTTATAGATAATGTGATTGTGAATGTGTTCCCGATCGGTATGCGTTGCAACGATAAAAGCGTGTTTGCCTTTCAGAAACCGGGAGGCCAACTCATAACCGATGCGGTTTGCTTCTTCAGCCGTAATTTCACCAGGCGGAAAGATTGCCGTATCTGATAGGCGATAATGTTACTTTTTTGGCTGCGCCCGGTGGCCTGCTCGTACAGCTTTTTTGTGAGCATGAACTCCTCGTCCACAGTAAGCGGGCTGCATTGATAGCTGCTGACAAGTTCGCCTTTTTCAGTCTTGTCAGGATTCTGTGCATAGTTGGTGCGGTCTTTCAGGCAGGCGGCAATAGATTTTCCTTTGTGCTGATGCAGTGCGATCAGACGAGTAGCAGCCAGAGCAGATCACCTCCTAAATGAAAAAGCCGCCCGAAGGCGGCAAGAAGATTCAAAATCAAATCAGGTCCCGGAGCCAACCGCTGAATTTCTCAACGCCCTCCACCATTGCAGTTGCGCCGACAAAAAGGACAAAGCAGAGAAATTCGGCAACCAGCAGAATCAGAAATTGATCCCAAGTCTGGCGGTAGACGGTGTAGATGCCGCAGCCAAAGATATACAGCATCAACGGCGCGACAACATAGCTGGACAGAGTAAGCAGCCACTTTGCCATCAGAGCCAGAAAAGCCACAAACAGAGAGACCGGGGCAAGCACCATCTTGAACAGAAACCTCATATCGAACACCATCCTTTCTTTTTCGCCCCTATTATAAAGGTATCGCCCCTTGCCTTGCAAGGATGTCAACCGTTATGTAAGCCCGCAGTCCTACTGCGGGATTTTTTTAGAGTTCCGAAAGTTTGGCGAGAAGTTGCTTGCCGATAGCTATCAGCTCATCCAACCGACTACGCAAGTCCTCTAAATCGGCGGCATAGAACTGCCCGCTTTCATTGGCCCGTTTCGCCACCTGATTCAGGTTGTTGCTACAATTCTGAAGAAGGTACGCCATCCGACTCAGCTGTGGTAAATCAAGATTCAGGCAGTAACCATCCAGAGCCATTTTTCGCAGATAAGAGCCAATGCTCAAAATACCGCAACTTTCCATCTTCTGACGAATGCGTTCCAGTTCGACTTTGCTGACACGAAAATGGATCTGCTGGTCACGGCGCTCCGTCACCGGGCATCACCATCCTTATCCAAGTAAGATTTGAATGGTCGGACAGGCTCCACTTTATCAGCCTTTTCTTCCAACGCAGCCAGCACAGAGGGGCGGGCATCCGGCTTTTCTTCCGCTTCGGGTTCTGTCCGGCTGGACTGATGCTCCATGTTCAACAGCGCATCCAATTCTGCAAGGCGGGCAGACTTGGTTTGCAGTTCTTCCTCCTGCGCAAACGGCTTGGCGATTTCAACCTCTGCGGCCTGCTTCTGCTGTTCCAGAGAATCCAGTGCGGCATCAGCATCGGCAATGCGGTCGGCAAAATTGCCGATGGCATTGTCCAGACGGACGATGTTGCCGCGAGGGTCATCGCCCAGCGGTACCGGATAACTCAGCTCGCCGCGGAGAACGATTTGATGCTCATTCTTGAAACTGTCAAAGCGAATGTTCAGCTCAAAGCCGCGATAGGTGCCCAGCAGCATCATATCCGCATTCGGCATCTCCTTGCAGGCGAGCATCAGCCGCTCACCAGCTGCTTTTTTCTCATCGAACACCATGCCCTTAATCGTCATGCCGCAGAAGTTCTCCTTATCCTGCGGGTGTGCGTCTGCGATTTGGGCATCGTTTTTCAGAGCCGCAATACGGTTCTTCGCTTTCTGAATTTCCTCCGGGTAATGCTTGAGCAGCTTATCTTCCAGACGATATTTCTGGTTCTGGTAATCCGAGCGCAGCACCTTGAGCCTTGCTACCTGCACATCCAGATCCATCTTTTCCCGGATGCGCGGGTCGCCTGCGCATAGGGCCTTGACCTCGGCATACGAAAGAGCCTGCTCATCCACATCATCACAGGAGCGCATCGGAGATTTGCTCGTCATGATCTGCGAAATAAACTTCTGCTTGTTTTCCAGCGTTTGCCAGAGGTAGGCGTCGAATGTCCCCTCCGTGACGTAATTATAGACGTAAACTTGTTTGTTTTTGTTGCCCTGACGGATGATTCGGCCGTTGCGTTGGGTCATATCGGACGGTCGCCAGCCTACATCCAGATGATGCACGGCCACCAGCAGGGTCTGGACATTGGTGCCTGCGCCCATCTTTGCAGTGCTGCCCAGCAGGACACGCACTTTGCCGCTGCGGACTTTGGAGAACAAATCCGCTTTCTTACCTTCAGTATCAGCGTTGTGGATGAACTCGACCTCCGATTCCGGCACCCCGGCGGCAAGCAGCTTTGTGCGAATATCATCGTAGACATTGAACGAGCCGTCTCCCTTGGGCGTGGACATATCGCAGAAAATCAGCTGCGTCAGATTATCCTCTTTGGTTTCGTTCCAGATACGCAGAACATTGTCGACGCAGGCATTCAGCTTGCTGTCCGGGTCATCCGGGGTGAGCGGATTCATCAGCCGCTGATCAAGGCCGATTTTACGTCCGTCCGAGGTGATCTTCAGCATATTGTCCACCGAGGGGTCAACCGCACCGCTATGCACCTCAGCAGCACGTTCGCTCAGGGATTTCACCATGTCCTGCTGGATTTCCGAGGGTTTGACCACGACAGTTTCAAACTTGGCTTCCGGAACAGGCAGATGCAACTGGTCGGAAGTCTTGATGTCCGCTGCCTCCTTGAACATATTCATCAGCTCCGGCAGGTTAAAGAACTTGGCAAAACGTGTGCGCGCACGGTAGCCGGTTCCTTCGCTGCTTCACACACACAATAAAGGTGGTTTTACCAATCTGCACCGAATAACTCGAATTCTGATTTTCCATTGATTTTCTCCTTTTATCGTCATTTTCTGAATTTGGCTGGCAGACTGGCAACTGTGGGTGTACCATGATTTTCTTGCCAGCCAAAATTTTCTGCCAGCCAAATGGCTTATTCCATCCAAAAGACCTTTTTGCGGCCTTCCACGATCTTGCTTTTCAGGGCATTGCCCAGTTCCCGCTTGGCATCCCGGACAGTTCTGCCGGGGATGCCCCTTTCCAGAGCCGCCTTGTCGATGTCCTCGCTGAGCACCTGCTTTCCTCCGGCAAGCAGGGCGCAGATCAGGTCTTTGGCTTGCTGGGTCTTGGTTTCCCGCTGCGGCTCGATGCCGGACAGCATTTCGTCTGCGGTAATGTCGTACTCGCCGACCCAGCGGAAACCGCCCTCGTCCCCCAGAGAGAATGCCAACGACACGCCCGGCGGAGCAAGGGAACTTTTCTCATGGGTCAGGATTCGCATGGTCGGGTCGTGCTTCAACTTACCGATGAACATGACGCTGCGGACGGCGGCGGCAATGTCGATGGAGCCGAGCCCCCGCTGCAGGCTCTGCATTCCGGCGGCTTTATTCAGGTGCCCGATCAGCAAAATAGCGCAGCCTGTTCGCTGCGCTACCTGTCCCAGCCGCATGAAGATCGGACGGACTTCGTTCGCCCGGTTCATGTCCACATCGGCACCGAGATACGCCTGGATCGGGTCGATGATGACCAGTCGGGCGTTGTTCTCGATAATGGCTTTTTCAATTCGTTCATCGGAGAGTGTCAGCTGCACCTCGCTGTCGTCAATGACCAGCACCCGGTCAAGGTCTGCGCCGGCTTCGATCAGGCGGGGCTTGACCGTATCGCCCAGACCGTCCTCTGCGGTCTGGTAGATCACGTTGAAGGGCTCCATGCGCTCCATGTTAGGCAGCAGCTTTCCGTTGGTGCAGGCAGCGGCAACCATGTCGATATACTTGCGGATATTTTTCAGGGCGGAGATGTCCGGCTGCAAGGTTTCCAGTTGGGTGTGCAGCTCTGCGCTGCTGGATTGCAGCGCAGAAAATTCGGCATCCAATGCCGAAAAATCCACCGCTGTGCTGCCGTTCAGCTTCATCAGGGTGCGGACGGCTTTATTAAAGGTGTCCAGTTCCTCCTTGTGCTGGGCAGCGTAAGCGTCCTTGGTCAGCTTGAAGTTCTTCTTGATAAAGGTATCATGGATTGGCTTCAGCTTGGCATGGACGGCGGCAGCGTCCTTGATTTGGGCGATTGCCCGCATACGGTTTTCGTTCTGCTTCAACTGCTTGCGGAGAGGGGCGGCGGTCTGGTTCAGGTTAGAAATTGCAGTGTCCAAATCCTCGATGGTGTTCAGGGAATGGGCTTTCAGGTAGTCCACCGCTTGCCGAATCTCCTCAAAGTCCCGGACAGTGCATTTCAGTTTTGCCTTGCCAGACCAATCGCTGCGCTGCTCGTTGCGGAGATTGAAGTAGTCCACCAGCAGGTCGGACAGCGTGGGTTCCTTCGCCTTTTTCCAGAGTCCAGAAGAAGCTGCTTCTGGACGCTAAGGTCTGCGATCCAGTGTTGCAGACCACGAATTGCACTGCGGATGGACTGCATCAGGCTGTTGGCTGCACGGATGTCCCGGTTGAGATTTCCGAGAAATGTTTCGATTCCCCGTTTTTCCATCTGGTGTGCGGCGGGCCGAGATGAACGGTCGGTATCTGCTGGATGCCGCCCTGCCGCTCAAAGGAGCGCAGGTCAACACGTTCCGGTCTGCCAGCAGCTTCCAGATAGCGGTTGGTGATGGTTTCCCAGCTATGCCGCCAGACCTCGGCATACTTCTGGTCGTTCCAGTCCACCGTGTTTTCCTTGTGACACTTCCAGTTGCCGGAAGCGAGCCGGATGCGCTCACCGTTCTCGTCAAGGTCGTAAACCTTTCTGGCTTTCGGGAGCCACTTGCCGTGTTCATCCATTGCCCGGAGCGTCAGCAGAATGTGGGCGTGTGGGTTTCCATCTTCCTTGTCGTGAATGGCAAAGTCGGCAATCATGCCCTTGGAAACAAACTGCTCCTGACAAAATTCTTTTATCATGGAAAGGTACTGCTCTTTCGGGACTTCCACCGGGAACGCCAGCACGATGCGTCGGGCAAGCTGGGAGTTCCACTGGTTTTCCACGGCTTCCACGGCATTCCAGAGGGTTGCCCGGTCTGCAAATCCGGGCGGCGCATGGGACGGCAGCATGACTTCGGCGTGGACAAGCTCTTTCTTCTTGTTGTAGAATTTCGTTTTCTGGTCATACTCGCTGAACAGCCGTTCGCCGCTCTGGTAAGCGGCCCCGGCAACAGCGGACTGTCCTTGGCTGCGCTTGACGATGGTGATTTTGAAATGCGGACACGGAATAGGCATCACCTCCAAACAAAAAGACCGCCCAGCAAGATTGCTCTTGTGAACGGTCTGGAATCATATTCGGTTGTGCTCGCCGCCTTGGAACGGAGTGCTGTGCGCTTCGCTCTTAGGCGGGAGCCGCAAAAGGATAGCTGCAAAGCAGCGCAAGGAAAATGCAGTTTTCCTTGGGATGGAATCGGGCTGGCGCACAAACGCCAGCTTCGATTTCATCGAGCCGTCTGCAAGACCGCAATTTCACCGGAACGGTGTATAATTGCGCCCTTTATTCTAAAGGGTTTTGGACGTTGCTGCGTTCGTGAACGTCATGCACCATCTTTGCAAGTGCCAGCACGACTTCCGGTTGACGGAACGAGATTTTTTTCAAGCTCCATCACCTGATCGTCGGTCAGTTCTCCCGGACAGACCAGAAAACTTTCCAGCATTCCGGCTTTATTATTAACAGTGCTGTTATGCCTACAACTATTAAAAATCTGATGGTAAATTGAACTGGAAGATTTTGAAGAGCGTGGGTTAGCATTCCAACTTCTCCATCTTCAATCCATTGCGAAAACATTCGTAATTCTTCAAGCAAGGCAACTGAGAAAAAGGCAATCCCAGACACTCCGATGATGTAATTATATTTTGCCTTTTGACAAGTACAAAATAGCAGTTTACGATTGTCAGAAAATACGAACAGCCAATCCAAAATACCCAACCAATGTTCCAATCCATAAACTTTCTTCACCCCTTTATGCAACCAGTCCTTTTATTATAGTAAGAGCTACTGCTGCAACAATGAAACATATCGCAATATTTTTTGAAATTAGATTCTCACTTATCGGATTGTATGAAGAAAATTTATTATATAGTATCAGCAACGCAGCATAAACAGGATAGCACCAAGGATTGATATTAAATAAATCGAAAAAGGAGCCAATCTCAGCGACTACAAGAGTTAGCACTAAAGCCCAATACGCTATCTTTTTTAATAAATCTGACATAGTCATTGTACCATAAACAGTAGTCTTAATTGAATGGAGTGTTCATATTTAATCAAGCAAGAATAACGTGAACAGCACGTTCGTAATCGGCTTTGCGAACGTATATTGTGTAGAGCATTTGATAATTGACCTTTTGAAATGCCGTTCCGGCTCTTTCACGGGTTCCCATCGAAAACAGAGACGGTGATGATAAATCGCGTGCTTTTGTTCGATAGGTTATTCCTGCCTTTTCTAAAAGCGATGTGTATTTTTGGTATTGAGATTGATTCGAGCAAACAACCAGCTCTTTTTGATTGAAAAATGGCAACATAGAAACTCCTAAGCATCTCACTTCTTGTCGAAAAATTTCAGCAGAAGTCCGATTATCAATGCAACGCCGCAGACCAATATAACCAGAATGGTTTGTGATGACAAGACGAAAAGCGGTTGAGGAAGCAGTCCCAGCATTCCACCAATAATAAATAAAAGCAATATTAGAATCACAATTGCAAATAGGATTGGCTTCTATTTTTTCATGCTGACACACTCCCTTCTTCAAGAAACAAACTATTATACGCGAACTCTTATAGATGCATTGAAATCATCTGCATCTTATTGTTACTATACATACAATAGAAGATTTCGTCCATGCTTTTGTACTAACATGGATAAAATCTGTCACGAAATCGGAGTGAACGGTATATCAGCAGTGAACTGGAACCACCCATTTTCATAGAACATCGTATACTCTCCACTGTATTTTTCAAGAATCAGCCGGATGTTCGCAAGTCCAAAACCATGCAGCTGTGGTTCTGGTTTTGTAGTTGGAATGGAACCATTTATAATTACAACCGGTTCCGATGTGTTTCGGACAGAGACAAAAAAGTCTTGCTGTGCAACGGCCATGACATGAATCGCTTTATCGCCCTTATCATACTGCTGACACGCTTCAATGGCATTATCCAAAAGGTTTGATAGAAGCACTACCATATCGGAGGCATCAAATGGAAGCTTTGATAGATCATTCACTTCAAAATCAATGCTGATCTTCTTTTGAGTTGCTTCGGCGGCTTTTGTATTGAAAAGTGCGTCCAAGATGGGATGATGTGTGTTGACAAGGAATAGCCGATCAGTTTGCTGTTCGGTGATTTTTTCAAGATATTCTTCAGCGGCAGAATACTCTTGATTCTTCATCAATTGATTTAGGATATTCAGGTGCGCCCGAAAATCGTGAACTTTTTTCCTTTGGGCAGAATAAAGTTCGCTTGCCAAAGTCATGTTTTTCGATTGCAGCTGAATCTGCTGGTTAAGCATCAATAACTGTTCTCTTTCCGATGCGGCATACTCCATTCGCTCCAATAAAAAGAGGACTGCGACGTTTGAAATAAAAATGAGAATACAACAGCCAGCAGAAACAAACTCTTCTATATTATGACCGCTTGTAACGTAAAGCAGAATCACAAGCATTACAAACGATGCGCATGGAAATAGAAAGTACAGTATCAGCTGCGAATGTTGAGCATGGCTTCTTGGTCTGTTTGCCGTGCGCTGAAGCATTATTTTACGAAACAGTGCAATAATAAATAATTCAGCAGAATAATAAGAGATTCCATAGATTAAAGATAAAGTCTTATTGGCTTGAAACGTCTGAGCATCCATCCCACAAACCGAAGTTGCAAGCATTCCGACTGCAAAAGATAAACTATAAGTCAAGAGATATTCTACAACAATAAGAAATAATAAAAACCTTCCTGAGATATTCTCATATAGAGTTCTGGCAACAATAAAGCAGGATAGTAGAATTAAAAAAATTTTGACGATTTGGTTTTGATTTAAGACAATAACACTGAATTCAATGGATGCATACATTAAAATAGTTTGAACTATTACACCGACAAGAAATCTATGATCCCTCCAACGGTGCGAAGCAAAAGCGTCTAAAAACAGACATACGCAGACTGAATCTATGATTGTGTAAACCAAACTGATTAAAGCATCCATCTACTTTTACCTCGCCAATGTAAATATTTCTGTTTTAGCTCACTATAATTCTTTTCGCTTGGAGCCAGACAAAGACCACCGCGCAATTGGACTTTATTGTATTGAAAGATTTCGACATAGTGCATATTGACAAGATAGCTTTTTTGAATACGAAGGAAACCGAGTGGCTCGATTTTTTCGGATAGTTCCGTTATGTTGCCATAAAATTGGTATGCTGGGCGTTTTTCGTCCAACAAATGCATAACAATGATTCTTCGATGAGATTCTAAATACAGAATGTCATTTACAGGTACATCAATAATTTCAGAGTTTATCGAAATTGTAACAAGCTGTTTCCGTTGAAGCACTTCTTGGACGGCTGAATCAAAGTAGGAATCAAGTTTAGCAGAGAAATCTGCTTTTAGTAAGTATCGAAAGGCTTGAACCTCAAATCCCTCTGGAGCATACTGAATGAAATTCGTAATGAAGATAATCACAATGTTTTCATTTTCTGCTCGTAACTTTCTAGCAAGCTCAATTCCATTTGTTTCGCCCATATCAATATCCAGAAGCGCAATATCATAAGGACGAGAAAAGTCTATTTGACTTGGCTGCGAAACTCCATAAAATCTTGATGATATCTGTGTTCCTTCGGTTTTCTTTTCAAGTGTTTCAATGATAGAATCAACGATCTGCCGTTCATCGTCACAAACCAAGACATTCATTTTGAAATTCCTCCATTGCACATGTGCACATGGGACCGCTTTTCATTACACAACATACAGCCCTGTTCCTTACAAGTATAATACGATTATGCCAAAACTTCAAATAGTCAAAAGCCTTTGGTTGACGATTGACTTGTAATATGGCGAAAGGTAGCTTTGGTGTGCTCCCCTAATGCTGGATGTCCACTGTTAGGGGAGCATACTATCTGTACGCACACCGATTTCGTTACAAAATTTCTCTGTTTTGCTACAAAATTGTGGACTTTGATTGGTCTTTGTGCTTTGATGTTATCATAGTTGATCTAATCTGTGCATAAGAGGGGAGAAAATTAAATGAGAGGAGTAATAATAGTTTTAATGGCGATTTTAGGCGTGATATTCCCTAAATTTTTGGTGAAAGCAATTAAAAGCACTGATAGAAATGATGCTGATGGAGGTCTTTTGGGTTCACAAATCACTTTTGGAATGCTGATGCTGATAATTGGTATATTTCTCAATTCGGGTATTTAAGGCTGAGTGATTCACAAATCAATACAAAGATAATATGCCATAAAATCGTATTATCAGGTCATAGGAGAATAGGAATGAACAAAAAAACGATTTCTTTCTTATTGCGCCTTTACCATTTTGGGGATGTGTTTCAATATGGCTTAGCAATCTTGCGAGATTAACGCCTGAAAGTGCAGTGCCGTATGCGTGGGCTGCTTTGTTTTTCTCATATGGAATTGTAGCCTTGTATTATATTCAGATGGCAAATGACCAACGAAGATACCACTGATTTTGACGAGCACTTCGCTAAAATTTCGTCCTATATTGTGGACACATTGCACGGCGTTCCACTTGAGATGACCGAGGATGAAAAAGAACAATTTCGCATACAGGTTATTTCAAATCAGTATGCAGAACGGTTGCTAAGTGAAGCCGAAAAGACAGAAACGTATAGAGGTTTATCAAAAATTGATATTCTCCATACAGTTTCTATCCCTCAACTGGCTAGAACAATCCCACTTAAAGGTTTGAATCTCAGTTTAGAAAAATACAGAATGCCGGATGGTGTAATAATAGAGGTTGAGAGTTCGTCACATTATTTGGGGTCATTTAGTGAGAAAAATGATTCTTCCACAAATTGGATAGAAAAGATCATGGAGGGTGTCGGTATTCACTAGATGGATTCTCAAGAAGCATAAACAGCCCGCTATTTGCAGAGAATTCTGGAAGAAAATTGAAGAAAGCATCCTTCCGGCAACAGCACCCCGGACGTTTGTGAACTCTCACAACAGAGATCAAGAACCAATCCCTGCTTTGCGCTTACACCGTTTTGGTGACATTTTTTCTCCGTCTTGCTACAATATTGTGGATTTTTTCTATTTGTGCTTTGCTATTATCAACATCTAAAATGGAAACCGTGATGGAGGTGATTCCAATGCAGATAATTTCCTTGAAAACAAATTGAATGCGTTGGCAAACGGTGGCCAGTTCTCCATTTCCTACGACATCACGATTCCGTAATAAAAGCATTAGATAATGGGTATAAAAGCCACGATTCTTTAGAGTCGAAAGAAAAGAATCGTGGCTTTGTACGTTTGAATTATGGAGCAAGCCAAATGAATAAGAAATTGGAATTTTTTAGCAGTATGGCGGTTGCCTTTATAGTTTTGATATTGGTCTTTCTTTGCATTCGTTTTTCAGGTCAGGGAAAATTTGCTACACATGGAGGAACCAATCCGTCTGATGTAAAATGTATTTATACTTCAGTTTGGCCGGATAATGAATACACTAGGCTTATTTGTGAGCCGGAAAGTGGAACGATAGAATATATATTGGATGGTTCTAATGCTGGGTATTATGCAATCTTTTATAATAATATCTCTGAAGAAGAAATACAAAAATATATTGACCAATTGAAAACCTTAGGATACGCTGAAGAGGCATCGGCTTCAGAAAGCGTTTCGACTTTGCTAAGAAAAGATGAAACATGGATAAGCATTGCATACTCAGAGGGAGGATTTGGAATCCGGATTTCAGTAGAAAAATCCTGAATAAAAGAGATGCTGGGGAATTCCGGTTATCCCTATATTGGGGCGGCAGAAGAAAAAAATAACTCTTTACAAATATTTGAAATCTATTTCTACAGATGAAGAATATGCTGAAATAGCATCAAGAATCCTAGACGAATGGCTGTCGGAAAGTGATGGCTCCTAATTTTATCAAAAAAGTGGTGATTCCAATGCAGAGTTCCGTCTTATAAGGAAAATGCTTGAAAGAAGAATAAAAAATGAAATTCCAAACAAAACTCACATTATGCAAAGCTGTATTCATCTTCATAGCAATAGTCGTATGCGCACTATGGGCATTTGAGTTTCGTATAGCAGCTGTTGTTGTACTTTTGATAGACTATATTTTTGATTTTATAACACGTCGTTGTCCTTTTTGTGGGAAGCACTTTTCAATTGTACTAACAGTGAAAGATCGTTGTCCATTTTGCGGAAAATTATTCGAGTAAATATTTTATGGAAGCAGTGGGTATTCCATGCAGAAATAAATGTGTGTGCTATAAAATGTCAGCCAATTATAGGAAGAGACCTATATTCTCTGTAATGGACAATGGTCAATTATGAAAACTATTGCAAAATGAAAATACGATAGCAATCGTACAAAAACAGAAATCCGGAAACTTTTTTGAGTTATTATGGTTCAAAAAAGTTTCCGGATTTTCTGTAATGCTTTTTGAAGAGCCATTCTGTAACAGCCAATCACATTTCTATGAAAAAAGGTCAATCTTCTAGTCTACCGTGATCGCAACCAAGTGAAAGATAATGTTCGATTTCTCCACTCAGCACAAGCTGGGTATATTCCAAGGGCTTGTTATATAAGTAGCCAGTCCAGTTCTGCTCGCTGTGCCGGGGTGTTGCCATATTCGTCCTCAATGACGATGCAGTCGATGGAAAGAATGGTTCCATCCTCGAATCGGGCTTCCGCCCGGTTGGTGTCCATGTTGTAGCGACAGGAAAGCACTTTTTGAGAGTGATTATGGTCGAAATTCTGATTTCGTTTCATTTGAATCGCTCCTTTAATGATTTTGAAATTTGATTTTCAACGAGATGTGGTCTCTTTTTTTTCTTCTCTTAAGTCACCCAACCGCACTGTCCCGCATCTGCCGGACGGTCAATGCAAGCTGCTCCTCGACTTGCTTGTCCAGCTTGGCAAGGTAGCTACCCAGCTCCCCGGACAGGAGCAGTTGATTGTACCGGATGGGATGATGTTCTTTCAGATACCTTTTATGTAAGCGGCCCCACCGCTCGGTGGGGTGCTGCTCTGCCGGGGCTGCTGTGGTCAGGTTCGGCAGATAGTAGTCGTTGACAAGGGTGTAGTCCAGACCGTTGTTGCTGTCGTGGAGCGGATTCTTTAAGGTAGTCATGCTGCGTTATCCTCCTTTGGTTTCGGCGTTGGGACTGCTTCTGGGTCAGGTTTTGGATTTCCTTTTTTCTTGTGATAGAATTCCAAGGTTTTCTTGTTGTGGTTGATTCTTCTGCACTCATCGGAACAAAATTCCTGCTGGCTGTGTGTAGGCCAGTAGGAGTGACCGCACACGGCACAGGTGCGCTGCCGGTAGTAGTGAGTTCCTCTCTCGGCTTCTCTATCCGCTTTCTTTTGCTCCAGTCTTGCCTGATTCCAGCATTCCCTTGAGCAGAAAAGCTGTCGGTTGCTCGTAGGTGTAAACACCTTCCCGCAGTGCGGACACGTTTTGGTTTTAATGATCTCGCCACCGTTTTCAGCGATTTTCTTTGCCTTTCGCTTTTCTCGATAGGCTTTTTCACGTTTGCGCTGCTTTTCCATGCGCTGCCGTTCTTCCTGCTCCTTCTGCACTCTCAGTTCGGCAAGTTCTTCCTCGGTATAAGCAATATCGACTTGGCCGACATAGTTGAAATAAATGTCAACCTTTTGTGTGCGGGCGTTGCCTGCACCCTCGGCTTCATAAACAACGATTTTATCGACAAGTTCGTTAAACATTGAATCGGAGATTTCTGTTGGATTTTTGCACTTGCGAATCAGCGAAATGAAATGTCGAATATCAGCGGAACTTGATTTATCTTCGGCAATTTCGGATTTCATCGTTTCCATCTTTGATTCCAATTCTGCCTGCTCGCCATCATACTGTGCCATCAGCTGCTTGTACTGTCGTTCGGGCAACAGTCCAGCCATAAGATTTTCGTACAGGCTACGAATAAGGGCAGAAAGCTCATCATAGCGTTTTTGACAACGTTTCAATTCCGATTGGTTCTGCTTCGGCTTTTCTTCACGTTTCTCTTTCCAAAGTGATTGCAGTTCCAAAGCGAAGGTTTCTTCATCTTTTAGAACAAATCTCGAAAAGCGTTTGACCGATGCCAATATCAGGGCTTCAACATTATCGGCACTGATTGAATGGGCAGTACAGCCATTCACCCGACTTGCATATCCACCACAACGATAAGAATATTGAGTAGACCCATCCTTTTTACTGTAGTGTGTTTGCAAGGTCAATCTTCTACCGCAGTCGGCACAATACAGATACCCGCTTAAACGGTTGGTGTGCGTTCCCCAAGCAGAAGCGCGATTCACTCGGCATCTGCGTTTCTGAACACTATCCCAAAGTTCTTGCGATATAATCGGTTCATGCGTGTTCTGGAAAACGTACTGTTCATCTTCATCTGTTTCTTTTCTCTTGTGAAGTTTGAAATTTGTGCTTACAGATTTTCGTAAAACAGTGTGTCCCAGATATTCCTGCCGACCTAAAATTGTTCTTACGGAGGAGGTGCCCCACAGGTACGGATTGGAGAACTTTGTCCCATTGTACTGCTCCGGGTGATATTTCTTTGCGTATGCAGCAGGAATCAGGACTTTTTCCTCTGTCAACAGTTCTGCGATTGTCCGTGGGCTTTTTCCTTCGTTCGCAAGAAGAAAAATGCGCTTTACGACTTCGGATGCCACCGGATCAACAACAAGTGTCTGCTTGTCGTTTGGCAAACGGTTATATCCATACGGAATAGAGCCGCTGCAACGTTTTCCATCTTTCATCCGGGCATCGAACACAGCCTTGATTTTATTGCTCGTGTCTTTGGCATACCATTCGTTCATAATATTCAAAAACGGAGCAAAGTCATTGTCTGAAGCATTGTTGCTGTCGATGCTGTTGTTGATTGCAAGGAATCGGACGTTTTTCTGTGGGAACAGAACTTCCGTATAAAAACCGACTTGCAGATAATTTCGTCCTAAGCGGCTCATATCCTTCACAATAAGCGTTTCGACATTTCCTGCTTCTACCTCTTTTATTAGAGATTGAAAGCCGGGACGATTGAAATTCACACCTGAAAAGCCATCATCTGTAAAATGGCGGATGTTCTTGAAGCCGTTCTTTTGTGCGTAATCTTCCAGATATTTCTTTTGGTTGGTGATGGAATTCGATTCACCAGCAAGATCATCATCTCTTGACAAACGCTCATAGAGTGCGGTGATTTTTGGTTCTTTAGGCATTTGTTCTACCTCCTTTCTTATGGAATCTTTCAATTTAGGACAATCAAGTTTATCGTCCTATTAAAGTATAGCCCTCCGGCGCAAGCTCAATGGCCGTGGTGGTCTCGCCAAACGTAGAAGCCCATGCATCAAAGTGGGTCAGTTGTTTCTGCTGGAGAGTGCTGTACTGCAAATAGCGCATCAGTGTGTACATTTCCGTCATGGAGTTGCTGATGGGCGTTCCCGTTGCGAAAATCACGCCGCGCCCGCCAGTCACTTCATCCAGATAACGACACTTGCCGAACATATCGCTGGACTTCTGTGCTTCGGAGGTAGAAAGGCCAGCAACATTGCGCATCTTGGTGTAAAGATATAGGTTCTTGTAGTTCTGGCTCTCGTCCACAAATAACCTATCTACGCCTAATTGTTCAAATGTGACCACATCATCCTTGCGGTCGGTGGACTGTAGCTTTTTCAGTTTCACCTCCAGTGTTTTCCGTGTCTTTTCCATCTGTTTCACGGTAAAATGCTCACCGGACTGTTCCTTGGCCTCTGCAATGGCTTTTTCGATTTCCTCGATCTGATCTTCGATGATCCGTGCCTGCCGTTCCGCAGAAAGAGGGATTTTCTCAAACTGCGAGTGGCCGATAATGACGGCATCGTAGTCGCCGGTTGCGATGCGGGCGCAAAAACGCTTTCGATTGGCGGGTTCAAAGTCTTTCTTGCTGGTAACGAGCAGCTTTGCATTGGGGTATAGCCGCAGGAACTCGCTGGCCCACTGCTCGGTCAGATGGTTGGGTACCACGAACAGGCTTTTCTGACACAGGCCCAAACGCTTAGATTCCATTGCCGAAGCTGCCATCTCAAAACTTTTGCCGGCACCCACCTCGTGGGCGAGCAGGGTGTTCCCACCATAAAGCACATGAGCAACTGCATTGCGCTGATGTTCCCGCAGATTGATCTCCGGGTTCATACCGACAAAATGGATATGGCTTCCGTCATACTCGCGGGGCCGGGTACTATTGAACAACTCGTTATACTGCTTCACCAGCAGATTCCGCCGCTGCGGGTCTTGCCAAACCCAGCCTGCAAAGGTATCCTTGATGGCCTGCTGCTTCTGCTGGGCAAGCATCGTCTCCTTCTGGTTCAGGACACGCCGCTCTTTACCATCCTCCTCAATGGTATCATAAATGCGGCAGTCCCGCAAATTCAAGGTGTCCTCCAAAATCTTGTAGGCGTTGGCCCGGTGGGTGCCGTAGGTTTCGGTGGACATGATATCATACATTCCGGCGGCAGATTTGTTGCCGATGCGCCATTCGGACGTAAATGGAGAGTAGCGGACCTGGATCAGGTTGTTATAGCGGATGCGGTAGGGCGGCTGAAAAGTCTCCATCATAAACTGCTGCACAATGGCGGGATTCAGCCATGTGGCACCCAGTCGGATGTCGATTTCTGATGCTTCAAGGTCCTTCGGCTGCGCTTTGGTCAAAGCCTCCACATTGATCTTGAACTCCGGGTGGCTTTCAGCGGCAAGCTGAGCCATGCGCAGTTTATTCCGCACATTGCCGGAAAGATACTCGTCCGCAGTCTGCCAGCCTGCTTCCGGCTCATCTGCATCCGCAGAAGGGTCTTTGAAAATCACGCCTTGCAGCTCTGTGGTAATACGCTCATAATCGCCGGGAGAGCCGAGAAGTTCCGCCATATAGGGCAGATCAACACGGCCATGTTCTCCAATGGACACTGCCAGTGCTTCGCTGGGGGTGTCCACGCTGGTGACCGTGTGCTCTGGGCGAATCGTTCGCTTGGTGAACATATCCGCCTTGCTTTTGAGCTGTTTATTCTCATCGAGATTTTCCAAAGAGCAGAGCAGATAGTAGGAAGAATCATCCTCAAACAAACGCCCATTTTTGCGGTCGTTGAGCAGACCGTATTTTGCGGTAAAAGCGTCATAAGCTGTGTTCAGCTTTGCTTGGGTTGCCTTAATGTCCTCATCCGGGTAATCGTCCAGCTGCTCCTGAATCAGCTGGTTGACGATCTGCCGCAGTTCCACCATGCCGGTGACACGGGCTTTGGCATTATCGGACAACTCCACCTGCGTCATAATCGAATTTTCTCGGTAGTACACCTCACCGTCCACCACGGCATAGGAGAAGTTTTTTACATCCGGGTCAGCCGGGAGAATATGCTTCTCGTTTTCGGCATCCGCAATATCTGGTGTTTCCACCTCAGCTTCGGTGTATTGCCCCTCAATATGCTGTACCGCTTCTGCAAGCTGGTCTGCCAGCACTGCACCCTCAATGGGTGCAACGGTCAGGTCGTGACCGTACTGGGTGCTTTCCAGTGTCAGCTGTCCCAGCACCATCTCCGGGTGGTCTACGAAATACTGGTTGATGGCAAAACCATCTTCGGTCTTGCCCAGCTGCACCCAATCCGGCTCATGGTCGATGGGGCGGTCACGCTTTTGCAGGAAGATGATGTCCGAAACGACATCGGTGCCTGCGTTCGCCTTAAACGCATTATTCGGCAGACGGATGGCACCCAGCAAATCGGCACGCTCTGCCATGTGTTTGCGGGCGGTGCTGTCCTTGCTGTCCATGGTATAACGAGAAGTCACAAACGCCACAATGCCGCCCGGACGCACTTGGTCGATGGCCTTGGCGAAAAAGTAGTTGTGGATACTAAATCCCAACTTGTTGTACGCCTTATCGTTGACCTTGTATTGACCAAAAGGCACGTTGCCCACAGCGAGGTCATAAAAATCACGCCGGTCGGTGGTCTCAAAACCGGCAACGGTAATGTCTGCCTGCGGATACAGTTTTTTCGCAATGCGCCCGGTGATGCTGTCCAGTTCTACGCCGTACAAGCGGCTATCTGCCATGCTGGTGGGCAGCATTCCAAAGAAATTGCCCACACCCATAGACGGCTCCAGAATGTTGCCAGACCGGAAGCCCATCTTTTCGACTGCATCATAAATAGAACGAATCACCACCGGAGAGGTGTAGTGAGCGTTCAGAGTGCTGGAACGGGCGGCGGCGTACTCGTCCTCGGAGAGCAGCCCTTTCAGTTCGGCGTATTCCTTTGCCCAACTATCTTTGCCGGGGTCAAAAGCGTCTGCCAGACCGCCCCAGCCCACATATTGCGAAAGCACCTGTTGCTCCTCAGCGGTGGCACCCCGGTGCTCCTGCTCCAGCTTGAAGAGGGTGCGGATGGCTTCGATGTTTCTGGCGTACTTCTGCTTAGGACCTCCGACACCCAAATCATCATCCGTGATGCGGAAGTTCCCGGTAGGCACAGCATTCAGGGCTTCATCCAAGGCGGCGGCATCCGGGAAGGTCTGTACCTTTCCGTCCATCACGGTAGAGATGGGCAGTTCGTCCAGTTCTTCATCCGACAGTCCCGGCTCAACCTGCCGTAGACCGTCCTCGAATTGTTGCTTATTGATAACTTCGTTATCCCACGACTGCCCCTGTGCGCTGGTGTCGATGCGAACGTCGGTTTCGCCCACATAGCCGATTTTGCCCTCGATGGTTCGTGTGAGAAGGTCTACCACAATATCGTCCCCGACCTTATAATCAACGGCCTTTTCGGGAGCAGCGTCAAGGGCCTCGTCCTGCTGTTCGTACAATTCCCGGACAACAGATAGCGGTTCTTCCCGAAAAATTGGCATCTGCAGGTCGGCCAGTGCCATATCCTGCAAGGAGACCTTGCCCTTATCAAAATCCACTCCGTCAATCCGAAATTTCCGGCCATCCATATTGATGATGGAGCCGATGGGCAGATAGTCCTCTTTGTGCAGATATTTTGTCTGATGGTGGGTACCATCTCCGCCCTGTCCGGCTAGATAGATGCTGTTGCCCTCGGCCCACAGCTTCTGCGATTTTGCTACCCACTCTCTGCGCAAAAAGCCGGTCACTTTGACTTTTCCCAGCGCATTTTCCTGTGACA
>VOFC01006492.1_pt1 | contig 45740 bp, 76 predicted proteins | sample 5384161 | NCBI WGS metagenome assembly VOFC01 (sample SAMN12384722, study PRJNA508395) | human gut metagenome | isolation source: healthy gut B | host: Homo sapiens | reverse complement strand
ATAAATCACAGCATCCAGTCTGAAGCCATCCACGCCGCGGTCAAGCCAGAAGGATGTAATCTTGTCAATCTCCCCTCTTACAGCTTCGCTCTGCAGATTAAGGTCAGGCATGCTGTCTACAAACTGTGACTCGTAATACCAATTCGTGCCAGGCAGCTGGTTGTAGCCTCCGGTATTGGTTTTGCTAAAATTATAGTAATCAACATAAGGACATTCCGAAGAATCCGGCTCTGCCCCATCAGGAAGCGACTTGATATAATCAGCAGCCGCCTTAAACCACGGATGCTCGTTAGATGTGTGATTTATTACAAAGTCAATAATCACATTGATGTTTCGCTTGTGACACTCCGTAATAAGCGCATCAAAATCATCCAGAGTACCATACTGCTTGTCAATATTCATATAATCCGTAATATCATACTTGTGGTATGAAGGAGAAGGCATAATAGGCATCATCCAGATTTCATTGCAGCCAAGTCCCTCGATATAGTCAAGCTTCTCTGTAAGTCCCTTTAAATCCCCAATGCCATCACCGTCACTGTCAAAAAAGCTGTATACAAACACCTCATAGCAGGTCCTGTAATTGTCCTGAATCACATTAGGATCATTTTTCGCATTCATCTGCTCCATAGCGGAAGGCTTTGTACTCCTTCTTTGCTGCCGTCTCGGTATTCTTTCCACCCGCAGCACATCCCGCAAGCATTGACACCGCCATAGCTGCCGTCAATGCCACAGCAGTCAACCTGCCCGCCAATCTATTCACAGCCCTGCCGACCATATTGCGGCCGCCTATTTTATTATTATTGGGGTCTAAAGTGATGGACCTGTCATACCAATATAAAATGACTATCCCTAAAATTCCAATCACGAATAAGATATTTTCACATATTTTTCCTGCCTTTTTTCCCTTACTCTTATTCATTGTCTTTTCCCCCTAATGTATAGTTCAATTCAGTACCTTTTTTCCTGCTTTTTAAATCTGTATAGTACCAAAAATACCAGACCTCACCGAAATTTTTATATTCTACGATTCCATCCGGTTTCTGTCCTTCCACCGTCAGCTTATTTATGCTCTCATTCTCTCTTAAACCATACTTCATCACATCACCGCTTGCGAATCTTTTTTTCTTTGGAATAGGCACTAAGATCCTGCATATAATAATCCCCGGTCCATAAATCATAACCTACCATATCATACTCACTATACTTTGTGGACCGGTTCTTTCTAAACATCGTAACCGGATGTGTTTCCAGAAAGGCATATCGGTCTTTACCATCTATTTTCTTTTTTTAATTTGACCCACGCCCTACAAACCTCACTATTTCCTTTGCATGACTGACATAGCATAATTACATAATTACTATTTTCAAAAGTTGCAATGACATGATCTATACCTTTTTGATACTCCTCTCCTTGCTCATTCCCTATCGCAGAACCCGCAACGGCTTCCTGTATGGTTGGATAAAATTTTTTTTCCCTTCAGCCGTTCTTCTTCTGTATTTAGACTAAATGTCCCCCTCCCGTATATACAGCCTCTACTTCCAATTCTTTCTTTTCTTCTGGATCTTCTTCTGTTGGATTAATCAGACGTAAAATGGATGAAATACTTGCCTGTATAACCAGGATCAAAATAATCCCACCAAACACGCAGATTATCTTCTTTATTACATTTAAAAGTTTTTTCATATCTCTTCCTAATCCTTATCCCTATATTTTTCCATATACTGCTCTCCTTTAATACATTTGATATTTTTTTTCTAATAAAGTTCTGCCAAAGAACTCTGCATTTGCATAACCATGAAAGGTTAAAAATAATCGTTTGTTATCTTGATATATAACAATTCCATCTTCCCTTGCTTTATAAGTGATTCTTTCATCTAATTCAAATGTTTTTCTTCATGGAACCAATGATGATAACTATATTTTCCATCCTGATATTTTAGATAAAATACTTTTTTCTCCGAACAATGCTACCCACGTTGCTATATACATGCCTATCATCACTATATAGGATACAATTGCTTCAAACACTTCTCTTGTTGTTTCTAATGGAATATCTCTGTGCATATAATATAAGATAACTACTATTGCCGGAGTGAATGCTAATACATTTAATACAATTATGTAAAACCATGCTTTTTCTGTATGCAACATTACCTTGTAATATTCTTCTCTGGGTGTATCATCCTCTACTAAAACTCCTTCCTTCCAAACCACTCTACTAATTCATCCATTCCGTAAGTACCACTAGACACCTTAAAAACCCTACGTTTTCCCTTATATACCTCTATTTCTTCAATTTCATTATAACATACCCTTTGTGATATCCTTTAGCGGATAGTTTCTCCCTATTCCAAAAAATAAACTATGATATTCGACCTTTTCATGATCTATCACAACTTTCCAAAATAAGGAATATCCTGTCAGCCAACTGCACATTCCACCAAATATGATCATACCTATTATTCCCCATATATAGTCCCCTCTCGGATGGCAAATGATCGAACTATAATTCCTAGTATAATTAACGCAGGCAGACTTATTATAGCCAAAATAGTCGGTGACTCTAAAATTAAACAATCTTCCTCTTCTTCCCTTGTTTTTCTATCTTCTACTTTTTCTAACAGGTCAATCGTTTTATTTGTTAGTTTTTGCCTAAAAAATGTATTCATATATGCTTCTCCCGTTTTTCTACTGCTTTAACGTATACTCTAACTTATTTCCTTCTTTATCACTCTGTAAATCTGTAAAATACCAAAAATACCATTTCTTTCCGTTCTCTTCATGGGAATCACTGCATCCGGTTTCTGTCCTTCTACGGTCAGTGCCTCTGCACTTTCTCCTTTTTTTTTCAATTTCTCTTCCATGATGTCCCCAAATACAAATCTTGCATCTTTGTCAATTCCATAGTGCTGCATATAGTCACTTCTTGCAAGCTGTGCCTTTGTATTCTTATCAGCATCTCCTATTCCTTTATAAAATTTTTCAGAGTCCCTTACATAAGAACGTAAAAAAGCATACTGTTTTTTGCCGTTCACTTCCCTATCTTAAACGTTGCAAACGTATTCATACTCTTTTTCTTTTGGATGGATTGATAATAGATGAATCTGTACTGTTCATTCTCCATATCAACTAAAAGATGATCTATATTTTTCTGATACGGTTCATACTCATCATAATAGACATCTGCCTTTTTGTAGGGCTTCTTCCATGGTTGGATAATACTCTTCATCGGGTATATCATCTTCATTGACTTCATTAATGTAACGAGGATATTCACCGGTATAGGATTCTTCTAGGTTAGGGTCAATTTTAATCAATTTTTTTTTTTTCTTGATAAATCATAACTGACATGTATACGATAAACAGTACCCCTAACACTGCTAATACATCTGTAATGATTCTCCATACTTTTTTCTTCTTACTCATCCTCTTCTGCCCCTAATGTATAATTTAATTTTTGTCCACTTTTATCACTCTGCAAATCTGTAAAATACCAAAAATACCATATCTCTCCAAAATGCTTATGTTCTATAATTCCATCTGGCTTTTGACCTTCTACACGAAGTTTTCTAATATCTTCTCCCTTTTTCATCATACACTTAGGGGGTATCTCCATAGGCAAAACGTCCGCTTGATAACTTATATTAGCAGACTGTGTATAATCACTACCGATCAACTCACTCCTTATCATTTCATTTGCATCATCTTCATACTCTCCTCCTCTATAATAATCTTTCGTATGTGAACGAACATGTAAATATTTTCTTTTTTCATCTTCTTTACTTATTTGAAAATGTGCTAACTCTTCATAAACGTGCATTTGTTTTGGACTTTTTTGCAGACTGATATGCTGCAATAACCTCTTTACTGTTTTCAAACACTGCAATAATATGTTCTATCTGCGTATCGTACTCTCCCCCTTCTTCCGTAAATACTTCCGTATGCTGCGATGCTTCTTGAAGTGTTGCATAATGTTGCTTATTGTTATCATTCTCTTGTTCTACCTGTTGTACTGGAATTTTCCCGGAAACTTCAATACTAATTTCCTGTGAGTCATTGGTATCTCCGTTTTCTTTATCTTTTATAATATTCTTAGTAACTTCAAGAGAAAGAATAACCGCCATCACTCCTGCAATACACAATACTGCCTTAATAATTTTAAAAATTGTTTTTAATATACTAATTATTATCTGTTTCATACTTTTTCTAATCTGCTCTCTTACTATATAAAATGATTTTTTTAATGTTTCTTTTTTTAGGATTTAAACTCGATATCAGACATGAATCTAAGATTTTTATGATGTACTGCTATTTGCATGCCCTACAATTTCTCATACCCCATATATTTACTATTTTATGATTTTTCACAAAAATTTCAACAAAAAATGCCTGCTTTTCGACAAAACAGACATTTTGATGAATTTCGACAATTTTCGGTCTAATAGCCGTTTAGATTCTTTTTCTGCCAGTTATAAACATTAATTCACATCAATTTCTTCTTTATCCCTATATTTTCCATATACTGCTCTCCTTTGATACATTTGATATTGTTCTTAAGCAACGCACTGTTAAAATAATATGCATTTGGCAACTTCAAATTTATTTGAAAAAATCTTCTATTATCACGATATAGTGTAAGGAACTCATCATCTGCCTTATAACTAATCCTTTCATCTAATTCAAATATTTCTTCTTTTTTTCGAAAGATACGCCGACAATAATATCTTCCTTTTTTTGATACTGTATATAAAAGACTTTTTCACTAACCAACACCAATACCATAGCTATATTTAATCTATAATTATTATCACACATGCTACCATCTCAACTGTATCTATCATAGTTTTTTTTGATAGCTCCTATACAAACCATATAAAATATATATCCAAAATGGGGTAAAAATCATTGTATTTATTATTAATAAACTCCAAATTTGAATCGGATGACACATTACTTTTTTATAACACTCTTGTTTTGGTGTAAGATCCTCTACGCAAATTCCTTTTTTTTTCTAAATTCGTCTACCAATTCATCTATTCCATCTGTACCACTCTCCACCATAAAAACCTTACTGTTTTCCCTTATATACTTTTTAACTCTTTGAGCTCGTTATAACATACTTTCGTGATATCTTTTAGTAAATAACTTCTCTTTATTCCGAAAAAGAGCTATGATATTCCACTTTTTCATGAGTTATGACAACTTTCCAGAATAATGCATAGCCTGTCAGCCAACCTCCTATTCCACAAAAAAATAAGCATCACTACAGTCCCCCCTGCATAGTATCCTTCTCGAATAGCAAAAATTGGAAGTATCATTCCTAAAATAATCAGAGCTGGTAAACCTACTATTATCAAAATAGTAGGTGACTCTAAAAACAAAACACTCATCCTCTTCTTTCCTTGTTTTTCTATCTTCTACTTTTTCTAACAGGTCAATCGTTTTATTTGTTAGCTTTTTTGCCTAAAAAATGTATTCATATCTCTTCCTCTACATCTTTCTTTCGATATTTCTCCATATACTTTTCACCCTGAATACATTGAATATCTTTTTTCCAACAAAAGTACTTCCAAAAATTCAATATTTTCAGAAGCATGGTACACTTCAAACAATTTCTTCCTATTGCGATATACCGTAATCACATTTTCATCTGCTTTATATGTAATTTTTTCATCTAACTCAAACTTTTTTCTTTATGAAACGGTAGATAATAGCTATACTCTTCATTTTGATATTTCAAATAGTAAAATGCCTCATAACAGAATCCAATGAAAATTGCTATGCTAAATCCTATCATGCAAACGATAATTCCAACTGTTACCACTATATCCTTTACACTTTCAAGATGGAAGTCTCTATACATAAGATACAACACGCATATATTGCCAGGAATTACTATGAATATATTTAATCCCATTAATTCCCATGTATGTACCGGATGTGGCATTACTTTATAACATTCCTCTTTGAGTATGATCCTCTACCACAATTCCTTCCTCTGCAAACCATTCCACCAAGTCATCACTTCCATATGTACCACTATACACTCTAAACACCCTATGATTTCCCTTATAAACTTTTAAGGATTTAACTTCGTCATAACATACCTTCGTGATATCTTTTAGCGGATAACTTCTTCCTATTCCAAAAATAGAACTATGGAATTCTACCTTTTCATGATTTATTATAACTTTCCAAAATAAAGCAAATCCGCTTAACCAACCTCCCATTCCACCAAAACATGATTATACCTATTATGCCCCATAAATACTCCCCCCCTGTATAACAAGGATTGGAAGTATAATTCCTAAGATGATCAAGGTTGGTAAGCCTATGATTGCATATACTGTAGGAGCATCAACTACCAGGCAATCTTCCTCCTCTTCTTCCCTTGCTTTTTATCTTCTACTTTTTCTAACAGGTCAATCGTTTTATTTGTTAGCTTTTGCCTAAAAAATGTATTCATATGCTTCTCCTATGCCGGACACCCTCCATTCATTATAATATCCTCTCTAACAGACTTTCTAAGTTGTTTCATTGTTGATTTTTTTACTCTCTTCCATAAAATCGTATTTTCTGCAACATACAGATTCTCCTTTTTGGTAAAATCTAAAACACTATCCCAAAACAGTTCTTCATCTGCCTTATATATCTTCTTTTGTAGTTTTTAAACTGCTTTCCCATAACATCTTTTGTTTCCTTTTTACTTCCCTTAAAGTTGCTTCTGCCGAATCCGTCTTATTTTTCACATTATTTCGAACTTCCTTATAAATCTTATCATCCCCACACACTTCGGTTCCATAAAAGCAGATACTAAATAATTCTCTATTGCATTCAAAACTACTTTTCCTATCATTTGAGAACTAAACTCCTTTTCCTCTATTACCAGTTCCTTATATAGAGTATTTGCAATATCCATTGCAATTCCTAAGCCATCTTTTAGCCATTTCTTATCTATATGTCCAAATACTCCACAAATAGCTCCATATGCAGCTTCCTGCGCATAATCCTCTTTCCTTCAATCTCATCTCCTGCTATATATGCCTCTACCAAATAGCTCAATACATTCCATAATGCATTAACTACTGCACTCACTATTCGTGTTGCAATAGTTATAGATTCCCCATTTTCATCAATATAATTTTTTTCGGGCTGTTATAACAGTATACATAAGCATTCAGACTATCCGGCATCTCCACATCGCCACCAAGAATATCTTCTGCTGCAAATCGTCCCTGTGTCGGCAAATATTCCCTTGCCTGTGCAAAATATGTACCTGTCACTGCATCCGGCTGATAACCAGTATATCCAAATGGCTGATACAATGTCTCCTCAACAATTTTTTCATTTCCAAATTCATCATAGGCATACCTGCCAATCGTCTTTCCCTTTTCATCAAAAGAAAACGCAGTGGACTTCCCACTTCATCTGTCAGGTAATATGATTTTCCTTTCTCGCCTATCTGAACTGCCGCGCGTCCATCCCATAGATACCAATTATTTGTTTTCTCGCTTTTAAGTCCCAAAAGATTATTTGCCTTAGCCATCAAATCTGTCAAGTATTCTGTCTGGGTTTCTTCCTGACTTTCATTGACCTCTATTCTTCTAATTCGTTGACCTAAAGCATGATAACCATACTGAACTTTTCTCTGTTCTATGAAATCTACTGCTTCCTCCAGGCGATTTGTACTTCCATATCGAAAGGTCTTCCGAATGGTATGTCCTTCCTGCATCTGTATCATATTTCCTCTTCCGTCGTATTGATAACAGATGTCCTGTCCTTCACTCTGTTCACATATCAATTCATTTGCATTATTATATTTATATAATGTAACACGTTTTTTCTGATTACTCCACTCCTCCTTACGAATTCTATTTCCTCTGACATCATATTCATATTTATGTTGCAGACTTCCATCTTTTCGTACTTCTTTCAACCTTCCTAAAATATCATATAGATACTCTTCTTTTCCGCTTTCTTCACTCATCCCTTCACGAAAACGTTCTATTCCAATGCGGTTTCCCATACAATCATAAGACATTCGTATTTTTTCTAGAAGTTTTCCTTCTATTTTACTCTCCATACTTTCTAACTGACCAGCCTTCGTGTGGTAATAAAAAGTATGAACACCATTGGGCAGTTCTTTCTCTGCCAGCCTTCCCTTTTCATCATACCGGTAACGGATACTTTCTTGCGCTCCTCTCCGGTTCTGGTCAGCAGTTCCTCTAACCGCTGTCCTTTTCCATAACGGTACTCCGCTTCCGTTCCGTCCGGATAGACCAGGCCCGTGCGTTCTCCCCTCCTTCCATAACGGCAGCTTACGCTCTCTCCTCCCGGATAGATGGTCTGTACCACACGGCCTAAAAGCATCATTGATGAAGGTTGTGGTTCCATTCCAGTCTTCCACTCCGGTCAGGTTCCCTGCCGCATCATAATGGTACTGTGCCCTGCGTCCGTCACCATACAGGATCTCCTCCGTTTTCCTGACGGGGTATAGCGGTAACGCGTCTCATATCCGTCTCGGTCTTTTTTTAGGACTGCCCTGCCTAAAGGTCATAGCCATAATAAGTGCTCCGTCCAAGGGCATCTGTCTCGGCCAGGATGTTCCCTGCATGGTCCCTTTCATAAGTACAGAGGTCTGTTCCTCCCATGCAGACTCGGATCGGGCGGTCCATGGCATCATAAGCATACAGGGTTCTTGTCCCTGCCGCATCTGTGACTGCACAAAGGTTCCCATTTCTGTCATACTCCCTCTTTGTGGTATTCCCCATGGCATCCGTGACACTTATAAGGTTCCCCTGTGCATCATAGGCATAGCTTTCCTTCTGTCCCAGGTTTCCTTCCATGGTTATCACACGGTTTAACAGATCATATCCGTAACGGATACTTTCTTCCCCAGGACCGCTCCTTTCGTCGGGTTCCCGCTCTCATCATACCGGTATGTCTGGCTTGTGCCGTCCGGGCAGCGGAGCGCCCGCAGCCTTCCTCCTGCTTCTCTTTCAAATGTAATGACTCCGCCTTCTGCATCCGTGACCGTCTCGATATCCCCTAAGACCGTATAGCTGTATTCCGTACGGTTTCCCATCACGTCTGTCTTTGCATGCAGAAGTCCCGCTGCATTATACTCATAATGCGTCTTATATCCGTTTGCATCCGTTTCACAGACCAGGTTCCCGTTCCCGTCATACTCATAGCTCTCTTTTTTCTCCCTGCGGTCCGCAGTGCCCTGTGATCCTTCCCAGGACATCATAGGCATATCCTGTTACATTCCCTAATGCGTCCGTCTCACGGATGCATCTGCCTCGCCGCATCATACTCATAACGGGTCGTCTCCCCAAGAACTCCTGTCTTTTGGATGAGGCGGTTTCTTTTATCATAATGGTAATGCTCCTTTCCTCCGTCCGGATGGTACACGGTTTTTAGGTTCCACATCTCGTCATACTCATAACGGGTCGTGTTCCCGTTCGCATCCGTATGGCTCTCCGGAAGGTTTAAGGCGTTATAGGTAACGCTTTCCTCGATACCGTCCGATGTCCGCATTCCGGTCCGCTTCCCTCCTGCCCCGTAGGTGTACTCTGTCCGGTTCCCCAGGGCATCCGTGACTGCACAAAGGCGGTCTGCCTCATCGTATTCATAATGCGTCTCCTCCCCCCACGGGGTCCCGTACTCCGGATCCTCCGGTTCAGGCTGTCATAGGCATAACGGGTGGTATTCCCCATGCATCCGTAACCCCGTAAGGTTTCCGTTTTCATCATAGGTCAGACGGATCTTTGCCCCCGTCTGCAAGACGCACCTGCTCTGGCCGTCCGTGTTTTGTCTCTTCCCCATAAAGGAATTCCGTACGGTTTCCGCTGTTGTCTTCTGCACGGGTCAGATGTCCCTGTCTGTCCCATGCAAGTTTTGCCAGCATCTCCCCGTTCCTCGTCAGGCTCATCAGATGGTTGTCTGCATCATAGGTGGCATTCACCTTGTTCCCCATCGCATCTATGGTCTGGGTCAGGTTTCCACGGCTGTCATAAGCATGACGGGTGGTATTTCCCAGGGCATCCCGGTACAGGGTCAGCTGTCCCGCGGCTGTTATAGGCATATGTCTCCTCTCCGTCCTCATGGATGGTTTTCGTGTTCTGGTACCTTCCGTTATGGCAGTGGACCGTCCGGCTTTGGTTCCTCTCCGTCAGCAGTACCTGCCCTTCCTCCTCATAAGAGAATTCCATCGTGCTCCCGTCCGGAAAGGTCTGCTTTACGGCACGGTTCTCACTGTCGTATTCCGTATGGACTCCTATGATCCCTGCCGGGCTCAGGACTTCTTCCAGATTTCCGCCGGCATCATAACGGTATCCGGTTTCCGTGCCATCCGCTCCCTGCACACGGATCGGCTGCTCCCCTTCATAGCTATAGGTGATGCTCCTTCCCGTATCATCCTGTATCCCGCTTAAATGTCCTTCTTCATCATAGGACAGGTACAGGCTCATGCCGTCGCTTTCCCTCGTGACACGCTCCAGTCTCCCCTCTATCCAGCTTCGTACAATGGCTCCTCTGTCCCCATGGATCTCCCGGATGCTGTTCCCGTCTGCATCGAACACGGTCCGTTTCCCATCCCTGGTGCGGTATTCCCATGCTCCATCCCAGTTGCGGAGTACGGCGGTTGTCCCGCTTCCATGGCAGGTTCCGTCTTTCTTTTTTTACAAAGGTCTGTTCTTCCCCGTCTTCTAATACGACCGTAAGGCTCTCTTCTTCCTGTATCAGGTGCATCTCATGGCTGTGGCTCCATCCCCTTCCGAAGATCCCTCCACGTTCATCCACGCTGTTATAATGGCGTGTAAAGGACAGCTCCGGGATCCCCGGATGACAAGGTCTGTCTTTTGTACAGAAAATTTCCCGTACTGAGGTTTACGGGGTCCGCGCTCTGCTGCATGTATTCATGATCCCCTCCCTTTAAGGCGGCCAGGGCTTTGGAAATCCTTTTATCTAAGTCCTCATCTTCTTTTTCCCATTTCATCCCAAGGTCTTTTATTTTTTCTTAAATGCATGGTAGCTCCCCGGCTCGACTTTTCCCGGGACAAGTTCCTTAAGCTCTTTCGTCCTTTGGACTGCTTTTCCCGTAACGGATACGGCTTCTGAAAGATTCTTTTCCTATCTCTGCATCCCGAGGCTGATCTTCCCGCTGATACGCTGGAGGTCTGCCTTCAGATGACTGGCATAATCCGTATAGGTTCCCTTTGTTTTTGGCAGGCTGCTGCTTAATTCGGATGCCGCTGCCCTGAGTCCCGGACTGGGAAGACCGCTCTCTAACACTCCGAGCAGGGTCTGCAGGCTGTCGGACTGTGTCCGCAGGCTTCCCGTGCTTTCTTCTGCCTTTCCCATCAGGTTTCCTGTCTTTTCATATATTTTTTCTTATTTCTTCCGTGTGGAACGCACGGTCTTTGGCGATTCCCATGACTTTTCTCCCCTCTTGGCTAATACCTTATCTTTATCACTTACTTAACTTATATGTCATACTTTGATTACTTTTTTTAATGTATACGCTAACTTATTTCCTTCTTTATCACTCTGCAGATCTGTAAAATACCAAAAATACCATTTCTTTCCGTTCTCTTCATAGGGAATTACTGCATCCGGTTTCTGTCCTTCTACGGTCAGTGCCTCTGCACTTTCTCCTTTTTTTCAGTTTCGCTTCCATGATGTCTCCAAATACAAATCTTGCATTTTTGTCAATTCCATAGTGCTGCATATAGTCACTTCTTGCTAACTGTGCCTTTGTATTCTTATCAGCATCTCCTATTCCTTTATAAAATTTTTTCAGAGTCCCTTACATAGGAACGCAAAATGCATAACATTTTTCGCCGTTCACTTCCCGTATCTTAAAAGTTGCAAATGTATTCATACTCTTTTTCTTTTGGATGGATTGATAATAGATGAATCTGTACTGATCATTCTCCATATCAACCAAAAGATTATCTATATTTTTCTGATACGGTTCATACTCATCATAATAGACATCTGCCTTTTGTAGGGCTTCTTCCATGGTTGGATAATACTCTTCATCGGGTATATCATCTTCGTTGACTTCGCTAATGTAACGAGGGTATTCACTGGTATAAGATTCTTTTATATTGGGGTCTAAAGTGATGGACCTGTCATACCAATATAAAATGACTATCCCTAAAATTCCAATCACAAATAAGATATTTTCACATATTTTTCCTGCTTTTTTCCCCCTTTGCTCTTATTCATTGTCTTTTCCCCTAATGTATAGTTCAATTCAGTACCTTTCTTCCTGCTTTTTAAATCTGTATAGTACCAAAAATACCAGACCTCACCAAAAGTCTTATATTCAACGATTCCATCCGGCTTCTGTCCTTCCACGGTCAGCTTATTTATACTTTCGTTTTCTCTTAAACCATATTTCATTACATCACCACTTGCAAATCGCTTTTCCTTAGGATAGGCACTAAGCTCCTGCTTATAATAATCGCCCGTCCACAAATCATGACCTACCATATCATATTCACTGTATTTTGTCGTTCGTTCTTTTCTCAACATCGTAACCGGATGTGCTTCTATAAAAGCATATCTATTTTACCATCTACTTTCTCTTTTTTGAATTTAACCCAAGCCCTACAAACCTCGTCTTTTCCTTTACGCGACTGATACAACATGATTATATGATTGCTATTTTCAAAAGTTGCGATAACATGATCTAGACTTTTCCGGTACTCTTCTCCCTGCTTCCTTCCTATCATAGAATTTTGAATGGTCTCTTGTATCGTTGCATAAAACTCTTCTCCCTCCAGCAATTCTTCCTCTGTATCCATGCTATCAGATTCTCCTGTATATACTGCTTCCACTTCCAATTCTTTTTTTTTTCTTCTGCAGGCTCTTCTATTGGATTAATCAGACGTAAAATGGATGAAATACTTGCCTGTATAACCAGGATCAAAATAATCCCACCAAACACACATATTATTTTCTTTATTACATTTAAAAAAGTTTTTTCATACTGCTCCTCTTTATTTTCTCATATTTCTAACATTGAAACTTTAATTAATAATTTCAATGTTAGAAATACTTAAATTTACTATGACAACTTCTCTCAATTTAAACACGATGTTTTAACCATGAATAAACCTGGAAGTTTTTTGATTAAATACTCATATATCACAGGTGATGTACTTGCTATATATCTAGTCAGAACCACTATAAGTCCATCATCTAGAACACCTACTAAACTCCCATCATCACTTACTATCACTGCTAATGCGACTAAGGCCAAAGATATCTCTACCAGTTGTTTCCAATTACATATATTTTTCTTTCGTTGATATCACCCATTTTAAACTGTTAAAATCTTCAATCTCAGTTCCATCCGGTAATGGAAACGGAATATTTTCATATCCGCCTGACATATTACTCATTACTCCCAGACCATCTTTATCAATATAGAATCCTGAAGTCATATTATAACTCCCATTTTCTCCTACATCTGTTCCTGCTGACACTGTAAGAGATACTTTTTCCATGTTTTCGGATTTCCATCCGTTCCAGAAATCTGAATTCTTAGATAGTCCATTATTCCTGCATTAAATCCCCATCCTTTATATCTATCATTCCCCTGTTTTTCTATAACAACAATATTACCACCAGTATGTATTTTAGCTAAATATTCAATGTTTTTTCCTTCCTTTTTTCATCAATTATTTCATCCGTACCATATATTTTTTTTCTCCAATCATTATCTACTAACCACCGTACAACTTCACTTACCGATTTATCTGCTTCTGCTTCCGATGGCCATTCACCTGTCCTGTCCACAAATATCATCGGACTATTAAAACAATAAATATAACGGTTCTGGCTTAATGGTATATCTACATAACCGGCTCTTATATCGTGTGCCGTAAATCTTCCCACTTCCGGCATATATTCTCTCGCTTTTGCATAAAGTGTCTCTGCATTAGAATCACGCATATATCCTGTGTAACCAAATGGTTGAATCCGATCGCATTTTCGTATAAATCGTTTCCAAATTCATCATAACCATACTGCTCTATACTTGTTCCTGTTTCATCAAATATGTCTAAAGGACTTCCCTGCACATCCGTAAGATAGCTGTATACTCCTTTAGAGTTTTTCAACAAAGCCAGTCTGTCATCCCAGATATAATTCTCTCTTTCTCTCCTGTTTTCAATACTTATGACATTCTGATTTTCACCATTATAGTCTACTGTATATGTGACTTTTTACCGTTACTTTTTAAACCGACTCTATTTTCTAAACCATCATAAAGATATGTTACCTTTTCGGATAAACTCTCGGACTCCTCCATACGATTTATTGCACCATACCGATAACGGTGAATAGTTTTTCCATTCTCGCAGATTTCATTGAGATTTCCTCTCTTATCATAATGATACTGTTTTTCTGTTACATCCTGTTTTTCAAAAAGGAGTTCTCCTGTCTCACTATAACGATACACTGTTTCCTGTTTCTCGTTTTTCGTGTAACTTTCCTTCTTGATTCGGTTTCCGAAAATATCATAGGTATATTTACGATACAATTCTCCATCTTTTGTATATCTGTCAGCCTTCCAAGTACATCATATTCATAACTGTAAAAACCATTTTCTTCATTACTGATACTCCGTTCTTTCTGAACCCCGGAGAGTCGTCCTATGATATCGTATTCATAGCCAAAATGATCTATAATACCATATTTATTCCTGCTCTGAAGGTGTTTTAATTTTTCCCTGCTGATTATACGCACATTCAATATGAACACCATTTGGCAGTTTCTCTGCCAGCCTTCCCTTTTCATCATACCGGTAACGGATACTTTCTTCCGCTCCCTCTCCGGTTCTGGTCAGCAGTTCCTCTAACCGCTGTCCTTTTCCATAACGGTACTCCGCTTCCGTTCCGTCCGGATAGACCAGGCCCGTGCGTTCTCCCCTCGTTCCATAACGGCAGCTTACGCTCTCTCCTCCCGGATAGATGGTCTGCACCACACGGCCTAAAGCATCATTGATGAAGGTTGTGGTTCCATTCCAGTCTTCCACTCCGGTCAGGTTCCCCTGCCGCATCATAATGGTACTGTGCCCTGCGTCCGTCACCATACAAGGATCTCCTCCCGTTTTCCTGACGGGGTATAGCGGTAACGCGTCTCATATCCGTCTCGGTCTTTTTTTTTTAAGACTGCCCTGCCTAAAAGGTCATAGCCATAATAAGTGCTCCGTCCAAGGGCATCTGTCTCGGCCAGGATGTTCCCTGCATGATCCCTTTCATAAGTACAGAGGTCTGTTCCTCCCATGCAGACTCGGATCGGGCGGTCCATGGCATCATAAGCATACAGGGTTCTTGTCCCTGCCGCATCTGTGACTGCACAAAGGTTCCCGTTTCTGTCATACTCCCTCTTTGTGGTATTCCCCATGGCATCCGTGACACTTATAAGGTTCCCCTGTGCATCATAGGCATAGCTTTCCTTCTGTCCCAGGTTTCCTTCCATGGTTATCACACGGTTTAACAGATCATATCCGTAACGGATACTTTCTTCCCCGGGGCCGCTCCTTTCGATCAGGTTCCCGCTCTCATCATACCGGTATGTCTGGCTTGTGCCGTCCGGGCAGCGGAGCGCCCGCAGCCTTCCTCCTGCTTCTCTTTCAAATGTAATGACTCCGCCTTCTGCATCCGTGACCGTCTCGATATCCCCTAAGACCGTATAGCTGTATTCCGTACGGTTTCCCATCACGTCTGTCTTTGCATGCAGAAGTCCCGCTGCATTATACTCATAATGCGTCTTATATCCGTTTGCATCCGTTTCACAGACCAGGTTCCCGTTCCCGTCATACTCATAGCTCTCTTTTTTTCTCCCTGCGGTCCGCAGTGCCCTGTGATCCTTCCCAGGGCATCATAGGCATATCCTGTTACATTCCCTAATGCGTCCGTCTCACGGATGCATCTGCCTGCCGCATCATACTCATAACGGGTCGTCTCCCCCAAGGACTCCTGTCTTTTGGATAAGGCGGTTTCTTTTTATCATAATGGTAATGCTCCTTTCCTCCGTCCGGATGGTACACGGTTTTTTAGGTTCCACATCTCGTCATACTCATAACGGGTCGTGTTCCCGTTCGCATCCGTATGGCTCTCCGGAAGGTTTAAGGCGTTATAGGTAACGCTTTCCTCGATACCGTCCGATGTCCGCATTCCGGTCCGCTTCCCTCCTGCCCCGTAGGTGTACTCTGTCCGGTTCCCCAGGGCATCCGTGACTGCACAAAAGGCGGTCTGCATCATCGTATTCATAATGCGTCTCCTCCCCACGGGGTCCCGTACTCCGGATCCTCCGGTTCAGGCTGTCATAGGCATAACGGGTGGTATTCCCCCATGCATCCGTAACCCCCGTAAGGTTTCCGTTTTCATCATAGGTCAGACGGATCTTTGCCCCGTCTGCAAGACGCACCTGCTCTGGCCGTCCGTGTTTTGTCTCTTCCCCATAAAGGAATTCCGTACGGTTTCCGCTGTTGTCTTCTGCACGGGTCAGATGTCCCTGTCTGTCCCATGCAAGTTTTGCCAGCATCTCCCCGTTCCTCGTCAGGCTCATCAGATGGTTGTCTGCATCATAGGTGGCATTCACCTTGTTCCCCATCGCATCTATGGTCCGGGTCAGGTTCCCACGGCTGTCATAAGCATGACGGGTGGTATTTCCCAGGGCATCCCGGTACAGGGTCAGCTGTCCGCGGCTGTTATAGGCATATGTCTCCTCTCCGTCCTCATGGATGGTTTTCGTGTTCTGGTACCTTCCGTTATGGCAGTGGACCGTCCGGCTTTGGTTCCTCTCCGTCAGCAGTACCTGCCCTTCCTCCTCATAAGAGAATTCCATCGTGCTCCCGTCCGGAAAGGTCTGCTTTACGGCACGGTTCTCACTGTCGTATTCCGTATGGACTCCTATGATCCCTGCCGGGCTCAGGACTTCTTCCAGATTTCCGCCGGCATCATAACGGTATCCGGTTTCCGTGCCATCCGCTCCCTGCACACGGATCGGCTGCTCCCCTTCATAGCTATAGGTGATGCTCCTTCCCGTATCATCCTGTATCCCGCTTAAATGTCCTTCTTCATCATAGGACAGGTACAGGCTCATGCCGTCGCTTTCCCTCGTGACACGCTCCAGTCTCCCCTCTATCCAGCTTCGTACAATGGCTCCTCTGTCCCCATGGATCTCCCGGATGCTGTTCCCGTCTGCATCGAACACGGTCCGTTTCCCATCCCTGGTGCGGTATTCCCATGCTCCATCCCAGTTGCGGAGTACGGCGGTTGTCCCGCTTCCATGGCAGGTTCCGTCTTTTTTTTTACAAAGGTCTGTTCTTCCCCGTCTTCTAATACGACCGTAAGGCTCTCTTCTTCCTGTATCAGGTGCATCTCATGGCTGTGGCTCCATCCCCTTCCGAAGATCCTCCCACGTTCATCCACGCTGTTATAATGGCGTGTAAAGGACAGCTCCGGGATCCCCGGATGACAAGGTCTGTCTTTTTGTACAGAAAATTTCCCGTACTGAGGTTTACGGGTCCGCGCTCTGCTGCATGTATTCACGATCCCTCCCTTTAAAGGCGGCCAGGGCTTTGGAAATCCTTTTATCTAAGTCCTCATCTTCTTTTTTTTTCCATTTCATCCCAAGGTCTTTTATTTTTTTTCTTAAATGCATGGTAGCTCCCCGGCTCGACTTTTCCCAGGACAAGTTCCTTAAGCTCTTTCGTCCTTTGACTGCTTTTTTCCCGTAACGGATACGGCTTCTGAAAGATTCTTTCCTATCTCTGCATCCCCCGAGGCTGATCTTCCCGCTGATACGCTGGAGGTCTGCCTTCAGATGACTGGCATAATCCGTATAGGTTCCCTTTGTTTTTGGCAGGCTGCTGCTTAATTCGGATGCCGCTGCCCTGAGTCCCGGACTGGGAAGACCGCTCTCTAACACCGAGCAGGCTCTGCAGGCTGTCGGACTGTTTCCGCAGGCTTCCGTGCTTTCTTCTGCCTTTCCCATCAGGTTTCCTGTCTTTTCATATATTTTTCTTATTTCTTCCGTGTGGAACGCACGGTCTTTGGCGATTCCCATGACTTTTCTCCCCTTTACATCTTCGCTTTTTTATATGACGTATCTACCTTTTGATATGATTTTGTTGCACTCTCTATCATTTTTGTATTGCTTTTAATAGTTGGATACTTTCATCTACTTCCTGCTTTTCTAAACGCAGCTCTCTTACCATTGCATCCTTATATGTACCTTTACACTCATTCACTTCATTGATCATATCCGTATATTTTGTTTTGCCTTTTCTAACTCTCCCTTCTTGAGATTACCCTTTATCTTTTTTGTCCGCTCTGCTACTTTTGTATACTCTATATCTATGTCCTTATTTTTCTTCATAACTCCTCCTACATTTTCTTTAATTTATCTTCATCATTAATTAGCTTTTCCATTGATGCAACTGCTTTTTCTGTAACACTAAATGATTCTGTCAACTTAGCTAAACCTCTTTTTCATATAACCCCAATAAATCTTTTACCACACCAGAAACATCTTTTACATAAAATCCTTCTTCTTTCTTAACCAGTGCCTTAGTTTCCTTTTATCTCTTGTTTTATTTCACGCATAATACTCGTATGCAAAGTTTTTAATCTGTCAAGTTGTGCGTATGCAGTTTCCTTCATATAACAATTTTTGCCATATCCTCTTCTCCTACTATTTTTGACGTTCCAATCCTTTATTGCTTTCCTCAAGAACTGATACTTTTCCTTCCAATGTACCTTTTAATTCTTCCAGTTGTCCAATAACTTTCTCTGCTTTTCCCATAATGCCATCAATCTCTTTGATTTTTGATTCATTTTTTGCTTTACCGATGGTGCTGCCATACCTTCAAATACATTTTTCTTTTCCACCGTACTTGCAATACTGCATTTTCCAAACTCTTCTTTCGCTGTTTTCCATGCATTTACGGCATTTGTCATTTCTGATTTAATAGAAACACAACTGTCTTTCCAGTTATTATAATTTACAATAGACTCATTATTGCTATTTATCTGTGCATTAATCTGTGCAATTCTTTGCCTTTCCCTGCTCTTTTTCCAGTGCTTCTGCTTTTTTTGTGCCGGGCTCTTTTCGCTCATACTTTTTCTCCCTTTTAACATTTTGGTATCATAATCTTAGTTGACACTCCGTTTCTAAATAACAAACCTTTTGTAAATTCGATTTTCTCCTGATAAGGAACCGGGAAAATTTCCGCATTTCCCTGATCACCTAATACTAGTCCATGATTTGTACTTTTTTTATCCATGACGTCAACTCATCATAGCCACGGAACTTTGAGGCATGTATTCCAAAAATCATCATAACGCCCATATTAACTGCTCGTTCTAAAATCTCCGTAATCTCATCCTCATATTCTTCGTTTAACATATCTGTAAATGTATCTGCCCGATCAACAACTACATAAACCGGCTGCTGCTTTGATGCAAATTCACTAACTGTCATTTCAGGATTTTCTGTTAACGCCTGCATAAACTCTTCTTTTCGGCTTTCTCCTAAATAGGTCATCTCATCTACAAATCCTGAAACCTCTTCTTCACTCTGAATGAATGTAATGCCACCATATTCTCTGTAGCTGTTTAATTCTCTGCTTTGAGAATCAAACACATAGATGGATGCCTGATCATCCAATTGATTTAATATACATTTCATGACATTTGTTTTGCCCCTGTTGATTGTCTCCAATGACAGCAAATGGCGAATGCATTTGAAGGATTCCCTCCTTCTTTACCTCTTCTACATCCAGTCCTAATATGATATCCGCTTTTGTATCATCTGCTGTCTCATAGTTCTCTAACATAGAATAGGTAAGTGTCTCTGGAAGTATCGGAATACTTTGAGCCTTTTCCTGTGGATAATATACATCGATTCGCTCTACCACAGATTGGATCTGTTCAATATAGTCGATCTCATTTTCAAAAGGCACTGCCGTATACAACTGCATAATGTTAATGCCTTTATAGTTCACCATTGCTCTTCCTTTTTTATCCGGAAGTTTATATTCTCCTCTTCCTACAATACCGGATATATCTGCCGATCATACATGTAACCGGCAACTTTTACTTTAATATTATTCAGTGTTCCGTAACGAACACCATTCTCACTTAAAGCAGAAAACATCAGATAGATTCCCAGTCCGGCTCCATCTCTCGCAATCTTTTGTGAACTCCTCTTCCTCATCAGAATCCAGTTCTCTTAAAATATCCATATTGTCAACTACTATCACAATTGCTTTTAATGGCTTATCTGTTAACTGGTTATATACGGAAAAACTTTGTGCAGAAACCTGTGCAAACTTCTGTTTACGCACCTTCATTTCTTTTTTCGATCAGACGGAAGAATTTTCCTCTTTTTTCTTCATCATCATAGGTCATATAATCTGCTGTATGTGCCAGTTTTTTCAGTGGGATTAATGCGCTGTTTCCAAAATCAAAAATATAAAAGTTTAATTCTGAAACACGATTTTTCTTTGCCAGACTTAAAATGCAATTTGTTAACACTGTCGATTTTCCATAACCTGCCGCTGAAAAGAACCCAAAGTTACCCTCTGTCTCTAAATCAATCCAAAACTCTTCCTGGCTTTGTTGATCTGGAATATCTACCATACCTAGTGGAAATGATAAATCCAGTTTTTCCATTGCTTTAATTTCTTGAATTGTACTAATCATTTTGAATGGCAAGGATGGCAGCCATGGTTTTGGCACTTTTCACAATGCTGTTCCTCAAAAATCTCCTCTATATAATCGACCACCGCTTCTAACTGTGTCCTTTTTTCACCGCTTTCGCTTTCATCATCTAAATTTTCATTTAAAAGTTCTCCCTGACCTAATTCATTGATTTTATAAACCCGGTCATCTATCTGTTCACTCATTCCTCCTGCTTCTACTGTAGCACCACTCCATGCTGACTGGAAAAGTTCATAAATTTCATTATTACCCACCTGTAGATAAGCACGACCGGGCTGTGTAATAAATGCCGCATCTGCTGTCTTTAAAATTTCCCGGCTGTCTGCTTCATCCTGTACTTTTAATGCAAGTTTAAATTTTGAGTTTGACCAGATCTGATCATCTACTACACCTGATGGTTTTTGTGTTGCTAAGATCAAATGTACTCCCAAGCTACGTCCGATACGTGCTGTGGAAATCAATTCTGCCATAAAATCCGGCTGCTCTTTTTTTTAATTCAGCAAACTCATCACTGATTAAGAACAAATGTGGAATTGGAACGCTGGCCTCACCGCTTTTAAACAATTTATTATAGCCATTAATATGATTCACCCCATATTCGCTAAATATCCTCTGTCGTCTTTTTAATTCACTTTTAATGGATGCCATTGCCCGAAGGCTTTCTGCACCATCTAAGTTTGTGATCGTTCCAAGTAAATGTGGCAAATTTTTTAAATAATCCTGCCATTCCACCACCCTTATAATCAATAAGTAAAAATCCCACCTCATAAGGATGAAAATTAACTGCCAGAGAGAGAAATATAGGATTGTATGATTTCTGATTTTCCCGATCCGGTAGTTCCTGCCACTAATCCGTGTGGTCCATGTGCCTTTTCATGTAGATTTAAATACACATATTCATCATTTCCACGCACACCTAACGGAACTGCTAATGATTTATGTGACTGGCTTTTTTTCCAACGCTGTTCTGCATTTAATTCCCTTGCCTGTTGTATACCATACATCTCATAAAAGGTGATATTCTCCGGTATTTTTGATACAATTCCCTGTTCGTGTTGTAAAACACTCAGATTTCTCGCCATCCACTCTAAGCTGACATTACCTACCCTGTACAATTCCAAGTTCTTATTTAAAAATTTCTTTTCATTTAAAACAAGCTGTCCTTTCTTAGAATCTAATACTTCCATAACAGTCCCAATACTATCCGGCAGATTTGCCATCTGTTGTGTCGTATAGATTACAGAAAATGCAAGATTACTCCCATTATTGTCGATATATTCCATAATGGCATGAGAAGAAATAAGTTTTGGTTCATCTATTACAAATAAAAAATATGGTGCAAAACGCGCCTCGTTCTTTTTTCTCTTCGCACTTCATCTTACGGTCTTTTTAATATCTGTAGAATACTTCCGAGCACCTGATCTCGCATCTGTTCTGAATTAATCAACCCTCTTAAGTTCAATGCACGGATTTTACTATGCGGAAGCCATTTCATCCATGAAAATTCTTCCTCATATTCCTTGTCATAGATTGTAATTATCTGAAGATCATGATAACTTTGAGCAAATACCAGTTGTGTTAAAAGAATCTGTAACTGTTCATGAACATTTTCACGATCACCAACAATTCCCAAATGTGCTTTTTTCAAATCAACAATCATTGGTTTTTGTGGTATCTTTCCAAAGATTTCTTTTAAATGTTCCCCCTCTTCTTCCAATTCATCTGTTTCATATTTCATTGCATTATTTTCATAGTCAATTTTAAAATTAACTTCTGCATCCCAGTATCCTACTGCAACTGTCATGAAATCTTCATCATGAATATTTCTCTCATAAATACGCGGACTATATTCTCTGATCAATCGCTCCATTTCATCAATTTGAGGGTAATTATAAGACCACGCTTCTATTTCTTTTTCTCTTGCATGATTCAGTTCTTTTCGTTTTGTCACGAGATAATCCTCATACAGTTCCTCTCGTCTTTTATTTTTCTGCCGACATGCTTTTCTGTCATCAAAATATTTCGTTACAGTAAAAATCGTTGTCAGTACTGTAGTCAGAGCTGTCACGATAACAAATCCACCCATTTTCATTACAAGACTACTGATAATTGTTACTGCTGTCATTAGCAGAGGCGGCAAAGATCATTTGTACCAGACTTCCTTTTCCCATAACGGACTTTTCCATCGGTGTTTGAATATCTATGGTGTCCTTTGGTAGTCTTTTTAATGATCCTTGGAGATCTCTTATATTTAGGAAAACCTTCAAACTCATAATTTTCCGGATATAACTCCATAACATGAATCTGAATCCTTTCCGGCTCTGCCTGTATCATCAGGCTATCCTCTAAAAAATACAATTTCACATCCTCCAACAGAAAATTGATCCTCTTCCCGGATCTGATAGCTACTCTTACCTGTTATCGGTTGTCCATTCCAACGACACTCACCCTCACTTCCCTGATTATAGACATGGAGTATTTCTCCGTCTACCATCGCAAGAACAGCACTATCTGCAATTTCAATATCGGCATTTTCTCTGCCAAATGTAATTCTTGGATTTCTTTCATAAATTCTTTCCGTACTTTTCATTTTTCACCCATTCCCCTGTTTATTTTTCTTCCGTTAACTGTTCAATTTTTCCTTCTAAATCTGCTAACTTATCACTTTTATCTTTTCCACTTATTTCCGTATCTGTCTCTAACATATTCTTTTCTTTTAAATATGCATACAAAAAAACAGATCATTATCAGATACCTGTTGTGCTATATTTTTCCGCTTCTTCTGTCTGAAGTCTGCCTAATGCAATCCAATAGTCCAACACTTTTTCATTTGTCTCTAACGAAAGTGCGCTAATAGTATTCTTTTTTTCTGCTCTTCTGTCAGATTCTCGCTCTGAATATATGAATTGGCTAAAATATATTTATCATAAACAGACAGTCTTTTCATATCTACATTACGATATGCTTCAATCACACCACTGTAATTCATTTTCAGATAACTTTTTTCCGCCTCAATTACCGCACTTTTATATGGACGTTCCCAAATAAAATAGAAGCCTATCATAGCGATTGCTATTGTCAGAAATACTCCTGTAATTCTAAGTGCTACCTTTGTTCTTCTATACTTTTTTGCGATTAACCTCTAACTTATTTTCTTTATTTTCCTGTAGTGTTCTTTCATATTCTTCAAGCAAACAGGTATGTATTTCTTTTATACTTTTCATATCTGAAATATTTTTTTAAAAAAGAATCTTTATTCAAAAGATCCATTCCACCATCATAGTAATCTTCAAAGGAATATCTATCCTGTAGCGCAAATCCTATCAATGCTTTATATTGATTTAAAAAATCCTCCTCTTCAAAGATTTCCCCACTTCCATACACATCACGAAACATTACTTTCATATGACGATGAATATCATAGTAAAGATTTTCAGGGTAAAGCTGTACTTTATAATGTTTACATACCTCCGATAATTTAGCACAATCCATTAATGCTATCAAAATCTCTTCTCTTTTTCTCTGATTTTATTTCTTTGAAATTCTGAGTACCCTCTGTCTCATAAGAAAATAAAATCTCTTCTTTTTTTCTTCGTAAGTACTTTCTAAAAATTCTTTTCTTGAAAATACCAATCTGCTCCAATCATACTGATTTTGTGCTGTCATGTCTGCTTTACGGACGTTTTTCTGTATAATTTGACTCATAACTGCTCTCCTCTATCATTCTTTCTTTTTTCTTTTTTAAATATCGATACCAAATAATTACAAAAATCAGAACTATCACGAGAATTCCTATCCCTAACATTCTCTGTGACTGCTGTTCCGCTTTTTCATAATCTTTGTTCATGATAATTACCATTCTCTCCTGAAAAATAGTTCCGGTAATCTGCTCATTTGTGTTTTTCCTATTGTATGTATCTATAAAAAGGTTCTGATATAGGTCCTTTTCTTTTTTTCCATTCTCTATATTTTTTGATCCGTTTCTTCCATCCGGGCATCTGTAAATAACTGTATTCCATACAAATCAGACAGTGAATTATAAGTATTGGTTTTATTATGAACAATATCCGTATTCAAATCCAGATCCCGATCTGTACTGTCTATTGTACTCTGTGTTTTATATATGTTGATTTCTTTACTCATTATTTTCCCCGCTCAATTCTCAATACATCCCCTTGATAAATTCGATTTTCACGATAAGAATTATTTACCGGAATCCATCTCTTTTTCCGAATAGAGTAAACCGTCTGTGGCAACTCCTCCATTGAAATTGGAAGCATGGAACATTCTGCTAATATTTGCAATGTATGTAAAATACTGCTCTGCTCATCTGCCTGGATATCATAAGAATCTGCACCCATTTCAATTGTAACAATCACTCTTCTCCACCTCATTTCTTTAGGATTCCGGACTTTACTGCCCGGAATCCGTTTACTATTATTGTACTTTACTCTTTGAATAAGCCTGATCTAATGCTTTCATATCTGCAATATAATCCTCTGTGGACTTGATCAGACTATTCACTACCCCACGGGTTTTTATCGAAGTTCTTTTTAAGCTTATCATAATCGGCTTTATAAATTGGACTGGCATCTGCTGTCCATGCTCCACATAAATTTCCAACTGCTGTTGACATATTTTGAGCTGTTGTATCAAATGCTGCGCTTGCCTTCTTCAAATTCTTGATTTCCTGCTCCATAGTGGTATATTCCATACTTAATGATTTTCCCATAATCATATCCTCCTGTTATTGTTCTGTTTGTTTGTAATCAATGGATCACGATAAACTCATATGCTTCCCTGTAAGGAAAGATTTCCTGCTCTCGTAAATCAAGTTTCTTTGTAAATCCTGATAAAATAGATGAATTCGTCCTGTTATTTGAAATACGCGACTCTTTTTAAAGAATCCATCTGTTTTTTTACATTTTCTCCGGTTTTTTCATTTGCTTTCTGCATATCCTCCCGAAGTGTCATAATGTTTTCATTTGTAAGATCATATATATCGGATGTATAATCCAGATACTGCTCACCTGCGGTATTCATATTTTCTTCTATTTTCGTTACACCATCCGCAAGTGCACCCATCTTATCACCCATTTCCGTATAATTCATATAGGAATATGGGTCAAATGCATCTAATTTTGATTGATAGTCTGACTGGTTCCCCGAAAAATCTTCTGCCTTCTTTTTGAAATTTTTCCTGTAATACCTGGTTTTTTGCTGAAATCACATCTACAACCTCTTCCTGAAATGCTTTTGTAACATTCTCTTTTGGAAGTTTATAGTAATTTTCCACCTTTTTCAGATTGTTTTCTTCAATCTTTGTTGCTTTTTCTAACTCAATCGAGCAACACTGTAATTCAGTTCTTCCCAGGTAGTTGCAATCTTGGTATTTAATACTTTTGACAGATACTCTGTTAATTTTACAGGTTGTTTCGCAACGTCCACATTCTGGCTATCTTCTGTGCCTGTGATCTGCAAAGCTTTTTGAATCCTTGTCATATCAGGCTCCTCTATTACCGGCATTCCACTATCTCCATTTGGCATCGGAACATTTTCTTCCGTTTCTGCCAGGCTTAACGTTTCCGGATTTTCCGTTTCCGTTGTTTCAGTTTCTCCCCGGGTTTTCCGGCTCTGTTGGCTTTTGGTTCCTCCGGATTCTCCGGTTCTGTCGGATCTGGTTCCTCCGGATTCTCCGGCTCTGTTGAGTTTGTCTCTTCCGGATTTTCTTCCTCCGTTTTCAATTCATCAATTTGAGCTAGCAGAGCCTGGATCTGGTCATTATATTCCTCCTCCGCTGCCCCGCGGATTGCCTCTGCTGCCTGTTTAAATCTCTCATTTTGCTGCTTTTGATTTTCCTTGAACTCCGCAATTTTTTACTTCTAAAGTGTTCTTCTGTTCTTCTAAAGAGTTTTTTTTGCTCCTCTAACAGTGTTTTCTGTTCCTCTAAAGCATTCTTCTGCTCTTCTAACAGTGCTTTCTGTCCTTCTAAAGATACTCTTTGTTCTTCTAGCTTTTTCTCATATGACTGTTTTAATTGTTCTGTCTCACTTGCATGCTTACTATTTAACGCCTTTTGGGTCTTTTCCACATTTTCTTTTTTGTTATTTCTTTAACACTTGCTTTTATTTCACCCTGCACCGTTTGATCCAGATATCGCTGAAGATCCAAAGTATACTCCTCAAGAATTTTTTGCACCTGTTGACGATTCTGTATATTTTGTTCCTTTAAAGAAGAATCCACTTTTTATTCACTGCATCAAAGACATTTTCTTTAACACTATTCTCAATGTTGTCACGGCTTGTCTTCAATTTTCCATCCGTCTGCTTTTTTTGCCATAAGAATTGATTTCCTCTACCATAGACTGTTCTAAAAGACTTCTTTGTCCTTCTACTTTTTTATTAGACTCATCAATCTCATTGTTGACACTCGTAATTCCATTTTCAATCGTTGATTTACCTTTTTTTCATCTACTAACGGGTTAACTTTAGACACTCTCCTGTCTTTAAATTCTCCAACGCAGTAAGCATAGAATCCCTGATCATCTGTAATTTTATCGTAATCCTGTTGACCATTATCAAGTGCATTATCAAACTGCTCTCCTATAGATTTGGCTGTATTTTCCAGCCCCTCACTTTCCTTAGATAAATCAATTGGACTAATGACCTCATTGTTCTCTTTTTAACTCTGTAAACTCTACTGTCTGTATCAATTCTTCTGCCGAAACACCTGACAGATTTTCTCTTTCCGAGTCGTCATTTGCAAGTATTGTCATTGAACCATCCTGTACATTATGTACTTCCTTCAAAATTGCATCTAAAAATACATAGGATACATTATTTCGGATACTGTCCTGAAAGGCGGTAAGTTCATAGATCATATTATCTCTGTCCTGTCCCTCTAAATGTGGGTTGATCGATATTCAAATACCGCTTTTGAGGTGTCCCATTAATACTGTCAACGGCTGTTGAAAATGTAGAAGGTATAATAATATATGCTCCATACAAATCTTTTTTCATTCCGTCTTTTGCTTCTTCTAAACTTGTAGTCTGATAGCTTTCATCCGGGTATTCAATCAGTTTTGCAGCATAGTAAATCTGCTCTCCCTTCTTTTTTCGATGCCGGTATCCAGATTAATGACAGCAATCCTTTCCAGATTAGCATGGAAAGTCACTGAGCGAACAGGCGTTTTCTTTACCCCTTACCGACCATTCCTTTGACATACGGTCCTCCAATCATACCGACAGTAAGACACATAACTCCTGCAAGGATTTCAAATAACAGTCTCTTTGATTTTTTCTTTGCCGTGATGACCTCCTCCTTTAATTATTTTCAAAACTCTTTTCACCACCTTTCGCTTCCACAAAGTCAGTTTCGCTTTATATGACAACGTGGTATTTATTTTTTGCTTGGGATTCTGTTTAATAAAAATTAGACTTAATTGAAATTCGAATTGTATTGTATACTAACTCCTAGAATGTCCTATAATTTTCCATACTCCCAATACATCTTCTATTTTATATGTTTTCACAAAAATTTCAACAAAAAAATGCCTGTTTTCGACAAAACAGACATTTTGATGAATTTCGACAATTTTCGGTCTAATAGCCGTTTGGATTCTTTTTTTCTGCCAGTTCCAGGAGTCGCGGACATTTCCAAAATTCCGTATTCTGCTTCCCAGCCAAGCTCTCTTTTTGCTTTGATGCATCCGAATAGCAGGTTGCAATATCACCGGCACGGCGAGGCTTGATCTCATATGGAATCCGGATTCCGGTTGCTTTTTCAAAATTCTTTACCACATCTAAGACACTGTATCCCACTCCGGTTCCCAAATTGTAAATACTGAGTCCGGAATGATCTTCTAGCTTTTTCAAAGGCTTTTACATGACCCTTTGCTAAATCCATAACATGGATAAAATCACGCACCCGGTTCCATCCGGCGTATCATAGTCATTGCCAAATACACCCAGGGATTTCAGCTTTCCTACTGCTACCTGTGTGATATAAGGCATCAGATTGTTCGAATCCCATTTGGATTTTCTCCGATCCATTTACAGCCATCTCAGCTAACATTTTACGGTTCATATCAACACCAGCTAATTTTAAACCATACATAAATTTGCTGTAAGATAATCCATTCATTCTTGCTGCTGCGTTAATACGAGCGATCCATAACTGTCTGAACTGTCTCTTTCTCTGTTTTCTTCCTGCATAAGAACTTGTTAAGGCTCTCATGACAGACTGTTTTGCTACTCTATACTGTTTGGAGCGTGCTCCTCTGTAACCTTTAGCTAATTTTAATGTTCTATTATGTTTCTTTTTAGCGTTTAAGCCGCCTTTAATTCTTGCCATGTTCTATTCCTCCTTAACTAATTCTTATAAATATGGTAAAATCTTCTTCATATTCTTAACATTTGTTGCATCTGTCATTGCAGGTTTTCTAAGATTTCTCTTAGTCTTAGTTGTTTTCTTTGTTAAGATATGTCTCTTATAAGCCTTGTTTCTCTTTAATTTTCCTGTTCCTGTTAATTTGAAACGTTTTGCAGCTGCTCTGCTTGTTTTCAGTTTCGGCATAATTTATTCCTCCTTAAAATCATTATCTTTTCTCTGCCAGCACCATACCCATGCTTCTGCCCTCTAGCTTTGGAGCTTTTTCCACTACTGCCATATCTTCAACTGCTTTTGCAAAATCATCCAGAATGTGTTTGCTTGCATTCATATGAGCCATTTCTCTACCACGAAAACGAAGGGTAACTTTTACTTTATTTCCTTTTGAAATGAAACTTTCTTTGCAGAATTCATTTTGTGTTCAAATCGTTTGTTCAATATTTGGAGACAGACGAATCTCTTTGACCTCAACGGTTTTCTGCTTTTTCTTTGCTTCTTTTTCTTTTCTCGCCAGTTCGTATCTGTATTTTCCGTAGTCAATAATTTTACAAACCGGTGGTTTTGCCTTCGGTGCAATCTTTACTAAATCAAGTTCTGCTTCCTGTGCCAGCTTCATATGCTTCTCTTGCTGACATGATACCTAACTGTTCACCATCCGCGCCAATCAGGCGGACTTCCTTATCTCTGATTTGTTCATTGATCATTAACTCGCTAATGGTCGTACACCTCCAAAATTAAATTCACCACAGCTTTGCCAGACAACTTTCCGTTTATTTCCGCAAAAAAAATGGCAGTGGATAGACAGACTATCCACTTCAAAATGATTCGCTTAAACACTTAGTCACTTGATTGTGCTAAGGTGAGAGTGGATACTCTGCCCATGTATTTTTTGTCCGGAACATCTGCACCATTTTTACTGATACTGCCAGTACTGTCCTGATTTCTCTTTAAAAACGGACAAAGTCTGCTGCATACGTTCGCATCATTTGACAACATCTACTTTCTTTTGGATCTCTTCTGTCTGTAAAAGTCGATCCTGTAATGGCTAATGCTGTATCGTTTGCTCCCACGGAAACGCCCTGCATTGCTTTTTGGTAACACCGGCTGCACGCTCTAATTTTTCTAAATCTATGTAAGTTGCCTCAATTCCTGTCTTTAAGGTCTCAGAGAGTTCCTCCATATTCTTTAAAAACTGCCTCCGTCTGGCTTTGCACTTTTTTCGATCCGTCCTACCTTGTGCTCTGCATTGCTCTGTGCAGTTCTTGCTGCCATAATTGAATAGATTCCCACTAAGATTATGATCACGACCTGATAATCGCAGAATCACCCACTAGCAGGCTTTCAATTACGGTTCCTGTATTGATCATAATGGAATACCGCACATCATTATATACGGAGACGATCATTACAGGATCATAGGTATTACAAATGCAAATACCAGATTATTTTTTGCCGTAAACAATGCAACACTATAAAAATCGCAAAACCGATGGCAACAAAATGCTTGATCATCGGTGTGTTATGGTCTTTTTTCCAGTACGCCAGTTCCAGTCCCGCCGGAACCAGTCCCAATATGGAAAGTCCAAGCACATACAGCCATGTCTGCAATCCGGTCGCTGCCTGCAATACACAAAACGTCAACATTACCACGGTATCAATGATATATGCCCTCATTGCTGTCAGATTATTTCGTTCTACATCTGTAATTACTTTTTCTTCCATAATATTACCTCACTCAACGAATTTTTCCGTATGTTTCTCTTTTGGAATGAATCATCAAATATCAGCTTTATTGTACTATATAGAGCCCTTTTTTCGCAAGGCGGTTTAGACACTTATCTTTCTACTTGACCCAATGGAAATTGTTTGAGAAAATGAAGAAAATATCTATCCAGAAAAGAGGTTTTTCCATGATCGATCTACATGTACATTCTACAGAATCCGATGGCACGGACACACCGTGCGAACTTGTCACACTTGCAAAGCAGGTGGGGCTTCATGCCTTGCCCTGACTGACCATGATACCATCGGCGGTTTGAAGTATGCCCGCCCGGCTGCAAAAGAAGCCGGCATTGAACTGATTCCGGGGATTGAGCTGTCTACCGACTACGAAGGAAAAGAAGTGCATATTTTAGGATATTATATTGATGAAAACAATCCTGATTTTTAAAGCATTTAGATACCTTTGTCAACAGCCGTGATCTTCGAAACGAAAAAAATGACGGTCCTTTTGCAAAAGAAGGTTTTGCGATCACGATGAAAGATTTATATCGTGAAAATCCGAGAGTGTGATCACCCGTGCCCATTTTGCAAAATATTTAGTGGAACACGGTATGGTCAAAGACCGTGAAACCGTATTTGCAAAGTATCTCGGAGACGGATGCCGCTAGCATGTGCCGCGAAAAAATCGATCCGTTTGAGGCGATCCGGTTGATCCGTTTGCCGGCGGCGTTGCATTTTTTGCACATCCGGTACTCTGTCATATGAATTTTGACCGTTTAAAAGCTTTTTATCTTAGAACTTAAGGAACATGGCTTAACCGGCATTGAAGCGATCTATTCTGCGAACTCTCCCGAGACGAACGGAATTTCCGTCAGATTGCCAAAGAATACGATCTATTGATCAGCGGTGGTTCTGATTATCACGGAGCAAATAAACCCTACCTGCATTTAGGTTTTTTAAAGGCGGATCCCGGATGAGATTCTCATTCCGATCAAAAAGCCGCTGGGGTGCTTTTGAGGTGACATCTGATATTCTTACTATCCGCATCTGTTATGATTCGGATAGTAAGAATTTTTCAATTACTTCTGCGATTCCAGCCTCATTATTCGTGCGTTGCGTCACATAGTCTGCACACGCTTTCACTTCCTTTTTGCATTTTTCATTGCAACTCCGATGTGTGCCTCCTGCAGCATCGGGATATCGTTCCTTTTCATCACCGGCTGCGACGGTGTTTTTGAGCGGAACATCTAAGTATTCACATATGAAATCCACACCGGCTGCTTTTGTTGCTCCCGGTGGGCAGTATTCTAAATAGGTATCCATGGAAAAAGACTGATGCATTTTCCTTTCTGCCACTCCATATTATCCCTCTGAACTGTTCTAACTTCGACTTGTCGGTCAAATGGATCAGCATTGCCTTTTGCGGTTCTTCATCTAACACTTCAAATACATCCTCTACCACCTGATAAGAAAGCTTTGTATGATTACGGTATGCTTCTAATGATGCTTCATACAAAGCTGCAATAATATCACGGTCACAAAGAGAATTCATCTTGGCAACAATTTTGGCTGTCTTTCCCTGCCCTGGCGTATTTTGTTTCACGCTCAATTAATTTCAAGAAACGCTTCCGCAGCCAGATTGGTGCTACCACCAGCCGATTCCAGGACAGAGGTTCAGAATAACCGGATAACATATTAAATACTGCCGTTGCATCTTCTCCGATTGCTTCCGAACAGGTAAAGATACCACAGTCTGTGTACAGCTTTGCAGTGGAATCGTTATAGTTTCCGGTTCCCAGAGTGCAATCTTGCTGTGGGTCTTTAAGCCCACCAGACCATAGATAACATGGCAGCCAGCCTGCTCTAATTTTTTTTGCCCAGACAATGTTATTTTCCTCATCAAACCGGGCCTTTAACTCCACTAAAACAGAAACCTGCTTGCCGTTTTCAGCCGCCTGTGCCAATGAAGCAATAATTGGCATGAATTGCCGCTGACACGGTAAAGCGTCTGTTTGATGGCAAGTACATCCGGATCCACAGATGCCTGACGTATAAAATCAACCACCGGATCAAACGTCTGGTATGGATGATGCAGTATTGACGTTTTTTAATCTCAAGCTGGATTTCTGCACAACTCTGCCGATCACGGCGCCTTTTAATAAAAATGCGGCAATATTCAAAGTCTTATTACGGATCAGCGGAAACGGACGGGAAGCATCCACCGCCATCGGCGTAAGCACCGGATAAACCGTTTCCTCAAAATATTTATCCACAAATTCCTGCTGCTCTGCGGTCAGTTCTTCAAAAGCATCGATGATGCGGATGCCCTTCGCCTCTAACTGCGGCACTAAGGAACGGTTATAGGTGGAATACTGCAGCTCCACCAGTTCTCTGGTTGCCACATTGATCTTTTCTAACTGCTCTGTTGCCGTCATTCCCGCAATATCTGCTTTTTGTAATCCGCATGTACCATATCTCTTAAAGAAGCGACTCTTACCATAAAAAATTCATCGAGATTTGAGGAAGTGATACTGACAAATTTTAAACGCTCTAAAGAGGAATGGATTTATCCGTGCTTCATTTAATACTCTGCCGTTGAATTTCAGCCAGCTCAATTCCCTGTTTTCATAATATTCCGGGCTTAAAAAACATTTTTTTTCTTCCATTGTTTCCTCCTTATAACTTTCTCTTTTCCCGAAGAACCGGTTTGATCCCAAAGATTGCTTCAAAGCTGTCTGATTTATTTGCCAACAGCCCTTTTTCTAAAATAATGTCATCTTTTGTTTCTACCGTGATGAGAAGTTCTTTATTTTTTAATACGACTTTGATCGTACTGAATTTCTGTTTATGACTGCGGTCTAATGCATTGGACACCCGAAGGATGGCAGCTAACTTCGCTGCTGTCATATAGCTTTGTACATCCATTTTATCGGCTACCCGTTCATAGGGGTCTAACGGTCTGGTGTTGTAGCGCACGGTACTTGCCACGATCTCACGTTCTAAATGGGACAGTCCGATGATCTCGGAAGCCATAATAATGTCATAGGAGCAGGACGGTCCGTTGGCAAAACTGACAAATTTTCCACAATCATGCAGGATGGCTGCGACCTGAAGCAGCAATAGTTCTCTGCTTCCCATGCCATGTACTTTCTGGATCGCCTGAAAGATCATCGTGACATTTTCGTCAGTGCATCAATATGCGGTGAATAGCTGTGATAACGTTTCGAGAGGTTGGTCGCCGCACTTAATACGTCGTTATCAAAATCATGTACGGATTTTAATAATTTATTCTCACTTGCATACTGATATGCCATACCGTCACTGATATTATTTCCCGGAACCCAGACTTCGCCGGTTCCAAGCTCCTGTGCAATGCAGCGGTACATCACAATGGATGGTAACAACAGCGGGTCTACCGTAGATAGCTTTAACTGCTCCGCCACGTCCTCCGGATTCTGTCTGCCTAACTCCCTTTAAATGTTCTGCAAAGACTTCTGTTTTTTGCCGTTTTGATCTCACCGTTTCCCTGAATACTCTCCATCAGTTCTAAGCTGTAATCACCTAAAAAGATCAGATAACGCAGTTCTCTTTTTTTCAGATACATCGCCTTAAATACTTCAATCTCTTTGTTGATCAGCTCCTCCATCTGCTTTTCAAAACGGGCAACCGTATTTCCGGTCCCTGCAAGCTGTTCCCTCAAACGCATGGTTCCAAGAACAAGGTGCTGCGTCGTTACCACACCGCCCTCGGAAAAAAGTGTGATCTGGATGCTCTCGCGCCGACATCGACAACCATGCCGCTCCCTCTTTTGTCATGGCATCAAATTCTTCTCTGGCCGCAACTGACTGATATCCGATAAACCATGCCGCTCGGAGTTGCTTAAAATCTGTAAAGTCAGTCCTGTCCGGATCCGATGCGCTCTAAGACAAAAGAACATTTCCTGCATCCTTTAAAAAGGCTCCGGCATAGACACGATAAGCATCTACCCGATAAGACTTCATGATCTCTTCATATTCTGAAAGGATCTCACAGAGTTCTTCCATGACTTCTGTTTCGACTTTTTATGTTTATAAATATTTCTGCCGATCCCGATCCTGCTTCTGATCGATCAATCTCTCTTATCTTGCGTTTTGCTGAGATTTCCGTGATCTTTAAGCTGACCTCATAAGAACCGACATAGATTGCTGCAAATGTTGTAATCCTCATGTATTTCTCCTCTCAGGTACTATTTCATCGTTCCAAGCAGATGGTCAATGAACTGCTGGGCAGTCCTTCCTGACAGCCCGCCGTTGCTTAACTCCCACTTATTGGCTTCTAAAAGGAGTTCCTCCTGCGGCATGTTGATTCCATGCTTCTCTGCTAGAACTTTCACAATCTCCTGAAATTCTTTTTTGTTTGGTGCACCAAAATAGATGGATACGCCAAAACGGTATACTAAGGAAAGTTTTTCCTGTACCGTATCGGAAGTATGCATATCCTCTCTGACTTCTTCTTTGTCGCTGAAATTCTCGCGGATCAATGTATGCGGTTTGAAGTTGCATAGATCAAAACATTCTGCGGTTTTTTCTCTAAAGCCGCCTTCAATGACTGCCTTTAAATACTTATATTCGATCTCAAACTCCTCAAAAGACAGATCATCCATATAAATAATGAATTTGTAATTACGATTTTTTGATCTGCGCGATCACACTCTGTAAGTCTCCGAACTGGTGCTTATAAATTTCGATCATCCGAAGACCTTTATCATAATATTCATTGATGATCGCCTTGATACTGGAAGATTTTCCGGTTCCGGCATCTCCGAATAACAGACAGTTGTTTGCTGCCCTGCCCTCTACGAATGCTTCCGTATTTTCTACTAATTTTTTCTTTTTGCAAGTTCGTAACCGACCAGATCGTTTAAATGGACATGTGCGATATTTGTGATCGGTACGATCCCTGCACCATTTTCATGGTGTTCCACGCGGAATGCCTTGTGCAGTCCGAGTTTTCCCCACTCCAAAATCCCGGTAAAATTCCGTAACACAGTCTTTAAATTCCGATACATTTTCGGTCTGCTCTAACCGGACACTCAGATCACAGATGCGGTCGCGGATCCTGCTGTTAAATACCTTGCCGTTTCCTTCAAACCGCTCATAGTGCAAAAGTACCGAATACAGTCTACTCCGAGTTTTCGTCCTAATTCTTCCAGATCAAATTCAAAGAAATAACGGAAAACCTCAAAATCATGCAGAGCGATCTCATTGATGCTTCCTCGATATTTCCGCGTATTTCACAGGCTCTGCTGTATGCATTTTCATTGCTGATCAACAGATATGTAAGATAGTTATGCCACAGATTTCCCTGAAAACCATGACTTGCAGATACTTCTAACAATCGATGAAAACACTCGTAGAACTTCTGCCTCTCCTCCTTAGCATCCATTCCGCCGCGTCTGCTCCGCTCAACGATCGATGCCATCGGATAAAAAAATCTCTTCATCTGTTCCGTTAAAATCTTTGTATAATATCAATTCGCCTGCACTTTTCATTTCATTACGCCTCTTCTCACTTAATAATTACCCAGTATTTTTAACTTGCTTGTCTCTTCTGACAAACCGTTTAATGCATTCTGTACTGCTCCGTCATTCAGATTTCCTTCGATATCTATAAAAAACCGGTATTCCCAGTTCTTTCCCTGAATCGGTCTCGATTCAATCTTTGTCATATTGATCCCATTAAAGATAAAATGTGAGATCATCTGATAAAGAGAACCGCTCTGATGCGGGATCTCAAAGCAGATGCTGACCTTCTTCGCATCTTTTTTCAAAGACATGCTTGCCTGTTACGATGATAAATCTTGTATAATTATCTGCATTATTCGAAAGATTTTCTTTTAAGATCTTAAGCCCGTATAATTCGGCAGTCAGTTTGCTTGCAATTGCCGCCTGATTCTTCTTTCCATCCTCTTTGACTTTTTTGCAGAAACAGCTGTATTCTTTAAGCTGATCTTTTCCCAGTCACGGTGTTCTTCTAATATCTTACTGCACTGCATCAACGCCTGTGGATGGGAATAGACCTGATCGATATCTGAAAGTTCTGCCTCCGGCAGTCCTAACAGCACATGTTCGATTTTTATGATCTGCTCACCGACAATGCAGTGGTCATATTCGACTAACAGATCGTAGTTCTCACGAACACTTCCCGCTGAGGAATTCTCGATCGGAAGTACCGCATAATCCGCTTCTCCGTTTTTAATAGCTTCCATCGCATCCCGCCACGTTTCCACATGAAAACTGTCTGTGTCACTGCCAAAGAATTCTTTCATGGCTGCTTCGCTGTACGCTCCTTCCACACCCTGAAAAACCACTCTTGCCTTGGTAAAATCCAGCTTGTCCTCACAGATGAAATCCGGCTTTTTGTCAATCCCTGTTCGGTCAAAATCTGATACTGACGTTTCCGGCTCATCGACATGATATGCTCAAACAGTTCCCTGACACTTCGTTTATTAAATGTATTTGATGCAAGGCTCTCTGCTTTTTCTAATTTTGCCTGCTCCCGCTCTTTATCAAAAATCTTCTTTCCGGTCGAAATCTTATATTCCGCCACCTGTGCGGTACACTCCATGCGCTTTTCATAGAGTTCGATCATCTGACCGTCAATGCGGTCTATTTTCTCTCGTATTTCCAGTAAATCTTTCATTTTTTCCACCCTGTCATATTTTTTTCTATCATACCCTATCCCGCTTTTGATATCAAGATTTCCTTGCGAAAAAGCATCGTATGAACTATAATTTTACATGAATTTTAAATATATTTTAGAAGGAGCATACATACCATGATTAAAAAGATGAAATGGATTCTTCCGATTGCAGCCATACTGCTTATCATTGCCATCTGGCTCATACATTTTTTCCATACAAAAACCCATTTTAATGACACCTATGTTAACGGAAACACTGCCGGAAACCTTTATAACGGCGGCATGTTCTGCGAGTATGACGGTACCGTCTATTTTGCAAATCCTGATGACAATTACCGCCTTTACTCCATGTCTTTAAATGGAGATGATGTAAAAAAATTAAGCAACGACACCGCAACCTTTATCAATGCAGATGAGCACTACATTTACTATGCCAGAAACAATAAGGCAGAGAACAGTGATTTTTCCTTTTTACGCTGGAATAATAACAGCCTTTGCCGTATCAACCGCAAAAACGGAAAAGGACGTGTGATCTTAGACCCGGAGCCTTCCATGTACGCCTCCCTTTTGGGCAATTATATGTACTATCTGCACTATGACAAGAACACCGCAACTACCATGTACCGTGTAAAGATTGATGGAAAAGAAAAAAGAACAGGTTAAGGATCAGCCTTATTATACCTGCTCTGCCAATGGCAATTATTTATATTACAACGGATTAGAAAACGACCGTCACATCTACTCCATGAATGCGGAAACCAAAAAGTTCTAACCGGATTTTTGACGGAGACTGCTGGATGCCGATCGTCGATGGTGATACGGCTTACTATATGGATTGTTCGAACAATTACTGCTTAACAAAAGTAAATCTGAACACCAAAGAAACAACCGTCCTAACAAATGAACGTGTGGACTGCTTCAATGTCTATGGCAGTACAATCTACTATTGCAGAAATCAGAACCCGGCCCTTTGCCGTATGCAGACAGACGGCTCGATTCCGAAGTAATTTCTGAGGGTATTTATACGGATATCAATATTACCTCACAGTTTGTCTACTTCCGCAGACTGAATGAAAACGATACGGTCTTCTATACTCCGACCACCGGTGCTGCTAATATCAACACTTTCCATGCCGGAGTCAAAGACTAACGGAAACCTTAACGGTGCTCCTTTATGATCCGATCCCAACAGAGTAAAAATACTCTTCAAATGTCTTTTTACAGCATAGCGGATTGTCTATGACAATTCCTTCGCTTCTTAAACCGATCAGGGAAAATGCCATTGCCATCCGGTGGTCCTCATAGGTACTGACCAATGATGGCTGTGGTATTCCCGGATAAATGACTAAAAAATCTTCTCCTTCTTCTACCCGGATCCCCATTTTTGTTAATTCTTTGGCAATCGCAGATAACCGGTCCGATTCCTGTAAACGGATATGTCCGATATTTCGGATGGTCGTTGGCGAATCCGCAAATGGAGCTAATGCTGCAAGCGTCATCGTCTGGTCAGAAAAATCGTTCATATCTACGGTAATTCCCGGATAATGTCCGTCATTCGTTCCTGTCACTTCAATCCCTGCTTCGGTATCTGTGACATGACAGCCTAATTTTTCTAACACTTCTAAAAATCGCGATCTCCCTGCATTGAATCCTTATGAACACTCTTTACGACGGTCCTGCCTCCGGTCAATCTGCCATCGCATAAAAATAGCATGCCGCAGAGACATCCGGCTCGATCTTATAAACTTCTCTTTGATATTGCTGTCCCTTTTTATATGGTAGGAATCTCCATCAAAGCTACATTCCACGCCGAACTGTTCCATCATCTTTCTTGTGATCCTGATATAGGAACCGTCTTTTTTCTCACTCGTAATGTGGATCGTAAAATCCTCGCCTAAAACAGGTGCCATCATCAGCAATGCACTTAAAAACTGGGTACTGCGGCTGATATCTAAAGATGCTTCCTTAAAACCATGCGCGTTTTCCACGCACACGCACCGGAAGAAAACCTTCTTTTTTCTAAATAGGTGAATTCTGCCCCTGACTGCTCTAATGCCTCAAAGAGCGGGCGCATGGGTCTGCGCTTCATCTGCGCCGATGCCTGTATGGTATAGACTCCTTCGGAAAGTGCCAGCATCGCCGTTAGAAAACGAGCTGCCGTTCCGGCACTTCCCACATAGATTTCTGCTTCTTTCTTTGGGATCATGCCTCCACAGCCGCCTACGATAACCTCTTTTTCTTCTTCCCGGATCTCTACTGAAAAACCAAGAGATTTTAAGCTGCTTAAAAAATATCTCGAATCCTCCGAAAAAAGGACTCCCTTTAAATGCACCGCTTCGTTTCAAAGAGCCGCTAAAAAAGCGCACGATTGGTAATACTTTTAGAACCCGGTACTGCAATTTCTAAATTTATAGGATGATTTAATTTTTTTTACTTTATATGTATCCATAAAGCAACCTCGCATTTCATTTAATCTTGATAACTGGTCATTTCTTCCTCCCACTCCGGTTTTTAAGCCCTTTCCTTACGGACAGACTCCATAATGGTAAAGGATTCCTCACTGTCAAGTCCCATACTGATAAGATAAATCATGATATCATCACGGGTACTGTGACAGACCTGCAATTCGAATCAGATGGGAAAAGGACTGCGGGTCTGCGTCAATTAACATCTGCATCGCAAAGTCCGTACCAAACTCCGGAATGCCAAGTGCTCCAAGTGTACAGTTTGTCAACATATCCGGTGTAATACTCAGTGCACTGGTATTCTTAAATAAGGACATGACGGACTTATCATCCAGCGGAATCTTCTGTGCATCAATTCCGGTTAAGTCCTCAAGCATACGGATCATGGTCGGATCGTCGTGTCCGAGAATATCAAGCTTTAATAAGTTGTGATCAATGGAATGGTACTCAAAATGAGTCGTAATAATATCGGTTGTCATATCGTTGGCAGGATGCTGAATCGGTGTAAAGGAATAAATCTCTTCCCCCACCGGCAATACTACGATACCTCCCGGATGCTGTCCGGTGGTCCGGTGGATTCCCACGCAGCCCTGCACAATCCGGTCTATCTCACAATTTCTCTTATGCACACCATGCTCTTCATAATAATTCTTTACATAACCGAATGCGGTTTTATCTGCCAGCGTACCAATGGTTCCGGCACGGAAAGTCTGTCCCGCACCGAAAATTACTTCTGTATATTTATGGGATTTACTCTGGTAATCACCGGAGAAATTAAGATCAATATCCGGCTCTTTATTTCCCTTAAATCCAAGGAATGTTTCAAACGGAATATCAAAACCGGCTTTCACTAACGGCTTGCCACAGTTCGGACACCGCTTATCCGGCATGTCACAACCGGACTGTCCGCCATATTTCTTTACTTCCGGCGAATCAAAATCACTGTAATGACAGTGGGCACAGTAATAATGCGGTGCCAGCGGATTTACCTCCGTGATTCCGGACATGGTTGCCGCAAAAGAAGAACCTACGGATCCACGGGAACCTACCAGATAACCATCCTCATTTGATTTCCAAACCAGCTTCTGGGCAATGATATACATTACCGCATAACCGTTTCCGATGATGGATTTTAACTCCCGCTCCAATCGCTCCGATACGATTTCCGGCAAATCCTCTCCATACATCTCATGTGCCTTGTTATAGCAGATATCACGGAGCATCTGGTCGGAATTTTCAATCACCGGCGGACATTTATCCGGACGAACCGGAGAAATGCGCTCGCACATATCTGCAATCATATTGGTATTATCGATAACGACTTCTTTCGCTTTCTCACTGCCTAAATAGCTGAATTCCTCCAACATTTCTTCTGTGGTACGAAGATCTGCATTATGTGCGATCATTACACAACCTTCACAAAATTCCATAAAACGCGGAGGATCTCTTCAATGGTTTCCGCCCCCATGACCATATCGTCACGGATTCCGGTCAGTTCCTCGATCTTAAACGGAATTGGTACCTGTGGATTGACAAATTCCGAAAAACGCTCCGTGATCGTTCCATTTTCCACCTTCACGGCTCCAATCTCTATGATCTTTACAAGTGTTTGGACTAAATCCTGTGGTCTCTAAGTCAAATACCACATAGGAATCATCCAGACTCTGATTCTTAGAATTTGTAATGATTTCTTTTAAATCGTCAACTAAATATGCCTCTACTCCATATATGACCTTAAAATCATCCTCAGGACTGACGGAATGATACGCATCCGTAAATGCCTGCACTGCACCGTGGTCAGTAATTGCGCGATTGCTTTATGACCCCATGATTTTGCCCTTTTTATGATGTCTTTTACATCAGAAACACCGTCCATATCGCTCATTTTGGTATGGCAATGCAGCTCGACTCTCTTTTCCATGCTGTTATCTAATCTTGGCGTGGTAAAATCAGGGATTTTCTTCATACCGGCTAAGAAGGACAGCCCGATTTCATGGTCAAACTTGTCCATCGTTGTAACACCTTTGATCTTGATGAAGTTTCCTTTTTCAGATGCTCCATCAATTCATCCCGCTGCTCATTTTTACAAAAATCTTAGCTGCGATTGTATCCGTAAAGTCTGTAATGACGATCTTGACGATCGTTTTTCTCCATTCCGAAGTTCCCGCATATCGGTATCGATGATCTGTCCGCGAATAACGACCTCGCCGACTTCTCCCTGTATTGTATCGATCGTCACTGCTTCTTCGTCGAAATCACGTCCGTAGAATACATCCGGGTTGTCGGAACGCTTCAGACCGTACTCGCGCTTCTTAACTCCACCCTTCTTACCGTTCTGCCGGCTTCCCACATCTGCAGTGGACTTTGTCTTGGCTACTTTTGCACTCTGCTCTTTCGGACTCTGAGCCTTTGAAGTATCTGCCTCGTTTTCTTTTGCGACTGCTCCGAGCATTTCGTCCTCAGCGTGTTCCTGCTCATGCTCCGATTTTGCTGCCGCTGTACGCCTTACGATACTCTCGACTTCTAAATCGATCTGATGGTCGGTATTTTTTTTATAATGGCTCTCTTTTTCTCCACGAACTGAATGTCGAACTTCGTCTGATGCCGCAGCGTTCTCTTATGATCTTATCTAAGACTTCGATCAGCTCGTCCTGACTTTCCCTTTTGCGATTAACGTATCTTCTAAGATCAACGTCATCTGCATATCTTCTTCAAAGCGGATCTCGGCTTTTCTAAAAATATTATAAAGGAGCAGGCTGTATTCTTTGATCTCACACAACATGCTCTCTTTATAGGTATCTAAAAGTGTCTTTGCCGTATACTGGCTGGAAAGGCGGTAATGCTCCATCAGCTTGATCTGCATCTTCTGATTTGGAAAAAGCTGCTGTCTCATATCCTCTTCTAAACGCCAGATATCTCTTTTTCGGGATCAGCCTTGTATTGTCAAAATAGACACGGATAAAATCCCGGTTACGGTTAGAAGCCACTTTTGTTACCGTGGCTTCTGACAAAAGACCCTTCATTTCGTGATTTAGTTGTAATGTAGGAAAGACCTCTAAAAAGGCATTTGCCATCTTACTCACTCCAATTCAACAGTTCGTTTCTCAATGCATCTAAGAGTTCCTCTTCCGGAAGTTTCTGTACGATCTCGCCATGTTTGATCAGCAATCCTTCCCCGATTCCTCCTGCAATCCCGATGTCTGCCTCTCTTGCTTCCCCCGGTCCGTTTACCACACAGCCCATGACTGCAACCTTGATATCTAACGGAATATCAGCAACCAAATCTTCCACACGGTTTGCAAGCGCGATCAGATTAATCTGCGTTCTGCCGCAGGTCGGACAGGATACTACCTCAATGCCGCCTTTCCGTAAACCGAGAGTACGCAGGATCAGCTTTGCAGACTTGATCTCTTCTAACGGATCTCCCGTTAAGGATACGCGGATCGTATCACCAATGCCCTGATTTAAGATCAGTCCAAGACCGATCGCAGACTTGATGTTGCCGCTTGTGATCGTTCCTGCCTCTGTGATACCGACATGAAGCGGATAATCTGTCTTTTTTGCGATCAGCTCATGCGCATGTACACACATCATGACATCGGATGATTTAATAGAGATCACCAGATTATCATAGCCGTTTTCCTCGATCAGATGTACCTTATCTAATGCGCTCTCCACCAATCCTTCGGCTGTTACACCATGATATTTTGCCACCAGTTCTTTTTCTAAAGAACCACTGTTGACACCCACCCGGATTGGAATATTTCTCTCTTTTGCCACATCTACTACCGCACGGATCCGCTCTTTTGAACCGATATTGCCCGGATTGATACGGATCTTATCCGCACCGTTTTCCATTGCTGCAATTGCCAGTTTATAGTCAAAATGGATATCGGCAACCAGCGGGATATCAATCTGACGCTTGATCTCTCCTAACGCCTTTGCCGCCTCCATCGTAGGCACTGCACAGCGGATGATATCACAGCCCGCTGCAGTCAGACGTTTGATCTGTGCCACGGTTGCCTGAACATCCTCCGTCTTTGTATTTGTCATCGACTGTATCAAAACCGGATTCCCACCACCGATCACACGGTTTCCGATCCGTACTTCTCTTGTATCCATACCATTCCTCCTAGAAGAGCTTTCGTATATCATTAAACATAATGACTACCATCAATGCCATTAAAAGGCAGATCCCGATAAAATGGACCATCCCCTCTTTCTCAGGGTCAACCCCTTTTCCACGGATTGCTTCTATAATTAAAATACAAGTCTTCCACCGTCGAGTGCCGGGAGTGGCAGAAGGTTCATGACACCAAGGTTCGCAGATAATAAGATCGTCCAGTTGAGCATTCCGACAAAAAACGGAGAACCAGCCGACTGCCGCTCCTGCTTCATAGGTATCACTCACACCCTTGACAATGCCGATAGGTCCCGACATCTCATTGATCCCAACCTGTCCTGTTACAAGCATTTTAAGGCTTTCTAAGGTACTTGCGATCCAGTATTTCACTTCGTATACACCGTATTGCAGGGTCTTGACCGGACCGCCTTTTGTCCGTTCGCCGCTTCCATAGAATCCGAAGAGATAACGATCATTTTTCTTTGTCGTAGCGCGGTGTGATCGTTGTCTCATGTGTCTTTCTGTCACGCTCATATACCACATCAATGGACTGATCTCCGTGGAAAAAGGTATAAATGCTGACTTCCCGGTAAAGATGGATCTTCTTTGAATTCAGCTTTTTTGATCACATCTCCCTCTTTCATCCCTGCTTCCTGTGCAGGATATCCGTCCATAACACCGCTGATCACCGGTCTGTCATATCCGGTACATGCCACTAAGATCAGAGCACAGACAAATGCCATAATGAAATTAAAGACCGGTCCTGCGGCTACTACGGAAATTCTTGCCCCAACCGATTTACTCTGAAAAGAATCCTCCGCCTTGCTGTCTCCGTCCTCACCTTCCATCATGCAGGCACCGCCAAAAGGCAGCAATTTGATGGAATACTTGGTTTCACCTTTGTAAATCCAACCAGCGTAGGACCTAAACCGATACAAAAACTCATTGACACGGATCCCTGCCCGCTTTGCGAACAGAAAATGTCCCAGCTCATGGAACAGAATTATGATACTGAAAATTAATATCGCAAAAATGATTTTCAAGTTTTCCACCTGCTCTCTATATACTCATATACTTCCTGTTCTGTACTCAGTATTTTTTTCCAAACTTGGATTTTCCCTAAAATCAACGTGTTCCATAGATGCTTCAATGATTTCGGGAATATTCCAAAATCCGATTTTTTTCTCTAAAAACATTGCCACTGCACGTTCATTCGCCGCATTAAATACCGTTGGCATATTGCCGCCTGCCTTCATGGCTTTCATAGCCAGGGACAACCCCTGAAAGGTCTCCATATCCGGTTCTTCAAAGGTCAGACTTCCCAATTCGTAAAAATTCAAACGCTTTCCGCTTAAACTTCTTCGGTTTGGATAATAAAGTGCATACTGGATCGGAAGTCTCATATCCGGCGTACCAAGCTGCGCGATGACTGCCCCATCCTCGTATTCCACCATCGAATGGATGACGCTCTGCGGATGCACGACCACCTGGATCTGCTCTAATTCCACATCAAAGAGCCACTTTGCTTCCATTACCTCTAAGCCTTTGTTTACAAGGGTTGCAGAATCTACGGTAATCTTTCTTCCCATGCTCCAGTTTGATGTTTCA